>Ga0210408_10000283_pt1 | contig 71661 bp, 68 predicted proteins | sample IncBWH4MmetaG_FD_155471 | JGI IMG/M metagenome (GOLD analysis project Ga0210408, IMG submission 155471) | Forest soil microbial communities from Barre Woods Harvard Forest LTER site, Petersham, Massachusetts, United States - Inc-BW-H-4-M | ecosystem: Environmental > Terrestrial > Soil >... | reverse complement strand
TCGCTCGACCTGAGCGCCGCGCGCGGACAGCGCCGTGCCCCCGAGTGGCGCTCGCCTGACTTGAAAGTCATCCAAGAGCTAGGCTTGCGCCACGAGGCGGCCTACCTTCAGTCCCTTCGTGATACTGGTCTTTCCTTTGTGGATTTGCGCCAAATGAGCGAACAGCAAGCCGTGGGCGAGTCGCTTTCCTGCATGCGCCAAGGCGTGGACCTCATCGCGCAAGCCAGCCTCGCCTGCGGCCGATGGTTCGGACGTCCCGACGTGCTGCGCAAGGTTGCCAAACCCAGCCGTCTGGGAAATTGGTCCTACGAAGTCTATGACTGCAAGCTCGCGCGCGAAACGAAAGCGACCACCGTCCTTCAACTTGCCTTATATTCCGCCCTGCTCTGTGAGATCCAGGGAAGCGAGCCGGAATTCGCTCCCGAATTCATGTATGTGGTGCCGGCCGGAAAAGAATTCGTTCCAGAACCTTATCGTTTTGCGGAATATGCGGCCTACTACCGCTACGTAAAGGCGCGGCTTGAGAAAGTTTGCGATGATGCCCTCGTCGACGATACTTATCCGGAGCCCTGCCCGCATTGCGACGTATGCCGCTGGTTTCGCGAATGTGACGCCAGGCGCCGCGCCGACGATCATCTTTCCCTCGTCGCTGGAATTCGCCGCCAGCAACGCAACCAGTTGGAAGCCTGGGACTCGGAAACCGTGGCCAAGGTCGCCGTGCTCCCGATTCCGCTGCAAGAAAAGCCGCTGCACGGATCGCGAGAAGGGATCGAGCGGGTCCGCGAACAGGCTCGCGTGCAAGTTGAGGCGCGAAACCAGCAGGTACCCGTTTACGAATTCCTCCCCATCATCGAAGGTAACGGGCTTTGTAAGCTCCCCGCGCCATCCGCCTTCGATATTTTCGTGGACTTGGAAGGCGATCCGTTCGCAGCGGAAGGCGGCAGGCAATATCTCTTCGGTTTTGTCACCGCCGATGAAGAAAGCAAACTTGTCTACGAAAAGAAGTGGTGCTTCACCGCCGAGGACGAAAAGCAAGCCTTCCAATGGTTGATGGACGAAATCATGCGCCGCTGGGCTGCAACTCCCGTTATGCATGTCTATCATTTCGGCGCGTACGAGCCCGCCAAATTCAAATTTCTGATGGGACGCTACGCAACGCGTGAAGACGAAGTCGACAGCATGTTGCGCGCCGGTCTGTTCATCGATCTTCATACCATTCTCAAACAAGCTATTCGCGCCGGCGTCGAGGAGTACTCCTTGAAGACGCTTGAAGTCTTTCACGCTTTCGCCCGAAAGACACCGCTGACCGAATCGCGCGAGGCTATGCGCTACATCGAACACTGGCTCGAACTAGGTTGGAAGGGTGAGCCGCCGCGGCATCTGCGCGACACTATGGAGGGATATAACGAGGACGATTGCCGCTCCACCGCTTCTCTAAGAAATTGGCTAGACAGCGCGCGCAAGAAGCTGGAAAGTGCCGGCACGACAATTCTCCGTCCGCCAACCGGTGACGGTGCACCGTCGGAGGAATTGGGCGAGCGCCAAAAGCGAGTCGCCGCGCTAGTCGAGCAACTCTCGCACGACCTTCCCCTCGAACCCGAAGAACGCTCCGAGGAACAACAAGCCCGCTGGATGCTAGCGCAGCTCTTGGATTGGCACCGCCGGGAGAACAAAGCAAGCTGGTGGGAAGGGTATCGCCTGGCCGCTTTGGACGATGAGGATTTGCAGGACGAGCGCGTCGCCCTGGCCGGCCTGCGCTTTGTCGGGCAGATCGTCCTGGAGCGCCAACTCTCCGTCGAACGCTATGCCTTCGAAAAACAAGAGACCGAGGTGCGTTGCGACAAGGATGTGTATCACCGTGGCGAAAAGATTGGCTGCGTTGCTTCCATCGACCCGGTGAAGAGGACCGTCGATATTAAGAAAGTGAAAAAGTGGGCCGGGATCCATCCCACCAGCGTCTATATGTGGGACCGCGCCTTCAACATCGACGCGCACACGGATGCGCTGTTACGAATCGGAAATTGGGTAAAAGACAACGGCGTCGATGCGCCCGGCAAAAACCGAGCGGCACGCGATCTTCTGCTTCGCAAGGCGCCCCGCCTCCCCTGCACCGCGCTGCCCGGAGAAAGCCCGGTCGACACGGCTTGCCGCATAGCGGCGGCTCTGAACGATGCGGTGTTTGCAATTCAGGGACCGCCCGGTGCCGGCAAAACCTACACCGGAGCGCGCATGATCTGTCATTTGCTGAAACAGGGCAAGAAGATCGGCATTACCGCGCTAAGTCACAAAGTCATTCGGAAACTCCTCGAGGAAGTCGTCGACGCAGCTGACGAGGCTGATTTTGGCGGTATACGCTGCATGCAGCGTTCGGATGAACAACAAGACACACCGCAAATCGCGGTGGCCAAGGACAATGTCGCTCCGTTGCGCGCTTTGCAGTCCGGCGCCGTCAACGTCCTGGGAGGAACGTCTTGGCTTTGGGCCCGCCCCGAATATTTCGAAGCCGTCGATGTGCTCTTCATCGACGAAGCCGGACAGATGGCCTTGGCCGATGTCATTGCCGTCGCGCAAGCTGCGAAAAATTTGGTCCTTATCGGTGATCCCCAGCAATTGGAGCGCCCCTTGAAGGGCAGCCATCCTATCGGCGCCGAAAAATCTGCTCTGCAGCACTTGCTGGGTGAACGTAAGACCATCCCGGATTCGATGGGTTTGCTTCTGCCCGAAACATGGCGCATGCACCCTGCAATTTGTAATTTCACGTCCGAGTTGTTTTACGACGGCCGGTTGGGCACGCGCGGTTTTACCCAGCATCGAGTTCTGCAAGGCCATCCTTGGCTCAGCGGAGCAGGCCTCTGGTATGTCCCGGTCACGCACGAAGGCAATCGTAACTCCGCGCCGGAAGAAGTCGAAGCCATCGCCAGTATCGTTGAGGGCTTGTTGGATTCCGGAGTGACGTGGTTTCGCAGCGCCGGCAACAGTCGTCCTCTCAAACTCGAAGACATTCTGATCGTTGCGCCTTACAATGCGCAGGTCGCCGATCTCTTGGCTCGCTTACCCGACGCCCAAGTCGGTACGGTCGACAAGTTCCAAGGTCAGGAAGCTCCCGTCGTCATCTATTCCCTCACCACCTCTTCCCCGGAGGATGCCCCGCGCGGAATGGAATTCCTCTACAGCCTCAATCGCTTAAACGTAGCTACTTCCCGCGCCATGTCCACCGTCATCGTAGTCGGCTGCCCGCGTCTCTTCCAACCCGAGTGCCGCAATCCCCGCCAGATCCAATTAGCCAATGCCCTCTGCCGCTATCTCGAAATGGCCACGGCCGTCGATCCCCGCACCATTCTGGCCGGCCCGCTACGCGCTTGAACTCTCTACGCTCTCTTACTTTCCTGCAACCTGAAACTCGGATCGGATGAAAGCCTTGACTCCCTCCGGTCCAGTTAATCGGAGGCATAGCAACTTCCCCTCTCGTTCCAGATCGATATGAAAGTCAAAAAACGGGCAGCACTTTCCCTCCGCGGCAACCCAATCAGCCAATTCCGAAAGCGAAATCTCCGCCGGACTATACTGAAATTCGTAACCCTTTTCTGTTTCGACCACCTCTTTCTGAACACTCATCAGCTTGGCGGTCAATTGTTTGTGGTGCGCCCGTTCCGCCGGACTCAGAGCTTTGCTATTGCAGTAGAATTTGCCTTGCACCGTGCCTTGCCTCCCTCCGAATGACGGCGCCGGTTCAATCGCTTTTGCGCTCGCTTTCTCTCCACCCAAACCCAGAAACCACAGACCCGCGATCGCGATAACCGCGTTTGTCTTTGTTCCCAGTTTTTTCCCTGTATTCATCCGATCCCCCCGAATTAGCGTTTGTGACTTCCTACTCGAAATGCTAAAACTTCAAGTCGGCTTTAAGTCAACAGCTTTTTCTTTCGAACAAGAGAAGGTGGGGATTGAAGATTGGGGAACTTGCCGGTCGCGCTGGCCTCAAACCATCGGCCATTCGTTATTACGAACACCTGGGCATTCTCGAAGCACCACACCGTATCGGCGGGCAGCGTCACTATGCCACCGATGCACTGGACCGTGTCCTCTTGATCCGCTTTGCCGCTGATATGGGTTTCACCCTCGCCGAAATCAAACTCTTCCTGGCAGGCTTGCAAAACAACACACCCGTTGGCCCTCGCTGGAAGAAATTGGCTCACGCCAAAATCAAGGATGTGAACGACACCATCCAACGCTCGCGCCGCCTAAAGGCCCTCCTCGAACACCTCCTCCATTGCCGATGTCCATCCCTGCAAGTATGCGTGCAGCGTCTTAGCCTCAGCCCCGAGATGAAGAAGCTGGAATCCTATTCATGACCTTGCGGGGCCTTTGCAATCAGGCAAGCCCGAACTCTTTCCGCGCTGAACGGGCGGCCAAGAAACTGAATGTGGCAAGATGCTGTGGCGATCGCAAGCTGGGGCGCGGCGTGCTGCGTCCCTACGTGGCTGCTGAAATTTCCGCTGGTGTTTGGGCGTAATGAGGGGTAGAAGCCTTAGCATGCGCCTACAGATGGCGCCACTGTGGTGGAGGAGCCTCGATGGCTACAATTGCATCCCTGCCCGCGCCGGAGGCGCAATCGCAACCGGCAATCAGCCCATTTGGTCGGATCATTGGTGTCTTTTTCTCGCCCAAGGCCACGTTTGAAGACATTGTCCGAAAGCCGAGTTGGGTCCTGCCGATCGTTTTGCTGACCTTGTTCAGCATCGGGGTCAGCTTCGCGATCAACCAGCGCATCAATTGGCGGGAATTCATGGTCCAGCAGATTGAGAAGAGCCCGCAAGCCGCGAACATGAGCGCGGAGCAGAAAGAACAGCGCATCGAGGGCGGCGCGAAGTTCTCGCCGCCTTTTACTTGGGCGATCGGAATGTGCGGTCCGATTCTTTTCGTCCTGGTGGTGGCTCTAGCAATGTGGGGCGCCTACAACCTGCTGGGCGGCGCGAACACAAATTTTGGGACTTCGTTTGCGATTACTTCCCATGCGGCTTTAACCGGACTGGTGAACAGCCTCCTTTTCATTCTGGTCTTGTATTTGAAGCCGCTCGGAACTGTTGATTTGGAGAACCCGGTGACGACAAATCTTGCGGCGTTTTTGCCGGACGATTCGGCTAAATGGCTCGTTAAATTGTTCAACTCGATCGATATCATCTCATTGTGGACGTTGATTTTGCTCGCCATCGGGTTCGCGGCGACAAATCCCAAGAAGCTGCGCGGCAGCAAAGCGTTCATGATCGCCTTCAGCGTTTGGGCGGTTTATGTCGTACTGCGGGTTGGCAGCGCGTGGATTTTCTCCTGATACACTGATAGGGTGAGTTTTTCGTTTGAATTAGAGAAGACGGATCCGGGGTCATCCGCGCGGCGAGGCAACCTGCGCACGCCGCATGGCGTGATCGAGACGCCGGCGTTCATGCCGGTGGGCACGGCGGCCAGCGTCAAAGCACTGACGCAGGAAGCGCTGGAAGAGCTCGGCGCTTCGATCATTCTCGCCAACACCTATCATCTTTATCTCCGGCCGGGGCATCAGCTCATCCGCAAGCTCGGCGGCTTGCATCAATTCATGGCTTGGCCGCACGCGATCCTCACCGATTCCGGCGGCTACCAGGTCTTCAGCCTTTCCGAGCTTCGCAAAGTCACGGACGAGGGCGTGCGATTCCGGTCGCACCTGGACGGTTCGGAGCATCTGCTCACTCCTGAGAAAGCTTCGGAGATCCAGCTCGCGCTAGGGTCGGACATTGCGATGGTGCTGGACGAATGCATTGAGACGCCGGCACCCCGCGAACTGGCGGAAGCGGCGCTGAACCGCACGACGGACTGGGCGCGTCGCGCGCGCAGTCATTTTCTGCAGTACGCGCAACACAACGGAGAACTCGCGCAGTGGCAGTTCGGGATTGTGCAGGGAGCGACATTCGCGGACTTGCGGCGTGAAAGCGCGCGCCAACTCCTTGAGCTTGATTTTCCGGGCTACGCCGTGGGCGGGCTGGCGGTCGGGGAGCCGCACGCAATGACCTGCGAAATGGCCGGTGAAGTAACTCTTCTGATTCCTGAGGACCGTCCGCGCTATTTAATGGGTGTGGGGCGGCCAGAGCAGCTAGCCGACTACGTGGCGCTGGGCATCGACATGATGGACTGCGTGCTGCCAACGCGCGCGGCGCGGCATGCTTGCCTGTACACCAGCGAAGGCCGGGTGCTGATCAAGAATGCGCGCTACGCCCAAGACCAGCGGCCGATTGATCCGCAATGTTCCTGCTCGGTTTGCCGGCGCTATACGCGTGCGTATCTTCGGCATCTTTTCGCCGCCGGAGAAATCACTGCCGCGGTTTTGGCCACCCACCATAATGTCCACTTTTATCTTGACATCATGCGGCAAATCCGCGAGGCTATCGGGTTTGGACACCTAGCGGAATTCTCATCTGCGATGCACGCACGCTACGCGGAGGGTTCAGCCTGAGGAATCCAGCAGGCTGCACGCAGCTCGGGTAAGGCGAGGTTGTTCCGAGTCCGAAAAGCGCGCGGGCCGTCCGCACGGCACCATCAGAAGAGAGCGCGTAGGGATAGTGGAAGCGGTGGAAACCCGCGGCAAGCTGCTGCTATTTGCGGCGACATATTTAAGGCACGGCGCTCACCCAGTGGCTGCGCCACTCAACGAGAACTGGAAGGAAGTCAGGCAGAAATGTTCGCGACGATGGCATTACAGGCTCCAAGCGGTTTAGGAGCGGCGTTAAGCAGCCCATTGGTGATGATGGTCATCGTAATGGGCATCTTTTACGTGATGCTCATTCTTCCGCAGCAGCGGCAGCGGAAGAAGCTGCAGGAGATGCTGTCGGCCTTGAAGGCCGGCGACAAAGTGATCACCAACGGCGGCATCTATGGAGTCATTAACGGTATTGACGGCGACACGGTGATCTTGAAAATCGCCGACACCGGTTCGTCTCCGGTAAAAATCCGCATCGCGCGTTCGGCAATTACGCAGGTGGAGGCATCGGAAGATGCGAAATAAGGCCGCCCGCATAGCCAGACGCCGTAATTTCTAAATATGAATCCTAATTTGAAGTGGAAAGCTGTCTTCATCGTTGCCGTTATCATCGGCTGCGTGTATGGCCTGCTGGGAGTACCGACGTTCCCGACTTCGGCCGCGGACGTCAAATCGAATTTCGCGCATCAGATCCGTCTCGGACTCGACTTGCAAGGCGGCACGCACCTGATTTTGCAGGTGCAGGTGCAGGAAGCCGTCGCGCAGGAAACGGACCAGACGGTCGATCGCCTGACGAACCAGATGCGCGCGAAAAATATTCACTACGATGAAGTTCGCCGAGTCGACGACACGCATATCGTCGTGCGCAATGTTTCCCCGGCACAGTTGTCCGATTTTCGCGATTTGGTAGCGTCGCAGCTACAGAATGTTTGGGACATGTCACCCACCACGGGTGAACCTTCGAGCTATACGCTATCCCTGCGTCCGAGCGCGAAAGCCGCCACCGAAGAAACGACGATGCAGCAATCGCTGGAAACCATCGAGCGGCGCATCAACGCACTGGGCCTCACCGAGCCGACTATCCAGCGCCACGGTCGAAACGACAATGAGATACTCGTGCAGCTTCCCGGGGAAGGCGATCCTTCGCGCGCGATAGCAGTCATTCAGGCTGGCGGCCAGCTCGAACTAAGATTGGTGGAAGATCCAAGCCCTTACCCTTCACAGACTGCAGCTCTGGCCGCGCACGGCGGTGTGCTTCCCCCAGGAACGGAGTTGGTTCCGGGGCGCTCGGATAGCCGCAATCCTACCGATACGGGCGAAGTTTGGTACGTGTTGAACCGCACCGCAGTGGTGACGGGCCGCGACCTGCGCACCGCTACGGAAAACCGCAACACCAACAATCCCGGCCAGTGGCAAGTCAACTTTTCGCTCTCATCGGAAGGCGCGCAACGCTTCGGCCCGTTTACCGAGCAGAATGTGCACCGTCAGATGGCTATCGTCCTGGAGCATAAAGTTTACTCGGCGCCGGTCATCAATAGCCGTATTGACGACCAGGGCTTCATCGAGGGCAGTTTCAGTGAGGCATCGGCGCACGACCTGGCGCTGGTGCTGCGCGCCGGCGCTCTCCCCGCATCCATCAAGTATCTGGAAGAGCGTACGGTCGGGCCGTCCCTGGGCGCGGACTCCATTCGCCACGGCGTGCAGGCATCCGTTCTGAGCTTGCTGGTGGTCATGATTTTCATGTTGTTTTACTACCGCATATCCGGCGGGAATGCCGTTCTCGCGCTGATCCTTAACCTGGTAATTCTTTTAGCGGCGCTGGCTACGTTCGGCGCTGTATTGACCCTGCCTGGAATCGCAGGCGTGATTTTGACGATCGGCATGGGCGTGGATTCCAACGTCCTGGTGTTTGAGCGCATTCGCGAAGAGTTGCGCAACGGCAAATCGCCGGGGTCCGCGGTGCAAGCCGGCTTCGACAAGGCTTTCCTGACCATCATCGATACTCACGTCACCACGGTCGTATCCGCTTTCTTTCTATTTCTGTTCGGCACCGGACCTATTCGAGGCTTTGCCATAACTTTGACGATCGGTTTGATCGCCAACGTGTTCACGGCCATTTACGTTTCGAAGACGATTTTCGAGTATCACCTGACGAAAATGGACCGCCAGGCAGAGCTCAGCATTTAATCTCGTACTAGAACTGCTACGGCGTTCACCAGGCGCGGTACTTTGGGCCCTTCCGTTCATCTAAATTTGGTCGGCAACGGTTGCGGGAACAAAGAGATGCCCACTGGAGTCTAAAGAAGGGAAGTACGTGTGGCATGATCGAGTTCTTTAAAGAACCCAACATCGACTGGATGGGTAAAGCGAAGTATTTCTATGCCCTCAGCGGAATTTTGCTTCTCGCCGGCTGGATCTCGGTATTCCTAAATCATGGCCTTCGGTATGGGATCGATTTCAAAGGCGGCACCAACGTCGACGTGCGTTTCGCGCAGCCACCGGACATCGACCAAATCCGTAAAGGCCTGACCGCCCAGGGAATCGGCACCAGCGAAATCCAGACCATCAGCACGGGGGCAATCGCCGCCGGCAAGCCCAACGAAGTCTTGATTTTCGTGGAGCAGAAGGGCCAGGGCGACGAAGCGCTGGACAGCGCACGCACCCAGGTTATCAATGGGCTGAATTCCATTTACGGAGTCAAAAACTCCGGCAAACCGGATTTCAATTCCGCCACACCTTCTTCCCTTGCGGCCATACTCAACGCCAACGATCCTCTGCATCTTTCCATCAATGCGGGAGACCGCTACCAGCAGTTGGCCAAGAAAATCCTGGCTTATCGCGACGATCAAAAAGGCGGCGTGCTCACCAATTTCGACGAGCTGTCTTCGGTCGATGGTGTGACGCCGACCGTGCTCGCCACGGTGAAAACTAATTACGCGCTGGGCAGCTTTGCCATTCGCAACGTGGAGATCGTGGGGCCCAAAGTCGGTGGCGAACTTCGTCGGCAGGCCATCCTCGTTACCCTCTATGCTTTGGCGGGCATGCTGGTATATATTGCCTTCCGATTCGAGTGGGTTTACGGGGCCGCGGCAGTCCTTGCCGTTTTTCACGACGTGCTAATTACCCTGGGCTTTTTTTCGCTGCTTAAATTTGAGATTTCGCTGACCGTCATCGCGGCGCTTCTCACTCTCGTCGGATATTCGATGAACGATACCATCGTCATTTTCGATCGCATACGTGAGAACAACCGGCTGCTGCGCCGCGAATCGTTTGCCGACGTGGTGAACAAGTCCATCAATCAGACTTTGTCGCGAACGATCTTGACCAGTGGTCTGACCTTCCTTACCGTGCTCGTCCTGTTCCTGATGGGCGGCCAGGTGCTTCGTGCTTTCTCCTTTGCCCTGGTGGTGGGGATTGTGGTAGGAACGTACTCCAGTTTTGGCATTGCTGCTCCGCTGGTGGTCGCCTGGAATCGTTGGCGCGGCCAAAAAGCGGGGGCAGGTTCCGGACCCGCAGCCGGCAATAAACCCGCAGAAGTGAGACCGCGATCTCCGCAGCTCGCTCCTGCCGGGAGGAGGTAGTCATCCATGTTCGAAGATATGGTGGTTTCGAGTCCGCATCCGTTAAAGACGAACAAGCCGTGGACCGTGGTGGTGTCCATGATTGCTCAGATGATCTTCTTGGGCATTCTGATCCTTATTCCTTTGATCTACACGGAAGCGCTGCCGAAAGCGATGATGTCGACTCTGCTCGTCGCCCCACCACCTCCGCCGCCACCTCCGCCGCCTCCAGTGCAGACGCAGGTGGTGCACGTGAAGCCGCAGGTTCACTTGATGGACGCCGGCAAACTCGTGCAGCCCAAGGTTATCCCGAAAGACATCAAAATCATTAAAGAAGATGCGCCCGATGTTAACGCCGGTATGCAAGGTGGCGTTCCGGGCGGCGTCGCCGGCGGTTCGATGGGCGGCGTAATTGGCGGCGTGATTGGCGGGATGGGTGGAGCACCGCCCCCGCCGAAGCCGAACGTACAGCGCATTCGTCAAGGCGGCAGCGTGCAGGCCGCCATGTTAGTAAACAAAGTGCAACCGGTATATCCGCCGCTCGCGCGCCAGACGCGCATCTCCGGCACCGTGCGTTTGCACGCTCTGATCTCCAAGAGCGGCTCGGTAGAGTCGCTGGAAGTCATCTCTGGGCATCCTTTGCTGGTGCGCGCCGCTATGGACGCCGTGCAGCAATGGAGGTACAAGCCGACGCTGCTCAACGGCGAACCGGTGGAGGTCGATACCACGATCGACGTCATTTTCTCGCTTAACCAGTAGTGCGGCGCGTTGCTGCGGTCGTGGGGCCGATGCGGCGTTCCGGTGTCTGAATAGTGCAAACACTTTAAGGAGCAAACGAATGGTAGCTACTCTCTATGTTTACGCGATCCTGTTCCTGCAAGGCGGGAATCCAGGCGCGTCCAGTTGGGACCTCCGCTCGATGTGGTCTCAGATGAGCGCCCTGCCCCGTACGGTAGTCGTTATTCTTTTCATTCTCTCCATCTATTCGTTCGGCGTGATGATTGACCGCGCGCTGATGTACAGCGCGGCACGCAAACAATCTCGCGTGTTCGTGCAGCAGGTCGCTGGCGCCTTGAAAGACGGCAAACTCGACGAAGCCATCGCCATCGCCGAGCGCAACAAGAAGAGTCACATCGCCAAGGTTGTAGCCACCGGACTCTCGGAGTTCCAGTCGGCTTCGCAGCAGGTTTCCGATGCGGACGTCATAGAGGCGGCAAAGCGCGGGCTGGAACGCTCCGTCGCCATCGTGCACGCCGAAATGAAGCGCGGGCTGTCGGCTCTCGCGACGATCGGTTCCACTGCGCCGTTCGTCGGCTTGTTCGGCACCGTGGTCGGCATCTTGAACGCGTTCAAGGGCATCGAGCAGAGCAAGGCTACCGGTCTGTCGGCGGTTGCCGGCGGTATCGCGGAAGCGCTGGTTACCACGGCGCTCGGCCTTCTCGTCGCGGTCCCTGCCGTTTGGGCGTACAACTATTTCACCAATAAGGTCGAAGCTTTCGACGTTGAGATGGATAACTCCTCGATGGAGCTCATCAATTATTTCATCCTGCGTCGCGGCGCCAGGAAGTAGGTAATCATGGCTGCGCCAGTAACCCACGCGCGGTACAAGCCGCAAGCTGGGAGTCAGATGTCGACTCCCAACGTCATTCCGATGGCGGACATTATGCTCGTGCTGCTGATCATCTTTATGGTGGTCACGCCCATGTTGCAGAAAGACCATCCGGTGGACTTGGCCAGGACAGATACCGCCAAGGACATGCAGGATGCCGATAAAGAGGACGCCATCGTTATCGCCGTGACACGCGACGGTAACATCTTCCTGCGCACCACGCAGATTAAGAAGGAAGAGATCACCTCGGAAGTCAAGGACCGCATCGCCAACCGTCTGGACAAGACGGTGTACGTGAAGAGCGATGCGCGAGCCAAGTACGGCGACGTGGTCGCGGTCGTGGACGAAATCCGCTCGGCCGGCGTCGATCAGGTAGGCCTCTTGACGGAGCGGAACGAGAAAAGCGCGCCTCCGCCTCCTCGGCCGCAAGCGGACTAGCGCATCGGATAGAAGCAATCGGGTAGAACTCATCATTCGTTGCTGTCGTTTTTTGCTTTGCGGCCGCGCCCATCCCACGATGGCACGCGGCCACGGCCTGAAGTACTCGCTAGGGACGGGCCGATAGGAGAAGCTCAATGGGAATGCAGGTAGGTGAAAGTAAAGGCGGTGCGATGGCGGAAATGAACGTCGTTCCGCTGATCGACATCTTGCTGGTGCTTCTGATCATCTTCATGGTTATTACTCCGCTTACGCCCAAGGGGCTGGACACGCTGGTGCCGCAGCCGAATCCTAACCAGAAGCAAGACGTGGAACTGGAAAACAAGACGGTAGTCGTGCAGGTCTTGATGAATGGCAAAGTCAAGATCAACAACGAAGATGCCACTTGGGAAGGCCTTGGTCCACGCCTCGAGCAGATTTTCAAAGATCGCGCGGAGAAGATCGCCTTTGTGAAGGGCGACAATGATGTGCTGTTCGCGGAGGTTGCCCGCGCCATCGACATCATGCGCGGCTCCGGCATCGATAAGGTTGGCCTGATTACCGCCAAGCTGGAAGCCGGCCAATAGAAATTCTTCAGGGATCAAATCCTGAAGGCGCTCGTAACTCGCTTTTGCTCGGATGTGAGAGTCCTCCTCGCGGGAATTTCCCAACGAGGTGGCTCATGGGTATATCCGTTGGCGGTAATCGCGGAATTTTCGTTGAAATGAATGTGGTTCCGTTGATTGATGTTCTGCTGGTGCTGCTGATCATCTTTATGATCATCCCGCATAAGCAGAGTGGTATGACGGCGGATTTGCCGCAGCCTGCAAACCCCGTTTCAGCCGATCCGCAACCGGCGGCAATCGTGATTCAGGTGCCTGCCGATGGGTCGTTGCGCATCAATCAAGAATCTGTGGCATGGGACGGGTTACGGGCCAGGTTGGTGCAGATTTTTGGGGCCGGGGCGAACCGAACGGCCTTCGTTCGCGGTGATAGCGCTCTTGAGTTTCAGGTCGTAGCCAAAGTTATAGACACGATGCGCGCCGCGGGTGTAAGGTCGGTCGGCTTGATGACTCCGGGACTGGAAAAACTCGCGGAAACAGATTAGATTGCCTCTCGCACGGGCGCACTTGAAATTCTAGCGCGGGCATCGGCATTAGACCTGGCCGCGCAAAAGTGGGGATGGAAGCTTCAATGACTCATGCATCGCTTAAGAAAATTGCTCGCCGGGTTGCTGCCCTCGCCGCGCTCCTGGTTCTTGTAATTGCAGCCTCTGGCTGCAATAAGCTGAAGGCTCGCGACCTCCTGAACAAGGGTGTCACGTCTTTCAAGAATGGCCAGTCTGACGCGGCCATTGAATATTTCAAGCAGGCCAAGGAAGCCGATCCCGACCTCCTCAACGCTCGCTTGTATCTCGCCACCGCCTACGCCAGCTTGTACATCCCGGGCGCGCCTTCCCAGGAAAATCTTGCTCGCGGAAACCAGGCCGTCGCGGAATTCAAGGAGGTCCTGGATAAGGACCCCAATAACCTTTCCGCGATAGATGGAATCGGCTCCATCTTGTTTCAGATGGGCGGCCAACCTTTCGATCCCAAGAAATTCGAGGAATCCAAAACTTATCACCAGAGACACATCCAGTTGAAGCCCGACGATCCCGAACCTTATTACTGGATCGGCGTAATCGATTGGACTTTGGCGTTTCGTGCCAACGGCGAAATGCGCATGGACTACAACAAGAACAATATCAGGAAGCAGGTCAAGGATACTGACCCCCTACCCACGGCCATTCGCTCTGAGTACGCTTCGAAATATGGCCAGCTGATCGATGAGGGAGTCGCGGACCTGCAAAAAGCCATTTCTATCAAGCCCGATTACGACGACGCCATGGCTTACCTCAACCTTCTCTACCGCCGCAAGGCCGATATGGTGGAAAGCAAGGAAGAGCGCGAAGCGCTCCTGAAGCAAGCCGACGACCTGGTCGACAAGGTCAAGGAAATCAAGCAGAAGCGTTCCGAGCAGCCGCAAACATCGTAATCCTTTTACCGTTTCTCCAAAGGGCGTCCGCGAGGATGCCCTTTTTCTTTCTCTGCAATGCAGCTCCGAGTCGCGCCTAATCGTTCTTCTAGCGTAAAATAGATTATGCCGTCGCCCAGCAATTTGCCTCTCCATTTTCATCGCGACCGCACCGAGCGCCAGCTCGATGCCCGCCTGGACGAGCTGCTGGCCAAGCTTCGCAACCATCGCCCCTCCGAGGATCCCTGGATGGTGCGCCGCGCGTATGAAATCGCTGCCGAGCGACACCGCGACCAGCTGCGCAGTTCCGGCGACCCCTACCTCACGCATCTTCTCGAAGTCGCCCACATACTCGCGGACATGCGCCTGGATGCCACGACTCTTACCGCAGCCCTCCTGCACGATGCCATTGAGGACACGGAGTACCCGGTTTCGCGCATCGAAGAGCGTTTCGGTGTCGAAGTCGCGCGATTAGTGGAAGGCGTCACCAAAATCGGCCGGCTCAACATGATGGCTCCCGAGGCGCGCCAGGCTGAGAACGTTCGCAAGATGCTGCTGGCTATGGTCAATGACGTCCGCGTGGTGCTGGTCAAGCTGGCGGATCGCCTGCACAACATGCGCACGCTGGAATATCTGGAGCCCCCCAAGCAGCAGCGCATTTCTCGCGAGACCCTCGATATTTACGCGCCCATCGCTCATCGCTTGGGCATGGGCATCGTTCGCGGCGAATTGGAAGACCTTTCCTTCCGCTACCTCGAGCCGGAATCGTTTCTGGCTCTGCAAAAGGAAGTCAGCGACAAAGCGCCCGTTCACAGAAAATTTCTGGAGGAAGTTCAATCGACGATTCGTTCCAAGCTGGTCGAGAACAGCATTCCCGCGGAGCTTGAGGCGCGCGTGAAAGGTTTGTATTCGCTGCACCGCAAGATCGTGCGCCAGGAGCGCGCCCTCGAGCAGGTCTACGATCTTCTCGCCGTGCGCGTGGTCACGGACACGGAGCGAAACTGCTACGCCGCTCTCGGCGTCGTGCATCACATCTGGCGCCCGGTTCCCGGCCGCTTCAAAGACTACATCGCAATGGCGCGGCCGAATCTCTACCAGTCTCTGCATACCACTGTCCTGCACAGCGGCCAGGCTTTTGAGGTGCAGATACGCACCCAGGAAATGCATCGCATCGCGGAAGAAGGCGTGGCCGCGCACTGGAAATATAAAGATGGCAAGCCTGTGCAGGAAGATGACCAGCGCATCACCTGGATGCGGCAACTGATTGAGTGGTCGCAGGAATTGGAAGAGCCTGGCGAATTTTTGTCCACCTTAAAGGTCGATCTCGCGCCCGTCGAAGTTTACGCCTTCACGCCCAAGGGCCGCGTGCTGGAGCTTCCACGCGGCGCGACGCCTGTCGATTTCGCGTACTTGGTGCACACCGAAGTCGGTCATCAATGCGTGGGAGCAAAAGTCAACGGTCAGATGGTCGCCTTACGGCACGAAATCGTCAGCGGCGATGTCGTCGAGATCCTCACGCAAAAGGGCCACGGCCCCAGCCGCGATTGGCTCGGGTTCGCCAAGTCTTCCCACGCGCGCAGCAAAATCCGCCACTGGATCAATCTGCAGGAGCGTGAGGAAGCCACGGAAATGGGCCAGCGGCTGCTCGAGAAGGAAGCCCGCCACTTCGGCCGCAGCCTGAAGAAAATTCCAGAGGAAGATTTGCTGCGCGTCGCGTCCGATTCCGGGCTCTCCAAAATCGAGGATCTCTACGCCGCGGTCGGCTTCGGAAAATATTCCGCGCGCCAGGTGCTCACGCGCGTTCTCGGTGATGCCGCGAAGGGCGCCGAGCCGGCTGCGGAAGATGCCAAGCCCACGCTCGTCAAAACCGTCAAGCGCATGCTCGGCTTTGGAGAAGCGCCGCTTATCGTCAAAGGCTATGACGATCTTCTGGTCTATCGCGCGAAGTGCTGCAATCCCATCCCCGGCGACGACATCATCGGTTACATCACACGCGGGCGCGGCGTGGCCGTTCACACCCGCGCATGTCCGAATGTGCAGAGCCTGCTGTACCAGACCGAACGCCGCATCGCCGTCGAGTGGGGAGGCGCCGGAGCCGCCACCTTCCAGGTACAGCTCCTGATTCGCGCGCGCGACCGCGCCGGCCTGTTGGCCGAAATCACCGCCGTTATCAGCGGTGCCGGCTCCAATATCCATAGCCTGGAAAGCCGTCCAGATCGTTCCCCTAACGCGCGCATCGACGCCAGCTTGGAAATTGCCGATCGCCGCCAATTGGAAACCATCCTCGCCAATATCCGCAAAGTGTCCGGCGTCTACGGTGTCGAGCGCGTATACCAGGTCTGAGTTGCATCCAGCGCTGCCGCACATCCCACCTGTCCTTTCGCACAAGTACCCCTGACGGCACACGCCGAACGCTTCCACTTGCCGCCCGCTAGAATGGAAACATGAAGTATCGCGCTCTGCTTCCCGCGCTCTGTGTCCTTTTCCTTGCCGGCGGATGCCACCAGCACCCGTTGACGGATTATCGTCCGCTTGATCGAGCGGGCATGTGGTCCAGCGGTCTCGAAGATCTAAAGAAGCTGAATACCTCCGATTCCGAAGTCGCCCAGCTCGTGATGGTCAAGCAAGCCCGCCTGAGCGACGAGGCTTGCGTAGCTCTAGTTGCCGCAGCGCATGAGAGAAAGCACCCTTTCACCAGCGGCGACTCTACGGCCAATCTCGCCAGCGCCGGCTATTCGGAGGAGCAAATTCTTGAGATTGCCCGCGCCGATCAGCTCGATGCCATCAGCGGCGACGCCGTCGCCCTTCGCCTTATCGGGTTGTCCGACAACTTCGTACAATTTGTTTTGCAACGCCGCCTGCAAAAGCAACCGACGCTCGGCACTCCGCAAATCGCGCGCCTGAAGAATACGGGTCTCTCGGAGAAGAAAATCTTGGAGCAGATCAAGTCAGGTTTGACGGATGCTCAAGCCGATCGCGAAGTCGCCGTTCGTGAGGCGGCACGCAATGGCGCGGGCGGAGGCTTTGTTCGCGTCCGCGGCCGCAAGCCTCGCTAACCGGCATTTCACGCCGCACGTTCAAAGTTTTTTGCCTCCGTCCGTTTCCCCCGCTACAATCGTAACGCTTTGAAACCGAGTCGCCGATCCCGTGTACCTCTCCTCTTGCTCGGTGGCGCCGCTTATTGGGCCGCCGGTTGCGTAGCCGCGCTCGGACCTGGCTACACCATCGTCAAGCAGGAGCTCAACGTCCAATTCATTCCCGCACAGCCCATCATTCGCATCGATGCCGCTTATCAACTGAAGAACACGGGAAACCAGCCGTTGACCTCCCTCGAACTGCGTCTCCCGGGCCGTCGCCGCTTCCATTTTTCCGATCCTAAGGCTCAATGGGACAAAACCACGTTGAATTTTGGCGCCTCTCCCGACAACCCGCGCAATGTCCTTCTCACTTTTTCGCAGCCCTGGGCGGTTTCCTCGCAGCACACCCTGCAGCTTTCTGTCGAATACCAGCCCGCCGCTGCCAACGAGGCCGCGCTTAGCTTCACTCCCGACGCGTTCTTCCTCCCGGCGGAGGGCTGGAGCCCGGAACTGCTGCCCTCGCGCGGGATTTTCGCCACCGGCGGTGTACCCCCCAAATCCTGGAACTTGATTCTGCGCATCCCTGGCGATTTTATCTTTCACGCCAGCGGCAACTTTCGCAAGCAGGCGAAAAACTCTCGCAATGCGGCCGAGCGAACCATTCGCATCACGCAGACCGCGAAGGATGGTTATCCGTTCGTCATCGCTGGACGATATGTTGCAGCCACGCTCAAGGCCGGCAGCGAAACCGTGAATCTCTGGACCCGCTCGGCGCAAAATCCCGAGGCCCTGCGCCGGCCCAGTGAAGCGCTGGTGCGCGCCATCCAGGCGTACGACTCCAATTTCGGGGCCCGCCCCAACAGATCGCAACCGCTCTGGATTGTCGAATGCCCAGACTCGGCTGGCTGCTTCAGCAGCACGACCTCCAATTTCGCCCGGCTTATGTTTGAGGAAAACCAGAAGGTCTCCGCGGAAATGTCGTCGCAAGATACCGCCATGGTCGACCTCACTGGTGGCGCTCCAGAACTTGCCGCGGTTGCTCCGTCGCTGGCCTCCAGTTGGCTTGGCTACGGCCAGAATCCAGGCTTTTTCGAGCAGACTCCGCCGCTGTCCGCGCTGCCGGCCTTCGCGGCCTCGCGTGGCCGCGAAGCCGTCGAAGGTCCACAGACCCGCGAGAAGATCATTCGCCGGTTGCTCAGCGCCATTCCCGCAAATCCCAAGCCGCGCAGTCCCGAATCGGACGATGTTCTCCGCGCAAAAAGTATTTTGTTTTTCTACGGCCTTCAGGATCGTTACGGGCAGCAGGTTTTCAGTGCCGCGCTAAGCCACATGCTTGGCGCCAGGCGCGGTGGCGGTTTCGATCAGGATGATCTTATTGCCGCGTTCGAACAGGAGACTCACCAAAACGTCGCGCAATTCGTTCGCCTGTGGATGAAGCACCCTGGCGTTCCTGAAGAATTTCGTGCGCGCTATGAAAACACCGCCGCGTCCGCGCTCGTTTTAAAGGAGACCACACCATGAAGAATGTCGTGACCACGGATCGCGGCCCTAAGCCCATCGGGCCGTATTCGCAGGCCATCAAAGCCAACGGTTTTATTTATTTGTCCGGACAAGTTGCGCTCGACCCCAAGAGCGGTGAAGTCGTCGGCTCTGACATTCGCCAGCAAACCGAACGCGTGCTCGAAAATATCAAGGGCATTCTCGAGGCCGCCGGCGTGAATCTCCATCACGTCGTCAAGACCACGGTGTTCCTTAGGGAAATGAACGATTTCCCCGCCATGAACGAGGTCTACGCCCGTTACTTTGCTTCCGCTCCGCCCGCGCGTTCAACGGTGCAAGTCTCGCGACTCCCCAAAGACGCGCTGGTCGAGATTGAAGTAATCGCTGCGGGTTCTTGAAACGAAGAGCACTTCTCCAAAATAGGCGGCAGGCAATTCGCAAGCTAAGGCCGATCCGGACTCTCCAGCGCCTCTGACACAGCAAACCATGTGACCAGCGCGGTGAATGCTATTGCGTACCAAATGAACTTGCTTTTCCCAGTCTTTCTCGGCTGGTGCTGGCCCCAAGGCGCTGCCGCTGGCTCCGCCGGAGATGGTGCCGCGCCGGCAGCCGCGGCAGCTTCAGGATCTAGGACAACGCGATACGCCGTGCCTTCCGGGATCACTCGGACGTCGTCTTCAACGGCAATGAGAAGCGCGCCGCGCGAGCATCGCACCAACAGCTCCTTCGGATTGAGCAATGTCACATTAGCAATTGTCGGTTCGTTGCCGCGCGGACGAAAAACCGCCGTGCCCACATGAAAAACAAGTGCTTTGGAACCCGTAGTGGAGAACGCCGCCGTTCCGCCGGTCAACGTCGCGCTTGGCGCGCCTTCCTCGGAGCCCCACGTGAGCTGGCTGGAGCCTTGCAATAGCACTCGCGCGGCTCCCGCCCGAATTTGCAGGCTGCCCGCCCGTTCGGTATCCAGCTTGTCTCCGGCGAACACCGTAGCTCCTGCCGAGGCCGCTGCCGTCCCGACATGCGCGCGCTCCGCGGACACCACGGAACCCAAGCCTAATCCCGAACGGCCCCACATCGGTGATGCCACTAAACTTATTGATAACAATACAGATAGGCTAATCGCCAAGCTCCCGCGCAAGCGCGGCATTTTCGTCTCCAAGAGGGCCACCGGCTCAAGAATAGCGGCCGGACTTCTGCCCGTCAATTGGTTAACACTGTCTACGTTCTTAAAGTCGCACATCTACAGCTTTGCCTGTATGCGCCTTGGACTGACCCCACGGTGGTGGCATTTTGTGCGCGCGCTGTTACAATGCCCTTACTTGTATGGCTGACTGGAAACAGATTACCGCTCGTATTCGCCGTGCTCGCACTGGAAAAGACCCCGCAGCCCAGCTCTCCAACCTTTACCAGAAAACCCGTGATGCCATGGTCGCTTTTGAGTTGGCTAAGTTTTTTGAGGCTGCTGGGCAAAGCAGTGAAGCCGCCAAATGGTATTCCACTGCTGCGGAGCGTTTTCGGCGCGCTGACTGGAAGACCAAAGCAGAGGAAGCTGCGGTGCGTCTTGGCGGACAGGCTTCTGCCACGGAAACTGTCGCGTCCTCCAGCGAATTCGAGCTTACGCCGCCGGTCATTTCCGTTCCGGAACCCGGCTTGCCTTTTGAGGAGACCGCAACCACGTTTGAAACCATTGTCGCTGCAACCGCTGAAGGTTCGGGCAGTGAGGTCTCCGAAGCGCCACGCCGCGGCACGCGCCGCCGTGGCCGCCGTGGTGGACGCAATCGCAGGAAGCCCCAACTCCGCACGACTGTGGAACCACCGGCGCTTCCAGCTGCGCCTTCTAAGGGGGTTTCCGCGCGCCAGCAGCCTCCTCTGGTAGACCAAGCCCCCGAGCCACGCTTCACCGGGGTTACCGAGTCCATTTCGCCGCCGCGCCTGCCGTCCGAGTCGGCGCCGGAAACCCCAACCTCTTTGCGCGGTCGTTTCGGCGATCCTGGCCTTTCTTCGCGCCTCTCTCTCTTGGAAATGCAGTTTCGCCGCTTGCTCACTTGTTCTCCCCTTAAGCTCAGCGATGCCGACCGCGCGCCCGTTGGCCCCGGCGTGCTCCTGCTTAGCGATTCCGATCTTTCCACTTACTACTACGTTGAGCCATGCCAGACCTTGCGCATCGCTATTGGCAGTTTTCTGCGTGGCACCACTCGCCGCGGGGTGGAGTCCATCAAGCCGCGTCTCGCCGAGCATCTCGGCATTGCCGAAACTCGCGTAACAAAATATCTCGCTGACCACTGTGTCGCGCGCTATTTACAACTCGACGAAGGCGCATCTCACTTCGCACATTTCGTCACGGCGGTGCTTCGGCCAACGCTGAACGACTAGGTTCGTTTTCGCTGCGCATGATTGTGGGGTGGACGCCGAGACTGCCTAAAGTGACCCTTCTACGCCTACGAGTAACCCCCCTCCTCCCTCCCGTTCGACCCTCGATTTTCCCCATTCAACCTCTGTTTTCGCCATTTAATGCAACTCCCTGGCTTCCTACCCTATAACCGTTAAACTATACAGGTCCAAAGACTTATTGGGCGTTTCTACCCGGCGTGGTACGGTGTTCGGAAGCTCGGGGGCAAGTCGCTGCGGTATCCGCCGCGCTTGAGCGGGCTTCTTATAACGCATCAAGAAATTAAATTGGGATTTTCTAAAGTGGAGGGTAGAGGTTTATGCCGAATCGAGTAGGCACTCAAGTGATGCGAGCGGTGGACGCCGCAGTTTGTAAAACGGCCGGCGCCACCTTCAACGCCATTCAATTTTTCAACAAGCGCAATCCGAATCCATCGTTCACCCCAAAATGGTCGGATAAGCCGCTTCTAAAGTCCTGGGAAAAGACCAAGCCGACCCTCGGCTGGCCGCGGCAGACCGATTCGCTCTGTCCTGATTGCGTCAAAGAAGCCCGCGAAGCCATCATTCACGGCAAAAAAGATTGGCGCGACCTCATGAACGAAAAGGTCGGCGAAATCAAGGCGCAAATCGTCGAGCGCGATGGCGAAGTCTGGATGATCAAAGACTGCCCCATCCACGGCCATTACGAGGATATGATGGCCATCGACGCCAAGTTCCTCGACCACATCGAAAAACAGTTCCCCGGGCGCGACATTCCCGCGCACAATGACGAAGATCTGCACAAGCACGGTTCCAGCACCGTGCGCTATGGCCGCGGCTCCGTTCTCACCGTGGACCTCACCAACCGTTGCAACATGATGTGCGATCCCTGCTTCATGGACGCCAACCAGGTTGGCTACGTCCACGAGCTGGGCTGGGACGAAATCCAGGAAATTCTCGACAACGCTCTCCGCATCAAGCCGCGCCGGCAAATGTCCGTGCAGTTCTCCGGCGGCGAGCCGACCATGAGCCCGTACTTCCTGCAGGCCGTCGCCCACGCTCGCAAGATTGGCTACAACAGCGTGCAAGCCGCCACCAACGGCATCGAATTCGCCAAGAGCAAGGAATTCTGCAAGAAGGCCTTTGAAGCTGGCATGCGCTACGCCTACCTGCAATTCGACGGCATTGGCAACGACGCCAACGGCCATCGCCAGGTCGGCAACCTGTTCGACGTTAAACTTCGCGCTATCGAAAACATGCACGAAGCAGGCATCGAAATCGTGCTGGTAGTCACCATCGTCAACAATGTGAACAACGATCAGGTTGGCGCCATCGTGAAATTCGCGATGGATAACCCCAAGAAGATCGCTTTCGTCAGCTTCCAGCCCGTTTCCTTCACCGGCCGCGACGAAGACATCACTCCGGAACGCCGCCTGCGTCAGCGCTACACGCTTTCGCACCTCGCGCAAGACGTCAGCAAGCAGGTCGGCAAGGTTGAGCCCACCCGCGACTGGTTCCCCATCTCCTTCATCGCAACTTTTGCCGGGTTCTCCGACCTCGTACACGGCCCCGAATCGCAGTGGGGCGCGCTCTCTTGCGGCTGTCACCCCAATTGCGGCGTTGGCACCGCTATCATGATCAACAAAGAGACCAAGGAATGGGCGCCGGTTCCGCGCTTCCTCGACGCGCAGCAGCTTGTTCGCGACGTTACCGCCATCACCGACGCCGCGCGCGGCAAGGCCTTTTCCAACTTCATGATGGCTCTGGCGCTGCTCAAGAATTACAAGGCGTTCCAGGGGCCGAAGGGCTTGACGCTGTACGACCTCTTCAAGAAGTTCGATAAGACTTGGGCGCTCACGAAGGACTCCGAGAAGAAATACGGCAAGACCTCTCCGGACCGCACCTACGAAGACGCCATGAAGCGCCGTCAGACCGATCCTTGGAACTTCCTCTTCATCGCGGGCATGTGGTTCCAGGATTTGTTCAACTACGATTTCCGCCGCACCGAGATGTGCATCATCCCCTACGCCACGCAGCAGGGTGAAATTTCCTTCTGCGCGTACAACACCGGCGTAGGCTGGCGCAAAATCATCGAGAACATGCACAAGAATGCTACCGTCGCCGAGTGGTACAAGACCCACGGCAAGCATGAGATCTACGCCAAGGGCAAGAAGGTCGATCTCAATACCTACGAGCACTCACTTAAGATCGATGCCGATGACGCCGCGCGCGTCCGTCACCTCGAACACGACATTCCGCAAACCGCCGCGGAAGAAGATCGCGCCCGCCGCAAGAAGGCCTACGAAGAACAAGCCAAAGTCCGCGCCATCTACGAAGAGCTAGTCCTGAAGAAGGCCCAGCCCACGGTAGTGCAGATCGGCTCTGTAAGCGACATCGCCAAGTCCGTCCCAGCCAACTTCGCCAACGCCGGCAAGCCCGTAAGCATCGCCCCAGCCAGCGGCAACGGCAATGGCCACGTCAACGGTAATGGCCATACCAACGGCAACGGCCACAGCAATGGCAGCGCCCCTGCAAAAAAGGAAGAAGCCGCCGAAGCAGTAGCCGGCGACTAGTATTCGCGCCATCCAACTAGCTTCAAGGCCCTCCGAAATCGGAGGGCCTTTTTGTTGAGTTGAGGCATGCGCTTGACAGGTGTGCTACAATTTTCTGGTAGAGTTTTGCGTCCCGCTTTCCTTCACAAGTTCTCGTCACCATTGCAATCCATGTTTCGGCCAATTTGATGTCGGCGATTTCTGTTTACGCTGAGCTTGTTTTTGCGCTGAGCCATCGAGCTCGCGCGTCTTTCGCGATTGGACTTTCGCGTATCGCCACTATGCTGACGCCTGTCGCGCGTAAGTCGTTTGTTCTTCGCACTTATAAGGCAATTCCGCGTTTTACCGGTTTTTAGCCGATATTGTCTGCCACTAAATACCTGTAGAATGAACACTTCTGGACTCCCCAATTGCTAAGCACCTTTGGAATGAACATTTACGAAAAACGTGTGGGAGGGGGTACCCTGACAAGTCCGCCCATCGGCTGCACGCACAGGGCTCACAGACCCCTGCTATAATCCCGTTGAAGCCAGAATTGAGCAAAGGAACGCCGCCATGCCCATCTACGAGTACCTCTGCGACCAGTGCGACACCCGCTTCGAGAAAATTGTCATCAATAAGCAGCAGGAAATCGCTTGCCCCAAGTGCGCCAGCAAGAAAGCCAGCATCCAACTTTCCGTCTTCGCGACAGCCAACGGAGGAAGCAATGGCGCCTCCGCCAAGTCCTCCAGCTCCGCAGGCGGCGGAGGCGGCTCCTGCTGCGGAGGCGGCTGCGGCTGCCACTAAGTACCTGCTCTCGCCACTAGGTGGGACAGCCATTTCTGGCTGTCCGCAATTCCGCCTGGGACTTCCCGAAACATCCACGCTAAGCGGGGCGAATCAGAAACACAACTCGCTTGTGGCGCGAGAACAACGAAAAGAAACCCAGCAACTGTCTGCACGGAAAGTATTTCTCATTCAGCAGCTTCATGCCGTGCTCGGCTTCCGCGTCGGTGACAATTTCCGCGCGCGCTTCGATCCATTCGCCTAGCAGCTTTCCGCTTGCATTGCAGGGCGCGACGCGCACCCGGGGATTGTTGCGGACGCGCTTCGCTTTGCCGGAATCGCCGGTGCTGTAGGCGTACAGTTTTTCCGCCGCGCCTTGCTCCGGCTCCCCGGCAAACCACACCGGAGTGCGCACGCCTTGCCCATTTTTCCGGAACGTCTCCAGGTTGATGTATTTCTGTCCCTGCAAAGAGGCAAATCGCGTCTCGGCCATGGTGACCTCGATGCCGCCATTCTAGCCCCAGACAATGAAATGGGACGGACAATTTCGTCCGTCCCACAAAGCTACGGCAGGAATCGTGCTACCGTGTGGTTGCAAGCTACTTCCGCATGTAGATCACGTCTTCGGTGAACGCGTCCTTCTGATCTTTTTGAAACGTCCAGCTGGTTTGAAAATGATCGTTGTCGATAAATTTGTAGACGGCGTGATGCATGTGTCCGTCGTCCGCGCTCTTCAAATTCGTGGCTTTCTCGAAATCAAACGTCAGCGTCTTGGTTTCCGGCGCATACGTTCCGCGCATCGTCGGCTGATTTCCAGCCATGCAGTAATGCGTCAGCTTCACTTGGCCGCCGTCGAGGTAATACATGGTGATCATCTCCACGGGCTTGCCCTGCTCCACCATGCGGAATTTTTCCAACAGAGTGGTGCCTCCCGCTGTCAACTCGATATCCAGCGTGGGTTTGTTCTCGCTGGCTTTCTGCTCTTCCCAATGTCCCACCAGCGTCTTCAACTGCGCGAACGCATCCGCGCTGCCGCCCGCCGCGCTAACCTGGCGTGAGCCTGCCAGCCCAGCCAGCAACGCCGCTGCTATCAGAATTCGTGCTGCATTTTTCATTGCTTCTCTCCTCCAAACAAATTTTTACTTCTGCAACTGTCCTGGACCAACGGAAACCGGATGCGAAGCAGGCGCACCGTCCGCCTGCCTTCCAAATCGCTGTGTCGCAAACCCCACGATGATACCGAGAAGCATGCCCGGAAGCATGATGTCCCAGAACAGCGCCATGCCCGCTCTCAAAATCACCAGCAGACTTAACACCGCGGCGATCGCCAGCCCTGCCAAAATTCCGAATGCGACTGAGTGTACTTTCTTCGCGAAATATCCAATCGCTATTCCCGTAACAAGCCCCTTCAGCAGCGAAAAGGTGATGACGCTAGTCATCACTGGCGAGAGCGATGGCTCAAGAAATCCGCTGAGGCCATCCAGTAACCCTAGCGTTCCTCCCACAGCTAGGCCGAGCATGGGTTTCGTCACAGCCATCGCATTTCCTGTCGCTTGAGCCCCAGGCCTTAGCGATTTACTTTGCGCTCGGGTCAGACTGCATTACTCCGAACAGATTGCCTTCGGTGTCTTGGCAGTAGGCGAAATATCCGACCGTGGGAATCGGCGTCTTGGGCATGATCAGCTTGCCGCCCGCGCCCGTGACCGAAGCGATGGCGTTGTCCACCGATTCCACTCCGATGGTGTTGGTCGTGGTTGAGACGTTGCCCTTTTTCATCAGGCCGCCGTTGATGCCGGGCGCGCCGTCGGGGCCGGTGTTCACCATCCAATATTCCATCGGGCCCGGCCATTTTTCGATTTTCCAACCGAACGCTTTCTTGTAGAACGCTGCGGCGCGCTCGGGATTATCAGCCGGTATTTCAAAATGTATGACGCGAGGCATAGCTCTTCTCCCATCTGTAATTGTTGTCGCTTGCAGTGAAATTCTTTCGGTCTCTATCGAGTCGGTGTAGTCGCTGGCGCAGCGGAAGGAGCGCCGTAACGTTGTGTGGCATATCCCACGATAATGCCCACGATGCTTCCCGGCAGGATGATCTCGAAATAATAGCCGTGCTGCATTTGTGCCACGATGAACGCGAGAACGAATCCGACCGCCAGTCCAAACAAGATTCCGAGCGCTATCGAGTGAACTCTCCGCGCAAAGAATCCGATGGCGACGCCAGCAATGAGTCCCTTAATGGTGGATCCAACAACGATTCCGACGATTTGTGCGCGCACCGCCGGCGTGAGCCACGCGGACAAACCGTCGATTGCTCCGAGAACCGTTCCAAGCAACAGACCCAGTAAGACTTTGTTCATTTGTGGGCTCCTCCGAGCCGGGATTCTCTACCCGTTTACCGTTCTTTACAACGGGAGTTGGAATTCCTTTAGAGTTAGCGGTGAAAGAAAATCAGAATTAGCGTGCGGACGATTAAGTAGGCTGCAATCAATAAGATAGGGACGGTGTAGCGGCGGTAAAGGCGAACTGCTTTGTCCAGCAAGCTCTCCTTCTGCGCGGAAACGGGGAGCCCATCCAGGTAGCGCGAGACCTCGGAGGACAAATCCGAAACGCTGGCGTAGCGTTGGGCGGGATCGTGTTCTGTGGCTTTCGCGCAGATTGCCTCGAGCGCTTTCTCTCGCCGCCGCGGCGAGTTTGCATTTGCAAGGGCAACCGGAGCACAAAGAAAGCGCAGTAGTGCACCCAGCGAAAAAATATCGCTGCGTTCATTTACGTGCGCGATGTCGCCTCGAGCTTGTTCCGGCGACATATAGCCGGGCGTGCCCAGCACCGTTCCCTGCCCGGTGATCTGCGTCGCTGGCGTAGTATCCGCAGGCACGTCGACCGATTTTGGCGAATGAACAATCGTTGCTTCCGGATCGTCCTCGGACGCTTCTGCCGGCGGTTCGCGCAAAATCTTTGCCAAGCCCCAGTCCATGACCAAAACTTCACCGAACGGACCGACCATCACGTTGGCAGGTTTCAAATCGCGATGCAGCACTCCGCGCGCGTGCGCGAACGCCACCGCATCGCAAATGCGCGTGAAGAGGCGCAGTCTCTCCGGCAGGGACGTGACCGTCTCAATGTGTTTGTCCAGTCGCTGGCCTTCCACGAATTTCATGGTGTAAAAAACGCGGCCGTCACTCAGCGTGCCGACGTCGTGCACGGGAACGATTCCGGGATGTTCCAAACGCGCGAGCACGCGGGCTTCACGATTCAAACGGCGAGCGAAGTCGCCATCCGCAGCAGGAACGTCGAGGACTTTGAGAGCGACGCGGCGGTCCAACATTTCGTCGTGCGCGGCGTAAACCACACCCATGCCTCCGCGAGCCACGCGCTCCAACAGTCGATAGCGCGTGCCGAAAAGGTCCGGCAAAGTTGCGTTTTGCCGCAAGCGATCCACCGTTTTGTCAGAGAGAAATTTCATGCTGTGTCCGGGCCGAAGAGTGTGCGAGCTTCGCGGCGAAACTCCTCTTCGCTGCCGCAGATTTCGCGCAGCCGCTCCAGTGCAATCCGGCGAAACTCGCGGCGCGCCCAGGAAAGCGCGTTGGTCACATCCGAGACAGGGATCGCGTATTCCACGGCCAGCTTCTGGTACGAAATCTCCGGATCACCCGACAAGTCATAAGCCTCAAAGAGCCGGAACGCGCGCTCGCGCTCTTGTTCCACGCACAATTGTCGTAAGTCTTCCACGGCAAGCGCAAATAGACTGCGCACCCATTCTTTTTCAAAGAATTCGTCGAGCGACTCGGGGGAAGGAATCGAGGCGGCATCGATAGTGGCTCCAGCCAATTCTCCTTCCGCAGCTTGAAAGTCGAGGGCCACATGCGTCGCATTCCCGCCTCGTTTGTGACGGTGGGCCGCTTTATCCTGATTCATCACAAAGCTATCCGCGCACAAACGAAGATAGGTGCGCAGCTTGCTCTTCGCCGGATTGTATTTAGCGAGCAGTTCGCGTTCGAGCATTTCGGCGAAGAATCCTTGCGTCAGATCCTGCGCATCTTCGGGCGGCCGATTCCATCGCAAGCGCACGTATTTGTAGACTGGCTTCCAGTACGCGGCAAACAGCGTATCCAAGGCCCGCGCCTGTTCCGTGGGATCAGCGCTCTTAACCGCGTCGACCACCGACCAACGCGTTGCCGGAAATGCATCGCCAGTCATGGTTGTCCTCGTGGGAGTTTACGCAGAGGCACGCAAAGGGACGGTGAGGCCGTAGCGCAGCAGCAACGTGAGGCCGGAGCCGAAGATGACACCGATCAAACCGCCGATGGCGCTGAGCGTGACCGCTTCGATCAGAAATTGCACGAGGATGCTGTTGCGCCGCGCGCCGATGGCTTTGCGCACGCCGATTTCGCGCGTGCGTTCCGTGACGCTCACCAGCATGATGTTCATCACGCCGATGCCGACACCGATCAGGGTGAGCACGCTGCGCAGCTTGTGCGCCCAGAGGCTGGACGTGGCAATAGACACGGCCTCCGTGATGTGCATGGTGGATGCGCGAGGCATAGAAGAAGCGTTAGTGCCCACACATTGTATACGAACCGGGGCTGATGGAAATTACCCGCCCCGAGGGAGCCCCGAAAGCGAAAAGTGGCGAGGAGGGGACAAGACCCGCCTCGCCGCTTTTTCAGGACACGGTTCTTAGAAGCTGACTTTGATTCCCCACTCCATCTGCCGCGGAGCTCCTAACGCAAATACACCGGAACCGATGGAAGTGAGGTTTGTGCGGCCGGTGCATTTAGTTACATCGGCCGGGCAACCCGGCTGGTCGAATCGAGTTGTGCCGTTCAAGGAGCCCACGGAACCATCGAGGATTCCGCTGAGCGGCTGGCTCGGGGAGTCAAAGTTCTGCCGATTGAAGAGATTGAAGAATTGAACCTGAGGTTCGACGGTCACTCGTTCGGGCAGCGCTCGGAAGAACTTACCCGGTCGAATTACCCAACCCAGGCGGACATCAAACGTAAAGAAGGAATCGAGCCCCACCTGACCCGCGGGAGGCAATGCGATGGGCTGCGGAGTCGCACCCAACGAAATAAGCTGTGCCTTGGTAAACAGTCCGGCAGTCACCAAAGCTTGTCCCGCCGGAGTCAGTGTGCCACCGGCGATGTTGGTGTTGAAACTGTTGATCAAACTTGTGAGGCCGCTGACATTCACATCGCGACCGAAGGAACCAATGTTCGTCCCAGGAAGGAGATCCCCCTGAGAACCTCTGGTGTCTCCCGCGAAGGAGCCATCTCCGGTGAGATCGGACGTGAAAATAGAGCCAGCCGGGATGAGGAGGTTCCGTGGAAGAGCACTGTACCAGTGGGTGACAAAGCTGATGCGCGTGGTTGCCGGAAGATCAAAAACAGCTCCAGCGGAGAACTGATGCTTGCGATCGAGACCGTTGGGCCCGCTGAATTTGCCAGTGTTGGCGAAATCGATCGCGTTATTGATGAAATCTTGATCCTGGGCTTGCGAATCAAAGCGGGAGAGGGAGTAAGCGACCTGATAATTAATGCGCTTCACGGCCCAGATGGATTTGCTGATGTTGGAGACAAGCTTCACGTCCAATCCGTTATAGACGGAGCGGCCGATGGGAAAGAGCATCTGGTTTTGGCCGACATTGGGATTAGCTCCCGGGAAGGCCGCGGCGATGCAGTTGGAAGTAGTAACGGGGCAAGGCAAGCCGCTGTCGATCGCGTTGCCGGAATCGAGGCCGTTGCCCTGATAGTCACCGATGGTTGCGCCCTTGCCGATGGCGCAATCGATGGTTCCGCAACCAAAGCTGGCGTTCGTGGCGGCGACGGCGGCGGAAGCAGCGCCGGTGTTGAGGAACCGGGCGTCGCCGACGTGATTGGTGTCATAGTCGAGCAGGAAGTGGACGCCGATATTGCGCAGATAATCCACGGAGAGCACTGTGCCTTGCCAGAGTTGGCGCTGCACGCCAACGTTCATCTGCCAAGAGCGAGGGGTGCGGTAACTCGGAGCAATCAGATTGTTGCCGGTGGAATTCTGGCCGTCGGCGAGAGTATTGCCGATAAAGCTGCCATTGTTCTGCGGGCCAGCAGCGAGGGTGGCCTGCTGAAACTGAGTTTCCAAGGTAGCTGCATCTGTTAATGCGTTGCCGATGGGACCGCCGCAGTCTTGGGCGATTGGATGTCCGTTGACGGTGGTAACCACGGTGCCATCCGGCAGGGTGAGAGAGTTGCTCGAGCAGGGGAAGGCCAACGCGAGAAACAGGCCCTTTTGCAAGCGCACCGGGCGATCGAAAAGGACGTTATTCCATACGGCGTTTTCATAGTAGAGACCGCCGCCGGCGCGAATCACGGTCTTGCCGTTCTTCATGGGATCCCAGGCAATGCCGACGGTGGGCGAGAAGTTGAGGTTGGGCTGATTGACGCGATTGCCCAAGCCGGGCCCGAACTGATCGAGGACGGGAATGGGCGCCAGGTCGGAATCGGCCCTTCCGGTGTCGCGGACGTAGTGGAGACCGTAGGTGAGGGTAAAGTTAGGCTTCACCTTCCAGCTGTCGCCGACATACCACTGGAAGCGAGTGTCCTGCTGCCCGCTGCCCGGCAAGCCGAAGCCGGACTTCTCCGTGGAAAATCCCTGACCATTTCCGAGCGTCAAGGTGTCCAGGGTGTAGTTCAAAGGATTGGCCGCACCGCCCGCGAAGGTTCCGGAAGGATTCACGACGCCGTTGGATGCGGCGATCGCGCCGGAACCGACGAACTCGGCAAAGCCGCCGCCGTTGATTCTGTTTACGCCGATGCCGTAGCGAAGAATATGCGAGCGGATGGTTTTGCTGCCGTCATACTTGATTTGTTTGTCGGTCTGAAATGTTTTTTGTGGCGCCAGGAAATTGGGGCCGGAGCAGAAAGAATCGGCGCCGGCGGTGAGGCAGAACGGATCGGATCCGATAGCGACACCCACATTGCCGCCTGGATTGAAGATATTGGTGCCGCCGACCGCGTCGGTGATGCCGTTTCGGAATTTCATGTAACCGGCGCGAATGCTGTGAGTGAAAGTCCCGGTGGTGAAGTCAACGCCGCCAACATGAACCGGCGTGTTGTCCAGATTTGCAAACGGATTGAAGGTGTTGGGAACAAAGCCTTTCACGTTTTTATTCTGCTCGTAGGAAAAGCGATAGAAGGCGCGGTAATTTTTGGAGATTTGCCAATCCAGGCGGCCGAGAAACTCGAGGTCGCGGAACGGCGAATTGAAGCCGCCATCGAGTCCGCCAAAAGCGCCGGGCATAATCACTGGGGCATTCAGGTTCTGCATGGTGCGCTCAAAATCGCCAAAGAAAAAGAGGCGATTCTTCAGGATCGGACCGCCCAGATTTGCGCCGTATTGGTGACGGGTGAAGACGGAGGGGCCGCTTTGCGCGATGCGCGCCGCGTAGCCGTCGTCGCGTCCGTAGAAAAATCCCTGGCCATGGAAATCGTTGGTCCCGGAGTAAGTCACCACATTCACGGAACCAGAGGAGGTCAATTCGGTGGAGAGGTCTAGCGAAGACTGGCTCACCTGAAATTCCTGGATGGCGCTGGCGGGAACGTTCTGCGTAGTGGTGCCCACGGTCTCATCGCTGATGTCCACGCCATCTACTTCGATACGCGCGGTGCGTCCGAAACGTCCGCCGAAGGAAATCGAGGAGAATCCGTTTTTCGTGGGGTCAAAATTGCCGCCGTCCTGAATCTGGACGCCAGGCTCGAGTTGCGCGAGGTCCAGGAAGTTTCTGCCGCCGATGGGGAGTTGCTCGATCTGATCGCTGGTCATAACGCCCTGGACGGTGGCTTGCTCGGTATTCAGCTGGACTGCGGTACTCTCAACGGTGATCACGGTGGTGCCCGAGCCGATTTCCAGGGTGACGCTGCCGGAGCTGACCACACCGACTTCGACCACCACGGTTTTCTCGACAGCCTTGAAATTGGCGGCCTCGACGCGGACGACGTACGTTCCGGAGCTTAATGAACCGGAGCTGAATTCGCCGCCACTGGTGACGGACGGCGTGATTCGCTGTCCGGTGGATTTCGAAGTGATGGTTATCTTGGCATCCGCGACCGTGGCGCCATTTGGGTCAAGAATCGTGCCTTGAATGCTTCCGGTTCCTACCGTGGCCTGGGCATGGGCCGAAGGAACCAACGCCAGAACCAGTACCATGGCCGTGCCCGCCGTTAAAGCGGCGATCAGGGCAGACAAATGGGCTATTCTGCGAATTTCACGCATCACCCCTCCATTTTTCGAGTAACGCAAGGATCTGAGCTGTATCCCGAACCTCTGCGGAGCAGGGTAAGACCGCCGCGAACGTCCACACCACACCACCCCACTCACCGCATCACAGGTTCGCTCGGTGCACGAAATCCGCCACATCCAACAGGTAAATAACATGCTGCAAATCTGTAGGTTACATAGGCTCTACATAATCATGACCTCCGCTGGAGATTTCAATTTTCGGAAAGAATCCATAATTCGGTAGGTTTATATGTACTTTACTTCAAGAAATACTAAGGTCAGCTCTGGTGGCGGATGCGTTCGGCGAGGGTGCGGGCGCGCTGGCGGCCGATTTCCACGAAACGGGCATCGCCGGCGATTTGGTCCAGGGTGGGGAGCGCGCGTTCGGGTTCGGGCAGGAGCTTGCGGTTGAGCTCGGTCTCAAACTGCAATAAGGCATCATTGATGCCAAGGCGGTCGTATTTCATGCGTCGCTCGAGCAACATCAATAATTCCTGCTGACGGGCCAAGCCCTCGAAAATCTGGAGCAACTGGCTGGCACTCGAATTCAAGGTGTAATTGAACTTGACTTCATGCGCTTCCGAACCTTGCTCCCAACGAAAGCTTTTTTCGCCCAGGTTGGCGATTTTTCGGTGCACGTCCAAGTCTTGCGCCTGAAAACGATTTAGTTGTTGCGCCAGGGCAAACATCTTGGCGCGCAGCGCTGCGCTGACCTGAAACTTCGCCGCCCCGGGATCGTCGTCGAGCTGGCGGATCTCATAACTGGCATCGTCGGAATCTTCGCGCACGGAGATTTCGATGAATTCCGGCGTGCTGGATTTGAAGACGCGGCGAAAAGTCAGCTTGGCGCCGGGGCCAGGAGCGGATCGCATTGAGCGATTAGGCCGGGACAATGCCAGGGCGGTCGCGGCGCGGGGCGTCGCGAAGACAGACAGAAGCGAAATCACGCCTACTACGAGGATAGAAAGGGTGCGAGCCGTTCTCATCGTGTCGATTCGATGCGCGAGGCAGGCAAACGCGTTGCGCATCGCGCGGAAGCTGCCTTCAGCGGCAGAGCTCGGGATTTCACCGGCAGTTTCGTCTCAGGAAGCGAGAAGCGGCGTCGCGATTGCTCCGCCTGCAAATGGCAGAGCGCCACGGCCAGCGCGTCGGCCGCGTCCGCAGGCTCCGGCGTTTCCGTCATGGATAGCAGCGCGCGAACCATCAATTGCATCTGGCGCTTGTCCGCGTGGCCGTATCCGGCGACGCTGGCCTTGACTTCGCGCGGGGAGTAGCTGTGAACTGGCACTTCATGCTGTGCGGCCGCCAGGAGTACTACGCCGCGCACCTCGGAAAGCCGCAGCGCAGTGCGCATGTTTAGCGCGGTAAATACGGACTCCACCGCGATCTCGGTGGGAGTAAAATCCCGTATCAAGCGGCAAACCAGTTCATGAATATCCTGCAAAGCGGCCCCGGTGGACTCTTTCTGTCGCGCGGACTGGACACGCAATGCACCATAATGCAGCATCCGGCAATTTCGCCCATCGCTTTCCACTATTCCATAACCGGTTGGCCCGGCCGCTGCGGGATCGATTCCCAACACGCGCATCGCATTGCACGTGTTACTGCCACCGTTGGTTGCGTTCATCGAAACAAGTCTAAGGCGAACAGCGCAGCGGTGCCACATTTTTTCGCCCTTATTCAACGCCAAAGTACCGCTAAAGCGAAGCGGCCACCGAAGGCAGTGGCCGCTTGAGACCTTCGATCGTAGCGGAAGTCAGTTCGCCCCGACTGCCGCCTGAATCTCCGATTCATCGATATCGAAGTTCGCGTACACGTGCTGCACGTCATCGTGCTCTTCCAGCGCTTCCACTAGCCGGACCATTTGCGTTGCCTGCGCTCCGGTCAGCTTGATGTAATTCTGGGGAACCATGCCGATTTCCGCCGACGCGGGTGTGATTCCCGCTTTGCTCAATGCCTCTTTAACTTTTTCCATCGCTTCCGGTGGGGTGACCACGTCCCAAGCCGAGCCGTCGTCCTTCAGGTCTTCCGCGCCGGCTTCCAACACGATGTCCAGCATCTTGTCTTCGCTGGCTTGCTCCTTAGGCACGACGATTTCGCCTTTGCGATGGAACATCCAGCCAACCGCGCCGGCTTCCGCGAGATTCCCTCCGTTTTTGCTCATCAGGTGACGAAATTCGCCGACGATGCGATTGCGATTGGTGGTGACCGCCTGGATGAGCATGCCCACGCCGCCCGGTCCATAGCCCTCGAAGGTCACTTCCTCATATTGTTCGCCTTCGAGTTGGCCGGTGCCACGGAGGACGGCCCGCTCGATATTTTCATTCGGCATATTTTCATTTTTGCCGGCGAGGATGGCTGCGCGCAGTCGCGGGTTTGAGTTGGGGTCGCCGCCGCCGATTCGAGCGGCAATGGTAATTTCACGGATGACGCGTGTAAATATACGGCCGCGCTTGGCGTCCGTGGCCGCTTTTTTGTGCTTGATCGTGGCCCACTTTGAATGCCCAGACATGACACTTCCTCGTTTCGATATTCGCGCTCGATGGCGCGTGTTTCAGCTTGCTCGCGACCTGCCACCGTTTTCGCTGGTAAGTTCGCCCGCTACGCCCTACCCGAGCACGCGGCCGGCACAGATCACGATGCGGAGACCTTCAGTGACTGCTAACCCTGCGGAACTACAGCAGTTTAGCACAGCCCCGGGCACCGCGAAACGAGTATACTTTTGCCGGGGTCATCTTATTTGCACGGTGTAAGGCTGGCTCTGCATAGTTTTTGGCTTGCGACCGACGACATGATTCACTATTGGGATTGCCATGTCTGAGCGGGGCTTACGCGTCCTGGCGATCGCATCACACCCGGTGCAGTACGCCGTCCCGATTTTCAGGCTCATGGCGCAGCAGGAGCAACTCGATTTCCAAGTGGCGTATTGCGGCATGCGCGGCGCCGAAGCAGGTCACGACCCGGAATTCGGCACCAGTGTGAAATGGGATGTCCCGCTCCTTGACGGCTATGCCTGGACGCATGTGCCAAACCGTGGTTCGGGTCCGGAGTCGTTCTTTGGTCTGCGCAACCCCGGCCTGTGGAAGCTAATTCGTGACGGCCGCTTCGACGCCATACTGTGTTATGTCGGCTATCTTCGCGCTAGCTTTTGGATTTCCTTTTTTGCTGCAAAAACAACGCGAACGGCGTTTCTGTTTGGCACAGATACAGTTACACTGACCCCGCTCGACGGCCGCATGTGGAAGCGCCCACTTAAGCGGCTGATCTGGCCATTGCTCTTTCGACTGGCCGATCAGGTGATCGTGCCTTCTTCGGGCGCACGTGATTTGATGCGCTCTCTCCGTGTTCCTGAAGAACGAATAACCTTGACGCCGAATATTGTTGAGAATGACTGGTGGCTTGCCCAATCTGCAGGCGTCAACCGTGCTGCCGTTCGCGAATCATGGGGGGCATCCGCAGACGAGATGATCGTGCTCTTCTGCGCGAAACTCCAACCCTGGAAACGTCCGCTGGACCTGCTGAGAGCCTTTGCCGCGGCAGAGCTTCCGCGCGCAGTTCTGATTTTTGCTGGCGAGGGTCCGTTGCGCCCTGAGCTTGAGTCAGAGGCCGCATCGCTCGGCATCGCTGAACGTGTCAGATTCCTCGGTTTCGTCAATCAGAGGCAACTTCCCGCAATCTATAGCGCCGCGGATTTACTGGTGCTCCCCTCGGAGTACGATGCGTTTGGCCTGGTGATTAACGAGGCCATGCTATGTGGCTGCCCGGTCGTCGCGAGTGACAGGGTGGGAGCCGTGCGCGATCTAATTCAGAGTGGCCGAACCGGTTTCGTCTATCGCTGCGGCGATGTTGCCGAACTCGCGAGCCTGTTGCGCCGGCTCTCCACTCACGACCCTCCACTTTCTGAGCTTGGCCGCGCGGCGCGCGCCCGAATGAGTTCATGGTCCCCGCGCGAAAGCATCGAGGCAACCGTGAACGCCGTTACAAGAGCAGCCTCGCGACTCGGCGGAAGCGCGGTTTCTCCAGTGATTGTTGCGAGCGCCGGAAGTCGCACGGCGCGCAAGATTTCCGAATGAGAATCCTGATTTATTCTCATTTTTTTTCGCCGAGCGTCGGGGGTGTCGAGAGCAGCGTGCGGTCTCTTGCCGGCGGATTAGTTGAGATGCGCAATAACACCAATACGGGTTTTAAGGTCACCGTGGTCACCCAGACTGGGGTTGGGGCTGCTGACGACAGCGCCTTCTCTTTTTCCGTCGTTCGACGCCCGCCGCTCATTAAACTTTGGAGCTTGGTTCGCGAGAGCGATATCGTGCACATCGCTGGGCCATCCCTCATCCCGCTTCTTCTTGCTTTTCTGGCACGCAAGCCCGCCGTTGTGGAGCACCACGGCTATCAAGCCATTTGCCCAAACGGCTTGTTGACTTATCAGCCCCGCCGCACGGTCTGCCCCGGGCACTTTCAAGCGAGGCGCTACTGGAAATGCTGGCGATGCCAGAATTCTGAATTGTCGCCTCAAAGAAGCTTGATGAATTTGCTCGGGATGTTCCCGCGATCCTGGCTTGTGCGCAGGGCGGCGAGGAATCTCGCGATTACACGGCATGTGTGTGACCGCCATAAACTGCCCCGTTCCGAAGTGGTGTATTACGGTATTGAGGATCCGCTTGCGAAAGGGAGTGCGGTTCTTCCCGTGACCAATCCGACCGACAAAATTTCGTTCGCCTTTGTGGGCCGCTTTGTGCCGGAAAAGGGCATTCCCATACTTCTCGAGGCAACACGTCAATTGCTTTCGGAGGGCGAGAGTTTCGATGTTCGCCTCATAGGCGACGGACCAGAACGAGTCAGGCTAGACGGAATCATTCGTCGCGAGAAGCTCGAAAATCACGTTCGCATCACGGGCTACCTGGCCGCAACGGCGCTCACTGAAGCACTGCGCGACGTGCAGGTTTTGGTCATGCCTTCGGTATGGGAGGAGACTGCCGGGTTAGCAGCGATCGAGCAAATGATGCGCGGCAGACCGGTGATCGCGTCCAATATCGGCGGGCTCGGTGAAGTGGTTGGCGGTACGGGTTTGTGCTTCGCCGCCGGCGATGCCACTGCTTTGGCAGAATGTATGCGCCGTGTCCTTCATGAGCCGACGTTGATTGATGCGATGGGCCGCGCGGCTCGAGTGCGGGCGCTTAGCGTATTTGTCGGGCAGCGAATGATTGAAGAGCACCGGCGCGTGTATCGGGATGTTTTGGACAATGGAACAACGTGGGCCAAACAAAATTCGTGGCAAGCTGGAATTCGTTAGGATTCTATTGCGTGTATATCATGTAGAAGTCCGGTTCGGGACTCCGGACGATTGAACGCTTTTGTGCCTGAGTTCTATGCTACCAACCGCGACACCGGCAGGTTTGCACGAATTCACGACGGGCATTATTGCCCGATATGCCCGCCCAGGCGCTCGCATGGTGGATCTAGGCTGCGGTCCTGGAGCAATGGGCGAGCGAGCGGAGTCTCTGCGCGTGAACATCGTTGCCGTAGACCGAAACCCTGCGGTGTACCAAGGCAAACATCCGTTTGTCGCATTAGATCTCGATACCTCTTCGTTTGGCGACGCCCTGGGTATTGGGGCTTTTGATGTAGTGCTCGCCGTCGAAGTAATCGAACACGTCGAAAGTCCTATCGGATTTCTGCGAAACGTGGCCCGACTTCTTGCCAAGAACGGTGTTGCCATTATTACGACGCCGAATGTCGATTCCCTGGCGGCGCGCGTGAAATTCTTGCTTGCGGGCAGCATCCGAATGATGGACGAACAAAGCGATTCTACGCATATTTCCCCCATTTTCGCTGACCTCTTGCTCCGGCAGTTCTTGCCGCGTGCGGGTTTGAAGGTCAAGGAACACTTCCTGTTTCCACCCAATGGCCATCAGCTGACCCGAAAGCAAATAGCTTGGGCGCTTCGACTTGCCTCGAAGCTCTTTCGGGAAAAAGTAATCACCGGCGACCATCATGTGCTCGTACTCGAGGTTGGCCAATGAGAGTCCTGGTGCAGTCTTTTCCAGGTCAGCTCCGCCGTAGCCCTGTGGCTACCTTAGCTTTTCTTCTGCTGGCAGCGGTCACCGCTTATAAGACGAGCATGTACCTCGTGAATGGCGACTTCGTCGGACTGGCGTACATGGGAATCATGTATGTCATTGCCGCCGTGGTGGTATTTATTCTTCATGACTGGCGAAACGGCGTCTATGTCTTCCTTGGTTGGCTCTTATTTGAAGACCTTAGCCGCAAATTTCTTGGCAACAACATGGCCCTCTATTTCGCTAAAGACGGTCTTCTTCTCGTCGTGTACTTAGCATTTGTCATCGCCTATCGCCGCAAGGACTCGCAAGTCCAAACTTTTCGTCCGCCCTTCCTGGGAATATTGCTGGCGTTTGTATGGTTCGGTGCGATGCAGATTTTTAACCCAGCTTCCACTCACATCTTTTACGGCCTCCTGGGGATGAAGCTCTATTTTTATTATATTCCGCTGATGTTCATCGGTTATGCCTTGATCTCCTCGGAAACCGAACTGCGCAAGTTTTTCACCATCAACCTGGGCCTTATGCTTGTGATCGCTGCGCTGGGAATTGTACAGTCCATCATTGGACCTAGGTTTCTGAATCCCGAAGTTATGGCTCAAGATATTCAACTTTTGGGCCAGACTTATCGTGAAGCTCCGATATCCGGTGTCCGGGTGTACAGGCCCACTTCAATTTTCGTGAGCCTGGGACGATTCCAAGACCTGGTCATTCTCACTTGGGTTCTCGTATTTGGATTCAGCGGATATGTCTTGCTGCGCTATCGGCAGGGCAGGATTTTTGCTTTTTTGGCCCTTGCGGTCACAGCCGCGGCTTGCGTCATGGCGGCTTCACGCGGAGTCTTCATGTGGACCCTGGGCAGCGGCTTGGTTGGCGGCATCGCCTTCATTTGGGGCGCGCCCTGGCGTCAGGGCGAGGCCCTTCGAGTTTTTCGAATGCTGCAACGCGCGGTTCTCGGTATAGCTCTTGCCTCGGTATTGTTGTTGTTTACGTTTCCGGAGGCCTTCCTTAACCGGCTGACCGTTTTTTCCGAGACCCTGGACCCCAGAAGCCCAGCAAATGAGCTGGTTCATCGTACGCGCGACTACCCCATGCGTAACTTCCTGGCGGCCTTTGACTATGATCGTTGGCCGTACGGTTACGGCATCGGCACTTTGTCCCTTGGCGGCCAGTACGTCGCGAGGTTTTTCCATACGAGCCCTCCTGTCGAGAGTGTTGAGAGTGGGTTCGGAGCGATCATCGTCGAAATGGGAATCCTGGGGTTAATACTGTGGCTCCTGGTAGCTGCCGCGGTTGTAGGCTCAGCTTGGCGCATTGTGCGCCAACTAAGGGGATCATCCTGGTTTCCGCTCGCTTTTATGATCTTTTGGTATGCATTTCTATTGCTGGTACCAATGACCTTTCAGGGCCTGGCGGCCTATCAGGACTTCATTCTAAATGCCTACCTTTGGCTGTTGCTCGGTATCTTGTTCCGACTCCCAAAACTAGCTCTGTCAGCCGACCTCGCACCTACGCGACTTGGCCCGCCCTGGATCCGCTGACTTGCGACTCGCCGCCATTTCTCCTTTTATAGACCGCCGTCATGGTACCGAGCGCTGCCTTGCGGAGCAGCTTGAGCGCTTTGCTGCACGACCTGACGTTGAGATTCACCTTTACGCTCAAACGGTCGAAGACCTTCCCAATGCGGTTCGCTATCCGGCTCAGGCACAAGGTCACGTCGTTTGGCACCGGGTGCCTCGCCTGGGCGGCCCACACCTCTTCGGTTATATCTGGTGGTTTGTGGCCAACCACTTGCAGCGCTGGTGGGACAGCAACATTCGCGGGCTCAAGTTCGATCTGCTCTATTCGCCCGGGATAAACGCCTTTGACGCCGACGCGATCTCGATTCACGTCGTTTTTTCCGAATTTTACCGCCAAGTGCGCCCACGACTCGGCCTCGGCGGCGTGCCACTCAGATTTTCCTTCGTTAACGCTCATCGGCGGCTCTATTACAGCTTAATCTGCCGGCTCGAGAAGCGAGTTTACCCCCGCCGGTCCGTCTCGTTGACTGCGATCTCAGCGCATTCCTCGGACGCCCTGCGGCACCTTTTTGGACGCGACGACGTGCTCGTCGTCCGCTATGGAGTCGATACGAAGGCATTTTATCCCGCAGCCCGCGCAAAACGTCGCGATACCGAGCGCGCTTCGCGCGGACTTCGTGAAACAGATTTCTGTATTCTGCTAATCGGCAACGACTGGAAGAGCAAAGGCCTGGACTCGCTCTTGACCGCTCTTGCGCACTGCCCCGAAATTGGTTTTATCGTCCTTGTGGCGGGCGAAGGCAATCCTCTCGCCTACGAACCGCAGATTCGCAACCGCGATCTGGGGTCTCGAATTCGATTTGTCGGATCGTCGCCGGACGTGATGCGGTTCTATGCGGCTGCGGATGTCTATGTCGCTCCCTCGCTGGAAGACGCTTACGGTTTGCCAATTTTGGAGGCCATGGCTTGTGGGCTGCCCGTGATTGCCAGCAGCCGCGCTGGCGCAAGTGAAATCATCCGCGATGGCAAAGACGGCTTTGTACTCCGCGACCCGGAAGATTCGCGAGAATTGGCAGCTCTGCTGCGCAAGGTCTATTCCGATCTTCCCTTGCGCGAGAAGGTTGCGGAACAGGCGGCGAGGACGGCAGTGGAGCACACATGGGACCGCAACGCGACAGCTACTTGGGAGTTCCTTACCGCTGCTTTGGCACGGAAACGCCGGCAGAATGCGAAGTGACCGCCCTTCGCGTGGCGTGCAGCGTAAACGTCAGCGTCTCTTTGGGTATGCTTGTTACGAATGGGCCGATCAGCCAGCCTAGCCCTGCGGGAATATCGCGCGTGAGCGAGACCACTTCGCTCTGCAGGTACACGCCGCCATCGCGCTCCTCCATGCGCCACCACGTTTCCATGCGCCACAAATAGCCGCCGTCCTCGCCGGGTGGTTTCTCGCGCTCAGTGGGTTTGCCTGCATTTTCAACCTCCGCGATGCGCATCGCGGAGCTCCGGCTATGCTCCCGCACGGCCGAATCACGAAAATAACGCACATCGTGCCGGGTGTTCAGCACCACGGTGATTACCTTGTGCCGCCGAAAACGGAGAAACAAAACAAAATGGTCGTCGTCGCGCGATTCGATTTTCGACTGCTCTACATCCGGCGTGTAATACTGCGCGTGATGATCGTAGTCCTGCAGCGCTGCCACTACAGCCGGCAACTTCGCACCAGGAATGAAGACCGTCCCAACCCAGTGATGAATCATTCCGCCCGGACACTGGATCTTCTCTCCATTCTCGCGCGTCTCGAGTTTTTGCATTTTCAGTTCGCCGCGCTTCAGCGCGTCGTACGCTTGCGCCCGCTCGCCCTCCAAGAGGCCGTCAATCCACAGTAGATTCGTCCCGCGCCGCAGTTCCTCGTTATTGCGCGCGTCGGTCAATTTCACGTACGCGTCGAAAGCCGCGAGCGTGTCCGGCTTGAGAGTCGCTGCCGCTGGAGCACCCTCGGTGGACGGCACCAAGCCCAGCGCAGACATCAGCAGCGTGAACCAGAGACAGGCCCTGGCGACGCGAGTGTCCGCTATAGGCGTCACGTGTCCCGGATACCGCTCAGTCAGTCGTGTCAATCGACACCTAAATGAATGAAAATGAATAAGTTACAGCCTCTTGCCGCGAGCTTCCGCTCATCGCAATGGCACGCCACGTTCCTATCTTTTCATGGATTTGGGGTTTTTGCTGCTCACGCCAACCCGAGCGCTGGCGTGAGCAAGCCTAGAGGGAAGAACTTGGCGGGTTGGGTAGTCGCACACGACCCCTTTCGAGGCCGCTGTCCCCGCGCGGCCCCCAACCCGTTCTTTGCACACTACGGGTCGGGTCTGCAGGCCTCAATGGGCCACCGGAGCCACTCAACGGGGTACGCGGGTCGTGGTACTAGTGCCCTAGCCGTACCATGGGCCAGCTACGATCTATGTAGCTGAAGATAAATGGTTTAAGCCTAGTGTTTTAACTGCCGCTAACGCCACTCAGGAACCCGCCAAGGTGCCCCGTCAAGGCCACTACAGCGACTGCCACGCATTCGACCAAGCGCACGTATCCGGGCGCCGTCAAGCCTCGCCGGCGAGCCCGAAAGTGCCCCCACCACACCGCACAGATCAGCACGCCCGACACCGAGCCTAACACCAAGTGCACTAATAGAAGCCCCTTCAGCCGCTCGCCCTCCAACTGGAAATGCCACGCAAGCAAACCGGTCACGATCACGGGTAGCGCCGAAATAGCGGCAAACAACAGGTTGTAATAGGACGCTTCTGCGAGGGCCTTCTTTTTGGTCCACTGCCCCGCCAGATCAAAAGCCACTCCAGTGATGAATAGCGCAATGGGAAAGTGCACCAGGACGACGTGCTGCGCGTGCTTGGCCAGAAGGACAGTCCCGGGATCGAAGGCTCTTGCGAGCCCGCTCACTGCACTACCACCTTGCCCGTCATCTTCGGGTGTATCGAGCAGAAGTATCCGTAGGTTCCTGGCTTGGTGAAGGTGTACGAAAACTTCTCGTCCGTATCGAGCACCTTTGACTTGAACACTTTGTCGTCGCTAACCACGGTATGGGGAATATCGTCGCGATTGGTCCAAGTGACCGTAGTCCCCGACGGAACCGTTAGCGTTGCGGGGCCGAAGCTGAAATTGTCAATCTTCACTTCGGCGCTTGCGGCCTGCGCCTGCCCCGCTCTTGCCGTGAAACCTGCTGGACCGCTAACTAAGAACACGGCCGCCGCAAGCACTGGCGCCGCCAAACCTAAAATCCACACACTTCTACTCATGATTTCGTTTCCTTTCCAATTTTCAGATCTAATTTGCTGGACGGTATTCGTCGCGCGTGCCGCTCTTCCGGTCTAAGCCAGCGAAGAGTCGACCACCGCCAACGCATGCTGCCCGCGAACGTAATTCACGTCGGTAATTCCCAAGATGCTTCGCAATTGGTCTGCCGGCACTTTCATCGGCCCTGGAGAATCGGCCTTGCCGGGCTGCGGTTGCGGGAACGCTGTCGAAGCAGCGGTGTGAAATGTCACGTTGCCTTCCACTTTTTGCATGATCTGGTGAATGTGCCCGTTCAGCACGGTCACGGAGCCGAATTTTTTCAGATACGCCAAAGCCTGTGCGCTATCTTCCGTGCCCCAGCCCCACTCCGGATACACGCTCCACAGGGGAATGTGCGCGAACACCACGATCGGGGTGCTGGATTTCAAGTGCTTTACGTCGTCTTCTATCCATTCGAGCTGCTCGTGTCCCAGCGTGCCGAGTCCGCCGGCCTTCAAATTCATTACGTTCACCAGGCCGATGAAGTGCGTGCCCTTTTTATCGAAGCTGTACCAACCGCCGCCCTTACTGCCCTTGCCGTAGCGCTCCAAAAATTGTTTTCCGTCATCATTCAAGACGTCGTGCTCGCCGGGCACGTAGAACACGTCCTTTGGCTTCGCGCCCTTCAGGATCTGGTCGACGGTGTCGAACTCTTCCGGCTTGGAAAGGTGGCTAATGTCGCCGGTATGCAGCATGAATTCCGGCGCCGCCGACAGCCCATTGATCTTGTCCACCGCCGCTTTCAGCGTTCCCGCCACGTCCGGATTCGCCGGCTTGTTGAATCCCATGTGGCTGTCGCTAATCTGCACGAAGCTCAGCTCGCCCGCCGCGGCCGCGCCACCTCCCAAGTCCGAAAGCCGGCTCAAGCTGTACGACTTCAGCACGCCGCCTTGCATTACACACAACGCGCCCGTTCCCGCCCATGCCATGCACTTCAGAAACCCGCGTCGATCCACCCCGTCATGGTTGTGATCGTGCAAAATCTCGTCCTTTATTTTCTTCGTCATTTCGCTCTCCAGAAAAAACGTCCAAGTGTCGGCAGTGCGTCCGCTGGCATTTACAGAGCGGCGCGAGTCGAGAGGCATTCTCAAAATGCCCGCGCCGCCCTGGGACGTGTTTCAGTTGTGCAGACCAGGTCCGTGGCGGGCTTATTCCAAAACAGGGGAGTTTTTTATTTCTTTACGTAATACCCATCAACTGGGAATAAAATCGAAGGCCAGGCGGTTCCCTGTATGAGTGCAGGTGTTGAGAGGGACGGTTTGGACGTGTTGGATTCGCAGGACCGGGCGCGCTTTGAGCAGCTCGTGCTGCCGCATTTGGATGCAGCATTTAACCTCTCGCGCTGGCTGATGCGTGGCCGAGCGGACGCGGAGGACGTTGCGCAGGAAGCGATGATGCGCGCGTGGCGCTTTTTCCGTGGATTTCACGGCGGAGACGCACGCGCCTGGCTCCTGCAGATTGTGCGCAATACTTGCTACACGTGGCTGGAGAAAAATCGTTCCGTGGACCTAACGACCGAATTCGATGAAGAGCTGCACCCGCAGCCGAGCGTGTCACCGGAAACGCTGGCTATTGCCGGCGACAACCGTGAGCGCCTTACCCGCGCGCTCGAAGAGCTTCCCGTGCGTTTTCGCGAAGTGCTGATCCTTCGCGAGCTGGAGGGCTGCTCTTACAAGGAAATCGCGACTATTACCTCCGTTCCGATAGGCACGGTAATGTCCGCGCTGGCTCGCGCACGCCAGCGGCTGCAGCGGGTTCTTGCACATCCTGTTGAAGCGGCAAAAACAGGAGGCCGGCAGTGAATTGTGAACTTACGCAAACCGTTCTCCACGGCTATCTCGATGGCGAGTTAGATGCCGCACGCGCCGCCGATTTCGAGCGCCATTTGATTTCCTGCGCGGATTGCGTCGCCGCTCTCGAGACCAATGAGAACCTGCGCTCTTCGCTTCAGGGTGCGGGACTATACGAGCGTGCGCCGCAATCTCTGCGCCAGAAGGTGCAAACGCAGCTTGGCGCAGCCATCCGCCCTGCCGTCATGCCGATTCGCAATCCGGCGCCCTGGCGTTACCTCGCCATGGCGGCTGCGTTTCTTCTCGCAGTATTTCTCGGCTGGCGCGTGCTGCCGCTGCTGCGCGGAAGCCATGGCGGCGAGACCACGCTGGCTTCCGCCATCGTGGACGCGCATCTGCGTTCCCTGCAACCCGGCCATCTCGAAGATGTGCAGTCCACCGATCAGCACACCGTGAAGCCGTGGTTCGACGGCAAGCTCGATTTCGCTCCACCGGTCCACGATTTTGCGAATGAAGGATTTCCGTTGCAGGGCGGCCGCCTCGACGTCGTCCATGGACGCACCGTCGCCGTGCTGGTCTACGCGCGCCGCAAGCATCTGATCAACGTTTTTGTCTGGCCCACCAGTGAGCCCGATTCCGAGCCGCTCTCCGGCTCGCAGCTCGGCTATCACTGGACCGATTGGCGCAAGTCCGGCATGGAAATGTGCGCCGTCTCCGACGTATCCCCCGACGACCTAGCCGATCTCCAGCGCCTCCTAATGCAATAGTGTGGAGTGCGGCGGTCTTGTCGCCGCACTCACAGCGCGGCCCACACCATACCACGTTTACTATCTTCAAGATGCCTGCTATAAGACCGTCTATGTCAGGATTCGACGAGGCTTGGGCAGCGGTGGCTCTACACCGTAATGAAGAGCCGGTCTCGCATGAGCTTCGCCCACTGCTTCAGGCTGTCTACTCCAATTGTCTGGCGCAGCCCATTAATGTGATCGAGCTAAAGAAGAGCCTGGACGATTTGTTAACGTTCTTGGCGGGCGAGGGGCGTACAAATGCAAATTGCTGGGCCGTTGATCTGTTCTTCGCACTTAGTCAGGGATGGGAGCGAGACTGGGCGGAACAAGATCTTCCCGAAGATTTTCACGATCTTTTAGCCATGATTGGTGAAGCGTTACATGACACAGTTCAGGCTCCCGACATCGCAAGAAACTTCGGTTGTTTGCCGGAACAATTGTTAGAACGCCTCCGACATCTGCCGGCCGTAACTCCCTACTAGGCTTCAACTCGGCAATTAGTCCTCGCTACTGCTTCGCCTTGCTCTTTGTATACGCCTTGGGAATTTCCTTCGCGTAAATCAGCCGCAGCGTTAGCGTCTTCGTCTGCCCCGACCGCACCGTCACATTCTTCTCCCACTCGCTGAATACGCCCTTGCCGGAAGCGCGCAAATCGTAAATGTCATTCGACCGTAATTTCGTGATGGTAAAGCGGCCTTGCGCGTCTGTGTGCACCGCGTGTGGCGCCATTCCCGCTGCCGATTGATAAGTCACGGCGGCGTGCGGCACCGGCTTGTCATCCGGCCCCAGCACTACGCCGCTTATTGTGCTCAAACCCTTGTGTTGCGCCGACAGATTTTGCGCGGCAACAAGCACGACCAGCACCGCCGCAACGGAAACTAAAGCGCGTCTCATACTCTGACCTCGTCTCCCGCCAGTGTAGACCCGCTGTTTCCGCGCCCGGCCATTACAAACGCACTTGTGCCCACTATCTACCTGGCTCCGGGTACAGGTTACGATCTTTAACAAACATCAATCCCGCTGCAGCATTCCGCAATCTAAGTTTTAGCGCGTGAAACCTTGTACCTCGCGAGGATGCAATCGCCCTCCATCCTTCGGCATTCCGTGAGCGTCAGTTTCACGCGCTGTCCCGGATCGCGGAACGTGGGAATCCCGGACCCCAGAAGAATCGGATGGATGTTCAAGCCGACTTCATCCACGAGCCCTGCGCCCAAGAGCGAAGTCGCCAACTCGCCACCGCCCATCAAGCAGATTTGCTTGCCCGGTTTTCGCTTCAGATCTCGCACAAACGCAACCGCGTCCCTCGCCACCAGCTCGACACCCGGCTCGTCGATAGCCGCAAGAGTGCGCGAGAAGACGTAGGTGCGCACGGCGGGATTGCTGGGCGGGCGGCGCTTGCCCTTCTTCGTCTTCTTTGCGGTTGCCCGATTTTGCGCGACCGCGAACGCCCAGGTTTTCCTGCCCATCAGAACTGTGTCGACATCCTTCCAGTAGTCGGCCATCACCTGCTGCACGTCCTTGCTGAAGTGCAGCCAGTCGATGGATTCATCCACACCGGCCAGAAATCCGTCCAGGCTGACGGCTCCGCCGTAGGTGATCGTGCGCATCGCCTCGCTCCTTTCCGTCTGCCAAAGATCGCAAACGCCGAAACTAAACTGCCATTTAGAAATGATACTATACGGCTGTTTAGAAACCGTCAAGCCCCATGAGCCCTCGCCCCAGGAAGGTCACCGACAACCAGCTATTTGCCGCCACGCACGCGGTCATGAGCAGGGTCGGGCCCCGCGAATTGACCCTCGCCGCCATCGCCAAAGAAGCAGGCGTGACGGCGGCCGTGTTGATACAGCGCTTCGGATCGAAACGCGCCCTGCTGCTCGCGTTATGGGAGAAATATGCCAACTCCGCTGGCGAGATCTTTGCGGATCTGGCAAAGCAGCACGCCTCTCCGCTGGCAGCGTTACGCGCGTACGCGGATTGCATGGCGGGGATGGCCTCGTCACCAGCGGCGCTTGCTCGCAACCTGGCTTATCTACAGATCGATCTGACCGATCCGGACTTTCGCAAACATTTGGTGAAGCAGGCGCGAGCCACACGCGCGGGTTTTTGCCGCCTGATCGATGCCGCTTTCGCAGCTGGCGAGTTGGCGCCAAACGTAAAACCCGCGCAGATGGCCCGCACGATCGAGGCCGTGCTCAGCGGCTCGATGCTCACGTGGGGCTTTTATCGCGAGGGGACTGCGGCACACTGGATGCGCGCCGACCTCGAGGCGGTTCTCGGACCATATCTGCGTCTCAAGAGAAAATAGAAAGTGGACGCGCACTCTTTTGACGGCGATATGGAGTGCTCTAGATCAGGCTGATGTGTCGCGATGCTTGGCCGTATCGTCAATCCGGTACATCGTGATACCGCTCAACAGCTTAGGGTAAAAGTCCGTGGATTTCTGTGGCAACACCTCGCCAGCCGTCGCAATGCGCATTACTTGCTCCACGTCGCAGGCATTCAGAAGAAATGCGATCTGCGCTGCGCCGGTGTCGACTGCTTCCAAAGCGGCCGAGGCCTCGCGTTCGTATTTCAGATTCTTCTCGGAGGTAACCGCTTGCGGCGTGATACCCAACGCCGGCTCCAAGATTCCTTCGTGGAGCAGCACAACGTCGAGTTCGCGTTGCCGCGCTGAAACATTGGGCAAGAGCTGCGCGAGGTCCACCCCGGGGCGCAGCGTAAGCACAAAATGCGCGCGTTTGGCAGACTGCGTCTTCGGATAGACCCCGATGGAGCGCTGCGCGCGGGTCTCGGTGAGGCGGCTTAAGAATTTGTTGCGCGCTTCGCTCTGCTCAGCCTCATTGCGGAAAGAAAATGTTTCCGCCGTAAACCACGGCTCGAGGTGGCGGCGCACGCCAGACCAGGAGAAATCGTGCAGGTTGGCTGCGACGCGGTGCGTCGGCAAAATCGTGAGCCCTTCGCTGCGCGTATTGATGAAGGTCATCATCGCGAATTCATACGGCGCGCTGGGATCAGGATTAACAAATTGGCTGCGCCGCTCGTTTCGATAATTGATCGCGGTTTCGTAGCGGTGATGACCGTCGGCGATGACCAATTTCTTATCCGCCATCGCTTGCCGGATGGCCGCGACGCGTTCCGGTTCCGCGATGACCCATAGCCGATGGACAACACCGTATTCATCGCGCAGTTTGGTGGCGGGAGCCGAGCTTGCTTCGGCCTCCGCTAGAATGGTGTCAACGCGGCGCTCCGCCTCAGAGTACAGCATGAAGAGTTGCCCGGTGTGCGTGCGCGTGTGGCGAAGAAGCTCCAGACGGTCGGCCTTAGGCCCGGAGAGTGTCTGTTCGTGACGAAAAACCACGCCGGAGGAGTAATCCTCCAACTTGCCCGCGCCGATAAATCCGCGCCGCGTGCGGCGTTCGTCCGTGCCGGGCACGGTGTACTCCTGCGTATATGCGTAAAACGCAGCCGCCGGATCCTGCACTACGACCTGATTGCCGATCCAGTCTTGCAACGCTGACGACGCGCGGGTGTATACGTTGTTTTGCGGGGAGTCGCTCGGAGAAACGCGGCCCTTTTCGATAGTGATCAAGTTGTGCTGGTCAGCGGCATAATACTTCTCCTGCATCGCAGGGGAAATTTTGTCGTAAGGCTGGGTGAGCACGCGATCGAATGCGGCACGCGCCGGATTATAGCGAAAGGCGCGAAAGGGATGAACGTGGGCCATGGAAACTCCGGTGTGAGTGTCAGCAGCATGCCAAGTCTCTATTTTACGCGAAGACCGCGTCTTTCCGAAAACGCCTTCATTGCCGAAGGAAGTTCAGGCTCCGCGAGCTCGACGGGCATAATAGAATTGAGTATATGGTTGCGGCCAAATTTCCCGCGGTGCGTGCGCTGATATTTGATTTGGACGGCACCTTAATTGATTCCAAGCTCGACTTGATTCATTCCGTGAACGCCATGCTACGCGATAGCAAACGTCCGCAGCTCGCGGCCGAAACGATTTCCGGATACATCGGGCATGGCGCGCCTCAATTGGTTGCGCGGGCCTTGGGCGGCACGGCCACCGAAGAAGAACTGAAACACGCGCTGCAATTTTTCCTCGGCTACTACGAAGAGCACAAAATGGATAACACTTTCGCATACCCCGGCGTTCCGGAAACGCTGGCGCAACTCAGCCATGTTCCCATGGCCGTGCTGACCAACAAACCAGCGCGTATCAGCGTGCGCATTCTGAATTCGTTGGGCCTGGCGAAATATTTCCGCGTGATTTACGGCGGCAACAGTTTTGAATCGAAGAAGCCAGATCCCTTCGGGGCGAACAAAATCCTGCAAGAGTTTGGCATCGCAGCGCGCGACGCTTTGCTCATTGGCGATTCCGAAGTGGACGTACAGACCGCGCGCAACGCGGGCACGCGCGCCGCGGCAGTGAACTACGGTTTCGGCGTACACGACCGCGCGGCATACCCGGCCGACATTTACCTCCACCACTTCGCGGATCTCACCGGCATTGTCGGCAACCATGCGACAGCTTAGAGCCCAACGGAAACCGCCACTAACCGCCTTCTTGTTTTCCTGCGCCGCGCTTGGCAGACTCGACGCGTGCTCCTTGGACTCTTCTCTGAACTCGACACGCCCGGCGGAGTGCAGCGGGCCGGGCGACACGTTGCCGCGGTGATGAATGAATTTGCCGCCGGTCACGCACTGGACTGCCGGTTTCTAAGCCTGAACGACTCTTCCGAATTGCACCGTATGACGGTCGGCACGCGAGAATTCGTGTTCACTGGCAGCGCGCGCGGAAAGGCGCGATTCAGTGTCACGGCGGCGCGTGCCGCGCGGGGTGCGATGCTGGTGGTTGCAGGGCACCCTTTTCTTGCGCCGGTGGCGCAGGGCGCCAGGCTTTTCGCGCGTCAAGCAAAATCCATCGTGTGGACGCATGGGCTGGAGGTTTGGGAGCCGCTGTCGATTTTGCGGCGTAGCGCCTTACGCCGCGCGGATCTGGTTATCGCGCCCACCAAAGACACCGCGGATCACGTGGCCAGCCAGCAGGACGTTGCCCGCGAGCGGATTCGCGTGCTGCCCTGGGCATTGGACCCACAATTCGAATCGCTGCTTGCGACCAAGCCGGCGCCCAAACTGCCCGCAAACTTCCCGAGTGGGCGCATCATCTTGACGGTGGGGCGTTGGTTCGCCGACGAGCGTTACAAGGGGATGGACACGCTAATCACCGCGATGCCGCGTTTGCTATCGGAGTGGCCGGACCTGCAACTTGTCGCCGTGGGCGAGGGCGATGACCAGGAATGGCTGGAACAAATTGCGGATGGCCGCGGAGTGCTGCGGCATGTGCATTTCTTGAGCGGGCTGACATATCCCGAAATTGCGGCTTGTTATCAGGCCTGCGAGGTTTTCGCGCTGCCCAGCCGCGGCGAAGGCTTTGGCCTGGTCTACCTGGAAGCGATGGCCTGCGGCAAGCCTGTGATCGGTGGAGCGCACGGCGGCGCCCCGGAAGTAATTGACGACGGAAAGACGGGATATCTCGTGCAGCACGGAGACGCGGGGCAACTCGCAACTTCGCTCGAGGCCCTGTTGGCCGATCCGGCGCACGGGCGGGAGATGGGTGCGCAGGGACGCGCGCGGGTCGAGCAGGAATTCCGGTTTGCAATTTTCGCGAAATCGCTGAAAAAAATTCTGCGCGATCTATGCGAATCCTGAACGTAACCCAGACTTATTTTCCTTTCCTGGAATTTGGCGGGCCGCCCGTAAAAGTGCGCGCGCTATCGCAACAACTTGTGAAGCTGGGGCATCAAGTGACCGTCCTGACTGCGGATTGGGGCTTCGGATCGAGCGGCCCGGAGACGAAAAGTTCAAGCAGCGTGGAGCGATCACCGTTTGGGTGGCGCCTTGTGGAAACCGGAATCGAAGCGATTTATTTGCGGAGCTGGCTACGCTATCGCGCGCTGAGCTGGACTCCTGGAATCGCAAAATTTTGCCGGGCACGCTTGTGGAATTTCGACGTCATACACATTTTTGGTCTGTACGATTTTTTGGGACCGGCAACGGCGGCGGCGTGCCGGCGCAGCGGCATTCCTTACGTCGTCGAACCCATCGGGATGTTCGTGCCAATTGTGCGCAATTTCTTACTCAAACGAATGTATCATCTAACCCTGGGAGAAAGGATGCTGAAGGGTTCACGTAAGATCATTGCCACTTCGCCGCAAGAAGTAGCGGAGCTTGCCTCCTCGGGATTACCTGCGGAAAAAATCGTGCTCCGGCGCAACGGAGTGGAAGTACCGGAAACGATGCCCGACCGGGGCAAATTTCGCGCCGCTCTCGGAATACCTGAAAATAGCAAACTGATCCTCTACCTCGGGCGATTATCCGAAAAGAAGAGTCCGAATATATTGCTGCAAGCATTTGCGTCCGTTTGTAAGGTGCGAAGCGATGCGCAGGTGTGCCTGGTCTTCGCCGGGCCCGATGAAGCCGGCATGGGAAAAAAACTGCGGCAGATGGCCGGCGAACTGGGAACCACCTCGCGCGTGCACATGCCGGGCGCGGTGTTCGGCGACCAAAAGTGGAGCGCCTACCGCGATGCGGATGTTTTTGTGTTGCCCTCGCAAAATGAAAACTTCGGGAACACTGCCGGTGAAGCGGTCGCCGCAGGCACGCCGGTGGTGGTTACGGACAAATGTGGCGTCGCGCCGCTGCTCGCGGACGTTGCCGGACTGGTGGTAAAGCACGATGCTGCGGCGATAGCGCACGCATTGGAGCGCATGCTATGGGAGCCGGGGCTTCACGAGAAACTGAGCGCGGGATGCAGGAGAGTAGCGGCGCAGCTCGATTGGGACGAACCTGCGCGCGAAATGGAGACTTTGTACGAGCAATTGGTGAATGGGGAGAAAGAGGCTGCAGAACTCCTGCACTGAGGGTAACGTTTTGCCAACTCGAAGGCATCGCATCTTTCGCGGAGCATGGTGGAGCGTAAATGTCCTTCTTCTGGCTACGTTTCTAGCCGTGATCTACTCCGGCGGCTGGGAATATTCCGTTAGGCGATATCTGGACGGATTTTCAGACGCTATTGTGCCCGACTCCGAGCCCGCGGAGCGCCAAGTGGAGGCCATCCTTGATTGGATGCGCAAAGGACCGCCGCGCACGCTGGCCGCAGACCCGTCCGCGCTCGACGGTCGCGATCCGCAGACCACGTTAAACTACCGGCAGCTTTTGGCCGTCTGCGGAACGGCTACCAACGCATTCCTAAATCTTGCGCGCAGCAACGGACTGAGCGTCCGCCGCCTGTTATTGCTCAGCCCGGAACGGACGGCGAAGCACGTAGTGGCCGAAGTGCTGATTGACGGGCGCTGGGTCGTCGTCGATCCCGCATATCGCGCTCTCTTACGCGATGCCAAGGGGCGTCAGCTGACACGCCAGGAGCTGCGCAATCCAACGCTATTCGCGGAAGCGACCAGCGCCATTCCGAATTATTCCAGCGAATACAGCTACGAGAATGTTGCGCATGTGCGGCTGGCGCGACTTCCGATGCGCGGGTTTCACCTGCGGTGGATTCTGGACAAAGTTGTTCCGGGCTGGGAGGAAAGCTTTGACTGGACACTCCTGCTGGAACGCAAATCATTCTTTGTGCTTTGCGTCTCCGCATTTGCATTCTTTGTGTTTGTGCTCCTCAGACTTTTGCTGGGGTGGTACGCGGACAAGCGGCTGAACCTTCCCCGATTCCGATTGCGCTCTCAAGCCATGCGAGCCGGATCGACTTTCTTTCGCGTGCCGGAGATCAAGTAAAGCGTGTGCGGCATCTGCGGAATCGCTTTTGCCGGGCGCCCCTCTGAAGCTGAATCGCGAGTGCAGGCCATGGCCGCGGCCATGCGGCACCGCGGTCCGGATGATGACGGTTTTCTTGTCAACGAAGAGCGTGCTCCCGGTCTGGCGCTGGGCATGCGTCGGCTCAGCATCATCGACCTGAAGACCGGTCGACAGCCGGTATGGAACGAAACGCGCGACGTAGCCGTGATTTTCAACGGCGAACTCTACAACTACCGAGAGCTGCGCGACAGGCTGATACTTTCCGGACATCTCTTCACTACACAATCGGACACCGAAATTCTCGTACACGCTTGGGAGGAGTGGGGAGAGGACTGCCTGGATGAGCTGCGCGGAATGTTCGCGTTCGCCCTTCTGGACTTGCGAAAGCGTTATGCGACGTCACCGCTGCTTTTTCTGGCCCGCGATCCCCTGGGCATCAAACCCTTGTACTACACGCAGACTGGCGATGGGTTTGCCTTCGCGTCAGAAGTGCGCGCGCTACTGGCCGGAGGCGTAGCGCCGAAAAAGCTTTCACACGACGCGCTGACCTCCTATTTCCTCTTCGGGAGTGTCTCGGAACCTGTGACTATGCTGGAGGGCGTATTTTCGCTTCCGCCCGGGCATCGCATGCTGGTGTACGTCCCGGAACGGCGGCGCATGCCCCGCGCGCGTGCCTGGTGGGACGCCACGCGAAGCCCGGCGGCAAAGAATGCGCGGCTGACGCGAGACTTTTCTTCCGCCGTGAAGGCTTTGCGACCTCTGCTGCAGGATGCAGTACGCGCGCACCTGGTCGCCGATGTTCCTGTGGGCTTATTTCTCTCGAGCGGATTGGATTCCAGCGCCATCGCGGCGCTTGCCGCGCGAGAGCGAGCCGGAATTTGCAGCTTCACGCTTACCTTTCCGGGCACCGCGTACGATGAGGCGGCGCTTGCGTGCAGCGTTGCCAAACATTGCGGAACGCAGCATCACGAAATTCCGCTGAAAGGCGACACGGTACTATCCCGGCTCGACGAAGCGGTTGCAGCTCTAGACCAGCCGAGCATGGATGGGACTAACACTTATTTTGTGTCATGGGCGGCGCGCGAAGCCGGACTGAAGGTGGCGCTCTCCGGATTGGGAGGTGACGAGCTCTTCGGCGGCTATTCGACCTTCGCGGACACACCGCGCATCATGCGGCTGATCCGCATGGCGTGGTTTGTGCCCTCGCCTCTGCGCAACGCCATTGCTCCCCTGTTGCGCAGTGCGATTGCCGCCAGGAGCAGTCCAGACGCCGCTCGCAAAGCCATTGCCGCATGGATATCGCCGGACGCATTGCCTCACGCATATTTCTTCACGCGCTCCTTATTTCCGGTGGGCGTCGAGCTAACGCGATTAATCGAGCCGCGATTCCGTCCCAGCAGCGTGGCCGCCGATGGCGTTACGCTCGAGCCCACATGGCTCGGTTGGCTGGAAAGGGCGGCAGACGGCGCGCGAAAACTCGAAGGCATAGGCAGCGTTTCCTGGCTCGAGATGCGGTCCTACATGGCCGCCACGCTGCTGCACGATACGGATGCGGTCAGCATGGCACGCTCGCTGGAAGTGCGCGTGCCGCTGCTGGATACTCCGCTGGTGGAGTTCGTTGCCGCGCTTCCTGACGCTGCCCGGCGCCGCGATGGAGGCTCAAAAGCGTTGCTAAGTGAGGCGGTCGCTGATTTGCTCCCTCGCGAGATTTTGACCCAGAACAAGCGGACGTTTACCCTGCCCTGGGAAGAGTGGTTGCGCGGGCCGTTGCGGAAGAAACTGGAGGCGAGTTTTGCGGAGCCGGCCCCGGGCTTGCAGCCGTTTCTTCGCCCCGATGGAGTCCGCGAAGTGTGGGCTAATTTTCTTTCAGGGAAGACTTCGTGGTCGCGGCCGTGGTCGATCTACGTGTTGAACGAGTGGTGCCGGCGGCATCTGTAAAGTTTGGCGTCGCAGTTTACCTGGTCGGTTTGCGCCTGACACGGAGTACGTCCGCGGCAGTTGCTTGCGGTGCGATACACTGATTCGCTCACATGAATATCCTGGGCATCAATGCGTATCATGGGAACGCGTCCGCGGCAGTCGTGTGCGACGGCAAACTCGTGGCCGCGGTCGAGGAGGAGCGGTTTAACCGCGTCAAGTACGCGGCGGGATTTCCGGCCCAGGCGATTCGCTATTGCCTCACAGAAGCGGGCTTGACGCTTCAGGAAATCGATCATGTCGCCGTGCCGCGAAATCCCTATGCGCGGCTGGGCACAAAACTTTTCTATGCCATGCGCATGCCGTCCTTTGCGCGCGGACGCGCCAAAGTGCTTGCCAAATTTACTGGCGTACGCGAAGCGCTCGCCGCGGTGTTCGACGTCGATCCCAAAGCCGTTCCGGCCCAATTTCACCGCATCGAGCATCATCAAGCCCACCTGGCCAGCGCCTTTTTCGTTTCTCCCTTCGAACGCGCCGCCCTCCTCTCCGCTGACGGCCTGGGCGATTTTGCCAGCACCATGTGGGGAAGCGGCAGCGAGAATCGCATGCATATTGACGATGCGATTGCCTTTCCGCACTCGCTCGGCCTGTATTACACGGCGGTGACCCAGTACCTGGGGTTTCTGAAATTCGGCGACGAGTACAAAGTGATGGGCCTCGCGGCCTATGGTCAACCCGAGCGATTGGAATCGTTTCGCGACATCGTGCGGTTTGACCCCAATGGAAGCGGCAACGGGTTCCGCCTGGGCCTTGATTATTTTGTGCATCATCGCACCGGACCGGAAATGAGTTGGGCCGAAGCCGATAAAACGCCGATCCTCGGAAAACTTTTTTCCGAGAACATGTCGCGAAAGCTGGGTGCGGCGCGAGCGCCAGACCAAGCCCTGCAGCAGCGCCACAAGAATTTAGCGTCATCGCTGCAGGCGCGGCTCGAAGAAGTCTATCTAGGGATGCTACGCAAGCTCGCGAAAACAACCGGGTCGAAATCGATTTGCTTGGCGGGCGGAGTGGCGTTCAATTGCGTGGCCAACGGGAAAATCTTCGACGCCACTCCATTTGAGCAGGTCTATGTGCAGCCGGCGGCGGGGGATGCGGGACTCGCAGTGGGCGCCGCCTACTACGTGTGGCATCAGAAGTTGGGCAAGCCGCGATCGTTCGTGATGGATCACGCATATTGGGGGCCCGCATTTTCGGTCAGAACGATTCGCGATGCGATCGACGCGAGTAGCATCGTGCGTGAGGGCTATACCGTCACGGAATTGGCGCTGCCGGAATTGGTGAAGAATGCGGCTGCAATTATTGCCGATGGGAAAATACTAGGATGGTTTCAGGGCCGCGCCGAGTGGGGCCCGCGAGCGCTAGGGAATCGCAGCATCGTGGCCGATCCGCGGCGCTCGGATATGAAGGAAATCCTGAACCGTCGCATCAAGCATCGCGAAATTTTTCGCCCGTTCGCGCCATCGATTCTAGCGGAGGCGACCGGCGAATGGTTCGAGAAATCGCATCCTTCGCCCTTCATGACGCTGGCCTATGCCGTGCGCCCAGAAAAGCGCGCTCTGATCCCAGCGCCAACACACATAGACGGCACGGGACGCCTGCAGACCGTTACGCGTGAAGCCAATCCGCGATATCACGCGCTGATCTCCGCGTTTCGCGAGTTAACCGGCGTTCCCGTAGTTCTGAATACCTCGTTCAATGACAACGAGCCGATCGTGTGCCGCCCGGAAGAAGCGATCGACTGTTTCTTGCGCACCAACATGGACGCCCTGGTCCTAGGGGATTTTCTCGTAATCCAACCTCAGTCGATCCGCGCTTGACCCGGTGATATTGCGTGCAATATCATTAAATGTGCCAGCTTTCGTCTTGGACACGGATGTAATTGTCGCTGGCTTGCGGAGCCGCGAAGGAGCGTCCCGGCAACTCTTTCATGCCGCCCTTGACCGTGCTTTTGATCTGCTCCTGTCTGTGCCATTGATACTCGAGTACGAGGCGGTCTTACGCAGGCCCGAACACCTCCATGCATGCGGACTTAATGACCGGCAAGTCGAGCGAGTCCTGGATGATCTTGCGGCGGTAGCCAGACCTGTCAAGTTCGGGTTTCGGTGGCGACCTAAATTGCGTGATCCGAACGATGATATGGTTTTGGAAACCGCGGTCAACGGCGGAGCGGACGCTATTGTTACATTCAATCGTCGGGATTTTCGGATAAGCGATATTGATCAAATTTGTGCTGTGATTCTGCCGGGAGAGGCACTCAAAGGATTGAGGAGACAAAATCCATGAGGAGAAGCAATTTCGCGTTGCGGTTGCAGCCCTCGTTAATGGAAGAGGCGCGTAAAACTGCGCAATCCGAAGGTGTGGCGCTGAATCAACTTATTAACGTGGCCGTTGCCGAAAAGATTTCAGCCTTACGGACCGAAGAATATTTTCACGAGCGTGGTAGCCGCGCCGACCGAGCTGGAACTTTGCGGATTCTGAAGATCTCCGGCAAAAGCAATCCGCCACAGGTTGGCGATGAACTTCCGGAGGATTGGAAGGGCCGCAAGGCGAAGGCCAAGAAGAAACCTGCTCAATCCGGTTCGACTACTAGGCCCAACCGCCGTAGGTCTGTCTCCTAGGCCAAAATACGCGGCGTCTTCCCTATACAATCTTGCCGTGCGAATTCTCCTGCTGAATCTCTACTATCCCCCGGACACTTCGGCGACCGCGAAGATGGCACAGGCCGTTGTGGATACGCTTTCGGAGGCGCACGAGATCACCGTACTTTGCGGGCGTCCTTCCTATGAGCCTTCGGAGCGGCGGCCTTGGCGTTTGTGGCAGATAGAAACGCCAAACAGAGCGCCTCACACCCCCGGAGCCAAAATCATTCGAGTGGGGTCGACGGATTATCCGCGGACACGGATGCAGCGGCGTGTGCTGAACTATCTGACGTATGTGGCGCTGAGCGTGCCGCGCGCCATGTTGGTGCGTTGCGATGTAGTGCTGGGAATGACCGACCCACCGTTCGAGGGAATTGTGGCCGCGTTTGTTGCGCTGCTAAAGGGCAAGCCGTTTGTCTATAACATTCGCGATTTGTATCCGGACATGGCCGTCGGCGGTGCGATTGTTGATGCGGGGCTGTTGACACGCCTTTGGGAAACGTTGCATCGCTGGGCATTGCGGCGCGCCAGGTGTGTAGTCGTGCTTGGCGAAGACATGCGTGCGCGCGTTGTCGCCAAGGGCCTGAAACCGGAGCGGGTAGCAGTGGTCCGAGACGGAGCCGAGCTCTGTAAAGCCGGGGAAGTGGGGTCCGCCTCTGTAGATCTTGAGGTGCTGCGCGCGATTCGGCGTGATTTCAAATTCGTGCTGTTGCATGCGGGCAATCTGGGGTTTTACGGCGCATGGGAGACGCTGGTTGCAGCAGCGCGAAAATTGGCGGACGAGGGAATCGGGCTGGTTTTCGTCGGGGATGGCGCGCAACGCAAACAGATCGAAACAGCGGCGGCGGGCTGCAGGAATGTGCGGTTCTTTCCATTTTTCCCGGCGAGCAAAATAGCATCCGTGCTGGCTGCTCCAGACATTCACGTGGTAACCATCAAACGCGGGCTGGAAGGAGTGATCGTGCCCAGCAAGATGTACGGAATTCTTGCGGCGGGCAAACCGATATTGGCCGTGGCGCCCCGCGAAACGGACGTCGCGGCGATAGGAGAGAAGTGTGGATTCGCTATATGGGGCGATCCGGACGATCCAGTACAAGTTGCCTGTGCCGTCCGGCAGACTTTGCGCGATGCTAATCAACTTCGAAACATGGAGCAAGCGGCGCAGGCGGCAGCAATTGAATATGATAGAGTCAAAGAATTGCACAAATTCCTGCGAATTATCGAGGAGGCGCGTCCAGCGTGACAGCAACGGAGACTTTTTGGAGTGGGAAACTCGCCTTGGTAACCGGAGGCGCGTCGTTCATTGGATCGACGCTCACCGACCAGCTCTTGGCGCGCGGCGCGAAGGTCCGCATTGTCGACGACCTTTCGAGCGGGCACCTGGACAACATCCGCGGGCACCTGGGCCGCGGCAGCGTCGATTTTCTGCATGCGGATTTGCGCGAACCTGGTGTCACCAGGGCGGCGATGCACGGAGTAGACACCGTGTTTCACCTTGCGGCGGACCATGGCGGCCGCGGTTACGTGGACTTGCATCAGGCGGGCCCGGCGTCCAATTTCTTCTTGGACGGACTGGTTTTCGCAGAAGCACTGCGCGCCAAAGTAAAAAAGGTAGTGTTCGCCTCGTCAGGCTGCGTGTATCCGAATTTTTTGCAGTCGGACACTCACAAAGAGGTCTATCTCACAGAGGAAATGACTAACGGACCCAAAGACGCCGACAACTCCTACGGCTGGGCCAAACTAATGGGCGAAATTACACTGCAGGCGTACGCCAAGGAGCACGGAATGGGCGCGGCGTCGTGCCGGTACTTTACGGTGTATGGGCCGCGGGGCGTCGAGAATCACGCGGTGATCGCCATGATCGCGCGTGCCTTTATGGGGCTGAACCCGTTTGAGGTTTGGGGCGACGGTTCGCAAATTCGCAATTGGACGTACATCAACGACATTGTGGAAGGGACCATCCTGGCCGGTGAGAAAATAAATGATGGCACCGCCATTAATCTCGGAACGATGGAGCGCATTACCGTGCTGGAGTGCGCCAAAATGGTTTGCGACTTCACTAAACACAAGGCCGAAATCAAGAAGCGCCCGGACATGCCTACCGGGCCGTTGAATCGCGTGGCAGACAATGCCTTGGCAAAGCGACTTCTCGGGTGGGAACCGAAGGTGCCGTTTCGCGAGGGGTTGAAGCGCACCATCGATTGGTACTACGCCACCAAGGACCGCAAAGAAGTGGAGCGTACTTTCAAGCGGCTCCTCACCGAGCGATAAAGCCGCCGGAATTTTCTGGCAAGGCCGCGATTTCCGCAGTAATGTATTTGCGCTGCGTGGGGCAGCAGTCTGCGCTTCCCACCTGGCGAGCTGTCCGGACACTGCTCGTGCGGATTGCCCGCGGCCAGTGCGTCCGATCCATTCCATAGAGGTTGTATGTCAGCGGGTTTGCTGGCTTTTTTTATCGCGCTTTTTGCGTCCATGATGCTGACCGTTCCGGTGCGGGCGCTGGCTTTGCGCGTGGGGATGGTGGACCTGCCAGGGCCGCGCAAGGTGCACGTCCAACCGATACCGCTATTGGGCGGGTTGGCCATGTACGGCGGCGTGATGCTGGCGATTATTTTTGTCTTTGACGGTGCGGCGCGCCAGCAGAGCGTGGGAATCGTCACGGGTGCAACGCTGGTTGCGGCCGTCGGCTTCCTGGATGACCGCGGCTGGCTGCATCATCAGATAAAGCTGTTTGTGGGAATGCCGCTGGCGGCGTGCATTCTACTGGCCACCGGAATTCATGCGCAGGCGTTTGAATTGGTTGTCCCAGGACGAACGGGTTATCTGCTGGATGCTGGGCTGACGATTTTTTGGGTGGTGGCAATTACCGCATCATTCAGCATATTTGATCACATGGACGGACTGTGCGCCGGCGTGGCGGCTACAGCCTCTCTCTTCTTTGCGCTACTGGCGTTTCTAAATGGCCAGATTGTGGTGTCAACTCTGGCTGCCGCGATTTTTGGCGCCGCGGCGGGCTTTTTGCGGTGGAATTTCAAGCCAGCGAAGATTTTCATGGGAGATGGCGGAGCGATGTTTCTGGGTTTCCTGATGGCCACTCTGGGTCTTAAGCTGCGGTTGAGTGAGGGGAACCGTGTCTCGGGCCTTTTGGCTCCCGTGTTAATTCTCGGAGTTACTATTTTCGATACAACGCTGGTCACCATCTCGCGCTCGCGGCGGGGATTGCTGCCATTCGCTGCGCCCGGAAAGGATCACGCCGCCCATCGTTTGGCGAACTTGGGATTGGGGCAGCGCGGCGCGGTGCTGACACTGTATTTGCTCGGCGCGGTGAGCGGTGCATTGGCCATATGGATTTCGTATATTTCGGCGGGCGCCGCGGCGTTACTCGCCACCCTCATCCTCGTGACGATGCTCCTTGCGATTGCCATGCTAGAGAGGGCGCCGTACGAGCGGCAGGCAGTAAAATCCTGAGTATTGCCGCACCCAAGCGAAATCGATTTCTGTCAGAATCTTGATCCTCCCGGAGTTTGCCGCGATAGTCGGATTCGCTATACTTACGACAGCCGCTCACTGCCCAATCCTTGAGGACTCAGCAGCGTTGGGGAAACCATAAGAGTTCGCAACAGGGGATCACCCTGAAATTTGCGGGCTGTTGAAGCGGCCAGGCGGAAATTGTTGGAACCGAATCAGAAAAAATACCGACGCGAGCAGAATAACGAAGAAGTAATTATCGTGGGCGGTTCCGCGGCCGGATTCTACACCGCTGCCAAAGTGGCGCAGGGCGGTAAGCGCGTGCGCGTGTTGGAATCCAAGTGCGGCCTGGAGCCCGTGCCGCGAACCCTGATTGTTACCGATCACTTCCGCAAGCAACTGGGGGCTTCGGCTAATGAAAGCGTGCTCAACGAAATTCGGCGATTCGAGCTCTTCACGGATGGCCGCTCTGCGCAGGTTGCGCTGTCCAAGCCGGACCTTATTATCGAGCGCGCCAAATTAATTCCAGGGCTGGCGCAGGAGGCTCGGCGGTCTGGAGCGGAAATTTCCTTTGATAGCCATTTTCTCGGCGTGTCTCCCAACGCGAGTGGCATTCAGGTGCAGGTTGATTCCGCAGGACAACGGGCAGAGTTGCACGCCAAGAACCTGGTGGGCGCGGACGGCGCGGCCAGCCGCGTGGCGCGAACGGCGGGCTGGACTCCAGTTGAAACCGTGCCGTTGGTGCAGGCCATCGTACGTTTGCCGAAAGACTGCCCAGTGGATACCACGCGCGTCTGGTTCGTGCCCGACGACACGCCCTATTTTTACTGGCTGATTCCCGAATCAGCGGAGCGGGGAGCCCTAGGCGTCATCGGAGAGGATGGCCGCGACACCGCACGCTGCCTGGCACGATTTCTCGAGAAAAAAGGGATGGAGCCGCTTGAGTGGCAAGGCGCGCGCATTCCCGTGTACAAACGCTGGGTACCGGTGAAGAGGCGGATAGGCAAAGGAAATGTTTACCTGGTAGGGGACGCCGCGTCGCAAGTGAAGGTTTCCACGGTGGGGGGCATTGTTACCGGGTTTCGCGGCGCGCAGGCTGTGGCGGAATCCATTTTGCAGCAGGGATCCGGCCGCGAGTTATTAAGCCTCCGGCGCGAACTAAGCACGCATTGGCTGTTGCGACGCACCATGCACCATTTCCAGCAGAAACATTATTCGCGTTTGGTCGATTTACTCAACGCAGCCACACGCGAAACACTTAGCGAAGTCACTCGCGACGAGTCGGCGCGGCTGCTGTGGAATGTGTTGCGGCGCCAGCCGCAACTGGTGTTGCTGGGGCTTCGCGGGCTGCTATTAGGATGGAACAGCGAGCGACGCTAGAAGGCCTGCAGGATGTGACGGCGGGGCCTAAAGCATTGCTGGAGGATTCAAATTGCGCCTCAGTGTGGTTGGGTGTGGTTATGTAGGACTGGTGACCGGAGCATGTCTCGCCGCGGCGGGGCACGAGGTCATTTGCACGGACATTGACGAAAAGCGGATCGCCGAGCTGCAGGCGGGAGGCGTGCCGATTTACGAGCAGCATCTGGACAAGATTCTGGATTCCGCGCGAAAGTCCCGAACGATCTCATACACTTCGGACGCCGGCGAAGCGATACGAAACAGCGACGCCATTTTCATTTGCGTTGGCACTCCGCCAAAGGAAAACGGCGACGCCGATCTCTCCGCCATTGATCATGTGGCACGCCAGATTGCCACGGAGGCGCGTTCGCCAAAGCTAGTCATAGAAAAAAGCACAGTGCCGGCGCGCACGGGACTGGAGTTGCGCCGCGCGCTCACGGCTTACTCGCGCAACAGCGGACTTACCTTTCGCGTGGCATCAAATCCGGAATTTCTTCGTGAAGGGACCGCCGTTTCCGACTTTTTTCATCCAGACCGTATCGTTGTCGGAGTGGAGGATGAGTCGTCGGCGCGGGATATGCGCGAGATTTACCGGCCAATTCTGGAGCGCTCTTTTCGCTGCCCGGTACACGATGGCACGTGTCCCCCGGGGAGCGCGGTGGACTTGCTGGTCACCACGATCAACAGCGCGGAACTGATCAAACATGCGTCCAACTCATTTTTGGCGCTGAAAATCAGCTATGCCAATGTGATCGCCGACCTTTGCGAGAAAATTGGAGCGAATGTGGAAGAAGTGACCCATGCCATGGGACTGGATCCGCGCATTGGGACGCAATTCCTGCGCGCCGGGCTGGGTTTCGGCGGTTTTTGCTTCCCGAAAGATTTGCAGGCGTTCATCCATTTGTCAGGCACCGTGGGCGTGGACTTTGAAATCCTCAAAGCGGCGGAGCGCGTCAACAAACAACGTATCGAGCGTTTTTTCGACAAAGTGCGGCAAGCGCTGTGGGTGGTTAAGGGAAAACGCGTGGCAGTGCTTGGTCTGGCCTTCAAAGCGAATACCGATGACATCCGGTTCTCGCCGGCGCTCGAAGTAGTGAAGGAGCTCCTCCGGCAAGGCGCACAGGTACAAGCGACGGACCCGGAAGCGATTACCAGAACGAAGGCGCTCTTTCCCGCCGCCAGCTATCACACGGATGCGTATGATGCTTTGCGCGACGCGGAAGCCGCGCTGGTTTGCACGGAATGGGATGTGTTTCGGGATCTGGATTGGGAGCGCGCGGGAAAACTAATGACGCGTCGGCTGGTAATTGACGGCAGAAATCTCTACTCACCGTCGCGAATGCGCGAGCTAGGCTTTGAATACCATTCGTTCGGGCGCGAATAATCTCGGGCAAGAGATGGAAATCACGACCACCTCCGCAAAATGAAAGCGCCGCCCTATCGAACGTCGGCGGTTTGCTTGTTGGCGAAGTGTTCCTTGAAATAGTCGAGCGTGGTGCGCAGGCCGTCCTCCAGGTTCACTTTCGGTTCCCAACCTAAGATGCGTTTGGCCTTGGTGATGTCCGGGCATCGCTGCTTAGGGTCGTCCTGCGGCAGAGGCTCAAAAATAATTTTCGGAGCATTTGCAAAATGCACCCGAATCCGTTCGGCAAATTGGAGAATGGTGATTTCCTGCGGATTTCCGATATTCACGGGCAAATGTTCGTCCGACAGCATCAATTTGTAAATTCCATCGATCAAGTCCGAAACAAAGCAAAAACTGCGAGTTTGCTTGCCATCACCGTAAACGGTAAGGGGCTTGCCGGTGAGCGCCTGATGAACAAAGTTGGGCAGCGCGCGGCCATCGTTCAGCCGCATGCGCGGCCCGTAGGTATTGAAAATGCGGACAATGCGCGTGTCCACGCCGTGGTAGCGATGATAGGCCATGGTCATGGCTTCGGCATAACGCTTGGCTTCGTCATACACGCCGCGCGGCCCGATCGAGTTTACATGCCCCCAGTAGGTTTCCGGTTGTGGAGAAACTTCGGGGTCGCCATAGCATTCGCTGGTGGAAGCGAGGAAAAATTTGGCTTGCTTCGCCAAGGCGAGCCCGAGCGCGTTGTGCGTGCCCAAGGCTCCAACCTTCAGAGTCTGGATGGGCATTTTCAAATAGTCGACGGGGCTAGCCGGGGAGGCAAAGTGCAGGACGTAATCAACCGGTCCGGCAACATCGATGTAGTTGGAAACGTCTGCACGAGCAATGCGAAAACGCGGATGCTTCTGAAGATGGGCGATGTTGGCATCCACGCCGGTAACAAGGTTATCGAGCGAGAGGACGTCCCACCCCTCCGCGATCAGGCGATCGCAAAGATGCGAGCCAAGAAATCCCGCTCCTCCGGTAACTACTGCGCGCATGCACCCTCCCGAATAGCCGTGATGATAATGTTAATCCGCCAGTTAGGCAATTGACCACAATGGTTCGCCGCGGTACGATGCGCCCGCTTGTCTATGGACAGCAGCACGGACGCGCGGCCCGCCGGGAAACGCCACTTGCGCGCGGCTGGCGCTCTTCTCATCGTGGCTTCGGTCATGATTGTCTCGCTCGTTATCCTCTTCCTCGGAGTGGGCCGCTGGCTGATAGTGGAAGACCCGCTGGATAAAGCTCAAGCTATTGTGGTACTTAGCGGGCGAATCCCCGTGCGCGCTCAAGAAGCGGCCCGATTGTACAATGCCGGCTTTGCTCCGCAAATTTGGTTGACGCGCGCCAATGAACCTGCCGCGTCACTTCAGGAAATGCACATCGCTTACATAGGCGAGGACTTCTTCAACTCACGTGTTTTGATGCAGGAAGGGGTGCCATCGAATGCAATCCGTGTGCTTGAGCCGTCCATTGATAACACCGCGGACGAGATCCGGGCTATCGCGGACACGATGTGGAGGGAAAAGGACGGGTCGGTAATTATCGTGACAAGCAAGGCGCATACGCGGCGGGTGCGCACATTGTGGAGGGAGCTTTCCGGCGGGCGAGGGCGAGCGATCGTTCGCGCCGCTCCCAGCGACCCGTTTTCGCCGGATCATTGGTGGCGCTCAACGGGAAGCTTGCTGGAAGTGGTGCGGGAAGTATTGGGCCTGCTGAACGCGTGGGCCGGGTTGCCTGTCCCTCGAAACGAAAATTAGAAGAAGAAAAATCGTTTACGCCGAGGCGAAGCCTTTTCGTCGGGAATCTCCGGAACGTAGGGAAGATCTCGCCCTTCAAAAGCGGCCAGCGGGTTTTCAACGAACAGAGCACGCGCCTTCTCTTCGCCAAATTGCTCTTTTACCGCGGCGTAGGCCGGCATCAGGCGCAGCGGCCTGCGCTTGGTGTTGTGCGCATCGCTGGCCACAAAGTGGACAAGACCTCGTCCGATCCAGCAGAGCGAATCTTCCTGAGCACGTGGACCAAACGTTCCGGTCAAGGAGCCTGCGGTGACCTGCACGTAGCAGCCGAGCCGCACCCATTTGGCCAAACGTTCCGGCTGGCGGCGCAAGATGGCGTTGCGCTCGGGGTGCGTGATGATGGGCCGCAGCCCCTTGAGCTGCAAATCGTGCAAGGTTTCATCCATCGACGGCGGGATGGAGATTTCGTTGAATTCGACAAGCAGGTAATCGTGCTGGTTGATGCAAAAGCGTGAGGGGTCTTTGCGCAAAGCGTCGAGATTTTCGGGATTGAGATGAAAGTCGCATCCCGTCGCCAGCTCGAGGCGATCACCGATTTCGCTCTGGAGGTGTTCGCGCAGACGCTGAACATGCGTGAAATCGAAAGGATATTCGCTGTTGCAATGCGGGGTGGCAACGACGTGCGTGATGCCGTCATTGATGGCCGATTCGGCCATGGCCAGCGATTCTTCGATGCCGTCGGGGCCGTCGTCGAGGCCAGGCAAGATGTGGCAATGTACATCGACCATAGAATCCGCGAACTCCCAGGGAAAGTCGCCGGCGCGCGCGAGAAACCGGAGGCTTGTCCGCCTGGACTCACTCCCGTGACTGCTTGCAGGGTGCCGGTGGGGCCTGCAACTGCCGGTTGGACAGCTCGGCGCGTGTCTACTATCTTGCGCCGCTTTGGCACGCAACCGCAACGGCCCGAGCCGTTTGCGGGTACTCTTGGATACTGGCCCAATTTGGTGATGGAGCGCTTGAGAAACAGCGCGTCGAAGTACGCCAATTCGTCTATGCCGCAAAGGACGCCCCTCCCGGGAAAGATGCAGCGCCGTCCAAGCTTGAGTTCGACGTTTTCCAAATAGGGAATCCGGGAGCATCAGGGGTACCCCCACCCCGGGTGTTTTTGTGAAAGAGCGCGCAAACGATTGAAAACAAAGGACTGGAGCCGAAAAAAAGCCGGCAAGAGAGATAGAGAGTGCGCAAGAGAATGAAAACACGGCATTTACCTGTCCCGACAGGCAAGCCACAGAGGAGCACAGGACGCAGAGGCGGAGAAAATCGCGGATGGGCGATGCGGGAGGGTGACACCCCGGGGGTTTTGTATGGATGTGAATATAAAGGGTTTGCGGGAATAGGGATTTGTAAGGTGATGAAAATAAAGGGTGATAAAAATCGAGCGGTGGGCGGTTCGTGGGGATGCGGAATGGTGGCGGGGGAAGTGAGAGGAGCGCAATGGGCGAGCATTGTTGCGAGCGTCGGGATAAAACGATAGCAGGAGGGGTACGCGGGAACAACTGGTCGGAGGGACGGTTGAGGTGTAGCTGGCCGAGAATTTATTGTGCCTCAGGAAATGTGCCGCTGTCGTAATCAGAGCGGCAAATTCAAAATCCGCACCCTTGAAAACCACTGCACGGGAGTTTTGTGCCTTGACAACGCCTTCGCTCTTATCGAGCGGCACCCACTCGTATTTCGGCGCTATCATTTGGCTGATGAGCGAGGCTAAATCTCTCCGCCACCCGCCAAGGGACACATAGAAATATTCGTGCGGCAACAAAAATAAAGGGTTGCTCTGGAGCGAGCAACCCTTTGCTAATTCACCTTCGGAAATTGGTTGCGGGGGTCAGATTTGAACTGACGACCTTCGGGTTATGAGCTTCACAGAAAAGAAGGGCAAAAATCTCACAAATGCTTGCTGTGGCGTTGCTTAGCTCTTAGCCCCCCGCACCATTTCTTCTGTTCAGTTGTACCGAACTTGTACCGAAAATACTAAAGCTACGCTGGCTCTGGTGTGATTCGAGCTTGGGCGAAGATCGTGTGGAGAGTGGCTTTATTGATTTTCTGCCTGAACTCCTGAAGATTCTCCAGCGTCAACCTCGCATTGCGACCACCAAACTTTGTGTCCAAGATTTTCTTCATTGTCAGCCGCATTTCCTTGCCTGCGTGTTGCCGTTCGAACCCTTTGTAATTCTCATAGGCGATTAAGTCTGCGGCTTGCAGTAGCACTTCGCTTTGCCAGCCTTTCAGTTCAATGCTGTGGAGTCGATCCCGACATTTGATCCCCTCATCCCGCTTCAGTCCTTCGAATGTGTCGATCAGCACCCCATTGAACTCCAGCGAATCGTGGATGAAGGCGATCTGATCTGTTTCGTATCGCGGGTTCGACATCAATCGTTGGTCGATGTACACCATGATCTGGCTGAAGAGTAGAACGTGGCACAGATTCTTGACCCGATCTTGCTTAGCCGCTTCGGGAAAAACTGTTTCCACATCCTTCTTGTAGACATTTTCTCCGCATCCGACGCAGGGGTACCTATGGAAAATCCCCAATAATTTGTCAAAGAAGTCGAACTTCTCATCGTCAGACCAACCCTCAAATTCTTGGCGCTTGGTGCTCCAGTGCGTGGCGTGGAAGCGTGAGATTGTTGGTCGCCCGTCTGCTATGAGTTGACGATTCTTCGCATCGAGCACCCGTCCCCACGCAGCCTCAAAACTGAAGAGGTGCGACCAATGCCCTATGAAACAAGAAAGGGTCATCAGCCCAGTCAGATCATCGTCACCACTGTCATCGACGTATCCCCAAAACATGACACGATTTTAACCAACTGAGGAGGTATTCCGAAGCTGTACTGAGCATCCAAGTCGCTGAAAGGGACGGTAGGAACCGTTCCCTGTGGGTAAGAATTCTCGCGTTGCGACCCCCTGCTCAGCGCACCTGACGCAGAGCTTCATACACCGGTTCAAACACTTTTGCGTTGGCGGTCACGAAAATCAAGTAATCATTCTCGGACAAGTACGATTCGGCTTTCATCCAGCCAAGCTGCCGCCAAAACAAGTGAGCAAGGTCGGCGTATTCCGGGTCATGAAAGCCGAAATCGAAGTTAACGAACGCATGCACTTGCCCCTGTTGCATCTCGGACTCAAAGATGTTCGTGCTGGGGTCTGCAAGTGCGCCCAAGTTTGTCGGAGCGCCAAAAACATATAACTCCGAAAAATAGGTTTGCGGCACCATGTTGACGTGCTGGATTCTGGGGCTGTATGCGATTTCACCGTGCGAAACCCAACCGCCTGACCTTTGCCCTTCCGTCAGAAGTAGCGCCCCACTGTCGAAGGAGGTAATTGCAACATACTTCTCTAGGACTACATCTGGGCAACATTCCAGCACGTCGAGCTGCCTATCAGTTGAGACAAGCCACTGATAGCCGTTCGTTGAGCCGGTTTGCAACAGGTGGTCAGCGTCTCTCATGTCTAAATTGTACGAAAGTTGGCTTGGATAAGCCGGTCTTTGTGGGTAAGAATTCTCGCGCTGCAACCATTTTGAGCTTGGGAATTGAGCACCAAATCTTCTGTTGATCCGGTGCCCATTTCACGACGCACTATCGGACACGGAAGCTGATCCGCGTGGCTAGGCGTCTCCTGTAGGGTCTTCGCCGTCTCGGTACGCGCTCACCCATGACTTCCATCTTACAAAGGTAATTGGTTTAGGGAAATCTCTTGTCGAATTCCACTTTGTCGATGACCTCCGCTGTGCGAAATGCAAATGGTGCAACCACTCTTCGGATCGCCTTGGTCAACGGCTCATCGTCGGTCACGAACAAATCCACGTATGGAAGTGCGATGACATGCTGGCTATCTCGGAAAGCGCGGTCCGTAAGAAGTCTGCCTGTTCGCCAACCGTCGAGGGATAGGCCAGACTCGACAGCAATGCTCGGGAAGTCCTCATTCTTGCATGACCGAAGAAACATATCTTTTTCAATCGTCACGATCTTTCGCCCGTTTGGAGTTGTCATAGGCAGGAAGCGCCCAATCATGATTTTGTCGAGACACCGAATCATCTCCGGCGTGAGCCTGCCCGCCCGGTAGTTCTCGCCGTTGCTCTTCTGTGCCTCGAAGTTACTACGGAGGCTTGCATTCATCGGGTGGTTGTCGCCGAGTGTCTGCATGTGCTTTACGAACGCCCTAGAATCCCGATAGCTAGAGGTGATTGCAGTGCTGACTCTGTTTAAGTCGGCGAGCACTTCCGCAAGGCTCCCTAACCGTGGCAATCGCTGATGAGGAATGCCCAAGACACGGAAGAATGCGTCCTCAACCTCGCGCTGCTGAATGGTCAGTCGCTCGAAGAGCCAAGCCGGGCGTAGGGAGTCAGCGAACGCCGCGACTGATAGTCCACGCGCATGGTTTGTGTCTCGTGCCATTTCCAGCCAATGCCAAGTTGAGAGTACAAATTTGACCTTCTCGTCGGAAACAAGCTGAGGAAGATGATCTTGATACTTCTCATCAGCATCGTGCGAGGTAAGTACAAAATTGTGGTCGCAGTAAACAAAAGGAGGCAACAAGTTACAACCTAGCTTCAACGGATCGAACGGCGACGGGCATGGTGGTTCCTCATCCGGCTTTGGCGCTTGATTCGTTGGGCTGCAATCTATCACGTATTTCTGAGCGAGGGGGCAGACCGATCCTCTGGCACATCCGAATCAGTTCTTCTTTTCCATAAGTGGCGGGTGACGCAGAGATTTGTTGAGGCGCTGTTTCTGAAGACAATGCGCGAGTATATCATTTGCGTACTACCCTTTGTGGGCAGCAGATGTACGCGAGGGTGCCGCACACTTTGGTGTTTAAGGGTGCGGTTTTTGACTTTTCCGCGGCTTGTGTTTTTTTCCTTATGCGCAATCCTTTGCGGCGCCTTTACGGACGCAAAGAGAAACTGGATTACATGCACCGGAATCCGGTGCAGCGCGGACTGGTCTTGCATCCGAAAGACTGGCCGTGGAGTAGTTGGTCGCACTACGAGAAGGGAGAGATGGGATTGATTCGGATTGACGCACTGGGTGAGGAAGAGAGCGTTGTGAGTTCGGCGAAAGCGGA
>Ga0210408_10000282_pt1 | contig 71664 bp, 63 predicted proteins | sample IncBWH4MmetaG_FD_155471 | JGI IMG/M metagenome (GOLD analysis project Ga0210408, IMG submission 155471) | Forest soil microbial communities from Barre Woods Harvard Forest LTER site, Petersham, Massachusetts, United States - Inc-BW-H-4-M | ecosystem: Environmental > Terrestrial > Soil >... | reverse complement strand
GACTTGGTTCGCCAGGGCAAGGTTCTTTACGTCGGCATCTCGGACGCTCCCGCCTGGTGGGTCGCCCAGGCAAATACGCTGGCGGAGCTTCGAGGCTGGACGCAGTTTATCGGGCTGCAGCTCGAGTACAGCCTGATTGAGCGGACGGTCGAGCGCGAACTGATTCCCATGGCCAAAGCTTTGAACTTGGGAGTTCTGGCTTTCTCTCCCCTGGCGGGTGGATTTCTAACCGGGAAATATCACGGCGAAGGCAAGCCCGACGGCGGGCGGATGACCAATGGGGAAGTGAAAGCCTTCTATCCTGAGAGGGAACAACGCGCGGCGCTGATGATATCGGCTGTAAAGTCGGTTTCCGAACAAACCGGTCGCAGCATGGCGCAAGTGGCACTCGCCTGGTTGCGCCATCAAACGGCGCCAATAATCCCGATCATTGGAGCGCGGAAGGTATCTCAACTCCAGGACAATCTCGCCAGTTTGGATCTGGAACTCTCCGCCGAACAGTTGAAATCCCTCAATGGAGCAAGCCGAATCGAACCTGGATTCCCTCAGAGTGTTTACGACAGAGAAGCGGTTCGTGCAATCAGGTATGGCGGCACGTGGGATCGCTTGCAGCTCTAAGTGCGGCACTTCAGGCAGAATAACGCAGCGCAAGGTCAGCATCTCGACAGACGGCGACGCCACTGTACCGGTGCCCGCGTTAAATTCGGGAAGCAATCGCGGCCGCCGGCATATGGTGTCTTTTCAATTAGGCTTTGATTTGCTTTCGATCAACTGCTCGTAGGCCGCGCGACGCGTTATTCCGCGTTCTCTGGCGGCGAGCTTTAAGGCATCTTTGCGGTCCAGCTTCGCTTGGCGAATCAATTCTTCGACGCGATCCGATAAGCTCTGCGACGAATCGGCTTGGCCGGTGACGGCGGACGCTTCCGGCGGCCCGATTACAAGCGTGATTTCGCCGCGCGCAGGACGGTCCGCCAGCGACTCCGCGAGTTGCGAGAGTTTGCCGCGCAGAAACTCCTCATGGAGTTTGGTGACTTCACGGGCCAGGCAAGCGGGACGGTCGCCAAGAATTTCCTGCGCATCGGCAATGCTCTCCGCCACGCGATGCGGCGCCTCGTACAAAATAATTGTGCGCTCCTCGATACGCAGCCGCTCCAGCATGCGCCGCCGCTCGCCGCTGCGCTGCGGAAGAAAGCCGACGAACAGGAACTCTTCGTTGGGCAACCCGGCTCCAGCGAGCGCTGCGAGCATGGCCGAAGGACCCGGAATCGGCACCACGGGAATTTTGTGGCGCGCGCAAAGCGTCACCAGGCGATAGCCAGGGTCGGAGACCAACGGCATTCCCGCGTCGCTGACCAGCGCAATCTTGGCGCCCTGCTCGAGTTGGATCAGCAGCTCCGACGAACGCGTCATCTCGTTGTGTTCGTGGTAGCTGACCAGCGTCTTCGCAATGTTGTAGTGGTTGAGCAACTTTTGCGAGTGCCGCGTATCTTCGCAAGCGATGAGGTCCACCTCTTTCAAGATGCGCAGCGCGCGCAACGTAATGTCTTCCAGGTTGCCGATCGGCGTGCCCACGATGTATAGACACCCGCCGCCAGGCGCGGCGCCATTCGACGGCGGCGCCGCAGGGCGATCATGCGAATTGCGCGCAGCGCGCTTCTTGCTCATGGCTAGGAGTCTAGCACGCGCCGCGAAAGTGATTGTCGCTCGCATGCTATACTCGTCGATTCCGCACCAGAAAAAGGAGAGTGTCTGTGCCTTTGTATGAGTACAAATGCCTGAAATGCGGCCGGAAGACGGAAAAAATCGAGAACATGAATGGCCCGCATTTGAAGAAGTGCCCGCACTGCGGCGGCAAAGTGGAAGCGATGTTCTCCGCACCCGCGATCCAATTCAAGGGCTCCGGCTGGTACGTAACCGATTACGGCGGGAAAAAGTCCGGCAGTGATTCAGGAAAAGAAGAAAAAGCGACAGAATCCAAAGACTCGAAAGACGCGGCCAAGGATTCCGCCGCGAAAGGATCGGATTCCAAAGAATCCGGTTCCAAGGACTCGAAAGACTCTGGAAGCAAAGAAAAGAAAAGCGACAAATCAGAGAAATCGGAGCGATCGGGAAAGAAGAAATAATCTCGACGCGAAGTGCGCTACAGCTTCAACGTTTTCAAGTAGCTGCGGAAATCGGCGCCGAGCTCCTGATTCTGCAGCGCAAGCTCCACCGTCGCTTTCAAGAATCCGAGTTTGTCGCCGGCGTCGTAGGAGATGCCCTCGTAGATATAGGCCCAGAGGCCTTGCTCTTGCGCCAGCATGCGCAGGCCGTCGGTGAGCTGGATTTCGTTTCCCGCGCCGGGCTTGGTGCGCTCCAGGCAATCGAAAATGGCCGGAGGCAGAACGTAGCGGCCGGTAATCGCCAAATTTGACGGGGCATTTTCCGGCTTCGGCTTCTCCACCAAATCGCGGATGCGCAGCAATCGCGCGCCAAAGGGAGGCTGCGGCGCTGGCTCGCCGTCCACGATGCCGTAAAGATGCGTGCGGTCCTTGGGCACTTCTTCCACGGCGATGGCACCGACGCCGGTGGCTTCGTAAACGTCGATGAGCTGCTTCGTGGCGGGATTTTCGCCGGGAATCAGCACGTCGCCAAGCAGCACGGCAAACGGTTCGTCGCCAACCAGATCGCGCGCGACGAGCACGGCATGACCGAGGCCGAGCGGCTCCTTCTGCCGCGTGTAGCTGACCTGGATCATGTCCGCGATGTTGCGGAGCATCCTGGCTTGCTGTTTTTTACCGTGCTTTTCGAGAAAAGCTTCGAGGAATGGCGAAGCGTCAAAGTGATCTTCGATGGAGCTTTTGCCGCGCCCGGTGACGATGATGATGTGCTCGATGCCGGATGCTACGCACTCTTCCGCGACGTATTGGATCTGCGGCTTGTCGACTACCGTCAGCATTTCCTTGGGCTGCGCCTTCGTTGCCGGCAAAAAGCGCGTGCCCAGACCGGCGGCCGGCAAGACCGCTTTTCTTACTTTGCGAACGGGAGCGGAATTCGGAGACGACTGCGAGTCGTTTGTATTCATTAGCTTTTAGCGCGAGCTCGACCGGAAGAGGTTTCGCAGCATTCCCTTCGCACAGTAGACGCGTGGCAATAGATTTGTCAATCTGCGGCTAAGAGAGAATACGGTGGACGCTGTAGCGTAGAGGAGAAGATACCCTGTTCGGGTTTGCAACGGTTGGAACGCATGGCGCAGAATGAAAATATGAGTGTGCGGATACTGGGGATCGAATCCTCGTGCGACGAGACGGCGGCTGCCGTGGTTGCCGATGGGCGCGAGATTCTGTCCAGCGTTGTGGCGTCGCAGATCGACGTGCATCGGAAATACGGCGGCGTGGTGCCGGAGCTGGCTTCGCGCGAACACCTGCGCCAAATCGTACCGGTGGTGCGCGAGGCGCTGGAACAGGCGAAGATGAAATTGGCGGATATCGATGCCATCGGCGTAACGCATGGTCCCGGGCTCGTTGGCGCATTGTTGGTGGGCATCACCTACGGAAAGACTTTGGCTGCGGCGCTGCAGAAACCGCTGGTGCCAGTAAATCATCTGGAAGGTCATGTCCACGCGGTTTTTCTGGAAGCGCACAAGAGCGCCCGCGAGCCGAAACTGCCTGCGGTATGCCTGATCGTATCTGGCGGCCACACGGTTTTGTATGAAGTGAAGAGTAAAGAATCGAGCGGCACATTTGACTATCGCAAAATCGGGCAGACCCGCGACGATGCGGCCGGTGAAGCCTACGACAAAGTGGCCAAGCTGCTCGGCCTTGGCTATCCCGGCGGACCGATTCTGGATCGCCTCGCGGCGGCGACGAATGGAGTTCCCGCTCCCGTAAAGTTTGGCTCGATCAAAACGCGCGGCAATCCTTACGATTTCAGTTTCAGTGGCTTGAAGACCGCGGTGCTTTATCACGTGCGCGAGCATCCCGAATACGCGCCGGAAATTCGCAGCAGGGAAGAAGCCCTCGCGCGCGGCGAACGCAAATACGAGCAGTTGCTGCCGCTGTGCAGCCCGCAAACGCTGGCGCTGGTGCGAGAATTTCAGAACGCGGTAGTGCGCGACCTAGTCGAGCGCACGCTCCTCGCAGCGGAAGGGTTATCCGCCGAAAGCATCCTCGTCTCCGGCGGAGTCGCCGCCAACAGCCAGCTCCGCGCCACATTTGAAGACCGCGCGCGAGCGAAGGGCCTCGAGGTCTTCTTCCCCAGCCGCGCGCTGTCCACAGACAACGCCGCCATGATCGCCGCCGCCGCCTACTTCCGTTTTCGCGCTGGCCAATTCGGAGACGCTTCTCTAAACGCCGACCCGAGCCTGAAGCTGGCTTAGTCGGCGGGGACGGCGCGGGTCTTGGCCCAGTCGCGGATGGCTTGAATGTCTTCGGCGCGGGTGACACTGAGGGGCTGTGTGCCGCGAATTTCGGCGACGAGTATATCGGTGCTCAGTTGTTGCTTCTGTGCGAAGGCGGTGTACAGGCCGGCCACGATGGCTTGCTCGATTTCGGCGCCGCTGAAGCCTTCGCTAACGCTCGCCAATTTCTGCAGGTCGAAGGACGCGGGATCGCGCGTGCGTTTCTTCAAGTGAAGAGAGAAGAGCGCGGCGCGGACTTCCGGAGTTGGCAGATCGACAAAGAAAATTTCATCGAAGCGGCCTTTGCGCAGCATTTCCGGTGGCAGCGCGGAAATGTTGTTGGAAGTCGCGGCTAGAAAAACGCCGCTTTCGCGATCTTGCATCCAGGTCAGCAGCGTGGCCAGCAGGCGCTGCGACAAGCCGGCGTCGGCGTCGCCACTGCTTCCAGCGGACGCAAATGCTTTCTCGATTTCGTCGATCCACAGCACCATGGGCGCGAGTTTTTGCGCAAGCTCCAGCGCCTTCTGCAGTTTCTTTTCGCTCTCGCCGATGAATTTATCGTAGAGCGCTCCGGCATCGAGCCGCGCCATCTCGTAACCCCATTCGCCGGCCACGGAGCGCGCGGCGAGACTTTTGCCGCAGCCTTGCACGCCGGTGATCAGAATTCCCTTGGGCGGCTCGAGCCCAAACCGTCGGCCTTCCGGTGTCAGCGCGCTCTTGCGCTTGGCAATCCACTCGCGTAGCCGGCGCAATCCCGCGACGTCGGCGAAAGACGCATCGCGGCGCACCGTTTCGAGCAGGCCGTCGCTGCGCAAAGCATCGCGTTTCGCATCGAGCACGGCATCGAGAAGGCCCGCGTCTATACGTCGCCGCGCCAGGATGCTCATACGCAATGCGCGCATGGCTTCTTCCTGCGGCAGGCCGACGAGATTCTGCGCGAGCTGTGTCATCCCAGCCATATCAAGAGCGATTGAAATCTGCTGCGTGCGGCCCATTTCGGACAAGACGCTCTTCACGCCGGGAAGCAGTTCGTCGGCGGTCGGCAAGCCCAGTTGAAAAGGCACCGAATCGCCGCGCAGGTCCGGAGGCAACTGCAACGCGGCGGCGGTGATCACGATGGAACGCCGCTCGGCGCGAAATTTCTCGGCAAGCTCGCGCAAGCGGCGGCACACGCGATCGTTGTCGCAGTATCGCGCGAAATCCTTAAGGAGAAAAATGGCGTCGCCTTGAATCAAGGCGATATTGGCAACGGCCTGCTCCGCATCATCGGAGTGGTAGATTGGCGCGCCGTGAGCTTTAGCCAACCCTGCGGTAACGCTCCAGGTGAATAGTGGGACGGCTAGCTCCGCAGAGACATCCAAGAGAAGCTGTTCCACGCGCTCCTCTTCCGGGGTTTCAACGGCGATGATAGGGTGGTGCGAATTCACCAGCAAACGCAGCTCATCGTGCTTGTTTTGGCGTGCGCCCGTGGGGTTCACCGGTACGGAAGCCGCAGTGCCAGGCACCTGCGTCAACGCTTGAGGCGAAGAAGGAGCTTTTGGGTCGTTTGACAAAGCGAAACGCCTCGTTTAACGTTAAATGTTCCGGAACACGCAAAAGGAGCAATAGATGGCCCAGGGACAGGCTACCAAAGTAAAGAAAAAGAAGAAGTCCGTTTTGAAGCGCGCGGCGCAAGCTCGTCAACGCGCGGAAGTGAACCGGGCCAACCGCACGCGGGTACGCACGCTGATGAAGAGGTTGCGCACCGCGATCAGCGCGGGTGACGCGGGTGCCGCAGGAAATTTGCTACAGCCGACGCTGTCCGCGATTGACGTGGCCATCGGCAAGGGCGTTTTGCACGAAAACACGGGCAATCGCTACAAGTCGCGATTAGCCGTGGCGTTTAACGGAGTGAAAGCGGCGAAGGCGTAAGAGGTCAAACGGTTCTTGTATTTTTAGTGTTGGATCTTTAAGGGCGGGCCCAACGGCCCGCCTTATTTTTTCGATTTGCAATTTACAAGGGGATGCGGCGAGGCGGATCGGAAAAGCCGCAGGGCTCCGCGGACTCCGACCCTTCGAGGATCAGGGTAAACCTGCGCTACAGCGCGATGGCAGAATCCGACGTGCTGGATTTTGAGAAGGCGGAGGCGAGGATGAAGGAGCCGCCGGCTATGGCGAGGGCTACGAAGGCGCTGGTCCACTCGTCACCGTTGCGCGGACTGGCGGCCACGCGCGGGGCGTGAAGCAGAAGGAACCAAAGAAGAAACATTGTGCCGAGGGCCATGGAGGCCAGCGGCGCAAATATCCCCGTGGCGATGCAGAGCCCGGCAGCGATAAAGCCAGTACCGGTGAAATAAACCCAGAAAAGATGAAACGGAATCCGCGCGGAGATCAGCGTGGCTATGTACGCCGCGTACATAAAATGTTGGGCGCCAAAAACAATCATGGAAATGGCGAACAGAAATCGTCCAAGAGGAGCAGCCAGTTCGCGTCAGCGCTGGGTCCCGATGTTTTGTCTTCCTTCGGAAGAAGTCCTGCAGTGACGAAGGCGATGCTCGACAAGGTTAGGCCTTCAAAGGCACGGGTGCGGTCCGTGCCGTTGTGAAGCACCGCTGAGGCGTGGAGGAAATGCAAGAAAAGGAAGGAGACCAGGAGCAAAACCCCCAGGGAAATTGCAGAATAGCGCGCGTGCCATAAGGTGGTGATGCTCAAGCCACAAGCGATCAGGACCGCGCCAAGCAGGTAAGCCGAGACGGGAGGGGCGGGCGTCCAAGGAGGAACGATCGGCAAGCCACCCTCGAAATGGCCATAAAGCAGGTATTGAACGCCAAAGAAGACGATGGAAATGGCGAAACAGAGGCGTCCAGCCTTCAATAAGTTTTCCATGCGATCTGTGGATCGGCACTTCAACCATTGAGCGCAAGTGCTCAACGCGAGTCTGTTTATAGTCGAAAACGGCATGCGCGCGCCGCAACGAAAGATTTTGCGTCGTCGTGAGCCAGAGCGGGAGCTGAGAGCGAGGATCGCTTTCTAGGTGACGCGTCTTCTTGTAAATAGTTGAATCACCAGCGCGATAAGCGCAAAAATTAAAAGAAGATGAATCAGGAAGCCCGCGACGTGGTACACGATAAAACTTCCGATCCACGCGAACAGCAGCAAGGCCGCGATGGCCAGCCAAATGAACCCGCGCATACGACCTCCCACAAAATCCTAGATCAATATGGACCGGATTAAGGATTGATTCAAATTTTCTCCGCCCGGGAAGGGGCGAGACGAATTTATGCTATAGACTCGTGCCAGTAGGAAAGGTTCGGGGAGCCTGTGCCTTTAGCGAACGGGAAGACGATGCGAATAGGAATAGCCGCTGCCTGTGCGCTGCTGCTGTGCGCAGCGGTCTGCCGCGCGCAAGTGCCGCGCATGGACCACGTATTCATCGTGGTCGAAGAAAATCAGGACTTCAGCTGCGTCATCGGCAATTCGACCATGGGCTTTCTGAACGGCCTCGCCGCCAAATATGCCCTGGCGACCTCCTATTACGCCAATTCGCATCCCTCCATCAGCAATTATTTTGTGCTGACCACCGGGCAAGCCTTGTACAAAGGCCGCTTTGGCGATCTGCGCACGGAGCACGTCGATGTAGACAACGTCATTCGCGAGCTGAAACAGAATGGCAAAACTTGGCGAGCTTACGTCGAAGGCGTGCCCGGCCCGGGATACATGGGCGGGAACATCGATAGCACCGCATACGTGAAGCGCCACAATCCACTGTCCTATTTTCAGAGAGATATCGCGGATAACGAGCGCGCCAATTTGGCGCAGTTTGCGCAATTTTCCGCCGACCTGGCGCAAAACCGGCTCGCCAACTATTCTTTTTTTGTCCCCAATCTTTTTGACGATGGCCACAGCGTCAAAGGCACTAATGGCCGGAACCAGGGAATGGCTCGCTGCGGCGACGCGAGCGCGCTAAAGCAAAGCGACGATTGGCTGAAGAATATCTTCAGCCCGCTGCTCGCCAGCAAAGTGTTTGAAGACACGGGGCTGCTCGTTGTCACTTATGACGAGGCTTCTGGCGACGATGAGAGCGATGGCGCAGGGCATTGGGGCGGCGGCCGCGTCGCGACAATTCTGGTGAGCTCCAAGGTCAAGCCGGCGTATCGCTCCATCACTTTGTATCACCATGAGAGCACGCTACGCCTAACGATGGAAGCACTCGGCTTGGACGAAAACCACTGGCCCGGCGGCGCGAAGAATGCGCCAAGCATGGCGGAGTTTTTTCAGGGCTCGCGGTAGAGTAACGGCCAGCGAGTTCGTTGCCTCAACTTTGCTCAGCGAAAACCACTCACAGCTCACATTAGTCAAAAAGGTCGGGCTGTTCGCGCGTGATGCGCTGCCACAGCGGCTGAAACTGGAACCATCCGGCGCCGTGCGTGCCCACTTGCCCGCGCGTGAGCAGTGCATTTTCCCGGTCGATCGAAATGGGCTTGCCCGCGGCTTCGGCCAAAAGCTGCGCCTGGCAACTACGGTCCATGGTGATGAACCACCACGCTGCCTCGTCCACCGTTTCGCCGACGGTCAGCAAGCCGTGATTGCGCAGGATGGCTGCTTTGCGCGCGCCCAGCGTGCGCGCGATGCGTTCGCCTTCGCTGGTGTCGTAGACCACCCCGGTGAAATCATCGAAGACCGCGTGGTCCTCGAAAAACGCGCAGGCATCTTGCGTGATGGGGTCGAGCAGTCGGCCGAGCGACGACCACGCTTTGCCATTCAGCGAATGCGAATGCGCCGCGCCGATCACGTCCGGCCGCGCGTGATGCACGCTGGAATGAATCGCAAACGCAGCGGCGTTCAGCGGATGTTTGCCTTCCACCACTTCGCCTTTGGCGTTGACCAGCATCAAATCGGAAACGCGGATCTGGCTGAAGTGCACGCCAAACGGATTCACCCAAAAGTGATCCGAGTGTTCCGGATCGCGCGCCGTGATGTGCCCGGCGACGCCTTCATCGAAGCCGAATTTCGAGAACAGCCGGAAGGATGCCGCTAGACGCTCTTTGCGGTGCCGGCGTTCCTCTTCGACGGTGGCGAATTTGGGAGGTCCGGGAAGACCAGGATTCCTTACGGTAGCGGTTGCCATGAAAGCCTCCGAGGCGAGGACTAGTCTTGGCGGAGTATAACACCAGCGCGGGCTTCCGAAAGCAGCGCAAGTTGCTAACGTGGGCCGTTGCTCAAGCGTCGCATTATCGGAATCAGCGGACGCGGTTTGTCGACGCGCTTGGCCACGGCGGTTAGATGCGGGAGAATTCCAAGTAGACGTTAAGCGAGCCTGTCTGTGAGCCAATCAGAAAAAGCCACTCGCAGTTCCTGGAAGGTGAAAAGCATGCCTCTCGCGAGAACTGCACTCCACTTAGAGCGAAGTTTTTCGTTTAAAGAATACGAACGCATCAGCTTGGGATGCATTCCACGAGATATGGATGACCGCTGGTTTATTTATCTCGAAGGTGAGTGGTTGTACTTGCATCGGAGCTGGACCGGTTTCTGCATATACCAGGTTCGTTTGGAGGCCGTAGGAAACTCCTATAGGATTGCCGAATCCTGGGTAAACAAAGATCGAGAACAGTATGTCTCTAGAAGTGATGATTACGATCAGGCGTTTTTATCATTTCTTATGGATCGGACTCTCTTAGGAAAAGAAACCCCTTATCCTGCTGACCCGCTGAAATGTGACGATTAATCCTTGACAGTGGCCTGTTTTTTGGCAGAATTGGAATAGGCGAACAAAAAGCGAAGTCTCCCCGTCCCTCGCCGCTCGCCGCAATCACCCATGGCTGCCAGTTCACTTGCTACCCTACGCTCTAAAATCGAAGCCGATTTGCGCGGACGGGTCGCCTCCCCTTTCGCTTATCGCGATCGCAATGCATTTGAGTTGGTGTCCACCGGCATTCCGGAAATGGATGCCTTAGTGGGAGGGCTACCACGCGGGGCCATGACCGAGATTTGCGGAGCGCCGTCTTCCGGGCGGACCAGCTTGCTGCTTTCCGCTTTGGCTTCGCGAACAGCGGAAGGAGAAGTATGCGCGCTAGTGGACGCACGCGACAGCTTCGATCCGCTGACGGCAAATGCAGCGGGGATCGTGCTCGAAAAATTGCTTTGGGTGCGTTGCCAGAATATCGATCAGGCGCTGCGTGCTATGGATTTGCTGATCCAGGCCGGCGGATTTGGCATGGTAGCCGTGGACTTGAGCGATGTGCCGACCAAGACCGCGCGCCAGGTGCCGCTGAACGCCTGGTTTCGTTTTCGGCGAGCCATAGAAGATACGCCAACGATTTTGCTGCTGCTTGAGCAGGAGCCGCATGCGAAGACGTGCGCGTCGTTGGTGCTGCGATTGGAAGCGGGAGAAGCGAAATGGGCGGAGACTTCGCCTCGGGTAGCACCGGCACTCGTTCGTTTTTTCAGCGAGTTACCTGGCTATCCGTTTGCGAATTTGTTACGAGGGTTTGCGGTTCGCGGGGATGTGCTGCGTTCCAGGATACAAATGCCGCAGCCGCGTGTGATTAACATTCGTGACGGAACACAGCCAAGAGTGGCTGTGCCACAGAACGTGGAGCACGGAATTTTCGAGTCACAGACGATTTGGAGATCTCGATGACGGATACAAGCGCCGGCAAAATGCCCTTCGCAACTCAGGGCAAGCCAGCGCTACTCAGTATTCGAATTGGTTTGCTTTATGGGTTTTGCTTGCGTTTATATTCCCGATTTTTTGGTGCAGGCCGTCGTGCGTGGGCAGCGCGCTCTGGGCGATGGAGCACTGGCGTTGCTTGGCGGAGCGCCGCCGCTGTGGAGCGTGGCGGCCGCCAATCCTGCTGCGTTCGCAGCAGGAATTCAGTTGGGCATGACCAAGGCGCAGGTGACGCAGTTCAGCAATGTGCAAATTTGCATGCGCTCGGAAGCACAGGAGAAATCGGCGCATGCGGCTTTGCTGGACGCGGCATGGAGCGTATCTCCGCGCGTGGAAGACATCGCCCTGGACACGCTTGTTCTCGATCTCGAAGGGCTCAGCGGTTTATTCGGTTCTGACGAAAATATCGCGCAAGAATTGGCACGGCGCATAGCCGCAATCGGTCTAGCCGCGCGTGTTGCGGTTGCCGCGAATATCGAAGTGGCCATTCACGCAGCCCGCGGTTTTCCGGGAATCACCATTATTCCCGCAGGCGAAGAGCGCCGGCGATTAGGCGCTTTGCCGGTCGGCGTTCTTACCACCGAAGCAGAAACCCTGGAAATTCTGGAGCGCTGGGGCGTCGAGACGCTGCAGGCATTGGCGGCGCTGCCTGTGTTGCAGCTTTCGGAACGCCTGGGGCAAGAAGGCGTGCGCTTGAGCGAATTGGCCCGCGGCGTAAGGCAGCGTTCATTGGTATTGGCACAAGCGTCTCTAAGTTTCGCGGAGGAGATGGAGCTGGATGACGCGGTAGAAGAGCTGGAGCCGCTGTCGTTTTTGCTGGGCCGCTTGCTGGATCAACTGTGCGCGCGGCTGGAGGCGCGAGCGCTTGCACTGCGCGCCCTGCGAATTCAATTCGAGTTGCAGCCATCATTTGAAAAAGATTTCCAGACCTTGCAGGAAGATTTGCGAACGAAACCGGAAGTAAAGCATTTCGAGAAGCTGCTGACCCTGCCGGTGCCCATGCGCAATGCAAAAACGCTGCTGAAATTGCTGCGCCTGCAACTGCAAGGTGATCCTCCGCCCGCGCCAATCCAGAAAATCTACATGACCGCGGATGCCGCGGCGCCACGCGTGGCGCAAAACGGATTGTTTGTGCCGTCCGGACCCGATCCGGAGAAGTTGGAGGTGACCATTGCGCGACTCGCGAAGTTGGTAGGGGAAGGGAATTTGGGTTGCGCGGAATTGCTCGATAGCCATCGGCCAGAAAGCTTTCGGATGAAACGGTTTGCTGTTGCGAACGAGCAAAGCAAGCAGAGCAGCAATAAAGAGCTGAAGACTAAAGAAAGATCTGAGCCACGAGCCAGTGTGACAGTGCTTCGCGTGGTGCGGCCGGCGCAAGCCGTGCGAGTGGAGATGCGAGACGGGCAGCCGGTAAAAGTTTATTTGCGCGGGATGCGCGGCGAAGTCATAGCCGCTTCAGGCCCATGGCGCAGCACAGGAGATTGGTGGCAAGAAGATGCCTGGCACCAGGATGAATGGGATCTCGAAATCGAGTTCGCTGCCTCTTCCGTTGTAGCGGCGCAGCATGCTGCGCCAGTTTTGCCCCAACAAAAACATGATCAGTCGCAACCCAACAGGCAGAGCGGCACTGGACCACAACGCGGCCTGTACCGAATTTATTACGACACGCTGCGCCAGGAATGGTTTCTCCGCGGAGTCTACGACTGATGTACACGGAACTTCACGCGCGTTCGGCATTCAGTTTCCTGGAAGGCGCCTCCGTGCCGGAAGAGTTGGCCGCGGCGTGTAAGGCGCATGAGATGCCGGCGATGGCCGTGCTGGACCGCGATGGTGTTTACGGAGCGCCGCGTTTTTATCTTGCCGCAAACAAAATCAAAGTGAAGGCGCACATCGGAGCGGAAGTGACTTCCGCGTTTGGGTGGCGCTATCCACTGCTGGTGAAATCGCGCGAGGGTTACCAGAATTTGTGCCGCTTGATTACGCGCATGAAATTGCGAGCGGCGCGCAAGGGCGAAGGGCACGTCGAGCGGGAACAGCTTGCCGATTTGCATGCAGGATTGATTTGCCTGACTGGCGGAGAAGAAGGGCCGCTGGCTGCTGCTTTGACGAGCGGCGGGATCGCTCAGGGCACGGAATGCGTGCGGCAGTTGTGCGATTTGTTCGGACGCAAAAATGTCTACGTGGAGCTGCAGCGCCACTACTGCCGGGAAGAAGAAGCGCGCAATCAGGCCGCGGTGGAGATCGCGCGGAAATTGTCTCTGCCTTTGCTGGCGACGAATGGAGTTTGCCATGCGACGCCGGACGAGCGCGAATTGCTGGACGTGTTCACCTGCATTCGCAATCACCACGTGCTGGCAACTGCGGGGAAGCTGCTGAGCCGCAATTCCGAGCGGCACCTGAAATCGCCGGCGGAGATGGCGCGCTTGTTCGCCGATTTGCCGGAAGCAGTCGCGAATACGCAGGAGCTTTCTTCGCGCCTGGAATTTACGCTGAAAGATTTGGGATATGAGTTTCCTAAGTATCCGACGCCGCAAGGCTGCTCGCAGATGCAGTTTTTGCGCGAGCGCGCGCATGAAGGCATGCGCGAACGCTACGGGTCGGAAAACGAGAAGGCACAGAAGCAAATCGACCGCGAGCTGGCGCTGATCGAGAAACTTGACCTGCCCGGATATTTCCTGATTGTTTGGGACATTGTGCGTTTTTGCCGCGAGAAAAATATTTTGGTGCAGGGCCGTGGCTCGGCAGCGAACAGCGCGGTGTGCTATGCGCTGGGAATTACGGCCGTTGATCCCGTGGGCATGGAGCTGCTCTTCGAGCGGTTTCTTTCGGAGGAGCGCGGCGAGTGGCCAGACATTGATTTGGATTTGCCCAGTGGAGATCAACGCGAGCGCCCCATTCAATATGTGTACGAACGCTACGGAAAATTAGGGGCGGCGATGACCGCAAACGTGATTACGTATCGCGGGCGTTCCGCGGCGCGAGAAATCGGCAAGGCGTTGTCGTTCGATCCGGAAACGCTGGCGCGGCTGGCCAGTTTGGTGGGCGCGTGGGAATACAAAGATGAGAACGACACGTTTGAACGGCACTTTCGCGATGCGGGTTTTGATATTCAACATCCGAAGATTCGCAAGTTTTTCGAATTGTGCGTGAAGGTGCAGGATTTGCCGCGGCATTTGGGGCAGCACTCGGGCGGTATGGTGGTGTGCCAGGGGCAGCTGGATTCGGTGGTGCCGCTAGAGCCTGCGACGATGCCGGGGCGCGTGGTGGTGCAATGGGACAAAGAAGACTGCGCGGACATGGGCATCGTGAAAGTGGATTTGCTGGGCTTGGGAATGATGGCCGTCTTGGAAGATTCGCTGAAGCTGATTCACGATCATTACGCGGAAGAAGTGGACCTGGCGAAATTGCCCGCGAATGACAAGGAAGTTTACGAAACGCTGCAACGCGCGGACACGGTAGGAATGTTTCAGATCGAAAGCCGCGCGCAGATGGCGTGCTTGCCGCGGCTGAAGCCGGTGAAGTTTTACGACATTGTGGTGCAGGTGGCGATCATCCGGCCAGGGCCGATTGTGGGGAAGATGGTGCATCCATATTTGAAGCGGCGGCAGGGGCGTGAGGCGCCGGAATGTTTGCATCCTTCGCTGGAGCCGGTGCTGTCGCGCACGCTTGGCGTGCCGCTTTTTCAGGAGCAGTTGCTGCGCATGGCCATGATTGCGGCAGGATTCACGGGCGGGGAAGCGGAGGAGTTGCGGCGCGCGTTTGGGTTCAAGCGCTCGGAAAAGCGTATGGGCGAAGTGGAAGTGAAGCTGCGGCGCGGGATGGAAAAGAACGGGATTGTGGGCACAGTGCAAGACACCATCGTGAAGTCGATTACTTCGTTTGCGCTGTATGGATTTCCGGAGTCGCACGCAGCGAGCTTTGCATTGCTGGCGTATGCGAGCGCGTATTTGAAGTGCCGGTATCTGGCGGCGTTTACGGCGGCGCTTTTGAATAATCAGCCCATGGGATTTTATTCTCCGGCGACGCTGGTGAAAGATGCGCAGCGGCATGGGCTGCGCGTGCGAGCGATCGATGTGACGTGTTCGGATTGGCTATGCACGATTGAGAGGGACGGGGAGAAGTTGTGTGTGCGGTTGGGGCTGCGGTTTGTGAAGGGATTGCGCGAGAAAGTTGGGAAGGAGATTGTGTGCGAGCGCGGCGTTCGCGCGTTTGCTTCGATTGAGGATTTGAAGCTGCGCGTGCCTGGGTTGCAGAAATCGGAGTTGACGGCATTGGCGGAGATCGGGGCGCTGAATTTTGTGGGCAGCAAGACTGGGTTTCACCGGCGCGATGCGCTGTGGCAGATCGAGCGAGCTTCGCGGAGCGCGGGACCGTTACTGGAGCGTGTAGAAGAATCGGAAGCACTGCTTGCGGACGAGGCGAGCGAGAATTCTTTTGTCGCGAAATATTCTCCGCTGGAGCCGATGACTCCGGAGGCGCGGCTGGTTTCGGATTTTCGCAACACGGGAATGACGGTAGGGCCGCACCCGATGAGCTATCACCGCGCCGATTTGCGGCGGCAAGGAGTTTTGTCGGCGCGTGATTTACAACACTTGCCGGATGGCACGGCGGTGCGCGTGGCGGGAGCAGTGATTGCGCGGCAACGTCCGGGGACGGCGAAGGGATTTGTGTTCCTGAGCTTGGAAGATGAAACCGGGATTGCGAATGCGATTATTACGCCGCAGATTTTTCAGGAGCATCACATTGTGGTGGTGAATCAGCAATTTTTGTTGATTGAAGGGCGGCTGCAGAATCAGGACAATGTGATTTCGGTGAAAGCGGAACGCGTGCGGGCGCTAGGGATTACGCGGGCGCAGACGGTTTCGCATGATTTCCATTGAGGGATGAGGAACGCCCGCCTCCCCTTCAAACGGCAGATCGCGCAAACACGATCGGTTGAGATCCTTCAGCCCGGCAAAAGACGCCGGTTTCCGAATGACAGTGGTGGCGGCTGCACGCCCAGCCCTCGTTGCCGCTTGTGTTGGCGGCTTCAACCTGAAAAGCGGCGGCAAGACCGCCGCACTCCAAAGCTAAGTGAGCCAATCGAGGAGTTTGTACCAGGCGCCGGCGAACGGGAGGAACCAGGGGCGGCCGTTATATAAGCCTAGCGGGGCGTTGGGAAACGGGATTTGCGCGAACGGATTTTCGTCGCGGCCCTCCGGGACTGCGCCGGTCGATTGGTTATTTCCGTCGCGCAGAATCGCGTGCGCGACTTTGTCGCCTAGGTAGGTGGACATGGCTACGCCGTGGCCGGCGTAGCCTAGCGAGTAGTGCAGGCCGTCGAGTTGGCCGGCGTGGGGCATTATGTCGAAGGCGAAATCGAGCGTTCCGCCCCAGACGTATTCGATTTTGGCATCGTGGAGTTGCGGATAGACGGTGAGCATTCCGCGGCGGAGGATTTCGGCGCTGCGGCGGATGGTGCTGCTGGTTTCGGGGAAGAAGGCGGCGCGTCCGCCGAAGAGCATGCGGCGGTCGGGCGTGAGGCGGTAGTAGTAGAGATAATTCTTGGAGTCGTAGATCATGCGATTGCGCGGGCTTAGTTCGGCGGCGAGTTTTTCCGGCAGGACTTCCGTGACGATGATGTACGAGCCGATGGGGATGATTTTCTTTTGCAGCGCCGGGGTGACGCGGCTGGTGTAGCCGCTGGTGGCCACCAGGACGTTTTTGGCGCGCAGCGTCCCGCGGGCGGTGGCGATTTTCCAGCCGGTCGCCCCTTCACGCTGGATTTGGTCGACATGCGAGTGCTCAAAGATGGCGGCCCCGGCTCGTTCCGCGGCGCGAGCCAAGCCTGCGACCAAACGAGCGGGATTGACTCCGGCGCTGGATTCGTCGACGATGCCACCGTGGTAAATCTTCGAGCCGATCTCGGATTGCAGTTCGTTTTTTGGGACGAGGCCCTGTTGATGGCCGAAGTCTCGCGCGGTGGCGTCGGCGCTGCGGCGGAAATCGTCGAAGTGTTTTGGTTTGCAGGCGACCTCGAGATGGCCGCAGCGGACGAAGTCGCAGGCGATATTTTCCTCGCGAACTAATTTTTCCACGTAATCAATCGACGCGAGCGAAGCTGCGTACATGCGCGCGGTGGCTTCTTTGCCGTAGCGCGCAACCAGTGTTGCGGGCGGGAGCTTCAGCCCGGTGAGGACCATGCCGCCGTTGCGGGAACTGGCGCCCCAGCCGATGGTTTGCGACTCGAAGACGGCGACCTTCGCGCCCGATTTTGCGAGCGTCCTTGCAGCGGAGAGGCCGGTGAAGCCTGCGCCGATGACGACGACGTCGACGCGGTCCGGGAATTCCTGGCGTGCAGGCACGGGGATTTCGACAGTGTCGAGCCAAAAAGTCTTTTCTTGCATAAGAAAGATTTTGATGCGAATTCGTCGAGACACTGTAACAGAGAGTGGCGGAAGAAGAGATTCTCGCTACGCTCGGACTGGGACGCACTGGAAGTGCGGCCCCTACAACGGCGAGGCCAGCCCTTCGCGACTCAGGTAAACGAGTGCTTGCGGTACCGGGAAACGGAAAAAGCCGCAGGGCTCCGGCGACTCCGCCCTGCGCTACAAGGCTTCCTAGGGGTGCATCTTGGCGGAGTTAGAGTGCAGGGCGACGCCACCAGCGCGAAACGGCGAATGCCAGCGGTCCTAGCAGGATCGCTGCTGGCGCAGACAAAAAGACCAGCCGGTCGTTGCGCTGGACGCTGTCGGCTACGCTGCCTGCGGTGGCGAGGATACCGAGCATGACTGGCGCGGCGACGGCGTAGAGCAGACCTTTGCGTCCGCCGGGAATCACGAAGGCGCGAGGGAGTTCTGGTCTTAGCTTGCGGAGCTTCCAGGCGGAGAGGACCGTCATCACGGAGGTGGCTACGCGGAGCCAGGCGTAGACGGCGATGAGTTGCGTTAGCGTGAACATGGCGAAGGCGGCGTAGATCGCGCCGGAGACGATGATCGCGAGCGCGGGCGTGCCGTAGCGCGGATGCACACGGGTGAGAACGCAGGGGAGGAATTTGTCTTCAGCGAGGGCGAAGGGCATGCGGGTGGTGGCCAGGACGGTGCTGTTGAGGAGAGCGGCGTTGGTGACCATGGCGGCGAGTGCGACCCAGGCGCCGAGGAGCGGGCCGCCGATCAGCTTGGCGGCTACGGAAAAATAATCGCCGTGCCATTGCTGCCAGTTGTCGAGAGCGGCGAGGGAAGCGAAGGTCGGGAGGAAATAGGTGGCGATGGAGAGAGGGACGACTAAGGCGAGCGCGCGCGGGAAAGTGCGGCGAGGATTGTCGACCTCTTCGGCCACGGTGGAGAGTTGTTCGTAGCCGGAGTAGAGCCAGACGCCGAGCGCAAGTCCTACTCCAAAGACCTGGAAGAGCGGCTTGTGTGGGGGAACTAGCGGGACGAATGGGTTGTGCTTCCAGTGTGCGAGACCGAGCACGGTCATCACGGCGATGGGGAGGAGGACAAAAATTTCCAGCAGCGTGGAGATGCGGCCAACCATCTGGATGCCGCGGACATTTATATAGGTGATGGCGGCGATCAGTGTGGCAGCGACTAGGTAGTGATTGCGTCCGGTGAGTTGCGGGAAATAGAAGCCGAGGTAATCGGCAAAGAGGACGGCGTAGGCGCTGCCGAGAAGGAACGAGGCCGTCCAGTTCCACCAACCGGCGAGGAAGCCCCAGAAATCGCCGAAGGCGGCGCGCACCCAGCGATAGAAGCCGCCTTGCACGGGCATGGCGGTGGTGAGTTCTGCGGCGACAAGAGAGATGGGGATGCACCAGAAAAGCGGGATCAGCAAATGGTAGAGCAGAGTCATGCCGGGGCCGGAGCTGCTGACTTGCTCTTCGAGGCCGAAGGGGCCCCCGGTGGTGTAGGAGTACATGACGAAGACGAAGGAGAGTAGTGTGGCTTTGCGGACGAAGGGCTGGTGAGGGCGTGAGGTCGTAGTCACGGTGGAAATTGAGGCGACCAGTGTACACGGGAACGACTGACTACCCCCACCCGGGTGTGAAAAGAGGCTGCAAGTTATTGAAAACAAGAGTGTGGAGCGTGGATTTGCGGAAAAAAGAGGCTGTAAGTTATTGATTCTACTGAACAGCACTTTTGCAGAAAAGCGAAGAGGCTGCAATCAACACAAATCAAAGTCTTTAGGCGATGAGGCGCGGAGCAGGTAAGGCGGAGAATGGCAATAAAAAAGCCTCCGACAGAACGGAGGCGCACTTCCTTACAACAATAGAATATCACAAACTGAGAATTTGTCAAGGCAAATTTCGCATTTAATAAAGATTTTTTGGGTCTGGTTTTGAGATCGTCGAGGTGTAGGCAGCCGGATTCAATGGTGAAGCCGTGAAGCCAACCTTAGCATACATTGCCATAGATTGCCATTTGAGCTATTCTACGAGCAGCTTGTGAGGTTTCGCCCGTGCCTATGAACATTAGCCTTACTCCGCACCTGGAAGCGATGATCCGCGAGAAGGTGGAATCGGGGTCTTACAATTCGGCCAGCGAGGTGGTGCGGGAGGCTCTGCGCCTGCTGGAGGAAGGGGATCAGTTGCGAGCGCTGAAGATGCAGAGGCTACGGCGAGATATACAGGAAGGTCTGGAGAGTGGGCCCTCCGCCAGGTTTGACCCGCAGGAGATTAAGCATACCGCCCGCGAGAAGAAGGCAAGGAAGAGTGCGAAATAGGTGGCCGAGCTTCGCATTACCCCTCGTGCACGCGAAGATTTGATCGAAATTTGGAGTTACATTGCTGATGATAGTGTGACGAATGCGGACACCTTTATCGACCGGCTCTACGAGGCGATTGAGTCGCTGGGCCGCCATCCAGGCTCAGGTCGCCAGCGAGAGGAATTGGCGCCTGGAATTCAGAGTTTCCCATTCGGTCGGTACATGATTTTCTATCGGGTGGTGACGAATTCGATTGAAATTGCTCGTGTGCTGCACGGCGCGCGAGACATCGAGAATATTTTCGAAGGCTAATGGAAACCCTCAATCCAAATGCGGCGCAATTTAAATCGATGCGTTAGGGTCTCAGACTAGGGAATGGTGGGTCTTTTTGAAGAAGTTTGTGAACACCTATTTCGAGTAGCCGGCTTAGCAGATACCACCAAAGCGTACCGACAACCATAATCCATATCGCTGCAAGCATCGGGTAGTGCCATGCTAAAGCAAACACTACGAGTGAGACGGGCAAATCGGCAGCGATAAGGTAGGTCTCCAATATTCCGAGGTTCTGAAGCGCAGGAATAAAAATCCCGAGGTTTGCCACAGCGAAGACACAAAGATGAAGCATGGGTAGGACATATACCCACCGCGATTGTCGGAGAAGGTTCAATTCGCGATTCTCCATTTGTTTCATTCTAGTTGGCGACGGTTAGTTCGATGGTGGAGGCGGCTGGTAGGCGGGAGCCGGCTAGGGGGGATTGGTCGATTACGGTGGCGTGGGGCCATTGCGGGGCGGTTACGTAATTCATTTTGCTGCGGAGGTGGCTGGCTTCGAGGCGGCTGTGGACGTCGGATTCGGTCAGGCCTACGAAGTGGGGCATTACGTAGGCGGATTCGCGGGGGCCTTGGGAGATTAGGACGTCGACGCGGGGAGTGGCGGCACCGGTGCCGGGGCGGGGCGTCTGGATGAGGACTTCGTCGGCGGGCTTGTCGGGAGTGGTGACGGCGGTGACTTCGCCGACCTGCAGGCCGGCGCGGAGGAGTTCGATGCGTGAGGCGCGGAGAGAATTGCCTTCGAGGAGGGGGATCCGGAGTTGGCGCTGGCCGAGGCTGAGGACGACGTGAGCTTGCTGGGATTCTTTCATCAGCAGGCCGGCCGTTGGAGTCTGACGGACGACGACGTTGATGGGCAGTTCGCTGTAGACGCGGTCGGCGACTTTCAAGACCAGGCCGCGGGAGCGGAGCATGCTGGTGGCTTCCGTGACGGATTTGCCGGTGAGATTGGGCATGGTGACTTCGCGGCCGTGAATGGCGATGCGCATGGCGGTGATGGCGGAGAGGAAGGCGGCGGAGGCGAGGATGAATACGAGGAGGGCCATTTGGCCTAGCTCTTCGAGGCGCTTGCGGAAATTGAGCGAGGGCTCGGGCGGGGGCGCGTCGAGGGGGTCGAGGGATGCGTCTTGGGGATCGTCGGTCATTGCAATTTGGCGGCGCGCGGGCGAAAAGTTAAAAGCGTCCGCGAAAGTCCGCGGCCGCTACAGGTGATGGCCCATTTCACATCGCAAATACATTCGGTCGAGATCTTTCGGCCCGGCTGAAAGGCGCCGGGACTTCAGGATGACAACGCACCGATAGGCACGAGATACTGCTGCTAGCTTCATCTTTTCTCTAGGGGCGGGGGCGGATAGTCTGGGAGCTTGTCCTTGCTGGTGTCGGCGCGCTTTACTTCGAGCTCGTCGAAGAGCAGGGAAGGGCTGATGACCGTTGTGGCGATGCCGCCGGTGCGGTTGCTGACTTGAGGATCGTTGCCGACGGCGATCAAGTCGCTGCGCAGGGCGCGAACGTCGAGTTCGCTGAACATGGCGCCGCGGACGAGCTCTTCGCGGCCGTCTGGGTAGACGCGATAGAGCAGCCGCGGTGAGTTGACGGGACCGAGGGTCTCGACGCGATAACCGTACGGCTTGCCCTGTTCGGTAATCATCTGGATGACGCGCTTCTTTAATTCTTCGGGAGATTGCGCTTCCTTGCTCTTGAGGAGCAGCACGCCGAGGTTTGGCGCGGGATAGGTGCCGGCGCCAGCGCGGTCATGACCATTGGAAGCGGGGAAATCGCGGATGGGCTGACGGCCGACGAGATAGTTGATGAGCGTGCCGTTGTTGACGAGGGTCACGGGTTGCGCTTTCACGCCGTCATCGTCGACTTGATAGGCCCCGACGAGGCTCTTGCCCTCAAAATCGCGGAGCGTCGGGTCATCGACGACGCTGAGGAAGCTGGGCAATACGCGAGTTTTGTAGCTGGTGGCAAAGGCGCCCACGGTGCGATTGGGCCTGCCGAGCTGCGGCTTGCGGCCGAGAACATTCGAGCCGACAAGCGAGGCGATCACGTCATTGGCGGCATCGGGCGCGAACAGCACCGGGCCGCGATATTCCTCTTCGACGATGGGCGCCTGGCGCAGAGCTACCAGCGTATCCAAAGTTTTTCTGGCGTCGCCAAGCAATTTTTCACGAGAGGGAAGTTCCTCGGCTTTGGCAACCATCCAGAAAGGATTGCGAGTGAGGCGCATACCATCGGCGGCTTGCGCGGAGCTGTTGAAGGTGACGTTATAGGTCTTCCTGCCCGAACGGGTAACGGTGCCTTCGGAGTTCACGAGATATTCATTGACCGCGGAAAAGCGCGCGGAGGCGCTGACCGACTGCACGTCTGGATATTGGCGATAAAGGTTGGTGACCTCCTCGAGGGTTTTCCTCCAGGCGGGGTCGTCGATTTGCAGGGTGACGGTCGGTTCCACAGCGGTGACGACGGGAGCCTTGGCGAAATCGTCGATGGGATCTAAATCCGCGCTGAATTGCTTAAGCGCGGCCTGTTTTTCGGTGAGGGCTTCGCCGGCGGCTTTGTAGGCTTCGTCGGTGGCGAGCCAGATTTGGTGGCGCAAGGCGATGGGGTCGTCATCGAGGGGGATGACATTGCTCTCGCCCATGCCCTGGTTGTAGTAGCTGTCCTGCTTGTAATCTCCGACGCGGACGACGACGCGGAGAACGCGATAGCGCACGCGTTGGCTTTCACGGAGAGCGCCGAACGCGGCTTCGGCCTGGTATTCGTCGACATCGTTGACGCGATACTCGATGTAATAGGGCGCGGCGACCTGGTCCATTTTCAGCTGTGCGCGGGAGCGATCGAGTTCGGTGAGTAATGCGTCCAGCAGCGTGTCGCCGCTGGCCGCTACGCGCGCAGCCGCGATGGGGTCGGGCGCAGGCGCTTTCGTGGCGTCGTCTTTGGACTTGGCGTTGTGGTTGGCGGCGTATAACGAGGCGCTGCTTGCGATCAGAAGAGCTGCAACTCCGAAGGCGAACGTCGGGCGGGCGATTTTCACGGTTTCACCTCCGTCTTGGATTGCGCGCCTTGCGCTGTGGTGGTCGCATTTTCAAAACCGGGCGGAGGCAAGATGGGGGGACGCTCGTGCGAGTGGCCGCGCTTTTGCACTTCCATTTCGGAGAAGAGCATGGCGGGAGCAACGGCGGAGACGGGAACGCTGCCGCTTTCCGCACCGCAGACACCGTTGAAGACGTGCTGCTGGTCGCCGGTGGTCATGATGCGGGTTAGTGCAGCAAGGGGAGTGCCGACGATGTCGACGCCGCGAACCAATTCATCGGGACGTCCATCGGCGTACACGCGATAAACGATCACGGGCAGAACTTGAAAGGCTTGCGGAAGCTGACGCGTGGTTAGCGTGAAGCCGCCTTGAATGTCGTCGAAGTAGAGGCCGTAAGGCTTGCCCTGGCGCTTTACTTCATCGATGAGCTTCTGGCGGAGCTGCGCTTCGGGAACGGTCTGCGTCGAGGTGACGATCAAATTGCCTTGACGGCCAGTGGGCATGTAGCCGGGCTGATTGCGGCCGTGACCGTTAGAGATTCCGAAATTCTTGATGGGCATGCGGGACATCAGGAAATTTTTGAGGATGCCGTCCTGGATGACGTCGACGCGCTGGGCGGGCGAGCCTTCGCTGTCGTAGTTGTAGGAGCCGGCGAGTTTCACTCCGGCAAGTTCGTGGATAGTGGGGTCGTCGGCAACGCTGAGAAATTTCGGAAGGACTTCCTGGTTGACCTTCTTGGTGAAGGTTTGTCCTTCGTCTTCATCGCGCTGGCGGTGACCTTCCAGGCGATGGCCGAGGACTTCATGGAAGAAGACCGCGGCGGCGCGTCCGCTGAGGAGTGCGGGGCCATCGTACGGCTCGGCGGCAGGGGCTTTGCGCAACTCTTTCAAGTCCGCGGCGATCCTGTCGATCTTGGCGGCAAGTTCGGCTTCGCTGGGAAGACCTGCGGCAGAGGGCGCTTGAAACGTTTCGACGCGAATCAACTCCATGCCGTCGTCAGCGCGCGTTTCCGCCTCCATAATCATGCGCGTGCTGGCGTTGGGCGAGGCGATCGCGGTGCCTTCACTGGAGACGAGACGCGAGTTGGAATTTTGGACTTGCAGAACGACGGTAGCGAAATAAACGCCGGGGTATTTGCGGAAGGCTCCGGAAAGGCGGCGAATCTCGCCCTCCCACGCGGCGCGATCAAAACCTTGCGGGTTTAGCGCTTCACCAGCGTGCGTTTGCGGGGCTTCTTTGGAGAAATCGGGGGACTTGTCTTCTTCTTCGGCGCGCACGGCGGTGTTGGTCTTGACATTGAGGAAGGCGGGGGCGGCGCGCTTGTACTCGCGATCCGTTAGGTCCCACAGGACGCGAGAGATGGCGTCGGGATCATCGCCAAGGGGGAGGGTGCCGGAGGTCATGCCACTGGCGCGGCTTTGTCCGTGGGTGTTGTCGAGAGTGGGCGAGCCCACGCGCATTACCACGTCGGCTTGACGACGCTGGAGGGCGGCGTCGGTCAACAAGCTGCCGTAGGAGCCGACGATAAAGACGATGTCCTGATCATTGACCGTGTAGCTGAGGAAGTAGGGAGCCGGGTCGGTCTTGGCGAGCGAAGCGGCGGCGCGAGAAAGTTCGCGCCGCATGACGTTGAGAATGGGATCGGAAGCTTTTGCGGGTTGCGTGTTTGTGGACGCGGAGTTCTCCGCCGGCGCCGCGGAGAGAAAGGGGGCAAACGAAAGCTGCAGCGCCATGAGACAGCAGCCTGCAAGGCGAAGAGACTCGCGCGCGGAGAGAAGCGATTTGAAATTGGAAAGAGGCAACTTCAGTTGGGCTGGTGCAAACTGAATCATTTTCACTACAGTCTCCCGGTACAGCGATATCCGAAAGGGCTTGATGGACCCCTGATGAGTTCGAGCTATTTGAGGTGAACGATAAGAAGTATGCCTTAGCGTTCCTCGCAGCGCAATTCACGCGTTATCGAAGCGTTCCCGTTGAGTTAACCGCGCGCCGTTCGCAAATTCCACCGACGAAATTTGCTTGCGCCCCTCTAGTTTGACGGATAGTAGGCGCAATAAGGTTGCGCGGCCACAGGCAATTAAGATTTGCGTGTCCTCGCGGACAATGGTTCCGGGTGGGCTGACGGCGAGGGTGCGCAAGGAGAAGGGCTCGGCCCAGAGATGGCAGGTTTGACCGCGAAAAGAGGAGTAGGCACCGGGCCAGGGAGCGAAGCCGCGCATGCGGTTGTAGATTTCCTGCGCGGGGCGGTTCCAGTCGATGCGTCCGTCTTCTTTTTTCAGGAGGGGGGCGTAGGTCGCTTCGGCATTGTTTTGCGGACGGGAAGCCAGGTTTCCGGCCGCCATGCGGCGCAGCGTGTCGAGCATGAGCGGGGCGCCGGCTTCGGCCATGCTCGCGGCGAGTTCGGGCGCGGTCTCCTCCGGGGCGATGTCCAATTCTTCTTGCAGGAGGATGTTTCCCGTATCCATTCCGGCGTCGATGCGCATGGTGGTAAGGCCGGTCTGCGTTTCACCGTTGGCGATGGCCCAGTTGATGGGAGCAGCGCCGCGATATTTAGGGAGTAGCGAAGCGTGAAGATTGATCCAGCCGAGTTTGGGAATGGTTAGGAGCGCAGCGGGGATGATTTGTCCGTAGGCGATGATGACGATGCAGTCCGGCGCAAGGTTGGCGAGCAAGTCGCGTGCTTCGGGTGAGCGGATTTTTTCCGGCTGGTGCACGGGGACATTCGCGGCTATGGCGGCTGCCTTGACCGGGGATTCGGAGATTTCCTGGCCGCGGCCGCGCGGGCGGTCGGGTTGCGTGATTACGGCAGCGATTTCAATGTCAGGTTGGGCGAGGAGATGGATGAAGGTGGGGACGGCGAAGTGCGGGGTGCCGCAGAAGAGGATGCGCATGGGATTCGTCCAACCTATTGATCGCGATTGTGCGGCAGTTGAGGTCCTTCGCTAGCGCTCAGGATGACGGCAGTTTCCAGCCGGTGCACATACTTACCACTCGCCTTGCTTTCTTAGCTTTTTGATTTTACGTTTGATCAGGTCGCGCTTCAGCATGCTCAAGTGTTGGATGAAAAGAATGCCGTTGAGGTGATCGATTTCGTGGCAGAAGGCGCGGGCGAGGAGATCTTCGCCGCGAATTTCGAAGGATTCACCCTTGGCGTTTTGCGCTCTTACGGTGACGAATTGCGGGCGCAGGACGTAGCCGCGAAAACCGGGAATGGAGAGGCAGCCTTCTTCTTCGCGCTTTTCGCCTTCGGCGTGAATAATTTCTGGATTGGCGAGAACGAGCTTGGCTTCGGGATTTTTCCCTCCGGTGACATCGACTACAGCCATGCGCAGGTGCAAGCCGATTTGGGGCGCGGCGAGTCCGACGCCTTGCGCGGCGTACATGGAGGCGAACATGTCTTCCGCGAGCTGCGCGAGTTCGGTATCGAATTGTTTTACTGGCGCAGTGGGTTTTTCCAGGATGGGATCGCCGTATTTGACGATCGGGTAGATCTTGCGCGCAGCGGAAACGGGCTGGGTGACAGCCTGTGTGGCTTGCGTAGCTTCAGAACTCGTCGATTTGTCGGGCATAGGCATCGAAATTCCGCCGCATCTCGGCGAGAGAGTCTCCTCCAAATTTTTGCAGAAAAGCATCGGCGAGCACAAGGGCAACCATGGCTTCACCGGCGACGCCAGCCGCGGGGACCACGCACCAGTCGGAACGCTCGTAAGCGGCTTGCACCGGTTCTTTTGTGACCATGTTCGCCGTGCCGAGAGCGCGACGCAGTGTGGAAATGGGCTTGAGGTAACCGCGCACGACCACGTCTTCACCGTTGGTGACGCCGCCTTCGAGACCGCCGGCGCGGTTGGAGGAGCGCCGGAAACGTTTCGCGGACTTGTCGTAGGAGATTTCGTCCTGCACTTCACTGCCGTAGGAACCGGCGGCGGTGACGCCCGCGCCGATTTCCACGCCTTTGACAGCCTGTATGCTCATGACCGCTTGCGCGAGGCGGCCGTCGAGCTTTTCGTCCCACTGCGCATAACTGCCGAGACCGACGGGGACGTTGTGAGCGATCACCTCGAAAATGCCGCCGACGGTGTCGCCGGCTTTCAGAGCGGCGTCGACTTCGGCTTTCATTTTGTCTTGAGCAGCAGAGTCGACGCAGCGGAGCGGGGAGTCGAGATCCGCACGAATCGCAAGGATTTCTTCCCAGCTGGCATTGCGAGCAAGTTTTACGTGTCCGACTTGCACCGTGTGGCTGGCGATTTCTGTGCCGAATTGCCGCAGCAGAAGCTTGGCGAAGGAAGCGGCGGCCACACGAGCAGCGGTTTCGCGAGCGGAGGCGCGCTCCAGGACGTAGCGGGCATCATGGAAATTAAATTTTAGCGAACCGGCCAAGTCAGCGTGACCTGGGCGCGGCGCGACGAGTTTCTTGTCCTGACCGGCGAGATCGGGCGAATCTTCTACGGGGAGAGCTTTTTCCCAGTTGGCCCAGTCGCGATTTTCGATACGCAGCGCGATGGGAGCGCCGATGGTCTTGCCGTGGCGCACGCCGGCGAAGATTTCGGCCTTATCTTTCTCAATTTTTTGGCGGCCGCCGCGGCCGTAGCCAAGCTGGCGGCGATGCAGTTCGTGATTGATGAAATCAACGTCGATCGGAAGAGAGGCGGGCAATCCGGAAACGAAGGCCAGCAGGGCCTGTCCGTGCGATTCACCGGCAGTGTAAAAGCGCAACATAGGGAATTAGGAACAAGCAGTGTAGCGGCGGCGTGCTTGCGCGTCCAGCAGGGGAGAGGAGAGCAGCGGGTCAATTTCCGGTGACCCGAGTTACCAGGAGTTTCGACTGCCGGAGCCAATCTATAGCAGCTTTCGTAAGCCTTGGGTCTCCACAACCTTGCTACACAAGCAATTGCCCTATCTTTGAGGTCACACTCTTACGCAAATTCTGCGGTGAGAGGGCGCCCCAATGATAAGAATAACCGTAGGGATTCCAGGTTTTCGTAAGCTGTTTTCGAGGAACTCTTCCGTGCACACAATGACGGCAAACGAGCAGGATACTAGTTCGTTCAGTTGGTTCCCTTCTGCGGAACAGCTGCCGGATTCCGGAGAGATCGACAGCCACCACGCGCTGCTGGCCCTGCTCAACCGGATTTACTCGCGGCGGCGCACCGGCAAGCTGCAACTGGTCTTTGGGCGCCTGGAAAAGCAGCTCTTTTTCGACGGCGGCCAAGTGGTGTTCGCGACGAGCAGCGACCGGCAGGATAGCCTCGGGGAAATGATGCTTAGGGCCGGCGCCCTAACCCAGAGCCAGTTTGAGGAGGCCTCTTCGCTGGTACAGACGGGCCAGCGCTTTGGTTCTGCGATTGCCGAGATGGGCGTTTATGGAGTGCAGGAAATTGTCACTTGGGTACAGCGGCAGCTTATTCAGATTACCGCATCCGTGCTCGACTATCCCGCCGGCCGATACTATTTCTTCGGCTCACTGGAAACAAATGTGGTCCCGGAAATCGGCATCCCGGTGCCGCTGGGGAAGCTGCTTTTGGAGGCGGTGCATACGGCGAAGGACCTGCCGCTCGACCAGCTCGCTGAGGACGCCGATTTTCGGGTGGACTGCTCGCCCGATCCGCTGCTGCTTTTTCAGGCAGTGGACCTGGAAAAAAGTGAACGGCACCTGCTTGGCCTAATCTCCCGACCCTTGTCGGCCAAGGAGATTGTCTCTCTGTCCGGACTACCGAAGGCTAAAGCCGCGCGCGCTCTCTATGCCCTGTTGCTATTGGGATTCGTCGTAGGTGTACCGAGCACCGCAAGCCTGACGCGCGGGTCTGCCGCCCCCATTCCGCCTCGCGTTCCCGAAGCACTGCCTTCGAGCCAAGCCGAAGACGGAGAACAATCGGAAGAAGAAATCCGAAGACTCCTCGAAGTCGTTGAGAAAGGGACCTACTACGATCTTTTTGGCGTTACTGCAAACTCCTCGCCCGCTCAGATCCAACAGAGCTTCAACCAATTAGCCCGGAAATTCCACCCGGATCGCCATATGGGGCAGGGTGAACGGGTGGGATTATTGCAGGATTTGATAGGACGGGTGACAACGGCGTACAAGATTCTCATCGATGACGAACAACGCGCCATCTACGACAAGCAGCTTGCCAGCAGGAGCGTTTTCAACCTCGATAAAAGCAGGACCGAAAACCCAGAAAGCGTAGACGAATGCTTCACCCGGGCCAAACAGTGTTTGCGGGCGCACGATACGGAAGGATCCATTCTATGCCTGCGCAAGTGTGTGGCGATCGCCCCGGCCGTGGCCGAATACCACGCAATTCTGGCGCGGAGCCTGGCGGGAGTGCCGCAATACCACCAGGAGGCGATTCAGGAATTCGAGAGAGCAATCGAACTGGATGCCCGAAACACATCCGTGTACTTCCAGTTTGCAGAACTCTACGAGACGATGCAGCTTCCCTCGAACGCGGCCGGCCTGTACCGGAAGATTCTCGAGATCGACCCGGAACACAGCAAGGCCCGCGAGCGCCTGCGCGAGGTCGAATCGGTGCTGGGGGAGAAGCGAGCAGAAAATGACGAGAAATCCGTCTCGTTGCTCTCTCGTCTATTCGGCCGAAAGCCTCCGGAGCCTGAATTTGGCCCGGGGCCTCTCGCAATTCCGGAACAAGGGACGACCGAATTGTCTTCCAAAGAGAACGTAAGCCTCTTGACTACCTCGAGCTCGGAAAGTTCGGCAGAAGCCACCGCCGATCAGCCGGACGCACCGCCGCCTGGGCCCAACGTCGAGGAAGTGCAGGCGCTAAAGCGGGAAGTGGAAGCACTGAGAGAGCAACTGAAGTCGAAGGAAATGACAGCAGGGGAGCAAGCGCAGCTTCCGAAGCCTCAGTTGACTTCGACCAGCTCACTGCCGAAGCCCAAGTGGCGGCTCTGGGCAGGAGGAAATTTCACGCCAGGATTCCGGGCAGGAGTCTTGCGTCTCGCGCTGCTCACTGCAGTATTAGTGGTCACGGTAGCCAGCGTGTCATGGTACAAGCACTGGATTCTGAGGAAGGCGACGGCAAAAACGCCATCGGTCAGCGTACCCGCAATCGCCGTGAATGCGAGCACATTGCTGCCGCCGGGAGGCCAAGAGGCGAAGGAGTATTCGCAATTCAGCAATACAAAAGTGGCGAGTGACGCGCCGGCGACCGCGCCAGGCGTGGCATCGCAGACGGCTGAGTCCCCTGCTCAACCCATCGCATCGAGCGGTTCCGTAGCCCAGCCAGGTGTAAGGCGAATGTCTCCTTCTGCACCGTTGGAGGGGAAGCGTGCAATGGTCCGTCCGACGACAAGAGCCACCTCTGATCCCATTGTGGCTTCTGCGGTAGAGAGCGTGATGGTACCGCCGAAGTTGATCAAATCGGTGCGAGCGGTAGTTTCACCGGATGCCCTGCGGGACTTCGAAACGGGAAACGTCGTGATCGACGCGGTCGTGGGCACGGAAGGCGAAGTGTATTTCATAAGCGTGCTCTCGGGACCTCCGTCGCTGCGCGCCGCCGCCGTGGAAGCCGTGAAGCAATACCGATACGAGCCCGCGACGCGGAACGGCCAGCCTGTCCCGGCACACGTCAATATCACTATCCATTTCCGGTTCGAATCGTAAACAGCCTTGTTCAGTGCGACGCAGGCGCTAGCAGAGGACCTTCGGCATTCTTTTCGATGCCATCGTGATAGGTGCGTCTTTTCTCGGTAGGGGCCGGTTTCCGACTGACGCGTTTGTTTTCTTGGAGAGCGTACCCTTATTCAGAAGTAGCAGTCTCGCCGCGAAATCGGCAAAGGCTCGGTAAGCCGCCTTGCAACGCGAAACAGGGCTTGTGCTTTCGCGGCGGCAGGCGGAGAGATTCAGCCACTGCAAGAATGCTTGACGCGATGGGCGGTGGCGGTTACGCTTCTGTCTTAGTGTTTGTCTTGCAATCGTTTGGGCCGGCGATGTATCGATAGGGAATTGTGGCAGACACTCCTCTCCAGGTAGCGAGTCGCGAAGCCAAACCTGTGGAACGCATTTCCATGGGCGAGGTGCTGAGCGACGCCTTCAAGCAATTACTCGCCAACATTCAGGGTTACGCGGTTATGTCCGGTCGAGCGCTTGCGAACGTGGCCAGCGCACCGCGCTATTTACAGGATTTACTCGACCAGATGGATGACATAGGCGTGGGCTCGCTGCCCATTGTGCTGATGTCCGGTTTGTTCATCGGGGCGGTGATGGTGTTGCAGACGGGGTCGCAATTTACGCGGTTCGGCCAGACGGCGCTGACCGGTGATGTGGTAGCGATTGCGTTGGTGCGCGAACTGGGGCCGACACTGACGGGAATCCTTGTGGCGGGGCGCTCGGCGTCGGGGATCGCATCGGTGCTGGGCTCAATGGTGGTAACGGAGCAGGTTGACGCGATGCGTGCTATGGGCACGGACCCAAGCCGCAAGCTGGTAACCCCGCGAGTGGTGGCCGGGATCCTGATGTTGCCTTTGCTGACGGCGCTCAACGATTTCATAGGTTTGCTGGGAGGCTGCCTGGCTTCGGTTTTTTCGCTGCGCTTGAACGCCGTGGAATTCTGGACGCGAGCCATCAATGCCCTCGATTTTGCGGACATCATGCAAGGGATGATGAAGCCGCTGGTGTATGGATTTATTCTGACAAGCGTTGGTTGCTACAAAGGATTGACGGTGAGCGGCGGGACACAGGGTGTCGGGCGCGCAACCACGCAGGCGGTCGTGGTCGCATCGGTGATGATCATTGGAGCGGATTTGTTCCTGACGAAACTCGCCCTGTATCTCGGAGACAAGATCTTTTGACGACCTCCTCCCCACAAGAGACGGACTCCCCACAAGGGACGGAAACTTCCGCGGTCGTAACGTTCGCAAATGTAAGAATTGGATTCGACGAAGGCGACATCCTGCGCGATGTGTCTTTCGCGGTGATGCCGCGAGAGACGCTGGTGCTGCTTGGGGAAACCGGAACCGGAAAAACGCTGACGCTTAAAATGGCGGCGGGATTGCTTCGACCGATGCGGGGTAAAATCGAAGTGCTAGGTCAGGAAGTGTCTGCGATGAGCGAGCACGAATTGTTGGCCCATCGCCGGCAATTGGGGTTTGTGTTTCAGGAAGGAGCTTTGTTTGACTCCATTACCGTGTTCGAGAACGTGGCCTACGGATTGCGCGAGGAGCGCGTGGCCGAAGAGGAGATCGAATCGCGCGTTCTTGAGGCGTTGCGTTTCGTGGAATTGGAGCATACCGGGGAGATGCTGCCCTCCGAGCTTTCCGGCGGCATGCGGCGGCGCGTATCCATTGCGCGGGCGTTGGCCACCAGGCCGCCGATCGTGCTTTATGATTCGCCAACGGCCGGGCTCGATCCGGTCACGGCGCAAACGATCATCACCCTGATCCTGCGCCTGCGCGATGTGTATGGCGTAACGGCCATGCTGGCCACGCATCGACTGCAGGATGGATTCGCGCTGGCCAAGTTTCGATTTGATGCGGAGAGCAAGCGGGTGGTACGGCTTACGGAGGCGGAAAACGCGGCCTCTGAGAACGAGCCTCCAACGCGGTTTATGGTGTACCGAGACGGGCGAGTCTATTTCGAGGGAGCGCCGGAAGAGTTCGCGGAGTCCAAAGACGCGTATTTGCAGCGATTTTTGGCGTCAATTTGATAGGCTGTGGAGGCAGAAAAGCAGGCGAGGGCGGATTAATCAGGTAACTGTTTTCCAGAGCACTCGGATAGTGTGTGCGTAAGGCTTAACGGGAAGGCGCGGGAAGGATAAAAGAGCTCATGGCGCAGCGCAAACAACTGACCTGGACGGAACTGCGCGTTGGGCTATTTGTGTTGGTGGGATTGTTTGTTCTTGCCGTGGGCATTTTTTATGTTACGGGCACGAATTTTATCGGTCCGAAGTACCGGCTGAAAACCTATCTCCCGGAAGTTTCTGATTTGGCCCAAGGTGCGCCTGTGCGCGTGGATGGCGTGGAAGTTGGCAATGTGGAAAGCATCCGCCTGGTGCCGCGCACGCCAGGGCATCCTGTGGAGAAGAACAAAAACATCGAAGTAGTCATGCGCCTCGACCGCAAATTCCAAAACGATATACTGACGGATTCGACGGCGATGTTGGTTACGGAAGGCTTGCTGGGCAACCGAGTCGTGAACATCTCACGAGGTTTCACCGGCGTGCCGTTGAAAGAAGGCCAGGAAGTCACGGGCGTCGAAGAGAAGGCTATCAAGGAAGTGGTCGAACGCAGTGCGGACGTATTGGCCAATTTGCAGGCGCTTTCCGACAATGTGCGTGACTTGATGGCTGGTGTGCAAGCAGGCCGCGGCACGCTGGGCAAGCTGCTGACAGACGATCAGGTGTACAAGAACCTGAATAGCGCGCTTGTGAAAACAAACCAAGTGGTGAGCGATGTGCAGGCCGGCCAGGGCACGCTTGGGAAGCTCGTGGTTTCCGACGAATTGTATGGCAAGGTGAATGCAGCGGTCGACAATGTGAATGGCATTATGAGCGACGTGCGCAGCCAGAAAGGCACGCTGGGCAAGTTGCTGTATGATCCATCCCTTTATGACGAAGCGAAAAAGGCGCTGAGCAGCGGCAACGCAATGATCAGCGACGTACGCGAAGGTAAGGGCACGTTGGGCAAGCTGGCTACCGACGATGCGCTGTACAACAAACTCAAAGACACGAGCACCAATCTTGCCAACGCGACGGCAAAGCTGAGTGACAACACCACGACGGCGGGGAAACTCTTCTCGGATCCCCAGTTGTATGACAACCTGACCGGGCTAACCGGAGACCTGCGCTTGCTAATCGGGGAATTCCGCCAAAATCCAAAGAAGTTCTTGCATTTCAAGGTCACGGTATTTTGATGATTTGGTCCCTTTTGGCGCAGCGCCCGGCGCTGTGGTGTAATGGATTTGTAACAAAAACTATATAAGCTCCAGCGAACCGAGTTGATCGTGCCCACAAATGTGACGGATACACAGGATCAGAAAGCGCCGCAGCGTCCGGAGGCGGCAAAGTCCACGCTGCCGCAACCGGGACGTCCGGTTCCGAGCCGCGCGTATCCGGGTGCGCTCATCGTCGTGGAAGGCACAGACGGCTCCGGCAAGAGCACGCAACTGTATTTGTTGAAACGCTGGCTGGAGATTGGCGGATACCGGCTGCACTTCACGGAGTGGAACTCCTCGCCGCTGGTGAAGTCCGCCACGCGCCGCGGGAAGCAGAGGCGGTTGCTCACGCCCACGACATTTTCTCTGCTGCATGCGGCGGATTTTGCGGATCGTTGCGAGCGGCAGATCATGCCCTTGCTGCAGGGCGATTATTTGGTGCTCGCGGACCGCTACATCTATACGGCGTTTGCGCGCGATGCTTCGCGCGGATGCCCTCCGCGGTGGCTGCGCAATCTCTATCGCTTCGCGCCTATTCCCGATATCACCTTTTATTTTCGCGCGCCGCTCGATGTCGCCGTGCACCGCATTCTGAGTGGGCGCCCGAAGCTGAAATATTACGAGGCAGGGATGGACTTGGGCCTCTCGTACGACCGCGCGGAGAGCTTTCGCCTGTTCCAGGCACGCATTCTCGAGGAATACGACAAAATGGTGGACACCGACAATTTCGTGGTGCTGGATGGGACCATCCCGGTCAATAAGCTCCAAAAGCAGATGCGCGACATCGTAGCGTCGAAAATCGATCTGAAGCGGTTCGCACCACGTGTGGCCGAAGCCGAATAAAATGTCCGAGCAGGAAAAAGACAAAGAGAAAGCAGCCGTCGCCACACCGAGCGCGGCTGACGCCACATCCGCGCCGGTGCCCGGTTCCGTAACGAGGGCCGCGACCGAAGAAGAAGCTTCGCAATACTTCTATGGCGAAGCGCTGGTCGGCTTCGATCCCAGCGAGATTAGCGGGAGCTTGATTGTCATCGAAGGGATGGATGGCTCCGGCCGATCGACGCAAATCGCGTTGCTGCAGGAATGGCTGGAATCCGAAGGCTTCGCGGTGCAGACCAGCGGGCTGAGGCGTTCGAATCTGGTCGGCCGTGATATCGATGAACTGCTGGCGAAAAACGCGGTCACCCGCCTGACTCTTTCGCTGATGTACGCCACGGATTTTTTCGATCAAGTGGAACATCGCATTCTGCCCGCGCTGCGTTCCGGCACGGTCGTGCTTGCCGACCGCTTCATCTTCACGCTAATCGCGCGCGGCGTGGTGCGCGGCATTAATCGCGATTACATCAGTGGTCTCTACGCGATGGCGCTGCGCCCGCACCTCACGTTTTGGCTCAACGTTCGTCCGGAAACCGCCTTCGCACGCGAGTTTAAGAAAGCGCAGGCCATCAGTTATTGGGAAGCGGGCCGGGATATGTCGCTTTCCCATGATCTGTATTGGTCCTTCATTCGCTACCAAACGATGATCAAGCGCGAGTTTGAGGTCATGGCCAAGCGTCACAATTTTCTGGAGCTGGATGGCGAAGCAAGCGTCTCCGCGGTGAATAAGCAGCTTCGTCAGCGCATCGCCGAGCAGTTGGGTATTCGCGCCACGAAATACACTCCCTCCGCTGCACTGGCGCATCTCTGGCGGTAAACTCTGCTCATGTCTGAGCCGGTCCACATTGCCGCCATTGATGCGGGCTCGAACGCGGTACGCCTGTCTGTGGCGCGTGCCTATTCCGCGTTGGATATAGAGCCGCTGCACAATGAACGCTACTCGTTGCGCCTCGGAGAAAGCGTCTTCCTGCGGCATCGCTTCAGCGAAGATATTTTCAAAAAAGGCGTGAAGGCGTTCCGCCATTTCAAAGAAGTCATGGACGAATTCGGCGTGACTCGCTATCGCGCGGTGGCCACCAGCGCTTCTCGCGAAGCTCGCAACCGCGACGCCTTCGTGCGTCATATCAAGCAGAAGGCCGGCATCGCGCTTCAAGTAATAAGCGGTGCAGAAGAATCCCGGCTGGGCAGGGAAGCAGCCATCGCGGCCCTTGGACCGGAATCGCCCCCGCGTTGCATTGCAGACCTCGGCGGCGGAAGCCTGGAGATCAACATCCTTCGCGACCATGCCGTCGAGCAGAGCGCGCAATTGCCGGTGGGCACCGTGCGCCTGATGACCACGCTGAACATTCCTGGCGTTATTCGTCCGGGGCAAGAGGAGCAGGTGCGGCGCTACGTGCGCGCATTGCTGGAGTCGCGCCTGCCATCGCGACCGAACCTGGCCGACAGCATCGCGGTTGCGCTCGGCGGAAACGCGGAAACTCTGATGACCGTAGCGCCCGGTCCCCGGGAGCACGGCGTGCCGACTCTGCAGCTTTCGCTGTTGCGCGAACGTCTTGACGACATTCTGCGTCGTGATGTGCGCGAGCGCATGAAGGCTTACGCCGTTCGCCGCGACCGCGCCGATGTGATGGGGATCGCGGCAATCACGTTTGTCGCGCTCGGGCGCTACCTCAACCTGCGCACTCTCTCGATTCCAGGTGTCGGAATTCGCGAAGGTTTGCTCCAGGAAATTGCGCGCGAGGCCTTCTCTCGCAAAGAGCCGCATCGCTACAATGCGGCCGCGCGCCAGCTGCTCGTCGGCACGCGCAGCTTCGCCCGCCGGCTCGAATACGACCAGCGGCATGCCGAACATGTGCGCGAGCTGAGCATCCAACTCTTCGATGAGTTACAGCCTGTTCATCATTTGCCCGCGGAATCGCGCGTGCTCCTGGAAGCTGGAGCGCTACTCCACGACACCGGGCACATGATCAGCCATCGCGGACACCACAAGCACGGCGAATATCTGGCGCTGAACGGAGATATTCCAGGTCTGGAAAGGCCGAACCGCGCAATGGTGGCGGCACTCGTGCGCTATCACAATCGAAAGTCCGAGCCTGCCGGCCACCATGTCGCGTATTCTTCACTCAATAACAACGATAAGCGCGTGGCTCGCCGGCTGGCGGCGATTTTGCGCATCGCGGAGGCCTTGGACCATTCGCATCGCCAGCGTGTTACGAACGTCGATGCCTCGTTTCAACGCGGCGCTGTGGGCGTGCAAATCAGCGCGCGTGGCGATGCCGCGGAAGACTTGCGCGATGCCAACCGCAGCGCCGGGCTTTTTGAAAAGGAATTTCACGTGCGCGTGTTTTTCCGGCAGGCTGCAGGTCCCCGCGTGTAGCTCGGCCGTGGATGAAACGCGAATTTTTCGGTCAGGAGAGATCTAACTCATGCAGTTGTACATCGTCCGCCACGGAATCGCCATCGACCGCGACGACCCGAAGTGCCCGTCGGAAGCGGAACGGTACCTGACCGAGGGAGGCGTCGAGAAAACCAGGCAAGTGGCCAAAGGCATTGCGGCGTTGGAGGTTCATGCCGACCTGATGATCAGCAGTCCGTACGTACGAGCAATGCAGACGGCAGAGATCTTCGCGGACGCCCTTGACTATCCGAAGCAAAAAATCCGCTCTACGGATGGCCTGCTCCCCGGAGCGGAGCCCGGCGCGTTCTTACGCGAGCTGGCGCGCGAGAAGAACGCGTCCTCCGTATTTTGCTTTGGCCACGCGCCGCACGTGGATGCTCTGCTGGCCACCTCTGTAGGCGCGCAGCACCACATCACGTCAATGAAGAAGGCGGGAGTGGCTTTCGTTGAACTAAGACGCCTGTCGCCGCCCAGTGGACAGCTTATCTGGCTGATCACTCCGAAGCTCATTCGCAAGTCGAAGTAGCGCAATTCGCAGCGGGTAGCCAGGTTCGCTGGTTATGTGTAGCTGCTGCACCTTTATCCCGCGTCGTGCTACTCTTTTCGCCTCAAGGGAGCCGTGCATGATCGAAAATAACTTCATTCCCCGTCGAAAATTTCTTACGCAAGCTGCCGCCACCGCTGCCGGTCTGACCATCGTGCCCCGGCACGTTCTCGGTCGCGGCTTTGTGCCGCCCAGCGACCTGCTCAACATCGCCGGCATCGGCGTAGGCGGTATGGGACGCACAAATATCACCAATCTTGCCTCGCAAAATATCGTCGCGCTGTGCGATGTCGATTGGGGCTATGCCGGAAAATCGTTGGACCGCCTCGACTCTGACATTGATAGATTGCGGGCCCGCATTGAAGGACCGCCCCCGGAGCCCACGCCGGGTCACGAGGGTCCTGAATTCAATCGCGAGCGAGCACAAGCGCAGCTAGCGGACATGATTCGCCTGAAGACTGTGCACGTGCCAAAAGCCAAGCGCTACACGGACTATCGGCAGATGCTCGACCAACAAAAAGATATCGACGCCGTGGTGGTGGCCACCCCCGATCACATGCACGCGACTATCGCGCTCGCCGCCATGGACGTCGGCAAACACGTTTACGTGCAAAAGCCGCTGACCTGGTCGGTCGAAGAGGCCCGCCGCCTCGCACGCCGCGCCAAGGAAACAAAAGTTGCCACGCAAATGGGCAATCAAGGCCATTCCATGGACCAAGCGCGCACCGCGGTCGAATACATCTGGGCCGGCGCTATCGGAGACGTGCGCGAAGTCCACATCTGGACGAATCGCCCGCTAGGTTTCTGGCCGCAAGGCGTCCCGCGGCCCGAACCGCTGAAGGTTTCTGCCGATACCCTGCGCTGGAATGGCAACGGTGTGAACACGCGCCTGGCTGCCGCGCTGGCTGGGGACTATCCAGTGCCCGAAGGGCTCGACTGGAATCTTTTCCTCGGGATCGCTCCGCAGATCGCGTATCACCCCATCTATCATCCCTTCAATTGGCGGGGCTGGACCGACTGGGGCGTTGGCGCCATCGGCGATATGGGCGCGCATCTAATTGACCATTCCGTCTGGGCGCTCAATCTCGGCTTGCCGACCACCGTCGAGACAATCTCGACGCCGTTCAACGGCGCGTCGTATCCCGGCGCCACGATGACCTTTTACGAATTTCCGGCGCGCGGCAATATGCCGCCGGTCAAACTCACTTGGTATGACGGCGGCCTTCTCCCCAACCGTCCCGACGAACTCGGCGACGAACAATTGAACAAGGGCGGCGGCGCGATGCTTGTCGGCAGCAAGGGCAAGCTGCTTCACGACACTTACGGCCTTAATCCCCGCCTTCTGCCTAAATCGCTGCATGATTCGGTTGGCAAGCCGCCGCAAAAACTGCCGCGCATTCCCGGCGAACATCACGAACTGAACTGGGTCGACGCCGCCAAAGGCAAAACCGCAGCTAGTTGCCCCTTCGAGTATGCCGCGCGCCTGACAGAGATCATGCTCCTCGGGGTTGTCGCGCTCCGCGCCGGAACCAAAATCCATTACGATGCCGAGAACATGCGCGTCACGAACGCCATCGGCGCCAACGACCACCTCACGCGCCAATACCGTTCTGGTTGGTAGGGTTTAAGCGAAAGTTTGGCTCCCCATGGTGACCCTGCGCGATGCCACCAAGCACGACGCGGCAGCCATCGCGCATTTGCACGCCGAGAGCTGGCGTTCCGCCTACCGAGGAATCTTGTCCGGCGATTACCTCGATCACCACGTCCACGGGGAGCGCGCTGCTCTGTGGCAGACGCGTTTTTCGGAAATGGACAGCAAGCCGTTTCTCGCCATCCTTGCGGAAGAAGGCTCGCAGTTGATGGGATTTGCCTGCGTCTTCCCGCGCGACCATCCGACGTTCGGTTCGTTCCTCGACAATCTCCACGTGGCCCCGCAAAATATGCGGCAAGGAATAGGCAGACGACTCCTTGGGGAAGTAGCTGCGCGCCTGGTAAAACAGAGAACACCCGGCGGCCTCTATCTTTGGGTTATCGAGAAAAATAGCAGGGCGCGCCGATTTTATTCCAAGGCTGGCGCCGTTGAAGTGGAAACGGTGGCCATGCCGATGACCGACGGCACACACCAAGCGGAAGTTCGCTGTTACTGGCCCGACCCCGTCGGCCTCCTGCTGTAAATCCACGAGTTGGTATATTTTCAAATTCCTGATGGTATTTTCACGGGACTTATGGCAAAGTGCCTGCCAGGCGTAGGTTACAAAAAAAATACAAAAATTTAACAGATTCTCCGCGCCGTGCTGATGGCGCGGAACGGGTTCGCATGGTGCCATCCATCGCAGCCTTGGGGGTAATTGCTTGACCTGCAAGCTCTAAATCACTACAAGGAGCCGACCATGAAGAATACTTGGCGAGTGGGTATAATGCTGTTCTTCGTTTGCTTTACTATCTCGAGAGTATCGTTTGCGCAGTCGGACCTTGGGACCATTTCCGGTTTCGTCAAAGACCCCTCTGGCGCGACCGTCAGCGGCGCGAAAGTCACGCTGAGCAATCAAAGTGGCCTGCAACGCCAAACGACCACCAACGACTCCGGTTACTATACCGTCACCAATCTCCCGCGCGGCCTCTACACCTTACTGGTGGAGGCTCCCGGATTCCAGAGATACGAATCCCGGGAAAACAAGCTCGATGCCGCCGCAAATCTGTTGATCGACGCACCGCTGGCCGTGGGCTCGACCAATCAAACCGTCGAAGTCTCAGCTTCAGCTGTCCAACTGCAAACCGAGTCCGCCTCAGTACAAACCCTCGTCACGCGCGAGCAGATCGATTCCCTCGAAATGAACGGCCGCAATCCCATTTTCATGGCCAACTTGGTGCCGGGAACGCGTGGCGGCACGCTTGCGAACCTTAACTTCAATTTCAGCCAGGGCCCCTCGAATATCAATGGAGCGCGCACGCCGGAAAGTTTGATTACTTATGATGGCGCGCCCGCTGTTCGCACTCGCTCGAATGGAACCAGCCTCGGCGCTGCCGACGTGGATTCCACTCAGGAAATTCAGATCCTGACAACCGATTACGCCGCCGAGTACGGCAGGTCCTCTGGCGGGCAGATTCGCGTCGTCTCCAAAGCAGGCGGGCAGGACTTTCACGGTGCCGCCTACGAGTACGCGCGCAACACCGTCTTCAACGCCAACCCCTGGCAGCGCAATGCCGTGCCCGCCACCTCAAAAATTACCGCCCCCATTCACTACAATCAGTTCGGATACAACATCGGCGGGCCGCTTTATATTCCCAATCACTTCAATACCAGCAAAAACAAAATCTTCTGGTACTGGGGTCAGGAATGGGTGCGCTACGTCTTTACCGACACCAACAGCTTGACTGTTCCCACTCTCTTGATGCGCCAGGGTAACTTCAGTGAACTTCTCAGCCCCACAAACTTTTTTTATGGCAAGGCTGTGCAGCTCGTGGATCCGAAGACCGGCTTGCCCTTTCCTGGCAATATTCTCCCAGCGCCGGGCAGCGGCGGCGCCGGCTCAAGCGCCAGCGCCAATGGGCTCGGAATCCTCAACTCCTATCCTCTGCCCAATCTTGGTACGCCTATCAACGGCAATCGAAACTGGTTCTTTTCCGCCAAGCACCCGCAAAACCAGCGCAAGGATACTATCGCCGTCGACATGAATCTGACCGACAAGCAGCGCCTGCAGTTCCGTCGCGTCTACTTCACCTTCTGGGAATACCAGCCTCTGGATGGCGGCACCAATGAAACCCCAAAGTATTTCAATCGCCCCAATCAAACCAATTCCATCGATCACGTCTGGACGCTCAGCCCAACCAAGGTCAACGAGGTTTTGTTCAGCTTCAGCTTGGATCAGGTCTACATACCGGTGAACCAAGCCGCTTTTCTGGATCGTACCAAGGGCGTCGCGCAAGGCGCAGGACTCTTTGGCCTCAACTATCCCTATATTTTCCCGACCGGAAAATTGATCCCGACACGCATTCCCACTGTGAACATGTCCGCATTTTCGGGGCTCAGTGGCGGGCCTTATCCGTCACATTCAACGGGCCCCATCTTTGACGTGTCAGACAGTTTCACTTGGATTCGCGGCAACCATACCTTCAAGTTCGGCGGGCTGTTTGAACACCAGGGCGAAAACGACAACGATGAGATCAACGTGCAGGCTTGTTCCACCTGCACGAACAATCAGAATGGCCAATTTCTCTTCAGCGACAACGGGGGGAAGTTCGTAAGGCCCGGATATGCCGTAGCGACCTCGGGTTCCGCGGTAGCCAATGCTGCTCTGGGGCTGTTTGACAGTTACTCCGAAATCGGCACCCGTGCCTACACCATCTTCCGGGGGAACATGTGGGAGGGCTTCGGCCAGGACACCTGGAAGGTGCGGCAGAATCTCACCCTCACCTTGGGAGCGCGTTACACCGTCATCGTTCCCTACCATGCTCTGTGGGGAAACATGATCGTGTTCGACCCCAGCTTCTATAATCCGGCACTGGCGGTGACCGTTAGCCCCACCACCGGTCTCATTACCGGCTCACCGACGATCGACCAGCTTTACAACGGCATGGTCATTCCGGGCAGTTCATTTCCCTCATCAGCCAACGGTCGCGTTCCAGCCGCCAGTTCCGGTCTTTACAATAATCTTTTCCGCGGCGTGCCCAACCATTACTCGGACATCCAGTGGGGCGACATTCAGCCACGCGTGGGCATTGCTTACCAGCTCAACAGCAAGACCGTGCTCCGGACCGGCGGGGGGCGCTTCTTCACGCGCCTCGGGGTAAGCGATTCCATCTTTCTTGGCGGAAACCCGCCTTTTCAGCCCAACGCCAGCGTAACATTTGGTAACGTCGATAACCCGGGAGGAACAGGCACCAATCCCGTTCCCCTGGTCGTGACCACACAAAGCAAGGCCTTTAAGAATCCCGAAGCGTGGGCTTGGAATGTCATGGTCGAGCGCGAGGTATTCTGGAAATCCTTACTCAGCGTTGGCTATGTCGCTCGCCGCGGTCTGCATTTGCAGCGAGAGGCGGACATCAATCAGCCAACCCTCGCGACCGTAGCAGCAAATCCCGGCGTCAATATCAACGCCATACGGCCTTACAAAGGCTTCGGTTCCATCCGCCGAACGGATAACGTCGCGAATTCGATGTACAATTCTTTGCAAGTAGCCTGGAACCGGCGCTTTAACAACGGCCTTCAGTTCGGCGCGTCTTACACGCTCTCCAAGAGCATGGATAATGGTTCCAACCAGCGCGACGTTGTTCCCGATACCTACGATATCAGTATGCTGTGGGGCCCATCCGAGTACGACGCTCGCCATATCTTCGTGGCCAATTACCTTTACCAGTTGCCTTTCTTTCACGGTCGTTCTGGCTTCGTCGGCAAGGCCCTCGGTGGCTGGCAGATCAGCGGAATCACGCAGTTTCAAACCGGCTTGCCCTGCAGCGTTGCTGGGAACAGTGATTATGCAGGTGTCGGCCTGGATTCCAACTATGGCTGTGGAGTCAACGGCCAGTACTGGGTAAGGAATGGAAATCCCAGTTACGTCAAGACCTTCGGCCCGAGCGGCCAATGGTTCGCCACTACCAACCCTGATGGAACGCCGATCTTCACCGCTCCGGCGGCGGGAACGTTCAATACCCAGCGCGTTCGCAACATCATCTATCAGCCCGGATTTTCAAACTGGAACATGGGCCTCTTCAAAGTCATTCCCGTTAACGAACGGTGGGGCTTCCAGTTCCGTGCCGAGGCCTTCAACGTCTGGAATCATCCCAATTGGTGCGGCGCCAGCGGATGCAGCGGGACAACCAATATCGGGCTGGATCCCACCAACGCCAAAACATTCGGCAAAGTGCTGGTTAAGGGCGGCGGCGGTTCAGGAAGCGGCGAACGCAACCTGCAGCTCTCGTTGCGCGTCTACTTTTAGTCGCAAGCAAAATTGACCCTCGCCCTGAGGGGCCTCCGGCTTCTCAGTTCGGGGCCTCTGCCTTCGCGCGCTGGCCTGTTGTGCTAGCAAAAGATGTGGCTTTCACTTTGTCTCATAGCCCTAGCGATGCTGCTGCGGAGCACTAGCCCCTGCATCGACAACATCAGTTGTCCCGGTAGCCGCCGCCCGTTAAACGTGCTGCTACAATGACTGCAGGAGCACCCTACACCACGCATGTTCGCTGTTCGCCTTATTGGCGTTCTCGCGCTGGTCGCGCTCAATGGGTTCTTCGCCGCGGCGGAGTTCTCGCTAGTCGCTGTACGCCTGTCTCGCGTGCGCCAGCTTGTCCGTCAGGGTGATACGCGCGCTCGCGTTGTCGAAGTCCTCTTGGGCGATCTGCATCGGGTGGTTTCCGGCGTACAGCTGGGAATTACGCTGACCAGCCTGGCCATCGGTGCGCTTGGCGAATCGACCCTTGCGGGTATCATCCGCTCGCTCGTGCCGGGTATTGCTGATTCACGCTTCACGCTTCTTGTACACGCTGCCGCCCTAGCGGTCGCGTTCGCCTTGCTTAGCGCCTTGCACGTGGTCGTCGGTGAGCTGGTTCCCAAGACGATAAGTTTGGCGCGCGCCGAACGCGTCGCTCTGTTGATTGCGCGTCCCTTTTCCTGGTTCGTGACAACGTTCCGCTGGGCGATCGACCTTCTCGAGGACATTTCCGGCAGCATCGTCAAGGCCCTCGGCGTCTCCGAACCGCAGATGCCCAACGCGGCACACTCCACCGAGGAGCTTCAAATTCAAATTCAGCAGGCTCGCGAGCGTGGACTCCTCGCTCCCGGCGAGGAAAAGTTCATCGTCAGCGCCATCGAACTCGGCCAGGTGCAAGTCCGCGAAATCATGGTGCCCCGTCCGGATATGCACACGCTTCCTGTCGAATCCACCCTTGACGAGGTCCTGCGCGCGTTCGCCGCCACGCAGCGTTCGCGCATTCCCGTCTATCGCGGCAGCGAAGATCAGATTCTCGGTTTTGTGCATATCAAAGACATGCTGTGGGTTCTTCTGGATCGCGAGCGGCGCCTGGAAGAAAATCTTTCCGCCTCGCCCTTCGATCTGCGCCGCGTGCTGCGCGAGGTGCTCATCGTCCCGGAGACAAAACCCGCCAGCGAGTTGCTTCTGGAGCTGCGCACGCATCACGTGGGTTTGGCCATCGTGGTCGACGAATTCGGAAGCGTGCTCGGTCTGGTCACCCTGGAAGACATCCTGGAGCAAGTCGTCGGCGAGATTCACGACGAATTCGACGTCGTCGAGCGCCCGCTCACCCTGGCCGACGGTGCAATAATCTTCGACGCCGCGCTGAATGTCCGCGACCTCGATACGCAATACAACATCACGCTGCCGGAAGATCCGGCCTATGCCACGGTTGGAGGATTCGTTCTCGATCAGCTCGGCTTCATTCCGCGCGGCGGCGAAAGCTTCGAGTATGGAAACTATCGCTTCTCGGTCGTCGAAATGGACGGCAAGCGCGTCGCCCGAGTAAAAGTGCAGCGCGCCCGGCCTGTCGTGGATGATCGTCCAGCGGAACCAGCCGCGGCCGCCCCTGCGCCCGACGAATCACCGTCCGTCAGAGCCGCAGGATCCTCGCAATCGAATTCTTCGGCGGATCCGCGCTGATGGCGTGTCACCCCCCTGCAGCGCTTTTTACTAACCTTCCTGCTCTCTGGCTGGTGCTTACTCTCGTCTCCATGCTGCGGATCGCGCCGTCGGGGATGTGCTCGTTCAGAATGGTTGGAGAAAGTCGGTAGAGTGTCAGGATAGACAAGATTCGGTGGCATGAGCGTTGAGTTTCGTGAGGCTCCCGTAGACGATGAAGTCGTGAGTCCGCACAAGCACCGGGTCGCCGACTACCTGCGGCCCAAAACGCTGACGATGTTGTTGCTGGGGTTTTCTTCAGGCCTTCCCTTTTATCTGGTCGGCAATACGTTCGGCTTCTGGCTGCGCGATGAGCACACCTCCCTGACGGCGATCGGGTTTCTTTCCTGGGTGGGCATTGCCTATTCGCTGAAGTTTCTGTGGGCTCCCTTGATGGATCGCGTGGACTTGCCGTTGTTTAAACGGCTTGGACATCGACGCGGATGGATGATGTTCTCGCAGATCGTCGTCGGGCTGGCGCTGTGTGCCATGGGCGGAGCTGGCACGAAAGCCGGGCTCGCCCGACTTGGCGCTTTTGCGCTCGTCGTCGCGTTTGCCTCCTCGACACAGGACATTGTGGTCGATGCCTGGCGAATTGAATCGGCAGACGACGGAGAAGAGCAAGGGCTCCTCGCGTCTGCCTATCAGTTCAGCTACCGCCTGGCGCTCCTGACTACGGATTCCCTTATCCTCATCGTGGCAGCGGCCGTGGGCTGGCGCATGTCGTACGGTATCTACGGCGCATGTATGGCCGTTGGAATGATCGCGACCTGGTTTGCAAAGGAACCGGAGCGCGCGGATGCGGTGATGCATGAAAAAGAGCGCGAAGCGCCGCTTTGGACGCCGCGTGGTTTCTTCGACGCTGTTGTGGGACCGTTCACCGCTTTCTTCCGTGCACATGGCTGGCTCGCGATTGTGATGTTAGCGGCAATCAGCCTCTACCGGGTACCGGACTTCGTCATGGCTCCGATGGCGAATCCGTACTACCACGACCTCGGCTTTACGAAGCAAACGGTGGGCGCGGTGCGCGGCTCCATCGGACTCATCGCTACGTTTGCAGGCATCGCCGCGGGCGGATTCTGCTCGCTGAAGCTTGGCTACATGCGTGCGCTCATCATCGGGGGCATTGTGCAGGCAGCCGCGACCGCCGCCTATGCGACTCTCGCCTTCGCCGGCGCGAGCATTCCTCTCTTCGCGCTCGTCATGGTAGGTGACAACTTCAGCCTCAGCTTTGCAGGCGTTGCGCTTGTTGCCTACATGTCTAGTCTCACCAATCTGGGATACACCGCCACGCAGTATGCGCTCTTGAGTTCAACCTATGCCTGGCTGGGAAAGATCTTGAAGGGGTTTTCCGGCGCTGTGGTCGAAAGCCTGAGCACCACGCACGGCCTCACTCACGCCTACGGCATTTTCTTTATCGCTTGCGGATTGACCGGCGTGCCTGCCGTCCTTCTGTTCGCGGCATTGGATTACTGGCACAGGCGGAAGCAACCGGCTCCAGCCGCAGCCTAGGAAAGTTCAATCTCTCCCGCTAAGCCGCGCAAGAATGTTCCTAGCCCAATCTGATCTCTCCCGTGACTTTTGTAATGCGGAGTGCGATCGCAAAGGATAGCAACACCGGCGAAATGAGAACGGTGCAAGCAGTGCGTCACTCGGTGAGTACGACCGGCGTTCCCCGCCCAATGCTCATCGTCCGCGAAGCGTTTCCCTTGTTCACGCCGATCTCGACGTATCCGGCCGAGCCAACGTACGCCACAGGCTCTCCCGCGTTTCCGCTCGCAAACGTCGGAACCATCCGCGACACAGCCTTATCACCCACCTGAAATTTCACTTCGCCGTTGGTCAGCGCGCTCTCCGGCAGATCCTCCACCCGAAAATTCGTGATCAAGTTCCCGAATGCATCGATGCGCATCACGATGCCTTTCACAACCCCGTCTGTGCCTTTCGGTTTCGGCAGCGCGAATTTTTTATAATCCGCGATTTCTTCGCCCATGCTCGCGGTCTGCCATCCTTTCGACAGCCAAGCCGCAACCGGCGCAAAAATGTCGCGCCCGTGAAATGTCTTGCTGATCGGCTGCAAATAATAATGTTCCGCGGTAACATGCCGCGCCACGACGTTTTCCTCGCGCTCGTAAACCATGGAAAGCACGCCATTGTCCGGCGCCACAAAATACTGATTCTCCGCGGTCACCAGCAACGGCCGCCGCTCCGTGCCCACTCCCGGGTCGACCACCACCACGTGAATCGTTCGCGCCGGAAAATACGAATACGCCGACCCGATGGCCAGCGCCCCGTCCAGCACGTCAAACGGCGCGACCCCATGCGTAATGTCAACAATCGTCGCCTCCGGATTGATCTTGAGAATGACGCCCTTCAGCGTCCCGACCAAGTGGTCGTTCGTTCCGTAGTCCGTCGTCAGCGTTATGATCGCGTTGGGCAATGGGTTCTCCCGTGAAGTCCGCAGGGCCACCGTTGCTGAAGTGGGGAGGCACTCCGCTCTCTGACGCTAGCGAACGTCCGCACCGCCGTCAAGACAACCTGCATGCCTCCCTTGCGCAATCCGCTACCTTTCCTTTCCGGCACGAAACGGAGGCGCGTCCCAGGAGCTTTTAGCCGCGCCTCCCCGCGAGGTATACTCTCCATCGCATCCCAAGGAGGACCACCATGCCTCGCCCATTAACTCCCGACCAGGCCGAATTCTGGCTGCAAGACATCCTACTGGGCAGGATCAAACACGAAAGCCTCACCACCAGAAAAGTTCTGGAAGCGGTCCCTGCCGACAAAGGCGACTATCGCCCCGACACTTGCTCCAGAACCGCAATCGACCTGGTCCGCCACATCGCCGCCGCCGATATGCGCTTCCTCGAAACCACCATCAACGCCGAATTTTCCACCGCAGCCGTGTTGCCGGACAGCATCAAGACTCCGGCCGAGATTGCCGTGTGGCACACCGAAAATTTTGCCGACCGCTTCCAGAAGCTCACCCAACTGAAAGGCGATCACCTCATCAAAATGACCGATTTTCGCGGCCTCATGCAGCTTCCCGCCGTAGCCTTCCTGCAACTCGGCATGAGCCACACGATCCACCATCGCGGTCAACTTTCCAGTTATCTGCGCTGCATGGGTGCGAAGGTCCCCTCGATCTACGGCGAAAGCTACGACGACGCCCAAGCGCGCAAAGCCACCGCCGCTTCCTGACCCGCTCTCAAGGCTTGTAAACGGTCACAATCCAGCAACATCCACGCCCTAAATGACGCGCCGGGGGTATTGCCGCGTCCATGCTTGTGCCAATAGGCTGTCTGACATGAGCTCACCCCCCAACGAACGGAATACCTCCAACGAACTGAGTATCCCGCCCCGCAAATTCCTCCACGTCCTGCGCTTTAAGTGCCCAAAATGCAGTGAATCCATTAACGCGACCCGCTCCACGGAGCATATGAGCCGCGAACAGGGCGCTGGCCTCATTTTCGAGCCAGCCTGCAAATGTGGTTGGTCGGGGAAATTGCCTGGCTTCATGGCCCTCCGCCACTCCGTCCGGTTTGGCTAGAAATCCGCAGCTGAGATCTCAAGTATTTCCCTCAATTTGCTGCCCCTTGGGAACACCATTCTGCTGATGGCGTTTCGCCGGCCGCCGCACTCGCAACCGCCGAGAAGATCTCTGTAATCGTATCGCTCCGGGCAGGCATGTGTTATGCTCCTGCCACTTGGGCTGTTCCCTGCGAAATCCCCAGCGTTTCAAATCTACGAAGATCGAGGAGAGAAACATGAGAATAAGGACAAGCTTGTTGACGTTAGCTGTACTGTTTGCCGCCGTTACGGTGTGCTTCGCCGCGGATGACCCCCAATTGGGCACTTGGAAACTCAATGAGGCCAAATCTAAATTCGGCGCCGGAGCCCCAAAAAATACTTCCGTAGTCTACGAAGCGGCCGGCGACAGCGTGAAAGTCACTGTAGACGGCGTCTCCGGCGATGGCAAAGCCACCCACACCGAATGGACTGGCAAGTTCGACGGCAAAGACTACCCCGTGACCGGCGACGGGAGTTCCGACGCACGCTCTTACAAGCGAATCAACGCCAACACCCTAGCCATGACCAATAAAAAGGACGGGAAGCCCACGATCACCGGTCACATCACCGTTTCGCCCGACGGTAAGACCCGCACCGTCACCACCAGTGTCACGGATGCCAGCGGCAAAAAAATCTCCAGCACCGCCGTCTACGACAAACAGTAGCAAGCGCACACACAACTCCCACGGGCCGCGGCTATCCGTCGCGGCCCTTTTTTTCTGTCTCAAGATCACACCGATAAAGCACGACTTAGGGAAATGCCTTCGCCAATCGGCCTTATCCTAAGCGCCGTGGGTGCGCCACACTTGACGCGCACGCGTAACTCTGCAATCACACCTGTACCACGGACATACTCAGCACCTATCTAGTAGTATGCTCAAATCAGTCTAATGCGCCTCTCGAAATTCAAGCTACTCGAAGTAATGGAAATCAATGGAGTAAAGGTTTTCTTCCATTGGTCTGTTCTTCTCATCGGGGCGCTCATTCTACTAGGCGCCGTTGAAGATCCGCGCCTAGCCTTCACGGTTCTGGCAGCCTATTACGGCGTCATTTTGCTTCATGAATGCGGCCACATGATCGCCGCACAGCGCAAAGGATGTTCGGTCTACTCAATCGAGCTCTATCCCGTCTGGGGAATCACGCGCTTCAGCCAACCATACTCGGCATACGATCACTACGTCATCGCCTGGGGCGGAGTCGTCGCGCAAGGAATCTTCGCAATACCACTCATCGCCTGGGTCGAAATTTTTGGCTATACACGTTTTCCATCGGTGAACGCGCTGCTCTCTATCTTGGGCTTCTTCAGCTTGAGCATAGCCGCCTTCAACCTAATCCCGATCCGTCCTCTCGATGGCTCCATCGCCTGGCGCCTTCTCCCCGCCCTCATAAAGCGTCGAACATCGCGCCCCACGAAACGCGAGCCCACCTGGCGCTCCTACCGCTGAGAACCGCACATGATGGCAGCGTAAGCAATCTATGTAGGAGCCCGTGGCAAGTACTCTAGCTCGCCGCGGGCCGCGGCCTTCCGTCACGGCCCCTTTTTTTGTGGAAGCCAGATGTCCAATGGCGTGAACGTGGCGAGTCCCTTACAATCATTGCGCGTGACACGGCAAGGCGTATTCGCCCCAAGTCATCACGCACCAGGGAAGGTCATGCTAAAACACATAATTGCTTTAACAGCGTGCGCTGCCATCGCGCTGGGTACGGTCTACGCGTCTGCGAAATCCGCCGATGTGAAATTCGGCCCGTCAAACCCGTTTTACGCCCCGAGTACATTGCCCTTCCATGCGCCGCCCTTCGACAAAATCAAGGATGAAGACTATCAGCCAGCTATCGAGGCCGGCATGGCCGAAGAACTCTCTGAGATACAGGCCATTGCGGACAATCCGGCCGCACCGACCTTTGACAATACGCTTGTTGCCATGGAGAAGTCCGGCCAACTCCTCCGGCGAGCGCAGGCTGCGTTCCGTGCGGTCGCCGGCGCAAATACCAATCCCGCGTTGCAGAAAGTGCGAACCGAAGAGGCGCCGAAGCTGGCCGCGCACCAGGATGCCATCTATCTGAACGCAAAACTGTTTGCTCGCGTGGCCGCCCTTTACCAGCACCGTGCGACATTGCAGCTCGATCCTGAATCACTGCGCCTTCTTGAGGTTACTTACGATAGGTTCGTCCGCTCTGGCGCAAACCTCTCCGAGACCGACAAGACCGAGTTGAAAAAGCTGAACGAGGAAATCTCCACGCTCTCGAATGCGTTTTCGACGAAGCTGCTGGCCGCTACGAAGGCCGGGGCCTACGCCACCACCGACAAGAATGCGCTTGCCGGCCTGAGCGACGCGCAGATCGCCGCAGCCACACTGGCCGCGCAGAGTCGCAAACAGGAAGGCTACGTGCTCCCGCTGCAGAACACCACACAGCAGCCGAGCCTTGCCTTTCTCAGCGTCCGCGCGACCCGCGAAGCCCTTTTTGAGAAATCCTGGAACCGCGCCGAGCGCGGAGACGCCAACGATACGCGCGACGACGCCGCACACCTCGCGCAACTCCGTGCCCGCCGCGCACAACTGCTCGGCTTTCCCAACCACGCAGCATGGAAGCTCGGGGATCAGATGGCGAAAACACCGGAAGCCGCCTTGAAGTTCATGGACGCGCTGGTACCCGGCGCGACCGCCAAAGCTGCCACCGAAAGCAAGGACATCCAGGATCTGATCGACGCGCAGAAGGGTGGTTTCACCCTCCAACCCTGGGACTGGGACTTCTACTCCGATCAGGTACGCAAGGCGAAATACAACCTAAACGAGGCGGACGTTAAACCGTACTTCGAGTTGAACACCGTGCTCGAAAACGGCGTCTTCTATGCGGCCAGTCAGCTCTACGGCATCACCTTCAAAGAACGCAAGGACATTCCGGTGTACCAATCGGATGTGCGCGTCTTCGAAGTCTCTGACTCCGACGGCAAGCCGCTCGCGCTTTTCTATTGTGACTATTTCAAGCGCGACAACAAGGACGGCGGCGCATGGATGAGTTTCCTCGTAGACCAGTCCAAGCTTCTCGGCACGCTTCCCGTGGTCTACAACGTCGCCAATCTGCCCAAGCCCGCCCCGGGCGAGCCGGCGCTCATCAGTTCTGACGATGTCAGGACAATGTTCCACGAGTTCGGTCACGCATTGCACGGTATGTTCCGAAATACGGAATACGCAGGTTTATCGGGCGCCGCAATGCCACGAGACTTCGTGGAGTTTCCCTCACAGTTCAACGAGCACTGGGCCCTCTATCCCTCTGTTTTCGCGCATTACGCCAGGCATTACAAGACCGCTGCGCCCATGCCTGCCGAGCTCGTAGCCAAGATTAAGAAAGCCGACACCTTCAACCAGGGATACAAGCTCACTGAGTTGGTCGCCGCCGCCGAGCTCGACATGCAGTGGCACATTCTCCCGCCCAGCGCGGCTTTACAGCAACCCGATGCTTTCGAGAAACAAGCGCTTGAGAAAACGCATTTTCTTCTCACCGCCGTGCCGCCCCGCTACCGTTCCAGCTATTTCAGCCACATCTGGGACAGCGGCTACTCCGCCGGCTACTACGCCTACCTGTGGGCGGAAATGCTCGATGACGACGCCTACCAGTGGTTCGAGGAGCACGGCGGTCTGACCCGCGCCAATGGCGACCGTTTCCGCCAGATGGTCCTATCCCGCGGCAACACCGAAGACCTCGAAAAAATGTACGAAGCCTGGCGCGGCAAACCCCCCAGCGTAGAACCCATGATGAAGTACCGCGGCCTGAAAGACTCCGCACATTAGTGCACGGAACCGACGACGATGGTCACGCCTAGGGTTTGGAAGCGCTTTCGGAGTTCCAAGTACCATAGTGTTGCACGACGTAACTAGAGGAGAGCGGTTTAATCTTGTTCGCCCCTAAGTCGAATAGAAATGTCTGCTTCTTGTCCAAGCAAGACTCCCCTTCAAAGGATGGATCATCGGGCGGTCGGGAAGCCGAAATGATGATGTTACCGTCAGGCGAGAAACCTTCAGTACGGAGTGCGAATTCACAGCGAGGCGCACCGGGCTCCGGTTTTTCTTTAAAGAAGCTGGTCTTGTAATACTCGTCAAAGAAATGGTAGACGTCTGGCCGCATAAACTCGTTCTTCGTCACATCGTAAACAACCGCCACATGCATTAAGATGGCGTCGCTTTCGTATACCCACAGCACCAGGTCCGCGAGCAAAAGCCTTCCGTCCTTAGACCAATCCACCAGCTGAATGCCGTTAACTTCACAGGCTTCACTACCCTCGACTATGGCGCAATCCTTCTGTGGCGAATCGGAGCCAAGGAGGGTTTGAAACTTTGACCCACCGTCCCTCGAGAAGAAGAGCTTGACGTTGTTTTCGCAAAGCGACCCGCTGTAGGTTTCTTGGTATCTGGGCCTAAACGCTGTTGCCTTGACCTCCGCGTATGCGCGGTAACCGGCGCTGGAGGAAAAGATGGGGCTGCGACCCAGCCGTGAGATTACATGCTCTCCGTCTTTCCAACAGCTAAGCTCTCCCGTGTTCCGAGAGCGATCAGTAATAGGCAGGCGCACAGCGGCCTGCGCCTGCTCTCGAGGGATAATTTTGTTGGCCAGGTGCGCAAATCGGTATTCATGAATTAAGGTGGAATCTAAACCATGCTTTTTGCGAAGTTCCTCCTGCAGTTGCTCCAGCTCGTTCGTTGCGACCAATTCACCGTCGTTGCCATGAAAAACCTCGTCCGACACGTGCCAGGCTCGGATATCAGCCGTATGTTTGTTCACCGCGTAGTTTCCTACGGAAATCGAACCAATGTCGCGCTGGCGCTGCGCCGTCGTATTGTAAATCCAGAAAAAATAATAATCTTTGTCGTTCATGGTTGGGCCGGCTTGCACGTCCCACTTAACGCACATTCCTTTGGCGCGAAGCTCCTCTACTGCAGGGAGCAAATTGAGCAAGCCCTCGGCCTCGTCAACGGTTATTGTCGCTGACAGACTTTTATCGCGATCAGCGCCATCGGAGGCGTAGATTGGGGAAAGGGGGAACCCAATACATAAGCTGACCAGAATGAAGAACTTGATGTATCTATCCATGTGCTCCCCCATTACAACAGGCCGACTCGACTGCAATGATGACGGTTTGAATCTCGGATTGGACCTGTTCAAGAGTCCAGTAGTTCTTCACAGGAACCCTTTCTAGATCTCGGCCTGCCCATTGGGCCAGATTGCATTTCTGGCCTTCAAGTCAGTTGTAGTTACCGTACCGTTTCAGTACACTAAGCCATGTTTTGTCGCTCACACCATTCCGTTGGCCCGCCGCAGAGCATCTCAGTGCAGTTCCTTTTTCGATTCAGGAACACGCACCCTGCCTCAGCGCACTCTGCTTTTCAACTTATCCTTTGACAGCGTATTGCCGCGGAAAAGGGCCAACGAAGGAAGGGGCGTAACTACGTTTAGAATCAACACTTGCAAAAGTGTATCAAAACAAATGACTTTAACTCCCTCTAGAATGAACACTTATGCAAAACCCAGGGGGAGGGGGTAGGGGCGTCAACCGATCCGCAAAGCCGGTAGCGAGCGTCTTTAGGCCGCAACTCCGGGTAGCGCTGCCATCCTGTTCACCCTGCGCCTCGAAGGGTCGGCTTACCTAAAGTTTGGCCGCGTTAGAAAGTGCGGAAGAAGAAATGCCAGGTGGTATCGACCAGCGCATGCACAATCGCCGAAGCAAATATCGAATTGCTCTTGCGCCATGTCCACCCATAAAAGATCCCCGCAATCGATGCGAGAATCACATACCGCCAATTCGGAAAACCCATATTGGTGATGTGCGAAAAGCCGAACAGCACTGAAGCTGTCCACCATCCGGCCAGCTCACTCTTGCTCGACCGCGAAAGCATATTCTGCAGCAGGCCGCGAAACAGAAACTCTTCCGGCCACGCCGTGAAGAAGAGAATCGCAATGTAAAGGAGCGGGAGCGAACGCCAAGCGTGCCATTGCGGAGCAAAATAAATAAAATGCATCCCAATGCCAAGCGGTATCGCAATCGCTCCGAACACCACAAAGCTGGCCACAACAAAGAATCCCCATCGGCTGCCCCAGCCGATGTTGTATCCAATGCCCGGCACTTTGCGCACCAGCACGAAAGCGGCAAGCGCGACGTTAAGGCAGAGAAGCACGGTGAGAACGTAAGCAAGCTGTCCGCCCGGATAAGGCCAGAACCAATGCGAAGGCGAAAACTTCACCGTCACCCAAATGCCCGCGAGCGTCAGGTAATCCTGCCAAGCCCCAGGAGGTCGGCCCCGTGCAGAAGCAGCGAGAGCAAGAGGAATAAGAACGATGCCCGCGACCGCCGCCGCTCGCGCCAACGCGAAAGTATTTGTCCCCATCGCGTAAATCAGATATGCAAGGAAGGCGCTCGCGCCAAGCAAGTAGGCGCCTCCGGCTCCGAAGCGCAAAGAGAGAAATTCCGGCACGTAGCGCGCGGCGAACAGAAGCATCACGCCGAAGTAAAATGAAAAGACGGTGAGCGTCGCTGCAAATCCGCGGCCGCCGTATCCGAGCCAGGAGGCATACAGCCCGCCGCCAAAACAAAGCGCGGCCCACAGGCCAAGCATAGAGAGCGGGCCGAGTTGGCGCGTAGCAGGCAAGTCGTTTTCGACGAAAAGCGGCACCTAGACCGCCGCGGTTCAAAGGGATTGTAGCGCATCAAGATGGCAGACCAAATTCAGGTGGCGAGCCTCGCCGCGACGCCGGCAAAGCCAAGTCGCCTCGCATACATCGACTGGCTGCGCGGGTTAGCCTGCGTAGGAATGTTTCAAGCGCATTGCTACAACTCTTGGCTGAACGCCGGCGCGCGTCAAACGGAGTTTTACCGCTATTCGCAAGCACTGGCGACTTTGCCAGCCCCGCTCTTTATCTTTCTGGCCGGCGTTTCTTCCGCGATGGTGACCCAGCGCCTCCGCGAAAAAGGAATCGCCCGCAACGCCGTCGCGCGCACCACGATTCTCCGCGGCGCGGAAATCTTTGGCTTGGGACTGCTGTTCCGGGTCCAGGAGCTTGTCCTCGGCTATCCCAACTCTCCCTGGACCGATCTGCTCCGCGTAGATGTCCTGAATATTTTGGGCTTGTCGATGATGTTGACAGCCGTGCTGTGCTGGCTAACAGCCTCATCGACCGTCGAGCAGTCCCGCAACCGCGCCATCGTCTGGGGGCTGCTCGCGGCGTGTGTGATCACAACCGTCACGCCGTGGCTGTGGACCACGCACCAACCACGGTGGTTGCCTTGGCCCCTCGAATCGTACGTGAACGGCGTGCACATTTACGCGCAGCCGCAGCCCTGGCTGTTCCCGGTGTTTCCGTGGGTCGCCTTCGCGTTCGTCGGCCTCACGTTGGGCTTTCTGCTCTTCTCCAGTTCCGCCAAAAAAGAGGAAAGTTGGTTCTTCGCTGCGGTTGGCGGCGTAGGAGCAATTGCGTGCCTGCTCTCGCTGCAATTTGACGCCGCGCCCGTCCGCCTCTATTCCTCGGCGATCTACGATTACTGGCACACCAGTCCGAATTTCTTTCTGATCCGTTGTGGAATTTTGTTGGTTTTAGTTTTTCTTGCCTTCGTGTGGTGCCGTTGGGGATGGGCGCAGCGCGGCTTCAGTCCCATCATTCAGTTGGGAAACACTTCGCTGCTGGTCTACTGGGTGCACATTGAATTCGTCTACGGCCGCTTTTCCATACTGCCGAAGGGACGGTGCAGCATTTTCAAAGCGACCGCGGGCCTGTTGATTATTTTCGTCGCCATGGTTGCGCTGTCCTTGCTGCGCACACGATGGAAAAAGCGCCACGCTAAGGTTTTGCGCGCCCATCTGGCCCGGGCTTCTGCCCCGGTGGAATCCGGATTATGATTTCGCCAGGCTTCGCCCGCTGCAGGTCTTCCCGAGCGATTTTTTCAATCAGTCGCGGATCGGTCTTCAGCGCGTGAACCAAATCCCCGAGCTCGATATTTTCCTTGTTCAGCCGATCCAAATCCTTTTGCACCTTCTGGATTTCATTCTGCGTCCGCCGCATCGCAATAAAACCATGCGCCCCGAAAATGTCGTGAACCACCAGCGCCAAAACAAAAAGTCCGAGCACCGTGCGGCCGTGCCGCTCCAGAAAAGCGCCGAAGCCCGTTTTGCGTTCCGCCTTTTTCAAAGGAGGTTCAATCCTTCAGCACCCATTGCGTGGCCTCGCGCGCCAAGCGCGCGGAAGCCGCCGCGCTGTCCGCCTCGACATACAGCCGCAACAGCGGCTCCGTCCCGGAAAGGCGCAGCAGCATCCACGTTCCATCATCGAACACAAATTTTGCGCCGTCCGTGCGATCGATGGAAACTACTTTTCGTCCCAGGAGTGTCGAAGCATCCACCGCGACCTTCTTCACCGCGTTTGCTTTCTGTTCGTCGCTGAGATGCAGGTTTTCGCGCAAGGGCCAAAACTCACGCCCAATTCTTTTGAACAGTTGCTGAATCTGTTCTTTGATGGACGCGCCGCGAGCCGCCAGCATTTCCGCCACCAGCAAGCAAGCGAGGATGCCGTCTTTTTCCGGAACGTGCCCGCGTATGGTGAGGCCCGCGCTCTCCTCGCCGCCCAGCGCGATCTTGTCTTCGCGAATCAGTTGCCCGATGTATTTGAATCCGACGGGCGTCTGAAAGGTGGTTTGCCCATGAACTTTCGCGGCCGCATCGATCATCTGGGACGTGGCCACGCTGCGCGCCGCGGGCATATTCCATTTGCGCGTTTCCACCAGGTAGTCGTAAACCAGCGCCAGGATTTGATTCGGCGAAATCCATGTGCCATCGCGATCGATGATTCCAAAGCGATCAGCGTCGCCATCGGTTGCGAGTCCGACGACAGAATTGGAATCCGTAACCGCTTTGCGCAACGGGGTTAGATTTTCTTCGGAGACGTCCGGGCCGGTTCCATCGAAGAGGCAATCGCGATTCGTGCGAAGCGCTTGCACGGAGACGCCGTGATCGGAGAGCGCGCGGTCCAGATAGCCGGCGCCGCACCCGTGCAGCGCGTCCACCACGAACTTGGATTTCGCTTTGCGCAAGACATCGAAGCGCACCAATTCTTCCAGCCGCTTCAGGTACGTCTCGCGCAGGTTCACGCTTTCGCCGCCGCCGTCTTTGCCTAGGTGCGAAGGCGCCGCGTGCGCGAACGCCTGTGGCGGTTCCTTTGCGATTATTTGTGCGACGCGCGCTTCAATATCTTTGGTGACTTCGGGAAGCGCGGGCCCTGCGTCGGAGGAAGAAAACTTCAGCCCGTGGTACTGCGCCGGGTTGTGGCTGGCCGTGAAGTTGATGGCCCCATCGAGCTTTCGGCGCATAATTTCGTAGGCGACCGCGGGCGTGGGCGTGAACGTGTCGCACAGCAGCGTGTGAATCTTATGTTGCTGTAGAATCTCGACGGCTAGTTGCGAGAATTCTTCGGAGTAAAAACGCGTATCGTAACCTACCAAGACCGTGGGATTTTTAGTCTTCGCGTTGATGTGGTCGGCGATGGCCGTCACCGCCAGACGCACGGTAGCGAACGTAAAGTCGTCGGCGATCAATCCACGCCATCCGGAAGTTCCAAACTTGATGGGGGATGCGGCTGTTTTTGCGGAGGCGCTCATGGCTGGGTATTCTACGCGTTCAGGCATCGTACTTAAAGATGAGAGCGCGAGCGAAGAGGACGGCGCCGAACAGGTCCAAGAGGAACGAGAATATAACGCAGAGACGCAGAGTACGCTGAGGTTCGCGGAGAAGAGAAAGATTTAACACAAAGGACGCAGTGTTCGGACACAGAGGACACGGAGAAGAGTGAATGATACGGAATGGCGGGCGATATCGGATTGTCTTGGTCACCTGCGCGTCGATCGCGGAGGCGCGAAAGATTGGCCGCAGCGCGGTTGAGAAAAAGGTAGCGGCTTGCGCGAATATTGTGCCCGGCGTCGAGTCCATTTACCGCTGGAAAGGGAGCGTCGAACGCGCACGCGAGGTTTTGGTGGTAATGAAAACTACATCGAACCGACTGTCGCAATTGGAAAGGGAAGTGAAGCGAGTGCACAGCTACGACGTGCCGGAGTTTATCGTCCTACGGGTTGTGGCTGGCTCGGCGGACTACTTGGCGTGGATACGTGCGAGCACGGCGCCCATGACCTAGACGTAAAGCAGGGCCTGGTCCAAGTCCGCGACAATGTCCTCCACGTCTTCAATGCCAACCGATAACCGAACTAGACCTTCGGTGATGCCCACGCGCTCACGAACTTCGACGGGCATGGAGGCGTGCGTCATCAACGCGGGGAGCGAGATCAGAGTCTCGACGCCGCCGAGACTTTCCGCAAGCGAGCAGAGTTTGACCTGGTTGAGAAAGCGCCGCGCGGCATCGAGCGAACCGAGATCGAACGCAAGCATCGCCCCGGGGCCGCGCTGCTGCTTGCGAGCGATATCGTGCTGCGGATGCGCCGGCAGCCCGGGATAATGCACCTTGCGCACTTTAGGGTGCGCATCCAAGTGGCGGGCTACCGCGATGCCATTCGCGTTGTGTTGGAGCATGCGGATGGCCAGCGTCTTCAGGCCGCGCGAAACCAAAAAGCAGTCCATGGGCGCAAGGCCGGTCCCAGCGGAGCGCTGAATGAAATAAATTTTCTCAGCGTCTTCCGGGCGCGTAAGAATCGCCGCGCCACCGGTGGAGTCGCTGTGGCCGTTCAGATATTTCGTCATGGAATGGACAACGATGTGCGCGCCAAGCTCGATCGGGCGTTGCAGATACGGACTGAGAAACGTGTTGTCGACCGCGAGAGTGATGCCGCGATCCGTAGCAAGCTTGGCGAGGGCCGCAAGATCGGATACGCGCAGAGTCGGGTTGGTGGGAGTCTCCACATAAAGCATTTTTGTATTCGGCCGGAGAGCGCCGAGCACCGCGGCCTGCGACGATGTGTCGACAAAAGTAAATTCCAGACCAAAGTGCACCAGCAGCTGCGTGGATAACCGAAAAACGCCCCCATACACCGCTTCGGAGATAACCGCGTGGTCGCCGGGACGCAGCAGCCGGAACACCGCGTCAATCGCCGCCATGCCAGAGGAAAATACATACGCACTTTGGCCACCCTCGAGTTTTGCCACGGTGCGCTCAAGAGCCTGCCGATTGGGATGCTTGGTGCGTGCGTAATCGAAGCCCTTATCCTTGCCCAGCTCCGTTTGCACATACGTGGAAGTCTGGTAGATCGGCGCGACGATCGCGCCCGTGGCGGGATCCGGCTCCTGTCCCACATGAATCGCGTTGGTGGCAAAACCCATTGTGCTCTCCTGTCAGGTGTTGACTGCGGAGCGGTGAAATCACGCGCCGCTGAAATTCTCCCGCGCGCTCAGTGCCCCGAAAATGAATGTACGGAATCTCGGGAAGCAGCCGCAAGTACCGGACGACCGCCGTTTCCTGCCGAGTAGATTCAAAAAAGGTACAGGAGCATACGGCGACAGTCAATGCAGCGCTCAGGGCGCGAGTTCCCGGTAATAGAAATAAGCATCGCTTTCGCCAACTACCATCCAGCCGTCTTCCATGAATTTGTGCGTGACGCGAAAATATCGCACCGGACGGCCATCCGGCGGCGCACTTCCGTCCACCGTGATTTCGGCGCGTACCAAGATCACCGGCGCACCCATCTTGCCGTGCCCTGCGATCGACGCAAACTCCACATCTCGCGGCACCACCTCGGGCACCGCTTCGATTGGGGAGCCCTCGCGGGCCTCCGCGACGATCCGCGCGATATCCCTCGGACTACGTCCGGAATACTCGTTGACGAGCCTCTCCCGTACCGCATTGCGTATGCCGTCGTCCACCGTGCGGACGCGCAGATACATCTCCATTCCCGAAAAACCGAGCAGCGCGGCAATTCCGGCAAGGGCGTGCCAGCCTCGCAATTGGAAATTGTATTCGGCCACCGCAACCTTCCGCGTGCGCAGCCAGCGCTCGCACCACCATTCTCTCGCAGACTTTGGAGGTGTAGACGACGGGAGGATGCCGGTGCGCGCAACAGTCAACAAAAACCAGCAGTCGGACAGCCGGCCCGTCACCGAGGAGCGCGTCCTAGCCTACGATGGCCACTAGATCGAGAACCTTCTGACCCAGAGCCCTATTTCCTTCCACGGTAATCTGCTTGCGGGCGGAATCGCGGTGAATGCCCTTTGTGAAAAGACGCCAAGCCAGTTCTTGCGGTATGGTAACGCGCGCCGCGAAATCCCCGTTGGATGCGTTCACGAAATCCCATTGTTTCGATTTCTTGGACAGAAGCCATTGCCCGCCGCATTCACCTGAAATCTCCAGCAATAGTGCGGTTCCGATGGCCGCATCGACATCCCGGTAGACATGCGGCAGTCCGCGCACGAAGCAATCCAGAACCGGATGATACAGCTCCGGCGTCATGATGCCGGGCCGATTGGTGGCCAGTCGGATCTGCTGTTGGTGGTGCCAGCGTTCCGTCAATTCGCGAGCGGTATCAAACCAGTTCAGGGACCTCTCTTCACCTGCCCAGCTAACCGCGAATGCTGCCGTGGCAAGCGGGTCGAGAGACTCATGAAAACGCGCGCTCTGCTCGCAGGCCATTTTCATCATGTCGATTAGCACGGCTGGGCTAAGACGGCGATACACCGTCACGCCTTCCGCATTCAGGCGATTGACCAGTGCGATTAGGTCTTGTGGCGAGCGAATAGTAACCGCTTCCACATAACAAGAGTCCCGCACCATGGAAAGTTTGCGCAGCGCCGTATCCAACAAATGCGCTGCGACGTCCCGGACCTTCCATAAAGGTGCAATCGTCTGCAGCTCCCATTCGCCCGGATCGAGCGAGCGCAGCAGCTCGATCAGTTTTTCGTCCACCTTGCGGAGCAAATGAGCGCAGAGGATGGGCTCGAGCCCGTTGGATTGGCCCTTCATCTTCCCTTCGAAAAACCCCTTTCGGATGGATAAACATACCATTTCGCGCACCGCGGCGCCTCGCCCGCCGTGGTCGTCCAATGTCTGGCCATTTGGCATACTTGGGAGAGCGACCGGCATCGAAAAGAAAAGGGGGCGCACTTGACCTGCGCATGGACTACGTAGAGGATAGATTGCGTTCTACTGGATTGTGTTCCGACATGAAACGACGAATCACATTCGCGTTCTGGTTTGCCTGTGCATCGCTCGTACTTTCCGCGGCAGCGTGGGGGCAGAGTACACAGGACTCAGACGCCAAGGCGCGCACCGGCAAAGACGATCCTGTCTCCCGTGTCACCATTGAGGTTTCCGGCGGCGAGAAAGACACGCCGGTTGAAAATGCCAGCGTCTATCTGAAATATGTCGAAGAGCACAAGCTCCTGAAAAGCAAGAAGGTAGAACTGAATGTGAAAACCAACCAGCAAGGGACGGCGCATATCCCGCAAGCCCCGACCGGCCGGGTGCTGGTTCAAGTAGTGGCCGATGGTTGGAAGACATACGGCCGATGGTATGACATCACTGATGCCAAGCAAACAATCAAAGTCCACCTGGAAAAGCCGCCGCGCTGGTACTGAAACAGTCTAAGAGTATAAGCGTTCAAGAGTTTAAGAGTTTAAGAGTGGGATGAAACGACTTCGGGTTTGCTCGGACTCTCGCACTCATGAACTTTTTACTCTTTGACTTGGGTCCGGGTGCCCAAAAATAGTGCAAACCGCATTAGACTACTGAGAATCGTGTAGTTAGCCTGAGAAGAGGCGCGCTTTTCCACAAGCTTATCAACACCTGTGTTGAAAACTTTATCTGCCAGAAATATTTTCCCTGAATTTCGGCACGACTTTTGCTGGCGCGGGAAAACCTTCGGCACTTTGACCATGCAAAATGGCAGTGATAGAGTAGGCTCAGAATCTCAAAATGAATGAGACGTTCGACGGACCTTTCTCTCTGCTGCAAATGTTCCTGGGCAATATCGCGGCGCGTCGCCTGCGCTCTTCCCTGAGTGTGATCGCCATCGCGATACAAGTCATTCTGGTGCTGATGATTGTAGGGCTTACTTCGGGAGTAATCTCCGAATGGGGAAAACGCGTCGAAGGCGTCGGCGCCGATATTCTTGTCCAGCCGCCCAACTCCCCTATTTTCTTTGCGTTCTCCAGCGCCGTGATGCAAGAGAGTTTGGGCGACCGCATGGAAGCCCTGCCGGATGTCGACGTCGTTGCGCCAACCGTCATTCTTACCGAGCCCAAAAATTTGATCATGATCTACGGCATTGACTACAAACGTTTCAACGCCCTCAGCCGTGGGTTCTTGTACCGTGCCGGGCGTTCCTTCCAGGCGCCGGACGAAGCTCTCGCCGACGATATCATCGCGCAATCAAAGCACTTAAAGGTCGGTGACCACATCACGCTGCTAAACCATGGATTCGTGATCCGCGGCATCGTCGCCCATGGCAAGGGCGCGCGGTTCTTTATTCCCCTGCGAACGGCGCAAGAAATTGCCGGCGTCGAAAATCGCGTCTCGATGTTCTACGTGCGCAGCAAGGGCGACACGGAGAAAGCGCGCGGGGAGATTCTGCAATTGAATCCCAAGAATCGCGTGAGGTCCACTTCGGAATACGTCACGCTGATGAGCTCTTCGAATTTGCCGGAATTGAGGCCGTTTATCCGCTCCATGGTCGGATTGGGGATCGTCATCAGCTTTCTCGTTGTGCTCTTGAACATGCACACCATGGTCATGGAGCGGACGCGCGAAGTGGGTATCCTGAAAGCCTTGGGATTTTCCCGCCTCGATATCGTGCGTATGCTGCTCGGCGAAATGCTGGTGCTCACGCTTCTGGGCAGCGGGCTGGGGATTCTACTGACCCTTGTGACCCAGGCGATTTTGAAGCAAACGAATCCGGGAATGATGATTTTGCTTTCGCCGCGATGGATCTTCGGGGCGGTCCTGCTGGCGGTGATAGGCGCGGCGCTGGGCGCGGCGTATCCGGCGTATCGCGCCGCGAGTTACGACCCAGTCGTGGCCCTGGCTTATGAATAGGATGTGGATGACGTTGACGGCGGAAAGACCTACGACGGACAAGCACTACATCGCGCGCATCCTGGAACGCCGCGACTTCGCTGAAGACCTTTGGATGATCCGCGTCGATCCCGGCGGGGCATTCTCTTTCAAGGCTGGCCAATACGCCACCCTAGGAGTCGAGCACGAAGGGAAACGCGTCGAGCGCGCGTACTCCATTGTTTCGTCGCCGTATGAAGATGGGTTGGAGTTTTTTTTGGAGCTGGTGCCGCAAGGCGAGCTTACTCCAAAGCTGTATCAGTTGCAGACCGGCGATACTCTCCTGTGCCGCAAAATCGCCAAGGGTCGCTTCACCCTGGATTTGCGCAGCGGCCGCACCAACCATCTTCTGCTCGCGACCGTAACCGGCGTGGCGCCGTTTGTCAGCTATGTCCGGACGCTGTACCGCGACTGGAAAGCGGGCAACAGTCCGATGCCCGGCAATCACAAGCTGTATTGCATACAAGGTGGCAGCCGGTCCTGGGAGTTTGGGTATCGCGAGGAAATGGAACGTTTTGCCGCCGAGGTGCCCTGGCTGAAATATGTGGCCACCATCAGCCGCCCGTGGGAAGACGCAGCATGGACCGGGGAGAAAGGACGGGTGGATGACCTGGTGCGACAGTATGTTTCCGTCTGGGGCCTCAAGCCAGCCGAGACCACCGGCTATCTCTGCGGGCATCCCAGCATGATCGATAACGGACGCGGCATTCTGCAGCGCGCAGGCTGGCAGAAGGGCTCGATGTTCGAAGAGGTCTACTTTATGCCAGGCAAAGAAGTTACGGGGAAGTGGTCAGGCTCCTGGTAATTTTGCTTCGAGCTCTCTGGAAATATCTTCCATCATCGCCAAGGGGCAGGCGACGTGAACTGTTTCGTCCGGCTCGGTGACGTCGATCGTTAGCTTGCCCTGATGCGTTGCAATGCGGACATGCTCACGGGGACCGTCTACCCTCACTAACTCCGCTTCCTTATACTTGCTCAGTTCCTTCGTGAGTGCGCGTAAGGTGGGCATCCAGTCCCGCGCGTCCCTGGTGGCTCGATCGAAATAGTGGCTGGGAACGACGTACAGCGCCATCGGAACTACGGCCGCGGGAAACCAGACGTGAACGTGCCGGCCATCGGCGCGGCTTTCGTCCACGCGCATTACACCCTCATGGAATACGTAGACACCCGCGAACGCGACCGTTCCGCAAAAACCTAAAGCCAGCTTGGCCAATAACATGTGAACCTCCGATCGGTTTTATGCAAGCGTTCCATCCGATGGAACGGGCTGGATTAATCCGTCACGTTCTTGGAATCGAGCCAGACGCGGACGGTGTTCTCGTCATCCTTGACGGAGACGAGTTCCGTATCTCCCTGAGAGGAAAGGGCGTGCAGCGCCGCAACGAGGTCTAACTCGTCCTTGCCGGCGGAGAACAGCGCATCTACTACGCGCATGGGAACCTTGACTTCGACTTGAGACCTCTTGGCACGATTCTTTTCGATCACGTGAACGAAGAGGGTGCCATTTTGCTTGGCGACACGGACATCGGAATCTTTGTTCTGCACGGTGACGAATTCGCCGTCCTTCGAAGTGCGTACCGCATCCACAAGTGCCTTCAAATCAACGCCATGGCAGTCTATGTCGTCGAATTTAACCTTGCCGCTGTGCAGGCGATCCTTGTTAATGGTGGGAAGAACTTTTTCCGCTAGCTCGAGGGGCACATTCACGCGAACCGTCTCCTCCTTGGAGCCGGGGTTGCTGACGCGCACATGCAACCAGCGATCGTGGCCCGATACGTTACTGGATGCGTTAACCGTTTGGCTGGAGGCCGAGGACTGGCCACCGGCGGTTGGGATTAGGGCGCTAGTCGCTAGCAGAGCGGCAGCAAGCGTAATAGTGGTTTTTGCAATGATTTTCGAGGTTCGAACGTCCATGGCGAGCTTCTCCTTCCCTTACCGGAGGCTTCGCGCGCGCAGATTCCAACGGCGCGCCCCGGCAGGTCCTTGCGCTGATATACGAGAGAGCCTGTAGAAATGTTTCGTAAAAACGGGTCTATGGCGTAAGGACCTAATCTGTTTGGAATCTCGAATTATAGGATCACCGCGCCCACAGTAGATTTTTAACCGGATTGTTAATAGCCCCCCAAGCCGCTAGCGTGGGTGCAGCAAAGGGCCCTGTAAGCCAGGACCGACGGCCCGTGAACATCGTCATCTCGGCGACCCCGCAAATCGTCACCTCGGCGACTCTACACGTTGCTGCCTCCCCAGATGGGCTCTTTCCGAAAAAGAAAGCGCGCCGCAAATTGAGCCAAGTGAGCAAGGCAAATCATCAAGACCACAGGAGCTGAGTATCGAAATTGGGTGTCCTCGAACGGAAGGTGCGACCGAAGAAAAACACACAGGGCCACGCGGCCGAAACCAGCCGCAGCGCCATTTGTTCGAGGAGAAGTAGCCATGCAAGGAAATAGAACCGAGACGTACGGTAAGAGCAGGAGACTGAGAAGTTTGGGAGTTGGGTGCTTGCTGGCGGTATTCGCAAGCAATGTCCCGCAGGCGTTTGCGCAAATCCATTTCAAAAACGGCCATCCCACGATATCGGGTTCGGTAATGGTGGACGGCGAGACGGAGCCGGCGGCAAGAGTGCGCGTGGATGTGAAGGGATTGGGCGGGGGCGCGATCGCGACGGCGTTTACCGATTCCAGGGGGCGATTTGAGGCGCCGGCGGAAGGCGCGGGTGCTGTGATTGTGACCGTGCAAGAGCGGGGGTACGAACCGGTGGAGCAGCGGGTGGATCTGGGGTTCGAGGGGAGCGCGCCGGGTGTGGTCATCACGCTGCGCAAGGCGAGAACGGCTCCGATCGAGGCGGCTGGATACAAAGTTTCCGTACATGACTTGAAGGTGCCGGGGAAGGCGCGGCACGAGTTCGCAAAGGGACTGGAACACGTGCAGAAGAAGGACTTTGCCGGCGGTCTGGACCATTTCAAGGAGGCTACGCATGCTTTCCCAGATTACTATGAGGCTTATTACCAGATTGGTTTGGCTCACATGGAGCTGCGCCATGGGGATGAAGCAGAGCAAGCTCTGCAAAGGGCGATCGATCTGAGCGGCGGCGGTTATGCCGAAGCGCAGTTTGCGTTGGGAGCGCTGCTGTGCGACCGGCGGGAATATCCCGAGGCGGAACGCGTGTTGCGCCGAGGGATTGAGGTGGACGCGAACTCGTGGAAAGGGCATCTGTTCCTGGGGCAAGCGCTGTTTGGGCAGAACCGGTTGGAGGAGGCAGAAAAGAGCGCGCAGGAAGTTTTGCTGCGGCGCTCCGACATTGCGTCCGCGTATGTTTTGCTGGCGAATATTCATATTCGGAGACACGAATACGTTTTGGGCGTGAAGGATTTGGATACATTTTTGAACATGAAGCCGGAAGGTCCGACGAGCGATCAGGCGCGTGCGGTGCGGGCGGCGGCGCAAAGGCTTGTGTCACGACTCGAGCAGGCCGCAACGATGCCACAATCTGTGTACTAGCATTTTGTGAACTCAAAACTAGATGTCGAAGTGTCTGGATGCGCGCGTAGACCCCATACCCCGGGTGTTCTTGTGAAAGAGCGCGCAAACGATTGAAAACAAAGGACGGGAGTATGAAAAAAGAGCGGCAATAGAGATAAAGAGCGCGCAAGAGAATGGAAACACGGCATTTACCTGCCCCGGCAGGCAAGCCACAGAGGAGCAGAGGGCGCGGAGGCGGAGAAAATCGCGGATGGGCAATGCTGGATGGTGACACCCCGGGGGTTTTGTATGGATGTGAATATAAAGGGTTTGCGGGAATAGGGATTTGTAAGGTGATGAAAATAAAGGGTGATAAAAATCGAGCGGTGGGCGGTTCGTGGGGAGGTGGAATGGTGGCGGGGGAAGTGAGAGGAGCGCAATGGGCGAGCATTGTTGCGAGCGTCGGGACAAACGATAGCAGGAGGGGTACGCGGGGACAACTGGTCGGAGGGACGGTTGAAGTGCAGCTGGCCGATCATTCTCGACGCATACTCGTCGCCGCAAACTGGTTGATCGATAAGAAAAAGCACAAAAATCTTGCTGAAATGTTCTGACTTGAGCGGCAAGCGGAACTCTAGGTGTGGACGCCCATCTTGCGCTTGACTTCGGCGAAGCGGGGATCTTTGCGCCAGGCAGTATCGCCAACATAAAACCATATCAACATTGTGGAATGCAGCTCGATGCATTTGTCGATCCACTTGAAGGAGTTATCCATGTCGCCGAGTTCGCTGTACAGAAAGGCGATCACATACGCGTCGTTGTGCCAATGATCCTTTTCCCAACGCTTCAGCGCCGCCTCGAGCTCCTTATTTAGTACTCCCTTGCGTCCGGATTGCGCGTAAATGTTGCGAATCTCTTGAATTTGTTGGGGGTTCGCGCCTTGAGCGGTGCGGGCCTTAAGGTCTTCTTCGATGGCCTCGTTGATCATTCCCTTCCTTCGGTAATAGTCGGCGAGTCTATTCCGAAACATGATGAGGTGCGTCGGGTTGGGGTCGAGTTCAAGAGCTTTCTGTGATTCTGCGAAGGCCTCGTCCCAGCGGCTTGCCGCGCCTAACATGGTTCCGTAAATGTTGTTGGCAGGAATGGAGAGGGGGTCCACTTCCACAGCTTTGCGTGCCTCGGCCACGGATTCATCGGATCGCCGCATAGCGGCAAGAATCACGGAATAAACGTGGTGACCCAATTCGTAATTCGGATTCAGGGCAATTGCGCGTTTGGCTTCCTGTTCCGCGCCGGGAAAATCCCAGTCATAAAGGAATTTAACCGTTGCCAAGGAAGCGTGCCCTTCCGCCGCGGAATTATCCAACTCAATGGCTTTCAGAGCGGCGGCCCGGGAAAGCGGCATGCCCTCGCGCGGAGGTATATGACCCCAAACGTAGGAAAGATAAAAGTAAGTGTCGGCCAGGCCGGAATATGCGGGCGCAAATTCGGGATCCCTTGCAATAGCCTGCTCGAAGTAGTCCTTGGCTTTGTGCAATTCAGGCTCAGTGCGCCGGTTCCAGAAATAGCGGCCTTTGAGGTAGGCCTCGTGAGCCTGGGGATCGATGGGATGGGCGACCGCGAGGCGTGAACGTTCCTCGGGTGTCAGCTTGATGCGAATTTCGTCTGCGATGTCGCGTGCGACTTCGTCTTGCAAGGCCAGCACGTCCTTCAGGTCGCGCTCGTAGCTCTTGGCCCAGACATGGTGGTCGCTGGGGGCATCGATCAGCTGCGCGGTAACGCGCACGCGGTTTTCCGAACGCGTGACTGAGCCTTCCACGATTGCGTCGACGTTAAGTTTGCGGCCGATATCGGGGAGCGTGTCGCGAGTTCCCTTGAAGTGTTCGGCGGAAGTCCGTGAAATCACGCGGAGCGATCCGATCTGAGCGAGTTCCGTGGTCAAAGCGTCCGTGATTCCATCAGTGAAATAATCCTGGTTTGGATCTTTGGAGAGATTTTCGAGGGGCAGAACGGCAATCGACCGCACGGGAGCATGTGAATTACCGGCGCGCACACGATAGCGCCCGATGGCGCCGACGGCCCAAGCCAAGGCCACGAGAGCAAGAACAACGGCAGTGCCAACGGCCAAGCGCTGCCAAAGCGGCGGCCGCATGGTTGAACTTTTCGCCGCCACGGATTGAGAGTTGACCGAACTTGAAGCGACGGGATCGAGCGACGGCTGATTGAACGCCGCGATGAAGCGATAGCCGCGACGAGGGATGGTTTCGATAAAGCGGGGACTATCGGCGGAATCACCGAGGACCTCGCGCAGGCGGTTGACCGCTTTTTTTAGGGCGAGCTCATAATCAACAAAGGTATTTTCCGGCCAAAGACGCGCACGCAGCTCCTCACGGGTGACGACTGCGCCGGGGTGTTCTAGCAGAACTTGTAACACTTGGAAGGGCTGGCCTGCGAGCTTCTGCTTCATGCCCGCCTTACGAAGCTCACCGCTTTGTAGATCAACTTCGAAGATCCCGAATTTTATGATCCGTGCCTGGCTTGACATGGCACCAATCGGCCCACCCTGCGGAATGTCTGGCAGTGTATCACGGCCCGATGATGCGCTTCAGGTGATTCCAGCGGGGACCAGACGCGGCTACCAACATGGAATCAGCCACTTACCGTGGAACCAAAAAACCACCGTCAAGGTCCTTGATGTTTTTCGCGTTTCGGGCAAGAAAGCGACTGCGCGCAAGTTTCCGGCGCGGCAGATCGTTAAGGAGGACTTATGGCATTTGGAAGAATTGCTCGGATCGCATTTCTACTTTCCGTGGCGGTTTTGTTGTTCGCTTTCATCGCTAACAGCGGAGGGCATTCATCCGCGGCTGCTAAACCGCGTTCCGAACGCTCGGAATCCCGCTGTGCGCCAGTGGGCGGCATGATCCTGACCAACTTCGGGGCCATTGATCAAAACACGACGATGGGCACAGCGACGGGCGATTTGCGAGGGGCGGTAAGTGGAACCATCCTCGGAGCGCCGCAGCCGGGCGCAGGTAACACCCTGGTGTTTCGCATTCAGCACCACTGGGTCACAGAGTCGGGGGACACGCTGACGTTTGATCCGGCGACGGCCACGACGGTTCCGCTCTCGCAAACCCTCTTCGCCATCGTGACTTATCCCATACACCTCACTGGTGGCACAGGCAGATTCGCCGGAGCAACGGGAGACATGAACGCCATCGGCGAAGTGGACCTGAGCAGCGGGACGGTATTCCGGTATTCCGGGCGAGTTTGTTTCGCGACGCGGGACGAGAACTAGAGCGATTGTCCGCGCTTCTTTGACCTTGGCCCCTAGGAGGGAAGCCACTTTAGGAAGGTGGCGGCTAGGGGGCAAGGTCAGGGCGATGCTGTGTTGGCGGCCGATGCGAGAAAACAGAAACTGGAAAACAGAAACTGGAAATCAGAAACTAGAATCAAGAGGGGAGCCACTTTAGGAAGGTAGCGGCTAGCGGCGGCAACGTTAGGGCGATGCTGTGTTGGCGGCCCATGTGAGGGATTGGGGCGGATTGGGCGCCGCCCATGTTGCCTACGTTGGAGCCGCCGTAGGTTGCGGAGTCTGTGTTCATTACTTCCTGGTAGAAGCCGGGTTGAGGGACTCCTACTCGGTAGCCTGGGCGGACGACTGGCGTAGCGTTCAATACGACTACCACTAAATCTTGGGGAGTTTTGCCGCGGCGCATGAAGGAGAAAACGCTGTTGTCGGCGTCGTTGCAGTCGATCCACTCGAAGCCGCGCCAATCGAAATCGACTTCGTGGAGAGCAGGCTCGGCGGCGTAGAGCTTGTTGAGGTCGGTGATTAGGCGCTGGATGCCGAGGTGCGGTTCGTATTGGAGGAGGTGCCAATCGAGGCTGCGGGCTTCGCTGAATTCGCTGCGCTGCGCGAACTCCTGGCCCATGAAGAGGAGTTTCTTGCCGGGATGGCTGTACTGATAGGCGTAGAGGAGGCGGAGATTGGCGAATTGCTGCCAGGTGTCGCCGGGCATTTTGTGCAGGAGGGAATTCTTGCCGTGGACGACTTCGTCGTGGGAGAAGGGAAGAACGAAATTTTCGGTGAAGGCGTAGAGGAGAGAGAAGGTGAGCTTGTTTTGCTGGTACTTGCGGTGGATAGGATCGGTGGAGAAATAGGCGAGGGTGTCGTTCATCCAGCCCATGTTCCATTTGAGGCTGAAGC
>Ga0210408_10000280_pt1 | contig 71803 bp, 71 predicted proteins | sample IncBWH4MmetaG_FD_155471 | JGI IMG/M metagenome (GOLD analysis project Ga0210408, IMG submission 155471) | Forest soil microbial communities from Barre Woods Harvard Forest LTER site, Petersham, Massachusetts, United States - Inc-BW-H-4-M | ecosystem: Environmental > Terrestrial > Soil >... | reverse complement strand
GCCCGGGCGGCGCCGTGATCGGCGGGTTTTCGGTGGGCGTGATCGAGAACGTCGCCGGCACCTTCATTCCCTACTTCGGGCGCGAGTTGAAACTCACCATCGCGCTGGTGCTCATCGTCGCGGTGCTGCTGGTCAAGCCGAGCGGCCTGTTCGGCCGCACCGTCGTGAGCCGGGTGTAACGTTATGGAAGCCGCTCCCGCCGCCATCGAAGCGACCACCGCCGCGACGCCCTCGGTGGTTCGGCTGCCGCCCGCGCAGGCGGTGATCGGCGGGATCACGCTGGCGCGCTGGCGCCAGCTCGCGATCATCGCCGGCGTCGTCGTCGCGCTCGTGCTGCCGTTCGTGGTGAAGAATTTCCTGGTGTTCCAGCTCACGCTGGCGATCGTCTACGCGCTGGCGATCCTCGGGCTCAACCTGCTCACCGGCTTCAACGGCCAGTTCTCGCTCGGCCACAGCGCGTTCTACGCGATCGGCGCCTATACGGCCGCGATCATGATGGACCACTGGGACGTCGCCTATTACTGGACGTTGCCGGTGGCCGGCGTCGTCTGCCTCGTCTCCGGTTTCCTGTTCGGACTGCCGGCGCTGCGGCTGGAAGGCATCTATCTCGCACTAGCGACCTTCGCGCTCGCCATCGCGACGCCTCAGATCCTCAAGTTCAGTCCGCTCGAGCATTGGACCGGCGGCGTGCAGGGCATCGTAGTGATCAAGCCGGACGCGCCGTTCGGCCTGCCGCTCAATTCCGACCAGTGGATCTATTTCTTCACGCTCGGGGTGGCGGCCGTGCTCTACGTCTGCGCCGTGAACCTCGTGCACAGCCGCACCGGGCGCGCCATGAAGGCGATCCGCGACAACACCATCGCGGCCGGCGCCATGGGGGTCAACGTCTCGCTCTACAAGTCGCTCACCTTCGGGGTGAGCGCGCTCTACACCGGCATCGCCGGCGCGCTCGGCGCCGTGGTCGCAGGGTTCGTCGCGCCCGACAGCTTCACCTTCGCGCTGTCGATCCAGCTGTTCGTCGGCCTGGTGGTGGGGGGCGTCGGCTCGATCCCCGGCACCCTGTTCGGCGGCTTGTTTGCCTTGTTCGCACCGAACGTCGCCGAATCGGTCTCCAAGGGCTTGGCAGGGGCGGTCTACGGGGTCATTCTTATCCTGGTCATCTACGTGATGCCGTCCGGGGCGGCGGGGCTCGTTCGGCTGATCGTCAGCAAGCTCGCGCGCAGCGAGCGGTGACAAATTCAACAAGGGAGTGAACCAAAATGCAGCTTCACCGTTTCGGCCTGACGGCGACCGCCGCGCTCGGCGTTGCCGCGCTGGTCGTCGGCACCGCCGTGGCCGATAAGAAATACGATACCGGCGCGACCGACAGCGAGATCAAGATCGGCAACACCAATCCGTACAGCGGCCCCGCCTCCGCCTACGGCACCATCGGCAAGACCATCGCGGCCTATTTCAACAAGGTGAACGCCGAGGGCGGCATCAACGGCCGCAAGGTCAACTTCATCAGCTACGACGACGGCTACAGCCCGCCCAAGACGGTCGAGCAGGCGCGCAAGCTGGTCGAGAGCGACGAGGTGCTGTTCCTGTTCAACACGCTCGGCACGCCGCCGAACACCGCGATCCAGAAATACATGAACTCGAAGAAGGTGCCGCAGCTGTTCGTGGCGACCGGCGCGACCAAATGGGGCGACTACAAGGACTTCCCCTGGACCATGGGCTGGCAGCCCACCTATCAGGCGGAAAGCCACATCTACGCCAAATATCTGCTCGAGCACCATCCGCAGGGCAAGATCGGAATCCTTTATCAGAACGACGACTACGGCAAGGACTACGTGAAGGGCCTCAAGGACGGGCTTAACGGCAAGATGCCGATCGTCGCCGAATTGCCTTACGAGACCACCGACCCGACCGTCGACTCGCAGATCGTCAGCCTCAAGGCGTCGGGCGCCGACGTGTTCTTCAACGTGACCACGCCGAAGTTCGCCGCCCAGGCGATCAAGAAGTCAGCCGAGGTCGGCTGGAAGCCGATTCATCTGCTCAACAACGTGTCGCAGTCGGTGGGTGGCGTGCTGCAGCCGGCCGGGCTGGAAAATTCCAAGGGTCTGCTGTCGACCTACTACCTCAAAGACCCGACCGATCCGCAGTGGAAGGACGACGCCGCCTACAAGGACTGGGTCGCATTCATGGAGAAGTATTATCCCGACGGCGACCGCACCTCGACCTTCCCGGTGTACGGCTACACCGTGACGCAATCGCTGGTACAGGTGCTCAAGCAGTGTGGCGACGAGCTGACCCGCGCCAACGTGATGAAGCAGGCCGCGAACCTGAAGGACCTACAGCTCGGGCTGCTGCTGCCGGGCATCAAGATCAACACCAGCGCGACCGACTGGTATCCGATCAAACAGATGCAGATGCAGCAGTTCGACGGGCAGCGCTGGGTGCCGATCGGCCCGATCCTGAGCGGCGAGCTGAGCGGGACGTGACGAGGGCGTAGGGCGCAATAGCGCGAAGCGCGTATTGCGCCTCTTACCTCCCCCTGGAGGGGGGAGGTCGACCGCGTGAGCTTCGCTCACGCGGTCGGGTGGGGGTGAACGGCGCGCAGCGCCGGCAGTGGTCGCTTTTCGCGCTTCGCGCGATTCACCCCACTCCGCCGCCTTCGGCGGCGACCCTCCCCCTCCAGGGGAGGGTGGAGCCGCGGCACGGCTGGCGCGCTACGGCGACTCCGAGCGGAGGCGAACATGATGCCCGACTTCCCCGGCCTGCTGCGGAGGTTTGCCGCTGCGGTGGTGGCGAACGACGGCGCCCCGCTCGCGGCCCTGTTCACCGACGACGGCGTCTATGAGGACGGTTTCTTCGGCGCGCACAAAGGGAGCGACGCGATCATCGCCATGCTCGCGCGCTTTCACGAGACCGGCACGAACTATCGCTGGGATTTCTTCGATCCGCTCGCCGACGGCCGGATCGGCTACGCGCGCTGGCGCTTCAGCTACGCTTCGAAAATGCCGGGCGCCGAAGGCAAGCCGGTCGTGTTCGAGGGCACGAGCCTGTTCGAGTTCCGCGGCGAGCGCATCGCCCGCTACAGCGAGGCCTTCGACCGCGGCGTCGCCCTGGTGCAGCAGGACTTCCCGGCCGAGCGGCTCAAGAAGATTTTGCACAAAACGGCGCAAGCGCAGAACGCGACGCCCGAGTGCCGCGACCACCTCGAGCGGTTCGCGCGCTCTTCCTAAGCCGGCGCGGCCGTCCTATCCTGATTTCATGAACATCCGAAATTCCGCCATCCTCTCCTCGCTCGCGCTTGGCGCCGCGCTCCTGCTGGCGTGCTCGGGCGCCGCATCGGCCCCCGACGATGATGGTCCGGCCTACGGTCCGGAACTCGACGGATTCGAATATCCCTTCCCGGTGCAGCGTTACGACTTCGTCTCGCAGGGCGTGACGATGCACATGGCGTATATGGACGTGAAACCGGCGACGCCGAACGGCCGCACCGTCGTCATGTTGCACGGCAGGAACTTCTGCGCCGCGACCTGGCAAACCAGCATCGCGGCGCTGAGCGAGGCCGGATACCGCGTGATCGCCCCCGATCAGATCGGGTTGTGCAAATCGACCAAGCCCGCGCATTATCAGTACAGCCTGCAGCAGCTTGCCGGGAACACGCACGCGCTGCTCGCTTCGTTGGGCATCAACCGCGTCACCGTCGTCGGGCACTCGATGGGCGGCATGCTCGGCGTGCGCTACGCGCTGATGTATCCCGACGAGGTCGAGCGGCTTGTGCTGGTCGACCCGATCGGGCTCGAGGACTGGAAAGCCAAAGGCGTTCCCTGGCTGAGCATCGATGGCTGGTACCAGCGCGAACTGCAAACCACCGCCGAGCGCATCCGCGGCTACGAGCGCGCGACCTATTACGCGGGCGCATGGGAGCCGGCGTATGAACGCTGGGTGCAGATGCTCGCCGGGCTCTATCGCGGCCCGGGAAAGGAGGCGGTCGCCTGGAACGGCGCGCTCATTGCCGACATGGTCCTGACCCAGCCGGTGGTTTATGAGTTCGGCGATCTGCGTATGCCCGTGCTGTTGGTGATCGGCGACAAGGACACGACGGCCGTCGGTAAGGATTTGGCGCCGCCGGCGGCGCGCGCAACCTTGGGCGATTATCCGAAGCTCGGGAAGGAAGCGGCCAGCCGCATCCCGCACGCGCGTCTGGTCGAGTTCCCCGATCTCGGCCATTCGCCGCAGATCCAGGCGCCCGAGCGGTTCCACCAAGCGCTGTTCGACTGGCTGCGCGAGACTCCGGCCAACGCCGCGAAGTAATAGGCGTCCGCGTCGAGACGACTTGGCTACGGATAGCCGCGAGGGCTCCCGCCGGTCACAGGAACAGGAGACGCGCCATGCCCGGCCTGCACCATGTTACGACCATCGCCGGTAAGGCGCTGCGCAACCTCGATTTCTACACCCGCACGCTGGGCCTGCGGCTCGTCAAGCGCACGGTCAATTTCGACGACCCCGGCACCTACCATCTTTATTACGGCGACGAGGCCGGCCGGCCCGGGACGGTGTTGACCTTCTTTCCCTGGGAGCACGCGGTCAAAGGCAGCCTCGGCGTGGGCGAAACGCAAGAGACCGCGTTCCGCGTCCCGGCAAGCGCGCTCGGCTATTGGACGCAGCGCTTCGTCGAGAGAGGCGTCGCGCATGAGATGCCGGAGAAACGCTTCGGCGAAACCGTGCTGGCGTTTTCCGATCCGGACGGCACGCGGCTCGCGCTCGTCGCGGTTCCTGGAGCCGAGAACGAGCCCGCCTGGAGCAACGGCGCGATTGCGGCCGAGCACGCGATCCGCGGCTTTCACGGCGTGACGTTGCTGCTCGACGATGCGACCCGAACCGGCGCGATCCTCACCGACGTGCTCGGGTTTGCAGAAGCGGGGCGCGAGGACGCGATCGTCCGTTACCGCGCGCCGGGCGGCGCGGCGGGCGCGGTCGTCGACATTCGCGAGGCGAAAGGTTTTTTACGCGGGCGCCAGGGCCGCGGCTCGGTGCATCACATCGCCTTCCGCGCCGCGGACGACGCCGAACAGGCGGCGATGGCAGCCAAGCTCGCGGCGCACGGCGTGCACCCGACCGACCAGCGCGACCGCAATTATTTCCGCTCGATCTATTTCCGCGAGCCGGGCGGCGTGCTGTTCGAGATCGCGACCGACATTCCCGGTTTCGCGGTGGATGAGCCGCTCGCCTCGCTCGGCAGCGCGCTCAAGCTGCCGCCCTTCCTCGAGCCGCGCCGCGGCGAGATCGAGAAGGCGCTGCCGCCGCTGGAGGCGATGGCGTGATGTCGGCGTCCTTCATTCATCGGTTCGAGGCGGCAACCGTCGGCGGGCTGCCGCCGGTGCTGCTGCTGCACGGCACCGGAGGCGACGAGAACGATCTCGTGCCGCTCGGCCATACGGTTGCGTCGGGCGCAGCGCTGCTTTCGCTGCGCGGCCAGGTTCTCGAGCACGGCATGCCGCGCTTCTTCCGTCGCCTCGCCGAAGGCGTGTTCGACGAGGACGACGTTCGCCGGCGCGCGCTCGATCTGGCCGATTTCGTCGAACAGGCGCGCGGCCGATACGAACTCGGTGCTCCCGTCGCGCTCGGCTATTCCAACGGCGCCAACATCGCCGCCGCAATGCTGCTGCTGCGCCCGGAGGCGCTCGCCGGCGCCATCCTGTTGCGGGCCATGTTGCCGCTCACCGACGCGCCGCGCGTCGATCTCGCCGGCAAGCCGGTGTTGATCGTCTCGGGCGCGCAGGATCCGATTGCGCTCCCGGACAACGCCGCGCGCCTCGCGGACATGCTGCGGCGCGCGGGCGCCGCCGTCGATCACAAGATTCTGCCGGCCGGACATCCGCTGACAAACACCGACGTCATGGTCGCGCGCAGTTGGTGGCGCAATCAGGCGGACGCCCCGCAGGACGCCGCTGCCGCGCGGTGAAGAGCCCCGCTTCGCTCTTCGCAATGCCCGGCTTATGATCGGCCAGCTCGGCGCACGGAGGCGCTCATGACCTGGGGAATTCCTACGGAGCTATTCGTGCAAATTCACGTCGTCTTGAGCCTCATCGGCATCGCGACCGGACTCGTTGTCCTCTACGGGTTGGTGACGGGGAAACTGCTCGGCGGCTGGACCGCGCTGTTTCTCGTCACCACGATCCTGACCGGCGTCACCGGGTTTCCGCTGCCGCCATTCGGCCTTGATCCGGCGCGGATCGTCGGCATCATCCTGCTCGTGTTGCTGGCGGTGGCGATCATCGCGCTCTACGCTTTTCGTCTCGCTGGCGCGTGGCGTTGGGTTTATGCCATCGCCGCCGTCGCTGCTCTTTATCTGAACTGCTTCGTCGGCGTGGTCCAGGCGTTCCAGAAACTCGCGTTCCTGCGCGCGCTGGCGCCGACCCAATCGGAGCCGCCGTTCGTCATCGCGCAAGTTGCCGTGCTGGCGGCGCTCGTCGTGCTCGGGGTCCTCGCGGTGCTCAGGTTCCACCCGCAGCCCGCAGCAGCGCCCCTGCCGAAGCCGCTTTAGGGGCACTCCGTGGTATGATCGGTCAACACAGTGCGAGGAGCGTCATGAGCAAAATCACCTACGAAATCGTCGAGCACGACGGCGGTTGGGCGTACCGGGTGGACGGCGTCTATTCCGAGACCTTTCCGTCGCACGACCTGGCGCGGCAGGCGGCCGATCGCGCCGCGCGCGAGCAGGGGGTCGCCGGCGCCACCACCGGGATTTCCTACGAGGACAAGCAGGGGCATTGGCACAACGAGGTCGCGCGCGGCGACGACCGCCCCGAGACCGAAGTGAAGGGGTGATCTTGCGCGTGGCCCTGGATTGCTTCGGCGCTACGCGCCTCGCAATGACGACCTAAAACGGTTCGTCGCCCGCGATGGTGATGCGGTGCATGCGCCGCCGCTTGCCGTGATAATCGTTGAGCGCGCGGTGCTGGGTGCAGCGGTTGTCCCAGATGGCGAGCGAATCCGTTTCCCAGCGGAACCGGCAGGTGAACTCCGGCTGCACCGCGTGGGCCATGAGAAAATCGAGGATCGGCTTGGCTTCGGCGCGGGAAAATCCGTCGAGCGTCTGCGTGTGGTTGCTGATGTAGAGCGCCTTTCGGCCGGTCTCCGGATGCGTGCGCACCAGCGGATGGGTCGATTGCGTCTCCACGTCGCCGGGGTCGCGCACTTTCGCGGCCATGTTTTTGTTGCCGACGTAGCGGCCCGCGCGCGGCGCCGACGCCATCGGGCCGTTCTGGGCAAGGATCGCGCGGTCGCCCACGTTCCAGGTCTTCACCTTTGCAAGCATGTCCTTCATCGGCGGCGATAGGTTCTCGTAGGCAAGATACAGGTTCGTAAACATGGTGTCGCCGCCGGCGTCGGGGGTCTCCTTGGCGTAAAGGATCGTCGCCATGGCCGGCTTGGGATTGAACATCTGGTCGGTATGCCAGACCTCGCCGAACGCCTTGGTGTCGCCCTCCTCCTTGAGGATTTCGAGGATCTCCGGATGCTGCTCCATGCCCTTCATGAACGGGTGGTAGTGGATGTCGCCGAAGCGCTTGGCGAAGGCGATCTGCTGCTCGGGCGTGATTTTCTGCTCACGGAAGAACACGACGAGGTGCTCGAGCCAGGCCGACTTGATCTCGTCGAAGGTCTCGTCGTCGAGATCGCCGAGGTCGGCGCCGGCGATTTCCGCGCCGAGCGCGCCGGCAATCGGCTTCACCTCGATGTGTTTGTATGAAGCCATTTTGTTGTTTCCTCCTGTCGCGCCGTCATCCCTCCCCCGCAGGGGGAGGGTGGCGCGCGAAGCGCGCCGGGTGGGGGCAGACTCCGGTATCTACGATTACTAATTTCTTGCGACCCCACCCGCCTCGCTTCGCTCGGCACCCTCCCCTTTCAGGGGAGGGATGAAGAGTTCATCGTCCCACACCTTCTCCGGCATCGGCAGGCCGGCGAAGGTCGCCGCGGTCGGCGGCCGGTCGGGCGTTATGCCGAGGAGGCCGAGCACCATCACCATCTGGCGCACGTGCTGGCCGGAGTGCCACACCGTGCGTTCGAGATAATCGTGCAAGGTCACGTCGCCGTAGTAGACGCGCGCCTCCTGGGTGAAGTTCGTGCTGCCGAGGCGGTCCTTGCGCCACGCCGCGAACCGCCGCAGCACGTCGGCCCCGTAGGCGAGGATCGCGGCCTTGTTGTCGGCGCCGGGCGCCGGCACGCGGCCATAGGCGCCTTCTTTGAGCGGCTCACCGTCGACCTCGTGCTCGAGGAAGGCGTCGGCGATGTTGAAAATGTGATAGGCGAGCTGGCCGTAGCTGCGCGGCCGGTTCGGCAGCAGCGTGCCGATCGCCGCCTCGGGGATTTGCCCGAACAGCCGCTGCGCCGTCGTCTGGATTTCGACCAGGCGGTCGCACATCTCGGGCACGGGCAGCATCGTCGCCCCGCTCCACGGAATGCCGGCGACACGCGCGACGTCGCGCAGCACCTGGCCGTTCGCCCAGTCGGTGCCGCGCCGCACGATCGGCACGGTGCGGATGCCGAGCGACGCCGCCAGTTCGGCCACGCCTTCCTCGTCTTCCAGCACGTTGACCGAGACGAAGGGAACGCCGTGGCGGGCGAGGAACTCCTTCATGCGCAGGCAGCTGGTGCAGCCGGGCTGCCAATAGGCCTTGATCGGGGTTGCGGGGGAGGGCTGTTGCATGGCTTCGACTCCGTCGGGGGTACCGCAGGATACGCCGCCGCGCGTCGCGTGCAAAGACATCGAACTTCTGGCGTGCTACCCAACCGCCATCGACATTCCCGGGCGTCGCGTATGAACGAATCCGCAACCAGAAGCGAAACGGCTCCGATCGAGGTGAACGGCGTCACCTACCGCTGGCCGGAGCGGCCGGTGGTGGTCGTGTGCAACGACGGCGGCGATCCGGAATATCTCGAGGGCGCGCTCGCCGCCGGCATCGTTCCAAACACGGCGCGCTTTATGAAGGCGGGCTTTGCGGCGACCGCACAATGCGTGATCCCGAGCTTCACCTGCCCGAACAACGTGTCGATCGTCACCGGCAGCCCGCCGTCGGTGCACGGCATTTCCGGCAACTTCTATCTCGAACCTGAGAGCGGCCGCGCCGTGGTGATGACCGGGCCCGAGCTGATGCGCGCGCCGACCGTGCTGGCGGCGTTCTCTCAGGCCGGCGCCAAGGTGGTCTCGATCACCGCGAAGGATAAACTCCGCCAGCAGCTCGGCAAGGACATGGACATCGCCGGCGGCGCAATCAATTTCTCCTCAGAGAAGGCCGACCGCTGCAGCAAAGCGGAGAACGGGATCGACCACGTGCTCGATCTCGTCGGCCGGCCGCTGCCCGACATGTATTCGCCCGACCTTTCGTTGTTCGTGCTGGCGGCGGGCGTCAAGCTTTTGGAGACGCAGCGGCCACTACTCATGTATTTGTCGCTCACCGATTTCGTCCAGCACACCTACGTGCCGGGCTCACCGGAGGCGAACCGTTATTATCAGGACATGGACGCGTTGTTCGGTCGGCTCGACCGGCTCGGCGCCGTCGTCGGCATCGTGTCGGACCACGGGATGCGCGATAAATCGCATCCGGATGGCTCGCTCAAGGCCGTGTGGCTGCAGGACGAACTCGACCACGCGTTCGGCGCCGGCACGACGACGGTGATCTGCCCAATCACCGATTATTTCGTCGCGCACCACGGTGCTCTCGGCAGCTTCGTGCGCGTCTATTGTCGCGGCCCGGAGCCGGCAGCCGTGATGCGGCTTGCGCGCGCGCTGCCCGGCATCGAAGCGGTGTACGACAAGGCGGCCGCGGCACGCGCGTTCGAACTGCCGCTCGACCGCGAAGGCGACGTGGTCGTGATCAGCGACGCCAATACCTGCATCGGCACCACGCCGGCCGCGCACGACCTCAAGGCGCTTGCCGGGCAACGGCTGCGCACCCACGGCGGCCTCGCGGAAAGCCAAGTGCCGTTCATCCTCAATCGGCCGCTCAATCCGGCTTATGCCGCGCGCGCCGCCCGCGGGGGCCTGCGCAACTTCCACATCTTCGATTTCGCCATCAACGGGACGGGCTAATGATTCACCGCTCGTCATCGCCCGCGAAAGCGGGCGATCCAGTAACCACAGTCATTTCAAATAACGACGGCCGGTGTTTACTGGATGCCCCGCTTTCGCGGGGCATGACGAGTCAGAATATATAATGCCGCCGGGAGAGATGGCCGAGGTGCGAGCCTTCATAGAGAAGCACGGATTGTGGAGCGATGAGCAGAAACGGCTCGTCGATGAAATCCGGCGCAAGCTCGAGGCGGACAAGATTCGCTACGTCAGGCTCGCCTGGGGCGACGTGCACGGCTATTCGCGGGCGAAGACCCTCACGATCCCGGCCTTCCTTTCCGCGCTGACGGTGGGCCACAACATCGGTGTCGCGACTACCACGCTCGATTCCGCCGGTGCGCGCGTTTTCGCGTCGTTTACCCGCGGCGGCGGAATGGACCTCGCCGAAATGACCGGCTCGCCCAATCTCACGATCGTTCCGGACCCGGCGACTTTCCGCGCGCTGCCGTGGGCGCCCGGCGTCGCGTGGATTCTGTGCGACGAATATTTCAACGACGGCCGGCCGTTTCACTTTTCGCCGCGCCAGTTGCTGCGCAAGGCGTTGCAGCGATTGGCGAGTCACAATTACGACTGCGTGGTCGGCACGGAAATCGAGTGGTATCTGCTGCGCGTCGCCGAAGATCATTTGAGCGACGAGCATGTCGGCGCGCCCGGTATCCGCGGCAGGCCGATCAAAACGTGGCCGCCCGAGCCCGGCTATCATTACCACTCCGAATCCAACATGGATCTGATGCAGCCGGTCTTCACCGCGCTGGGCGACGCGTTCGAGGCGCTCGGGCTCAACCTGCGCTCGATCGAGAATGAATGGGGACCGGGCCAGGTCGAGTGCACTTTTGCGCCGCGCGGCGCGCTGGAGGCCGCCGACAACGTGCTGCTGTTCCGCACCGCGACTCGCCAAGTGTGCCGCCGGCTCGGCTACTTCGCGACCTTCATGTGCCGCCCCGCGCTCAAGGGCTATTATTCGAACGGCTGGCATCTGCATCAATCGCTCGTCGACGCACGCACCGGCGCGAACCTGTTCATGCCCCCCAAGGCCGGCGAGGTCATCTCGGACCTCGGCCGCTCGTATATCGCCGGCCTGCTCGCATACGGCGTGCCGGCCACCGCGTTCGCGACGCCGACCGTGAACGGCTATCGCCGTTACCGCCCGAACTCGCTCGCCCCCGACCGGACCACGTGGGCCTACGATCACCGCGGCGCGATGATCCGCGTGCTCGGCGGCCCGGGCGATCCCGCCACTCGCCTGGAAAACCGGATGGGCGAACCGGCGGCCAATCCGTATCTCTACGTCCTCGCGCAGCTTATCTCCGGGCTCGCCGGCATCGAGGGCGGGCTCAAGCCGCCGCCGGCGGACGACGAGCCGTATGCCGCCGCGCGGCCGCTGCTGCCGAAAAGCCTGCCGGAGGCGCTCGATGCGCTCGACAAGGAACCGTTGTTCCGGCGTGAGCTAGGCGATACCTTCATCGACTACTTTCTCAAGCTCAAACGGACCGAAGTGGGTCGATATTTGCGCGAGCGCGAAGAATCGGGAGCCTCGCCGAACGACGACGAGCCCAGTGCATGGGAGCAGAACGAATATTTTGATTTTTTCTGAGCCACTCGATCAGATGAGGTGCCGGTCATGACCACATTGGAGCGAATAGGTCCGGCCCCGAGCCGGCTCGGTGCGACCGCGCTCTATGACTGGGATTATCTGGTCCAGGAAGACCGCGTCCACCGCCTGATCTACACCGATCCCGCCATCTTCGAAGCCGAGATGACGCACGTGTTCGGCGGCACCTGGACCTATCTCGCCCACGAAAGCGAAATCCCCAACGAGAACGACTTCATCACCCGCCGCCTGGGGCTGCGGCCGCTCATCATCGTGCGCGACATGAACGGCACGATCCGCGCGCTCTACAACCGATGCACCCACCGCGGCACGACCCTGTGCCGCTGGGACAAGGGCAACAGCAAATCGTTCCAGTGCCCCTATCACGGCTGGAACTTCCTCAATAACGGCAAGCTGCGCGGCGTGCCGTGGCCGGAGGGATATGCCGCCGATCTGCGCGACGCGAAGTATAACCTCGCCCAGGTGCCGCGCGTCGAATCCTACCGCGGCTTTCTGTTCGGCACGCTCAATATGGACGCGCTGCCGCTGCGCGAGCATCTGGGCGCGATTGCGCCCGTCATCGACGAGTGGCTCGACCGCAATCCCGGCGGCAAGGTCGTCGTGTGCGAGGCCAACCGCTTCAAATACAAGGGCAACTGGAAGCTCGCCTACGATAATTCGTGCGACGGCTATCACGTCGCCTATTCGCACCGTTCGCTGCTGGAAACGGAAAACCGCATGGCCGGCGATAACGCCAAGGGCATGGCGTATTATCGCGACTCGCCCGACACGCTCGCCATGTACATGCGCTACACCGGCCACGGCAATCATTACAAAGACAAACGGCCCAACCTGGAGAAACGGCCGGGCGGCCTGTGGGCGCTCGAAGCGGCGCAGCCCGGCATGGCGTCCTACGAGGCCGATTTCATCCGTCGCTACGGGCGCGAGCGCGCCTATGCGCTGCTCGACCTCGCGGGCTCCGAACCCGTCAACATCAACGTGTTTCCGAACTTCTCCCTGCTCGGCAATCATATCCAGGTGTTCGAGCCGATCAGCGTGAACGAAACAAATGCGATCTGGTACGGCACCATGGTCGTGGACGACGCCGGCGAACTGGGCGACGCGGTGACCGATATCAACGCGTTGCGCATGCGCACCCAGGAAGCCTTCCCCAATTTCGGCGAGGTCGACGACGTCGCCAACTTCGAGCAGGTCCAGCGCGGGCTGATGGCGATCGAAGACGAATGGGTCTACATGCACCGCGGCCTCGGCATTCCCGACCGCGTGAAGACGCATGCCGACGGGACCATCACCGCACCCGCGACCGACGAGGCGTTCATGCGCGAGCACGTCAAGGAATGGAAACGCCTGATGAAGTCGCGCCTCAATCTCGCGATCCGGCGGGAGCCGTGACGTGGCGACGGCGTCGCTCGATAAGGCGGGGCCCGCGGATTACGTCACCGACGCGCTCTATCGCGAGCTGATCGCCAATTTCTCCGGCTGGCAGGACGACGCACGCGCCGTCGCCGACCCGGTCGCGCGCGAGACTTTCCGCATGCTGTTGGAACGCGAGGCGCGGCTGCTCGACCAGCTCAAATACGAAGACTGGCTCGCGCTCTACACGGCGGAATGTATCTACTGGGTGCCGTCGACCCCGAACGCCGGCGACCCGCGGCGCGAGATCGCGGTGATGTTCGACGACCGCCGCCGCCTCGAGGACCGCATCTACCGCCTGCGCACCGGCTTTGCCTGGTCGCAGGCGCCTGCCTCGCGCACGGTGCGCCTGATCACCAACGTCGAAGTCTTCGCCACGGCGCGCGACGACGTGCGCATGCTGCGGTCGAATTTTCTCATCAGCGAGTTCTGGGGCGACGAGACCCGCATCCTGACCGGCTGGGCCGGACACCGCGTCGTGCGCGACGGCGGCGCCTGGAAGATCCAGGCCAAGCAGGTAAACCTGCTCGAATGCGATCAAAGCATCCGCAACCCGAGCATTATTTTGTAGGGTTGGCAAACCGCCGATGGCGCGTGCTCCCGCGGCAAGCGAGCGATTGCGAAATCTTCTCCTCGAACGGAGGAAGGATGCGCATGGCGCTTTTTTACACTATTTCCACAGAGGCGGATTGCGCTGCCTCGTGACCCTATACGTGCGAAACGCCAATCTAGCCTTATAAACGTTCACGCGCTGCGCCAATGTGCCCAAGGCGTCCCTCACTTCATCGCGCATCACAGTGGATAGCGGGCCGACGATTACCTCCTTGAGCGACATGCGCCGAGAGAAGTCGGCGAAGTACAGGCCAGTGTTCGGATCCTTATCATTCAATCGCGTGAAGATGCGCACCTCGCTCTCATATCGCCAGTGCTCGTACTTGGTCGCGAGAACTCTCAGCATCTCTTTCTGCGCGTTGGGTCCGCCGCCCTCGATTACATCGACCCGCACTTGCAGCCGCTTGGCCGTGTACCGCACATTGGTAAGCAGCTTCGTTGGGATATCGAAGCCGAGGGATAGGCCCGTGTGCTTGGCCGCATAGTGGCTCCATTGGACTGGATTGCGCCAGTTGCGGCTGAAGCAGAGCATTCCGAAATGTTGGTCGAACTGCTCGCGCCATAACCGGAACCGTTGCCGCACGATTCCGTCTCTGGATGATGGAACGAGCTCGAAGGGATCGTTCACGTCCTTGATCGTCGCGATCTTGAGCCGGCGCCGCCGGATATCATCAAGGCCGTAATCCCAGTCGACGAAGTGATAGACGCGCACTGCCTGGCTCTCCTGAGGTGAAGTAAAGCCTATATTCTGCGTCGATTCGCCGCTTGCAGTCCTGCACAAATTGCGCGTAAAACTCACTATGTGCAGACCTGCACACGATGCGCGAGAGAGGAGAACCCATGATGACACCCCCAGCCATCCGCCGCTACTCCCATGGAGACCGCGTCTACGTCCGCGCCCAACAAGTCTGGATGATCCTCGTCGCCCACGTCATGATGACCAAGGGCCGTAAGTTCTCGGACCGGCTTCTGAGTTACGGTCAGCTCGCCGAGAAGATGGGCATCAGCACCCAAGCGGCGATCGGCCTGCGGCGCGAGCTTGGCATTATCGGTGAGTATTGCCTCCAGAACGGGCTTCCTGCCCTGAATTGCATTGTGGTCAACCAGTTGAGCTGGACCCCTGGCGACGGTGTCGTCGTCGGGAAGAAGAAGACGTGGCGCGATGAAGCGCGCGATAGCCTGAACGAGGATTGGTTCCGGTATCGCGTGCCGAGCACCGGGACGCTGCGGCAGGTCTGGGAGGAGATGGCGGAAGCTGCTTAAAGGCCGCTAGGCCGTTGGATTAGCCCTTCGGCCGCTTCTCGATCGTGTAGCGGAATTTTCTCATCAGCGAGTTCTGGGGCGACGAGACCCGCATCCTGACCGGCTGGGCCGGGCACCGCGTCGTGCGCGACGGCGGCGCCTGGAAGATCCAGGCCAAGCAGGTAAACCTGCTCGAATGCGATCAAAGCATCCGCAATCCCAGCATCATTTTGTAGGTGACATCGTCATTGCGAGGAGCGAAGCGACGAAGCAATCCAGGGCAGTGCGTGACGCCCTGGATTGCTTCGGCACTACGTGCCTCGCAATGACGAAAACGCGTCAATTTGCGCAGCGAATGGGTAACCGAAGCGACATCCGCCGGTAGGCAATATCCTGCGGTTGCGGCATAATCCGCGGCGGAGTGGAGGTTCCGATGATTGCTCGTGTGCGTGCCGTTGCCGGCTTGGCAGCGGTCCTTTTGGTCGCGACCGCGGCGACCGCTCAGCAGTGGCCGACCCGGCCGATCCGCGTCATCAGTCCGTTCGCGGCCGGCAGCGCTTCCGACACGACCGGGCGCGTGGTGCTCGACCAAGTATCGCAAAATCTCGGCCAGCCGTTTGTGATCGAGGTGCGGCCGGGCGCCGGCGGAACGCTGGGCTTTGCCACCGTCGCCCGCGCTGACCCGGACGGCTACACGCTGGTGACCAGCTCGTCGTCGATGGCGACGGAATCGGTGCTGCACCGGACCTTACCGTACGATCCGGTGCGCGACTTCATTCCGGTAGCGATATTCGGGGTGCAGCCCAACGCGCTGGTGGTGTCGAGCCAGAGCGGGTTCAAAACCGTCGCCGACCTCGTTAACGCCGCCAAGGCGAAGCCGGGCACTCTCACCTTCGCGTCGGCCGGCATCGGCTCCTCCTCGCACATGGCGGCCGAGCGCTTCCGCCTTGCCGCCGGCATCGACGTGCGCCACGTGCCATTTCGCGAGACCGGCATCACCGAAGTGATGGCCGGGCGGATCGACTTCTATTTCATTCCGATCGCGGCTGCGGCGTCGGCGCTCGGCAGCGGCAAGCTCACCGTGCTGGCGGTGAGTTCGCCCGCGCGCATCCCGTTGCTTCCGGAGGTGCCATCGATCGTCGAGGCGGGATACCCGGCGGCGCAGTTCCGCTTCTGGACCGGTGTGTCGGCGCCGATAAAGACGCCGCGCGAGATCGTCGATAAGCTGCACGACGCGACCGAAAAGTCGCTCGCGGAGCCGGTCTTGCGCGAGAAGCTCGCCAAGCTCGGCGTCGTGCCGGAGCAAATGAGCGTCGAGGAATTCGGCAAGTTCTTCCGTGAGGATCTCGCCGCCACCGTGCAGCTCGCCAAGGACGCCAACCTCCAGCCGATCGATTGAGCGCCTCGTCATGGCCGCCCGCGGGCACTTCGTCCCGCGGGTGTCCCGGCCATCCACGTCTTTGTTTGTTTCAAGACGTGGATGCCCGGCACAAGGCCGGGCATGACGGCGGAGAGATTCCTGCCTCATCCCCTTGTATCGCCATGGCGGATCGGTGATACGAACGTTCCGCCGTCATCAGCATCAGGATTCACACATGAACATCCGACCGCCGCAGATCGGCCCGCAGCCGTGGGAGCAGGTGCGCGGCAAGCTCGACCAGTCGCTGCCCTTCGCCAACATGCGCGACACGCCCTATTACCGCGACGCCGTATGGGAGCAGTTTTCGCCGGCCGAATACCAGCGCCGCTACCGCGCGCTGCGGGCGAAGATGCGCGAGCACAAGCTCGACGCCCTCATCGTGCCCGGAGGCCCGAGCCACTGGAGCTTCGGCGGCGGCATGCTGTGGCTCACCGGCCATTGGGAATGGCACGCGCTCTCGAGCTACGTGCTCGTTCCGCTCGAGGGCGAGCCGATGATGGTCTACTCCATGGGCGGCACCCACGCCGAAGCGGTGCGCCGGCAGGTCGAGGTCGCGGTCAAGGACGTGCGTCACAGCCGCAGCGGCCGCTATGCCGACATCATGGTCGAGCGCCTGCGCGAACTCAAACTGGAGCGCGGCCGCATCGGCCTGATGGAGATCGACCCGCGTCATGGCGATTATCTGCCGGTCAATCAATACAACGTGCTCAAGGAAAATCTTCCCGGCGCCGAGCTGGTGTTCACCAAAGGTTTCCTGCACGAGCTGTTGTCGATCCACAGCGCGGAGGAGCTCGACTGCGTGCGCATAGCCGGCAAGCTGTGCCGGGACGCCATGGACGCGATGGTCGCGCGCGCGCGTCCCGGCGCGAAGGAATACGAGCTGCGCGCGGCAGCCGGCGCCGCCATCCTCGAAGGCGGCGGCGACATCGATTTTCTCATCATCGGGTCGACTCCGATGGCGAACCCGGCGATGATCTTCGGCAACCCGCGCCCCTCGGCCCGCGTGCTCAAGAAGGGCGACATCATCAACATGGAGCTTGCCGCCGGCTATCGCGGCTACACCGCGCAGATCGGCTCGCCCATCACCATCGGCGAGCCGACCGAAATGGTGAAGAAATTCTGGAACGAGATCACGCTGCCCGGTTATCAAAAGATCGTCGCCGAGATTGCGCCGGGCAAGCCCGCCGAGGCGATGCGGCTTGCGAGCCGCTTCTTCCGCGACAACGGCTATCAGTCGCGCCCGACCCAATGCCACGGCATCGATCTCGTCACCGACAATCCGCACGTCGCCCTCGACCACGTCAGCGCGGAGGAGTTCGAGAAGGTGCTCAAGGCCGGCATGATCATCATGGCCGAGCCGAACCCGATCACGCCCGACGGACTGTTCGGCATTTTCCTCGGCCACACCTTCATCGTCACCGACACCGGCCACGAGATCGTCGACGACTTCCCGCTGGAGATCGCGGTGGCGGGCGCGTAGCGCTCCAGCAGGAACGCACAGTCACTACGAACACACCCCTCGTCATCGCCCGCGAAAGCGGGCGATCCAGTAACCATAGGCCTTTCAAATAAAACTCCGTCCGTGTTTACTGGATGCCCCCTTTCGCGGGGCATGACGAGCAAGAGTCTGTTGGAGGATCCATCGCCATGAAAGTCGGCATTTTCATCACCAACCAGCACCGGCTCGCGACCGACATGGTGGGCGCGCTCGAGGAGCAGTTCGTCATGGTGCGCCACGCGCGCGACCGCGGCTGGGACTCGCTCATGACCGGCCAGCATTATCTCAACGAAGGCGACAACAAGCAGCTGCAATGCGTGCCGCTGCTGGCGCGGCTCGCGGCGGAAGCGGGCGAGATGACGCTCGGCCTGGGGATTCTGCTGCTCAATTTGCACAACCCGGTCTACACCGCCGAGACGATCGCGAGCCTCGACGTGATCGCGCGGGGCAATTTCATCTTCGGCGTGGGCCTCGGCTATCGCGACATCGAGTTCGACGCCTTCGGGGTGCCCAAGGGCCAGCGGGTCAAATTGCTCGAGGACTACCTCAGCCTGGTGCAGCGCCTGTGGACCGAGGACCGGGTGTCCTATGACGGGCCCGGCTGCCGCCTCGACAACGTGCACATGAACATCCGCCCGGTGCAGAAGCCCTATCCGCCGATCTGGATGGCGGCCAACAACGATCCGGCGATCAGACGCGCGGCCCGCCTCTCCGACGCCTGGATGATCAATCCGCACGCCACCATCGACACGATCCGCCGCCAGATGGCGATCTACCGCGCCGAGTTGAAGGCGGTGGGCAAGGCTGCGCCGCGCGAGCTGCCGGTCGCCAAGGAGGTCTTCTGCGCCAAGGACCGGGCGACGGCGCTGGAAATGGCTGGCCCCTACCTGCTGGCGAAATACCGCGACTACGCCAAGTGGGGTCAGGACAAGGTGATGCCGGACAACACTGACTTCACCCGGCCGCTCGACGAGTTGATGGAGGGCCGGTTCATCCTCGGCTCGCCGGAAGACTGCTACGCCGGGCTCAAGCCCTATTGGGAGGAGTTCGGCGTCAACCACCTGCTCATCCGCACCCATTGGGTAGGAATGCCGCTGTCGACGGCGCTCGCCAGCATGCGCATGATCTCGGACGAGCTGCTGCCGGAGTTGCAGCGGGTCAAGGCGGCGCCGAAGCTGGGGTAGGGTGGGCAAAGCCGGCGAAGCCGGCGTGCCCACGCGGACTTCGACCGGGAAAAGCACGCGTGGGCACGGCGCGTCGCGCCTTTGCGCACCCTACAAGCCCCGTACGATTAATCTTGACCGTTGCATAAATGCCACCTTTGCGGCCGCGCGGAGAGGTACGATTGCCCTACCGAAATCGAGCGGTGGGGGGTTTTCATGACCAGGCTTCCTCTACCTTCTCTTGCAGCAATCGCCTTCGATGCCGCCAAGCGCAAAGCCGCCGCACAGGCGCAAGCCGAGCGCGCGCGCCAGCTCTACCTCGAACCCGATCTGCGTTATTGCCCGGGTATGCGTGACCCGCGGCTGCTGCAGACGGCCGAAGAGGACGACGAGTAGGCCGTAGGGCCAAGTCGTAGGGCCGCTTTGGGGCTAATCCGCCCTGGCCTTGATGCGGCTCAATACGCTTGCGCTATTGCGCCCTGCATTGCATAAGCTACCCCCCCATGTCCGTGATGACGCATCCCGCGCCGCGTTCGGCGCGCGAGGGCCCCTTTGCCGGCGGGGTGACGGCGCTTGCGGACGGCCGGCTCTACGCCCTGCAGAACCAGTTCCCACTCGACGGCCGGGTCAGCTGCTACGCGGCGAGCGCGCGCGGCTTTTCCGTCGCCAACTGCTACCTCGTCACCGAACCCGACGCCGCGATGCTGATCGACACCGGCTTCGGCAAGGACGAGCCGGCAATCCGCACCCAGGTCGAATCGTTGATCGGCCGCGGGCGGCCGCTCTCGCTCTTCCCGCTCCGGCTCAACGAGTTCATGTCGATCAACAACGTCGAGACTTTCGCCGGGCATTTCAACGTCCAGACCTGCTACACCAGCAACATCGACGCGGCGCTGTGGTTTGATTTCGGCGCCAAGACGGACGGCCGCGACGTGCTTGCCTCCATGAAGGTCACGGCGGTCACGCGCTCCGACGTGATCAAGCTCGGCGCCAGCGGCCGGACGATCGAGGTGATGAACGCGCCGATCCGGCTGATCGCGACGCGCTGGCTCTACGACCGCGCGACCCGCACGCTGTTTTCCTCCGATCTCTTCACCCACGTGTGGCGCGACGCCGAGACCGGGCCGTGGGTCGTCACCGACACCGACAACGACCCGACCTCGCTCGCCGACGTGCGCTCGTTCATGCTCAACACGCGCTACTGGTGGCTCGAAGGCGCGCCCACCGACGCGATCCGCCGCGGCATCGACAAGATTTTCGACACCTGCGACATCGAGACCATCGCGCCCGGGTACGGCTGCATCCTGCGGGGCCGCAATGTCGTCGCTCGCCACTACCGTATGCTCGATGAGTTTCTCAAAAACTGCGACAAGAGCGTGATGGTCTCGCGCTACGTGGGAAGAGACGAGGAGCGGTGAAATGCTGGACTGGGCTTCAGGCAACGGAAATCCGCTCGACGTGCCCGTCGCCGACCGAATGCCGCGTGAGATCGCGCCGGGGGTGTTCTGGATCGGCGACTGCCTGGCGCAACGCCACAAGGGCAAGATCTACCACGGCTACAACGCCGCCTATCTGATCGCCGGCGAGACCGCCTCGTGCCTGGTCGAGACCGGGCATCCCAAGGACTTCCCGGTGATCCAGCGGCATCTGAACGAGCTGTTCGCGCGCGGCGCGCCGCCGCTCAAATATCTGTTCGTCACGCACCAGGAGACGCCGCACTGCGGCGGGCTCGGGCGCATCCTTAAGACCTATCCCGACTCGATCCTCGTCGGCGACGTGAGCGATTATCACCTCGCCTTCCCGCACTATGAACATCGCATGCGCTACATGCAGGAGGGCGAGGAGATCGACCTCGGCGGCCGCAGCTTCATGGCGGTCGAGCCGGTGATCCGCGACCTGCGCACCACCTGGTGGGGCTTCGACACGGGCGAGCGCGTGCTGTTCCCGGGCGACGGCTTCGCTTACAGCCACTATCACGAGGACGGTCACTGCGGGCTGCTGGCGGAAGAAGCGGTGTCGCTCGACCTGCCCGACGTCTCGGCGACCTTCGCCGACCTCGCGCTGTTCTGGACCAAGTTCGCCGACATGAACGCCTACTGCGACCGGCTCGACCACCTGATCGCGCGGCTGGGCGTGAAGGTCATCGGCCCCACCCACGGCCTGCCGATCACCGACGTGAAGGCGACCGTGCCGAAGGTGCAGGCGGGGTTCAAAGCCGCCGCCCTGATGCCGGAAACCGGCACCAACGAGAAGCCGGTGGTCGCGAGCGCGGCGTAGCCACGAACGAGTCGGTCGAATTTGTGCCCTCTCCCCTTGCGGGAGATAGTTACTATCGTAAGCCACTGTTTTAACTATGTAAATTACATACTAAAGTTCCTGTGTATATGCTGTGCATGAAATTCCTGCAAAAACATCGATTCCACGCAGTTGCTGTCCTCTCAGGTGGCTTAGCGTCGGCATTTCACCCCGCCCGTTAACCGCAGCCCGAGTCGATCCATCATAAGTCAACAATATACCAGAGACCGAATGTATCCGCGAGTTTCATGAGCGATCATGCTCGCGATAGGCATTCTGGTAAGTCATGCGCTGTGAATGTTTCAACAACTCAACTTCTCAGCAGAATACGCAGCCCGCTTCTCCTCGGAACAAGCGCGGGCGTTCAATATCCGGCCATGATGGCAGAAGAGCAGCCTTATTGCCTATGTTGACATCAGCGAATGCGCGGACGCACAAGCTTTTGCCCTTCGTTTACTGCGTCCATTACGCCACCACCGACCTTCAAATCTAACATCACCATGAGGGCAGCCAAGTCAGCGTAATGAATGAAGGCTCTCCGTCTTTGATTGACTGCGACCTGTCCCGGCGTCGCATGCAAAGTCACGCCCCACTGTTCCGAAAACGCGCTGCTGGAATTACAGCCCCGCGAATTGGGCGTGATTCGCACATAAGCAAAACCCATAAGCGCTGCCGTTCGGCGGTTCAGCGCGTGGCTCAGAACCTTGCCGTCAATCGATTGGTCTGGAAATGCCGTGCTGTATGCGCGGCGATACCGCGTAAACCCAATGTGCACCCACACCTGCCGGCGTTCATGAAACACCTTCGAGCCCGGAATTTCCCAGATGGGAAGTTGTTTATCGATCGAAGGCGGCTCCTTGGTCCTGACGAGCAACGCCTTGCGGGGCAAGCCGCCAGCAAGAACTGCTTCGACCTCTCCGATGTACGCGATGATCGCGGCTTCATCCACGGCCGCGATCGGGACATGCAGACAATCAGGCAACGCCCATTGCGTCAGCGCGATCTCTCGTGCGGCTTTGTCGATAAGAAAGGGCATCATTCGAAACTACACGAGCCAGCGAGACTAATCGCCAATATACCGCTTGCGCCATTCAGAGATTTTTTGCGCCAGCCACAGTTCAAACGGGGCCAGTTCATGAGTGATAAGCCCGCGTATATCAGCCAAGTCCAGGATCGCCGATTTAACGTAGCCGTTGCCAAGATATGCGCCGCCAATCCGCATTGCATCGCTTTCGTCCTTTGTTAGCAAGACAATCGCATCCTCATTGGCAATGCGACGCGCCGCCCAATGTCCCAATAGATTCCTCACCTCACGCCGCCGTTCGATTATTTCGAGAATCCGAATCGTTTCGGGAATGTCCTCGACGGAGGCGTCCATCGCCTTGACGGCATCTTGGACGGCGCTCGCGACGCCGGAGCTATGAATTTTTGGATATTTCGTCGCGGCCTTACCTTGGAGAAGCTTTGCGTATGCAAAGGTCTCGATGGCCCGCCGAAGATTGAAGTCCATGTAGTTGAACAACTGGATGAAGACACCGATGAGCTGATGATCCGGCGGCTGAAGCACGGGGAAAGCGAACAGCTTCTCGCGCGGCGTTCTGGCTATGATTGCTTCCAGGGCTTCCATTCTCGGCGTCCGGCGTTCGGGGGGCAAAGCCATTTTGAGTTCGCCTTATTCGGTTAGTTTCAAAGATTCCACGCGATCCGCTACATCTTGCTTTCCTGGCGGTACTTGCTTTCGCGCCGAACGCCGGGATTGTTTCCGAAGCGTCCAGGTAGCTAGAAGCGACGACGTGTTCGCACGGTCCGCGGAATTGATTGCATTCCGCCCGGCGTAAGCTCGATCGCATATCTTGGCGTAAATGTCCGTGCAGTCGCGCGCGCGCCACGTATGCGATCGGTCCGATAATTGCGGATGTGGTCGGTTTTCTGCGTATCGTAGGCATATAGCACAATATTGCCTGCCCTTGTGCGCCGAAGCGAATACGCTTCGATCTCTGGCGTCGTCCGTTCGCCGCTCTCCTTCACATAGTCGATTTCGACGGTAAGACGGTTTGCCGCTGCGAACCGGATGGTCTCCAGGGCGGATGAGACGATGCCGGCACCGGAGTAGGTGCCGAGCGGCTGTCGCAGAATTGTTTGCCCGACTGCGAGAGGATAGGATTGCGGCATGGCGGGGCGTGCACCGCCGGCCAGCCAGGCGAAGAATTCCGGCAGAACATTCCAAAAAGATTCCAGTGGCGGCAACGCGGGCAATTGGTGCGCAAGCATCATCTGCCAGTCACCGGACAATTCTTCATAAAAGGCCTTGATCGTTTCCAAGGTCGGAATCTGGATGCCCTTGTAGGCACACTTGCGTTTCAGCACGTCAAGAATGGCGGCAGGCTGCGGCTGAAATTCCTCATGCCGGAATAGATTAATCACGTCGTAGAGATCGCGTGGCCGAGCGCGCTCGCCCAGCGCCCTGACCTTCTCGCCGAAGACTTCTTCATAGGCGTAACAGCGGGCCTTAATGCCGCCCTCGGGCTCGTCGGAAAAGGAATGAACGACAGGCCGTTCGATCGGCGGCAACGCAAGAAGTTCGTCTGTCGTGAGGTCTAGCTTGATACGGGGAAGGTCGCCACCCCTCGGCGCGATCGGGCCGCGATAATATATCCGCGCCTCACATGCCAATCGGTCCCGTTGGTTGCGAAAAACATCGAACCGCAATCGCTCGGCGGGTATCTCAAGTCCGGTCTGTTCGTATATCCATCCCGTAATGTCGGAGAATGCTTTTGTCAGGAACGCCTGATCGAGATGGGCTTCATTGGTAATCGTAAAGTCGAGGTCTTCCGAGAACCGATATGTCTCGAAATAGCATTTCTTGAGGCACGTACCGCCTTTGAAGACCCAGCCGTCACCAAGGTCTGCGTTGGCGCGGATGCCGGCCAGGAGCCATCCCAGCACATAGTCCTTTTCGACGACCTGCGGCTGCAAACCGAGGTTCTCAGCAAGCAGCATGAGTTCGCGGCGATCGATCATGATTGCCGCTCCTTCGCGGAGAGCCGAGCCCCGATCCATGTCTTCGGAATCCAGAGCCGCCACGCTCTGACGAGACGCGGGGATTCGAGCCCCGGATCAAGTTTGGCGTTACCTTGCGTCAACCGTTTGCGGCAAGCTTCAATAAGAGCCGTTTGGTTCGGGATTGTTTCCGCAAGGAACCCCATGCGCTTGAAAACCGCTCCGTTGCCAAGCTTTTCGGCGTACTGAATGAGCGTTTCGGGATTGGCGTCCTTGTGCTGAAAATAAGCTGTGAAACAATCCGCGACATGACGGATGCCGCCGCCGACGGAAGGATCAGCCAGCATGTCGATAATCGTGCGGTGGACATCCGAAACTTGAACCTTGATCTGGCCGCGCCAGATATTGCGCGTCCCGAAGAGTGCGTCCGGTTGAATATGGCGGAGCAGGAAGGTGATGCCGTGAACATTGCGTTTCCGCACGCGGACGGACTTAGTCGTGAATACAAGGATGTCACGAAAGAGTTGTTCGGTCAGGTCCCAATGCTCGGCCGCCGTCCAGCCGCCGATGTAGGCGGCGTCAAAGAGCGACGGTACGAGAATCCACGGGTCTTCCAGCACTTGCCCGGTGGCACGGGCGTCGAGCGGGATCGCCGTATAGAGGCCGTGCCCGACGCGCTGCAATCGCTTCTGCGCATACCAGCGCGCCAATGTCTTGGCGGCGCTTTTTTTGTCCATCGCGAGGATCGTCATCACGTCCTCGGCGCGGATAAGCCGCCCCGCGTGACTCAGCACGGCGGCGAGGCGCTCGCGAGACCTCGCAGGAGGATCATTTTGGTATATCTTATCAGTCATAGTTCTCTCAAGCGGTGAACTTACGCACTAGCAATATACCGTTTTTGCCCTCTCTTGGGAAGCGCTGATACACTCCAAGCGCTGAAATGCCTCAATTAAGGGAACTTATGCGCTCAGAGTATATCAGCCGGGCCAACTTAAAAATCCATTTATTCTCAATGGGTTACTGCTTTCGGTAGAAACACGTTTGCATCCCCGTTTGGACGCAACCTTCAGAACAACGTGAGCTGTCGGCGTTGCCGTTCCTCGCGTCGCCAGTCGGGAGCCTGAGCCTCGGTTTCGAGCCATGCTTCGACGAAGGCGACCGGGCCGCCGTAGGCGGCAACGGTGTCCGGCGACGTGAAGTGGGAACGGTATCCGGTTTCGGTGATCGGAAGGTGCGCGCGTTCGCGAGCGATGCTCTCGATTTCGAGGTGCGCGGTGTCGTATCCAATGTCCATGCCGAGCCAGTGCGGCTCATAGCGGATTTCGATGGCGATGCCGTTCCACTCGATGCGGAAAGTTTCGATGTCGCGGTTCATGACCGCCTCCTCGCCGCAAGAGCGGCGGCAGCCTGCAAAAGCGAGGATGTGTCCTCAGTGAGGCCTTCTGCCTGACGGGCCGCTTCGGCATAAACAGACATGGGATGTTCGGCGGTGAACGACAGATCACGTTCAACGGGCAGGCCCAGTTTGCCGCGCAGGCAACGAAGTTCCGCTAGGCTGACGCAGCCGAGTTCGGGAAAGCCCTGGCCAAGGTCACAGAGTCCGAAGGCGATCTCCGGTTCTTTCGGATCGATCTCGCTGACAAGCCAGGTACAGTTCGCGTCCGGCGTAAAGAGTTTCACGACCGGGAAATGGTCCTGATCGCGATTGCGGCCGTTGGCGAGCAACTGCTCGAACTGCGCTTTGGTAAGTAGGTTCATGTTTTTTCTCCTTGTGTTGGCGTTAGTCCCCGAAGGGACAGCTCAACCAAGGCCAGACGCGCTGACGCGGCGTCACACAGGAAAATTGGGGGCGACCTTTAGGGGGAACCGAGGCTTCCTGTTGACGCGAGAAGCGTCCGCGTCTGGCAGGGTCGCTGGACAATGCCTTTCGGGGGACGGCAAACATGGAGAGATGTTGAACCGTCAAAGCGAAGGTTCGGACTGCTCGCTATCGCGCTCAGAACCGGTTGAATTCCCTCCGCAGTTTTCGACGTGGCTGCGCTCGCCTAAGAAACATCGATTTGATGGCGGGAGTCGGCGATGCCGTGTCGGCGTATCCAGCTAAACACGGTAGCTCTATTGGCTGGTCGCACCAATCGGTGAGCCGAGATCGAGGAGCGCCGACGCGCAGAATGCTAAGCCAACTTGCTGAGTAGAGCAAAATCCACGGCCTGCCGCCCGTCCTCGCACACCACGCACCACAACCGGCATTCGTCTCTAGTGTCCCAAAAGACGAACAGTCCCGTAACTTCGCGCTCAACCAATTGCGAGACGCCCGGCCGCGCGTTGACCGTTGTGAAATGATGCTGCTCATCATTCCGCTGGCGGATGACGATATAGAGATAGGTCGTATCGTCAGGGCCCAATTCGACTGGCCCAACAGCGTCGACGGTTCCGACGATTGAAACGAGCGGGCAATCCATGTCCGAATGTACCTTAAAAGCGGTCACTTTCCACGTCCGGGGCTAGATCGGCCGTCTGCCGCCGACCGCCCAGACGAGCTTCCGCTTCAAACCTGACTTGTAAAAGAAGTAGCCCGCAAAACAGGCGACTAAAATAATCAACGCCATGAGCGGCGAGAAGAAAGCGACGATGAGCGGTATCAACAATCCTGGAAGCCAAAAAAGGATACGCACGCCGCCCTTGCTTATTCCTAATTCGTCCCACTTCGTCGTCTCGAAAGCGCCGCACCCGGTGCAGGCCGTAGCGCCGGAATTCAATGCGGTCTTGCAATACGGACAGAAGCCAGGCGTCGCAGCTTTACCCATAGCCGTCTCTCCTCCGCTGCGCGGATAAGTGGTGCATCAGTCCGTGGGATAATAGTGCGTGGGTTTTTAAACTGCAAGCCGCTTTCCTCTAGCGGATGAAGGCTCAACAACGTGTCGCCCACAATATTCGCAAGCTGCGGGTCAAACGGGGCCTCTCCCAGGAGAACCTTGCCGTTGATGCCGGCATCGACCGGACCTATGCCAGCCGCCTCGAACGGGGCATGGAAAACCCAACCGTCGCCGTGCTGGAAAGGCTGGCCGCGGCTTTGGAATGCGACATCGGCGCATTCTTCGTGACGCCCAGGGCGGGCGAGAAATTCCCCGCCCCTCTGCCTGGCGGCCGGAAGAAGGCGCGGGCTTAACCGGGCGGGCATTACTTTGGCTTGAATTCGTCCCGCAGTTTCCGGCGCGGCTGCGCCCGTTTGTGGAACTCCGCTTTGATCGGGGAGGATGGTGCCGGCGGTGGCGGCGGTTTCGCCAGAACGCGCTTGAGCGCCGCGATCGACACGGCGATCCTCCGTTGCGCCAGTTCCAGCGTGCGAACCGCCATTCCGGACAAGAAGCGGGAAACCTGTCTAAGAGGCGCGGCAACCTTTTCGGTGAGGAAGCGGCTCGGCTTGGGTTGCAGGAAGCGAGAGCCGCTTAGCGTGCGCGTTCTGGCGGCGGGGGGCCGTCCCTGCTTCGCTCGCGTTCCGCGCGTTCCTCCTGCCGGCGGCGCGCCTCGATCTCGGCGAGACGATTGGCGGCGGCATCAAGCTCGCGCAGGTGACGGGCGCGGTTCTCGTCGTAACGGAAGCTATGCTCCCGCTGCTGTTGGTGGTGGCGTTCGGTCAAGTCGACGAGGTCGGCTCTCTCTGCGGCCCTGAGCCGCGCGATCCGGTCTTCGCGCTCTTTTTCCTGCCGGCGCAGGAAGGCGTCCGCCGCTTCTTTGCGTTCGCGCGCATCCTCGGCCGCTTGCTGCGGATTGAGTTTTTCTTTGATCGCATCGATGAAGCCGTCGAAGCCGGTCTTGGCCCGATGAGTTTCGCGGAAGAAGCGCTCCCGAGCGGCCTGTTGCAGGGCGTCGAAGTGGCCGAGCTTCTCCCTGGATTCTTCTTGAAGGACATGGGCCGTCTGTTTGTATTCGGCTTCCTGCCGCAGGCGCAGCCGGTTGCCTTCTTCGGCATGACGTTCTCTTACCGCCCGTTCGAGGGCGGCGGTTTCTTCTTTCGTGGGTTCAGCCGGCTGTGGGGTCGGCGGCGGGGGAGCCTCAAGGCTCTCCGCAGGGACTTTCTTCTCGAGCGTCCGGCTGCGTTCCTCTTGCTGCGCCTTGGCCTGTTCGACGGTCGGGATGGATTCCCGATCAACGTCGGCCATGAAGGCGCGCAGATCCTTCTCACCGACTCCGCTGATCTGCCGCGCCAGGCTGTAGACTTGCCCGTCCTCGGCCACGATCACGTAATCTCGTCGCCCCTTGGCGACGATCAGGCCGCGCTCATCGAGTGCGGCCTGGAACGCCTGTCCGCTGTCGCTGTGCTGATAGAGGGCGGTGATCGTTTCCTTGAATTGACGCGGGTCGATGCCAGCGCGTTCGGCCTGCTGCCATTCAGCGTGATTGATTTTCTCCTTGGGAAATTCGGGCTGCTTCTCGCGGTCCCGCTTGGCATGCTTGCCGGGAACGTGCTCGTGCCCGAACTCGTTTTCGAGCGCCAGGCTGGCCCGCTCGTGGGCGACATAGTTGTAGCTGTCGGGCACCATCGTCATCGTGTCGATGTCGGTGCGCTGCCAGACGACATGGATGTGCTGGCGGCCATGCTTCTCGTGCATCACGACCGCGCGGGGCTGGCCGTCGAGGCCAAGCTCTTTTTCGAGACGGTCAACGGCGATTTTCCACTGATCGGCCGTCATCGTGTAGCGGGCGTCAGGGTCGATGTTGGCGTGATAGAGGCCCTTGCTGCCCCGCGTGCCGGTGGAGATGAACTGCCAGTCGCGCAGCGCCTCGTTCAAATTCCCCGTCGGGGAGTCGAGTTGCAGGATTTCAACGCGCTCGTTGGTGTCGACGCGCTGGAGGTGCCGGGCGAGCTGCCGGGGACCTGCCCTGCTGCCCCCCTTAATGATCATCCGGGGCTCGCGCGCGCGGCGCCATATCGAGGGCGGCGAGAATACCGGCGCTGATGTCGAGATAGACGGCGCAGGCTGCCGCGAGTTCGGGGATGTTGACCCATCCCCGGGCGTTCAGGCTCCGCGCGATCTGGTTCAGATTGTTGCCGACGCGGCCGCATTCCCCGAGCAACTGACGCAGGGCTTTGTGATCGGCCGGGGGGCGGCGCTGGGCGCGGGGGCCGGCGTCGCCGAAGGCGGCGGCGCGCATGAACGCACCGGCTGTGAGGCCGCTGCGGGACGAAAGAGCGTCGAGGGTGGCCCGTTCGTCTCTGGTGAGACGGACGGTGACGGTTTCGCCCCGCTGACGCTTGTCGCTGCCGCTCGCCATGCCCCCCCCTCCTGCGTGCATCGGCACGCGGTTCCAAGGGGGCATCCCAGCACGGTGCTGGCCTGCACGGCTCAGACGATGCTGCCATCAGGGAGCATCGTCGTTTCCGCCGTGTAGCCAAGGGCGAGGAGCAGCCTTGGTCGTCGCCGGGGTCGAAACCCCGGCTGAGCGGCTTCACCGCCGCTCAGGGTTCCAAGGGGCGCGATAGCCCCATGGTCGAAAGCGCCGCTGCCGAAACAGCGGACGCGCGGCTCGATGGAATTGAGACCCGCCGCGCGGGGGTCAGGGGGCATCCCCCCGCTGAGCGGCTTCACCGGCGCTCAGGGTTCCAAGGGGAGATGATGCGACCTGATGGAAGCATCGTCTGATGCGACCTGATGGAAGCATCGACTCAGACCCCTTGGTCGTCGCCGGGGTCGAAACCCCGGTCGCGGTTTCAAGGGGCGCGATTGCCCCTTGGTCGAAGCCGCTGCCGAATCAGCGGTCATGGGTTCCACAGGGAGCACGAAGGCTCCTTTGGTCAGGGTCCACGGGCGGAACGCCCTGGTCCTGGGGATGCAACGGGGATGGAATAATCCCCTTGCCAAGCTAAGCGCGGTGTGACCGCGCATGGCTTGCATTCCATGATATCAGAATATCACGGATGTCCTTAACGTTGGATTAAGGAAATTTCCCAAGCGAGAGTTACCAGATTAACGCAAAACCGAGCAAATTCATGAGATAATTGGGGAATAAGGCTGAAAAAGCAGAAAGCGGAGGGTCAATGGCGGTTTGGATTCCCGTTGGGGACGGGTTCATTGAAGCGGATGTGATTCGGTGGAAAGAGCCGGTGTTCAAGGACCGGTGGTACGGGCAACCGGTGCTTGTCGGCGACCGTCAGGTGACTGCCGAAGTGTTGCGCGAGGCCGACGAGCACGGGTGGGTCTATCTGCTGGTGCGGCACAGCGAGGTGGTGTCCGTCAGGACAAGCTGGCAGCTTTCGGACGTTCTGCTCCCTGCGACAGGGACGGAGACGCGGCGGAGGCTCCGGACGATCCTCAGGGGCAATCCCGAGCGCCTGGCGTGGAGCGACGAAAGCGCCCGGGCCATCGTCGTCAGCGAGTTCCTCGGCAATCCAAATCCCGCCCCGCCCGTCGTCCCTGACACGGCCGATAATTATTCCCTCCGGTCAGTCTTCAATGCCGTTTCGCGCCTGAACGAAATCCGCCCCGCCAAACCGGGATGGCATATGCCCGGCCCGGAGCACTGAAAGCGGTTGAGGGAAACGGCACCGGCTGGTGTCCAGCCGGTGCCGCAGGGGCGAGGCCGCTTACTTGGCCTTCGCCTTCTTCGTCGGGCGCGACCAGATGAGGATCGCGCCCTTGCCGTCGTCCGACGTCATCAGGGCGGCGTTGAAGGGGCGGGCGAGGCCAGGATCGTCGAGGCTGACGGAGAGGAATTCCCGTCCGTTCTGGCTCTGGCGCTTCCACGCGGCGCCGAGTTCGACCGGGCTGGTTTCGCCCTGAACGACCACCCGGTAGTCCGGGCCGTCCTTGGTCTTGCCTTCCGTCGGGCGGAACTGAACCATGCCGCGAAGCAGGGTCAGCGTCTTGATTTCGCCCGTGTAGGTGTCTTCGGCCTGTTTGTAGGTGAAGTTGCCGATAATCATGATCGTCGTCCTTTCGTGTTGCGAGGCCGCCGAAATGGAACCTCGATAGCGACCGGGCACGGCGCGAGGCTTCGGCAGCGGCGGGGCGCAAAGCGCGAGGGGGATCACCCGCGCCCGGTCTTGATCCGGGGGCCGCGAGCGCAGCGAGCGGGTCTGGCAGGGAGCGCAGCGACCGAAGACCGGGGACACCCGCTTTGCGGTCGTCAGACTGAAGGCCCTCTTGGGCCGAAACCCCGGAGCGCCGGAGTGCGCCGTAGGGAGCGCGTTACATCGAGGACCAATGGCGGCCCGTCGAAAGGGCGGTGATCGTCGGCACTTCGCACCAGGCCGGACACACCCACGGAGCGGGCGCGGACTGCTCGCGGCGCATGTGACGCCGGAAGCACGACACAGGCCCTGCGTCTGTCGGCGGTCAGGCGAAGCCGGTCGGCTGGCGCGTTGCGGGGAAACGGTGACAGCGGGAGTTCCGTTCGCGGCCTCCCGTGCGATCCGCTGCCGCTCGCCGCCGCCGCTGCCCGACCGCACGAGGTTAGCGCGTCCGTTCGCGTATCAGGCCCAGGAGGGAAGGCTGCTCGTTGAATTTTTCTGTGGCCGATTTTGAAAGTGGTCAATTTGGTACAGACCCGAATCAACTACCGCTCGCACGATCTACATGGGCTGGGGTCCCACCTGGCCCACCCAACTTCCCCCCAGCGTTAGCCCCCTAGCGCAGGGGTTTTTTCATTTTCCGGTACTGGCCGGTTTCCATCTCACAGTGGCCGGTTTTGAAAATTAACCGGACTATGCAACCGTGCGTTTGCGGGGTTGCCCATTGGTTCTAGACAGAGCTTGCGCCGCAGACGCCGCATTGCATTGCCTTCTCCCAGGGCTTCCCCGCACCCTATCCGCACGCGGGGGCGGTCATGCCAATTCGTCAGTACCTGAGTGACAACAGGTCATTCGATCCCGAACAATTGGACGCGCTGACCAGGGCGTTCACGGCCGCCCTGGCGAAGCTCGGATTGAAGGACCGCGATGACCCCATGGTTGAGACGGTTGCCCGCAGGATCATCGTTGCGGCCCTGGACGGCGAGCGCGACCCGATAAGGCTTACCGAGATCGGGGCCGGCGACAGAGACGAGATTGAACGCGGCTAGTCGCTCGGCAAGCTCGCGCCAAGCGATACCTCAAAGCCGAGCTGAAACGGGCCGATGTGGGCTATCGCGAGCTTGCCGAGCGCCTGAAAAAACACGGGCTCGACGAAAGCGAAGCCTCCGTCGCCAACAAGCGCATTTTAGGACAGTAAACGGGCAACTTATTTCCGAGGGGTGCGGTGCCGAACGAGGGTCGGACGGTAGTCCGTCCTTCCGCATCTAGGTAGTTCGACTCGTGTCGCGTGACGCTGTTGCGAGCGCGATGCCCATCGCGTTCCCTGCGCGAACGAGTTCGCATTCAGGTCCTAACGTGCGGTTGATCGCGCAGAACCACATTCAAGAGGGACCTGTGGACATTAATTTGGCCAGTGATCAATTTTGCACAGACCCGCCCCCAGTACCGGCGCAGGCTACGCGCGGGTTGGATCGGAATCGCTGCCTCCACAAGGCGACAGGGTCGACGGGAAGGTGGACCATGAAAACCCAATCCGACTACCAGAGTCTCGCGGACGATTGCGTGCGCTTGGCGCAAACGGCCAAAGACGCTCATTACCGCACCATGTTTCTCAATATGTCCGATACGTGGTTGATCCTCGCGGACATAGCGGCCTATGACCACGATTTGATCGTCTACGAGCACGCCGCGCGTAGCGATAAGCATCCATGAAAGGGCCGCCTCAGTTGGTGCCCCCAATCGTTTTTCGTAGGCGGAATTTGCCGCCAAAACCCAAGGACACGGTGGCCTCCTTGTTGCTTTGCCCGAACTGCAACCACGACATGCTGCTTTTCGGAGTCGAGCCGGAGGGCCCCAAGGGTGACCTTTACACCTTCGAATGCGACAAATGTGGTCGCATCGAAATTCGGGGCGTTCGTATCAGGTAGCGGGCCGCCTCAGTTGGCGCCCTCGTCCTTGGCTTCGGGGCCACTTGTTTCGCGCGCATCCTAATGGGCGAGCATCGTTTGGCAATGTCTCAGTTTGAATTTTCGGCCTAGCTCAGACCCCTAGTCTTTCGGCGGGGTATTCTGCCCCGATGGGCCTAGCTCTTTCCAATCCGCTGATTCTGCGGCGAAGCGTTCCTCTCGCTCGGCGGCTTCGTTCCAGCGTTGCGCCATCGCAACGAGCGTTGGCTTCACGTGTTCAACCTGGGCGGCTTCCCTGCGCGAACGAGTTCGCATTCAGGTCCTAACGTGCGGTTGATCGCGCAGAACCACATTCAAGAGGGACCTGTGGACATTAATTTGGCCGTTGTAATCAATGAGGCCCAATTGCCGAAATCTGTTCATAAAAAAACTGACGCGGGAGCGCGTCGTGCCGATCATCTCCGCGAGAGTCTCTTGGCTGATTTTTGCTATGACCGGCTCCGGCGCTCCTTCCTTGCCAAAATTCGCCAGCAGCAGAAGAACCCGTGCCAGGCGTTTTTCGCTCGAATTGAACAGTTGATCGACCAGATCCTCCTCGACCCGACTATTGCGAGCCAAAAGGTGTGCGATAAACAACTCGGCAAACGCCGGCTCTTCGTGGATCACGCGGGTGATGTCTGCCTTTGATATTCGCGCGATCACGCATTTCGTCATGGCGGAAACCGTCGATAGACGCCGCACCTCTCCGGCCAAGCATCCCTCGCCGAAGAAATCCCCGGTTCCCAGAAGCGCGACCACGGCTTCCTTCCCCTGCTCGGAGACGACGGTCTTCTTGACCTTGCCGCTCTGAATGAAGAAAACCGAATCCGCAGGATCGCCCTGCCGGAACACAGTTTCATCCTTACGATATTCGGAAACGGCTCGTCCGCCGTTTACTTTCGAGAGAAACACTTTGGGATCGAACGGGAGCTTTTTTGGGCGTTTCATCGCAGACCTTCCTTGGCGCGACGCGTACCCTCACGCACGCAGATCGTACAAGGCTTCACGGGTGGGCGTTGCCGGTCCCTCGCTTGGCCGGCGAGCTGTCGGGGCGAAGCCTTCGACCAACCGGCCGCCGACCCCGGAATCCGTAGGTCGAGAACCAATCCGAGGGTCAACCTCGCGCACGGCAACCGCTCCCGCGCACCTTCCTGTGACGGGGCTTCATCCTCGACAGCAAGGATACGATCTTGCCGGAGGACCCCGCCATCACCCCTGCCGGTTTACCAATTGTGCCCCATTCGAGGGCGTGTTGTCGGTAATGTACATTATCGATTTGGGTCGGTTAAGTTACATAGCCGGTCCGTTTTGCCGCAGTGTTCAAATTTTGCACAGACCCGTCTTTAGCATCCGGCTTACGGCTCCGGAGGCGGATCAAGTCGCCGGGGTCACCTAGTTTGCCTATTTGCATCGGCGCTTGAGGGCCGCTTCGGGTCATTCGCGACCGATTCAGCCGGTTTTGCCTGCCGGTGCAATGTCCGCTTCTCTCCGAAAGCGACCGCAGTGCTGCATTGCCGTAAAATGACGCGATGGTGCCACGAACTACAAGGTGGCGGGAGAAGGCCAGACACACCCACGGAGCGGGCGCGGACTGCTCGCGGCGCATGTGACGCCAGAAGCACGACACAGGCCCTGCGTCTATCGGCGGTCAGGCGAAGCCGGTCGGCTGGTGCGTTGCGGGGAAACGCTGACAGCGGGAGTTCCGTTCGCGGCCTCCCGTGCGGTCCGCTGACGCTCGCCGCCGCTGCCCGACCGGACGGGCTAGCGCGTCCGGTCGCGCCTGTAGCCCAGGAGGGAAGGCTGCTCGTAGCGGCCCGACGCGGTGCGCTAGGCTGACGGCCGCGTGTCGTTCTTCAGCTCGAACAAGGCGAGTTGGCTTGGCTGCGCCGCGCGCCATGCTTCAAGCTGCTGGCGGCGCAATTCGCAAAGCTGCTGCCAGCTTTAGGCGGGCCGTCCACGATGAGGAGGTCGGGCTTGGCCATGCGCTTACTCCGCCGCTTCCTGAGTGCTTGCAGCTGCCTGCAAGGCGTGCAGGAAATCCACGGCCTTCTGCGCGTGCGATGCGGCAGTGAAGATCGCCCGCTTGTCGTTCTTCAATACCCGAATCCAGATCGCGATATAGGCGGCGTGGTCGTCGCGCACTTCGGGCGTCAAACCGAGGTCGGCGCATAGGAAGGCCGCGCCAAGCTCGGCGACAAGCTCCTCCATGGCGTAACCTTCGTCACCCCGGCGCTTGCGTCCGAGGTCGCGGGCGAGGCGCGAGGGGTGTTGCGTCCAATGCACAGTCTCATGGCTGCGCACAGCGTAGTAGCTTTCCGGGTCGCGGAAGCTCTCGAAAGGCGGCATCTGCATGGCGTCGCTGATCGGATCGTAACAGGCGCGCGTGCCGCCGTGGCGCACGTCCGCGCCGGTCGCGGCAAAGAATGCCTCCGCTCTCGCGTTGCGCTGAATCGGATCGATCTGCGGCGAAACGATTGTGTAATAGTGCGCGGGTAAGCCGTCGATCTGCTCGACGTTGAATACCGTGTAGTTGCGCATGAATGGAATCTGCCGTGCGCTTTCCTCGCCGGTCGCGTCGTCGCGTTCGGTGCGGGTGATCTTGGAGACATAAACGACCTGCCAGCCGTGCTCGCCCTTGCGGACATGCCCGCCGAGCTCTTGCGCCTGATTGAAGGTCATCCAGATCGGCGCGGCATGGCCACTGATGAGTGCGGCCGACCAAAGCTCGAGGACATTGATGCCCTGATAGGGAATGCCGTTCGCTCTCAACGGCCGGGTGATGCGCCCGGCAGCGTGCTCGATGCTCCATGGTGCGAGCCAGGTGCGGACTCCCCTCTCCAAATCAGAAACAATGCGGTCCGTGATCTTCTCATAAACATCCTGTCTCACTGCCGTTGCCTTCCTAGCTTGGGGTTGCGCCATGCAACCCGGCTAGGCACGCGCCAATGAGCGGGGGGTTGGCCGTCACAGGCCGACGGCGGGGTTGAGGGGATCACCCGCCCCTGGTCTTGATCCGGGGGCCGCGAGGCACGAGCGGGTCTGCACGAAGCGGAGCAAAGGAAGACCGGGGATACGCCCCGCCGTCGCTTGCCTCGGCCTTGACGGCCGGGGGGCCGCAGGCCCCGTCCAAACAATCGGCCGGCAGGCCGATAGAAAATGCAGAAAAAAGAAAATGCACCCGCAGGAGGGTCAGCATAGCGCCGCCGGGATGTTAGCGGCGGGACCCGGGACCGAGTGCGGCGACGAGACCGGTTAAAAGGGCGCCCGTAGGAGCGACAGCAGAGCGCCCTGTCGATAAAGTCCGGAGGCAAAGAAAAAGTCAGAGAAAAGCGGAACCGAGTGCCCCCGGCGAGGAGCGCAAATCAGTTCGCGCGAGGGATCGACACCGCATGGCCGAGACCCGCACCCGCCTTTGGGATCTGCGGGGCTCGGGGAGCGCAGCGACTAGAGCCCGACCGGCGTAGCCGGACGCGCCCATCGCTCATGAAATACCTGAAGCCCCGTATAGGCTACGATCCCCTGGGTCCAGATGATCGTATTCGCTTGATTCACGTTCCAAGAGACAGCGGCCGATATCGGATACCAAAATAAACTTCTGCCGCGCTGCATGAACTGCGCCAAATGTATCGATCCATCATTTTTGCACGGTTCAGGCGAGACTGTTTCCGAGGAAGTTGACGCAAAACCAGCTTGAGCGCGCGCAGCATTTGATTGAAACGAAGGATGAGAACGGCGCGGCAATCAGGATGAGAAGCCGGTGACAACATGATGATCGCGCTGGGCCTGGGCCGGAGCAAGCCCTTTTTGAGGGTGCCGACTTGGTGGCTGCCGCGTGTGAATCGCGACCGGGCGAGGCAACTGCAGGTCCAGCCGTGTCCGCAATGCCCGGTTAGCGACGCTCGGCCACCGCAGTGCAACATGTCGCGAAGGGCCACAACCTAACGCACGCAGGTGCACACAAATCTCCCTTGACAAGAATGGATACTTGGGAGGATTGATACGAAGTTTCGGCCGCTTCGCGATCGCTCTTGGTTACCGCGCACCCAACCTGCTCCAGCTTGCGGGAGCGAACACTCGGAGGATACGAAAATGACCACCAAGATTATTGATGGCATGCGAACCTTGAAGGCGGTGCTGTTCGCGGCGATTCTGAGCTCTTCTGTGGGTTGGGTGACAGAGGCAGCCGCGGCAAAGAGTTTCTTCTGCAAGGCGACGGTCGACCAAGGCAATTCTCCCATAAGTCTGTCCGGACCATTGGTCTATGACATGGGGATTTTGGGAAGCTGCACCGATGTCCAGTATGCCGGCTTCAATTACAACAGCAAATGCTCGGGTCCGGCCCAGACTGCGTGTTCGACGAAGGCCTCAGGAGACGCCGACTTCAACAGCGCGGCGTTCTGGTGCGCCAAGGGCGTGCCTAACGGCTCGACGATCAGAGCTTACTCGGCGGTGGGACCCCCGGAGGCGCCATTCGGCAAAGGCAGATATAAGGCCGTTCAAACGAAGGGAGTCCTGATCAACAAGCCAGCCGTTATAAACATCACATATGACTGTAACGCGATGCCAGGCACCTGGCTTGATAATCCGTCGGCGGGCAATGGGGGTCATGCTAGATGCGTCAAAACCGCTAATACTAGCCCCATCGTTCCACCAGCTCCGCCATGGACTTCTATCGGTACATCATGGCAGACGGCTACAGGACCAGCTTGGATCACCGATGGCAGTGGGCAGAATATATGGTACGGTGTTCCTGCCCACGCTACTACTACGGTAGTCAGCGCGGCAGTGTGTAGTTGGCAATAGGATTGAACGCTTCGCGGGAGGCCGGCTCGTGTTTCACATGATGGGCGCACTGGCCGAGTTCGAGCGGTCGTTGATCGCCGAACGAACGCGCGCCGGCGTGGCCGCCGCCAAGGCGCGCGGCGATGCCGTGGGTCGGCCGAGGAAGTTGACGCAAAACCAGCTTGAGCACGCGCAGCATTTGATTGAAACGAAGGATGAGAGCGTAAAGTCGGGCGCCTGCTCGCTGCACGTGAGCCGGGCGACGCTTTAACCGGAACTGCCGGAAAGCGAGGGCTAGACTCGTACCGCATTAATTGAAGTGTGAACTGCGGTTTCGGTGATCGAAAGGTGCGCGCGTTCGAGAGCTATGCTCTCGATTTCGCTGCGCAACGCGAGAAGCAGCGCCCTTAGCGGCGATCAATCAAAGGAATCTTAATCCGCATTGCTTGCGGAAGGGGGCGTCACCTGAAGAGGCCGAGACGGCGCGCTGGCTCGGTGAGGTGCTCGCACCGAATAGCACCCGGCACGCGCGCACGTGTGGGTTCGCCAAGCTGCATTGGTGGAAAGAATTGTTCCATTGGCTATGGCTATCCGGCGTGCTATCTTGAAATTCGTGTTAGCCGCGCTCTCTCACCGTGGAGAAAAGGATGCAGCCCGCAGGTCAGTTGCTCGACGCTGTGATCGAGATAGATCAACGGCAACTGCGAGTTCACATTCACTGCAACATCGATGAAGAACAGGGGATATTTCTGTTGCCTATCAGGATTATTGAGGAGGCGGGCGGAAATGGCATTATTGCAAGCGGCGAATTGAAAATTTCCATTGTGAACCCAATAACTATCGTATCGGTCGTGCTTTATACAGTCGGTGTTTTTGGTTACTGTATGATTCAGCACATAGCAGTTCCGATATATGAACTCTTCGTGCAGTCATACGCCGAGACGCGGCAGCCGGATGCTAACCCGACAATGGTTGCGAGAGTCAGACACCTGTACGAACGGGTTAAAGAAAATATAAATACCGTGATAGAACCAACAAAAAAAGCAATAGCACCATGTGCTCGTCAAGCACCAGGAGACGTAATAATGACGCTACTTGGAGTAAAATTATTTTAGCATGTCTGTGGTGCTATACGACGAACAACCTTGCCCAGCGCTTCCATCGTAAAACCGATGCCATAAGAGACTGTGGGCGAGGCAAGCGCGGCAAACCCAAACACTGCACTTAGCCCAAACGGGACGCCGGCTAGCAGAATCAACCCGAGCGCACTCGCTCCGCCTAGACGTGCGCGTGTGCTGCATTCGGCCATCATTTGATTACCTTGGTGTTCAAGAAAAGTGCCAATCGCACTTATGTTGAACTTATCTTTCAGACGAGAAATTACTTCCATGCGATCCTCCTAATAAAGTGTTGTTTTTGTATGTATGGCTGAATACTACCAGATTCGTTTCTGATTCGCAAAGCGCAATGATACGTGTACGAACTAATTATTCTGCTGTAATTGTTATGGTAATTGCATGAGTACCCGCCTCCCGGCAGGCTTCGACGACCGGCTATCTTTCGCGCCCCGAGGGCGGGCCTCTGTAAAGCAATTCAAGCCGATCACCCCTCTCTTGCTGTTCCCGCGCCAGCCGCTCCCGCTGTTCCTTGAATTTCGCGTCCTGCGCCTTGCGATATTCTTCGCGCGCCGCCGCTGCCTCTTCGGGGTCCATCTTGTCGGTGCGCGCAAGCACGTCCTGCATGGCCTTTTCCTGACCCTTGCGCAATTGCTCCCGCTCGTATGCGTTGCGCAAGGCCTCGGCTCTTACCACGTCCGCGTAATCGGGCTTCTCGACATCGGGCTCTTTTGCCCGGCGCTCTTCCTGGCGAGCCTGTTCCTGGGCCTGCCGTTGCCTTTGAGCCTCAATCTCCTGCCGCAACTGCTCCCGGTATTGCTCCAGCTGGCGCTGGAACTCGTCGTGCAACAGTTCCATGTCCCTGAAAGCCTCACGATCCCGCGCTTCCTGCTGGCGAAAGAACTCTCGCGTTTCAAGTTCCTGCCTGATAAAAAGCTCCTTCGCCTGACGCTCCTTTTCGGCGGCGTCTGCCTTCTGGAACTCCTCTTTCTGCGCAAGCTCTTTCTGTTGTTGTTCTTGTTTCTGAAAATGCTCCTTGAGCTCGCGTTCCTGTTTTTCAAATTCTTCTCTGGCGAAATTCTCCTTCCGGAACTCTTCCGTCTGGTCAGGCGGCTGCTGCGTAGGCTCTGCCATCTCACTTCCTCCCTATGCAGGCACAGATTCAGCCAGTCGCAGCGTGCCCATGCGCTCCTTCAATGCGTCATCGGCGTAGGCGAAGTATTTCCGTAGCCGGGCCACCCGCGCGTTCGCCGCCATGACGATTACCACGTCCTTGTAGTCGGGACCGGAAAGCACGTTGGGTTCGACGACCTTGACGCGGGTGCCGTCAACGACGCTCTCCTGGAATCCGATATCGTCGGAAACCTTCTGCGCGGTTTCATCGTGCAGACTCGGATTCATGAACATGCGGATGGCGCAGCCGCCGATCATCCCGTCCGCGTTGGGGTATGCCTCTTTGAGCTGCCCGAGGCTCTGCGCGAACAACCAGAGTTTGATGCCGTACTGGCGGCCGATTTCCAGCGCCTCTTCGACAGGCGGCATATGTCTCAGGCGGGGAAGCTCGTCCAGAATGAAAAGGATGGGCTGGACTCCATGCGCGGGAACCCTTGTCGAGGTCAGTGAGCGAATGTGCTGCGCGATTAATACGCGCAGAACCGAGATATAGCTGTCCACCTCGTTCGGCTTCAGACAGATGTAAATCGTCGGATTCGTGCCGGCGCGAAGATCGAGCGGGCTCCAGTCCGACTTCCGCGTGGCGCGGGCGATGCGCTCGCCGTCCCAGGCGCTCATGCTGGACAGCGCCGATTGCAGGACGCCGTCCCGCGTCTTCGGTTCCATGCTCGCGAGGGAATGACCCGCGCGGGTCATTGACGCAAAATCGACACGCGCTTCCAGGTAGGTGACGAATTTGTCCCAGCCGACGCCATGGAGAATGTCGAGAACGGCGCCCATGGATCGTTTGGCGACATCCTGCTCAAGGCATACCCGCGCAATCGCGGCTGTCAGTACATCGCGAGCGCGGTGCTCCCAGAACGGGTCCTTCGCGCCGCTCGGAACGATCATCATGTCGGAAAGGAAGCGGGCATCCTCCCAGAGATAATCCGGATCGGCGCGCACCTCTGCCAGCGGGTTGTAACCGTGGCTCGTCGCCGGGTCTAAAGGGCTGAACTTGTAGACGGGGCCGACGTTTTCACGACGCCACTTGCTGGTCTGCTCATAGATTTCGCCCTTCACGTCGAGGACGACGGCGGCGCCTTGCCACATCAGTAAATTCGGAAAAACCTGGCATTGGGTCTTACCTGAACCCGGCGGCGCGACGGTGATGAGCGAACCCTCGCCGTCGTAGTACCACCATGTGTCGGGCGCCTTCTCGTCGAGGCCGAGAATAAGACCTGCTTCAACCGCCGCGCCTTTCGCGGCTGATTTCAGCGGCGCACCCGGCACGAGATCGCCGCCGTCGCCATGCAAGCGGGAGGACAGCTTTCTGAGAACCGGATCGTCCTGATTCTTGTTTATAGCGGATTGAAGATTGGTCAACGTGAGATTGGTCATGGCTTCGAGACCGTTACTCTCCTGGTACCACTTAAGCGCGGTAGCAATAGAAATAATGGCAGGATTGTTTTGAGGATATTTAGTGCTTCCGGTAATGACGGCTTTTCCGTCGGCATAAATCAGGGCGAATCGTATGAGGAAAAAATTTCTTTCCGAGTACATCAAGCCCAAATTGTACAAATGATACGCTGTTCTGAGCACCTCGCGTTCGCGCGGGCTCATTGCAGAAATCGAGCGGAGGAAATGGCATCTTATGCCCCTCTCGTTAAGATCGAATTCCACATCGCCCGCTCTTTTGTCAAAAGCGCTCTCGATGTTTTTGCTTCTCTCTTCCTGCGTAACACCGAATTTACTTATCGCATTTTGATTATTGTCACGCTTCCGTCGATCCTCCGTTGCATTATGCCAGCGCACCAACCCCCACAAGCTCAAGACAACCGCGCCGATAACCGCTGCGACGGTCTGCCCGAAGAAGTGAGCGAAGGATGCCAGCAGTACCAGGGCGGCGATGACATACGCGGTTCGTCGTATTGCGGGAGAAAGGTCTTTTGTGGCTTTGGCCAACCCGCCCCGCCACCACCATATTGCCAGGATCAGCGTGGCTATGAGCACTGCGGCGGCTAGACCGAAGGCAACAGACAGCAGCGCCAGCATTGCCAGCGCAGCGATGGCATACGCCGTTCGACGTATGCCGGGAGAAAGGCCTTTTGTGGCCTTTGCCACCCCACCTCGCCACCACCATATTCCGAGGGCCAGTGCGCCAGTAATGCCGCCAAACACCACGAACCCGTCAAGCACAGACCCCGCTGGGGCTGTCTGTTGGATTGGCGCAACCTTCTGAGGAGCGGCGCGCGGTGAAACCGCCGCCGGGCGGTATGGCTCGGGGTAGTACTGGACCTTGAGAGCCTGAATGCGGGGCGCTGCCGCTTGCAGATAGGCCGTTTCAAATGCCGCGCCGCGCTTCGGCACAAGCGCGTCGTAGCGCGCTTTCAACGCCGCGAGATCGCGATTAATCACGGCGTTGGTATTGGCCATGAGGGCCTGGCTGATCTGCTTCTTGTCGAATTGGTAGGCGTTCTCCTCGCGCCTCACCTCGAGGTCGGCGGCGGTCTGCACATCAGCCGCGAAGTCGGGCGGTGTCGTTGTCTCGACCGGCGCTACAGAAGCCACGGGCGGCGGTGCAGCTGTCACGGCAGGCGGCACAGTTGCCACGCCCGGCGGCGCAGCCGCGACGACCGGCGGCGGAGCCGCCACGCCCGGCTGTGGCAGCGGCGTATCGGGGTTCTTGAGCGCAGCCTCCAGCATGACGCGGTAGCGCTGGTCGAACATGTTCGACCATTGCGCGCCCTCGGCGTCGTATTTCTTGCGAAACGCGGCTATGCCGTCGGACGGCTGTTTGTCCTGGACATCGAAGGCGTCGCGCGTGAGCGTGCCGGCGGCAAGTTGCTTTTGCAGCACGACGCGCCGGCGCTGTAATTCCGCCGCAGCTCGCGCGTCGTCCTCGGCTTCGGCGGAAAGCTGTTTGTTGCGCTGGTCGCGGGCCGCTTTGAAAGCGGATTCCTCCTGAATCCACTGCGGGCGCAAGAACGAGAGCTTGTCCGTCACAAGCCTGTCGATCGCCGTTCGCGCGCGCGTGTCCTCGGCGGGCGGCAAGGCACGGTAGGGCAGCCACAGGGTCTTGATCTGCGCTTCAATCGCCTGCTGCTTTATGGCGGCGTCCGGGCCGGTGAGCTTGCCGATGGCCGTCAGGTGCTTGAGTTCAGTCTGCTGCACCCTGAGGTCAGCGGTCTGGTCGATGATCTGTTGAGGGACGTCGGCCTGTGCGGGCGGCGCGTTGAGGAGAGCGATGCCGAGAGCAATCGAGAGCAGCCAGGGGCGCATGGTGAGCATGGCGCTGTGTGTCCGTGCCGGGGCCTCCCGTCGATAGGCGTCGAAAAACGGGACAGGAGGAGTGGTTGTCGCCTCCCCGGCGCTACAAGTTATAGGCGAAAACCGTCCGTCTGTCTTGCTCCGCGTGAGGGACGGGGATCACCCGCATAACGTCGCTGCGTCCTGCGCCAGCTAGGTGAAATCACAGGAAATGACACGTCGGGTCGGGTGGTTGGCAAAGCGGCTGACTGTTAGGGAGTCATGTTCTCTCCCCTTTTCAAGTAGCGCCGATCCCGGACTTCGATGGTGCAGCGTTAGCACCGGCGCGCCTTTCAGCGCTGCCAAGCCTTGTCAGGCTCCTTCTCTCCGTTGCGGCCCAAGCGGGTGCAGCGCAGGCGCGGCCGTCGCTCTCCACGGCTGCGTGAAGTCCGCGATCGTCGCGGGCAGAAGAAAAGGAGAGATACCATGAGAGTCATCCACACATCGGAACTTGCTTACAAGACCCTGGCCCAACTGATCGTCATGTATTCGGAGATTGCACAAGCGCTGGCCGAGACAAAGCCCGGCAGTGTCGAACGGGCGAACATGATGAACACCCTCATGAACTGCGCGCGGTTAATCGACATAATGCGCCGAAGGAAAGCACCGAGGCCCTGAATTACCCACTCACATCAAGGCCCCGACCGGCAATCGCCGGTCGGGGTTTCGGCATGGCAGGCATGGAGGAGGAAGAGCGCCTACGCGCCCTTCTCGGTAGCCTCGGCGGCTTGCGCCGGTTTCTCTTTCGGCGGAAAGGCCGCGTAGCGTTTGCCGCCGATCAGGAGCGTGAAGCCTTTGCCTTTCTTGTGAGCGAAAGCTGCACCTGCGGGTTTGCCGCCCTTTGCGCCGTTCGCCCCGTTCTCGAAGATATAAAAGTCGGGAACTTGTTTCGTCTTTGCCGTCTGGTTTTCGGTTGTGGTTGTCATGGTGGTCTCTCCTTCGTTTGAATTACCCTCTCGGGCGATGCCTCCGATCAGCCAAAAGCGGGCGCGGCGTCACACAAAAAAATTGGGGGGACCGCCCTTTAGTTTGCATGTGCAACATGCGGCGGGGGAACCGAGGATTTTTGTTGACGCAAGAAGCGACCGCATATGGCAGGGGGCGCAAGGATGCACGAAGGGTTGATGCAAACCACTGAAGGAAGGAGATCGCTGACAACACCGGAAAACAGGCAACGAAACAGTTTCACACCCCGCGTCCTTCGGGACGGAAAAAGGAAAAGACAGGCAAGCGTAAGATACGGCTGCGACACAGGAGCTCAGGAAATTCTGGAATCGCGCACCTGATCCGCAGTCTGCGGGCGTTGGTCTGAGAAAGAAAGCGAATGGAAATGCCGGCGAATCGAAGAGGGATGCTCGATCGGCTATTCCAGTGCTCGTATCGTTCGTGAGCGGAGGAAGGGGAAGGGTTTCGCTTTTTCTGATTGAGGCTGAAGAGTGTCGCGCAACAGGTCCGCTTCAGCGGTTGCGCTCTTAAGAGATTGCCCGACGTTGTTGCCGGAGCGATCGAGGCTCGACGCTAAGTGTCCGGCATTCCGGTCAATCCCGGCCCCTCACGGCTTTTTGGTTCGGGGCTTGCCGGATTTTGCTGCGGCGCCGCCAGCGTGCACGCTGTCCGAGTCCGCGCCGGGCGCATCCGTTATCGGCTCCCATCCCGGTATTCCCTGCAAAATGCGCTCGGCATTCTTGGCAGGCGTGATGTGGCCGTAATAGTCCTCGATCATCTTGACGGAAGTACCCATTTGCTTGGCCAGGAAATACACGTCAATGCCTTCCATGAGCCGGAAGGTCGCGTAAGTGTGGCGAAAACAATATGTGCTCCGGCGGCTGCCGGAAGCGCTGATGAGAAGATTTGATTCTATCAGTAAGTCGGTGATCACCGAATTATAGAGGCTGTCAGCAGGCTTGCCCGTTCGAGTGGTAAACACGAAGTCGTCAGGCTTTATCGCCTTGCTGATCGCATGGATGCGCTCGAAGTAGGACGCAACGCTCTGCGGGGCGATGAGTTCGCGGAACTTGTCCTTGCCGCGTACATTGATGCAGACAAAATCGCGACCGTGCCTGTCGGTCCGCGCGTCAACGTCCCGCCAGCGCAGGTTGCTCGCTTCGATCGTCCGCATGCCGGTGTTGCTCATGACGAGCATGAAGTTATAGGCCATCGTTCGATGCCAGCGGCTCAGATCGTGAGGCGCTGCCTTGATCCAGCTCCGCGCGAAGGTGTGGAGATGCCGGTATTCCTTGGGCGTGAATTCCTCGCGGCGGCCCTTGTCGGAGGGCAGCTTGCCTTTCGGTATCTGACGTTCGCGGATGTAATTCCTGTCGGCGGCGAAGTTCAGCACGGCGCGGAAAATCATCATCTCGGCGCGTATCGTGCCGTCCTTTGCCGGAACATGAGGCTCTTCATCGTTTTCTTCCTCTTGTGCCGCATTGCCGTTGGCCTTTTTTGAAGGTTTGCCACCGATTTTTGCGGGCTTCTTCGGCGCATTGTTTTCCTTGCGCCAAAGGGGATAGCCCCTCCATTTGTCCTCGCCGATGAGCGTGATCTGGATGTGGCCCATATAGGGAACCAGATGAAGGCGGATATATGAATCGACTATTTTCCAGCGGTTAAGCGTGATCTGGCCTGACAGCGCGACGTTCTTTTGAGATGCGAGATATTCGTTCGCGACTTCCTCGAAGGATTTTTCGAAAATCGGAACCTCGTGCTTCACCCGAAAGCGGATGTCGGCGTCGTGGTCGAATGCCTTGTCGCGGGCTTCCCGGAGGTCGTTCGTCTTGAGGGAAATGGTCTTGTAGCGGTTCTCCAGGGGAATTTTGATGCGGCAATACCAGTTGTGGTGTTGCACATCCGCCCTTCGGAAAATGATGAGGCCGGTCTTGAGTTCCTCGATGTCGGTCAAAAAGGCCATTTGCGCGTATCTTTCTGTGCAGATTCCGTGTATAAAAAAACTGTAACCCCTTGATTTGGCTAGTCTGTGAAGGGGCTGTTTAGTGGAATTAGAACAGAAAAATGCTGAAAAGTCAAATACTTAATATAATTAATCTCTCCTTGCGGGAGAGGGCAGTTCCTGATGCTCAACAAACTCCGTGGGCGAGGGGGAATGGGCGCAACCCCTCACCCGCTTGAGATTGCTGCACCGTCTGCGCTGCCCTCTCCCGCAAGGGGAGAGGGCACTATAATAAGCACCGCGTCATAAGAATGAGGGGAACTAACATGAACTTTGTGCGTGCCGTTGTCGCCTCGATCATCGCGGCCTTTGTCTGGGCCACCGCCGCATTCGCCCAGGACTATCCCAATCGCCCGGTGACCCTGCTGGTCGCCTTCCCGCCCGGCGGCGCCGACGACGCCACGGCGCGCATCCTCCAGGACCCGCTGCAGCGGGCGCTGGGCCAACCGATTGTGATCGAAAATGTCGCCGGCGCGGGCGGGACGCTCGCCGTCGTTAAGGCCGCCAAGGCCGCGCCCGACGGTTACACCATCCTGTTGCACCAGAACTCGCTGGCGGCCGGGATGACGCTTTATCCCAACCGTTTCGACGCGGAAAAAGACTTCGTCCCCATCGGCCTCGTCAATACCGCCGCCGGCGTCCTAGCGGGACGCGCCGACCTGCCGCCGAACAATTTCGACGAGCTGATGCGCTGGATCAAAACGCCGGGACTGAACGTCAAGTTCGGGCATCCGGGCGTCGGCTCATGGGGCCATTTGGCCGGCGTGCTGATCGTGCAGGAACTCGGCATTTCCGCCACGCAGATACCCTATCGTGGCGCCGGACCGGTGCTGATCGACATGTTGGGCGGTCAGGTCGACATGGGCGTGCTGTCCGCCATCGCAGCCGCGCCCCAGGTCCACGACAAGAAGCTGAAAGCCTACGCGATCGTCGCGAGGAAGCCATTTTCCGGCCTGCCGGACCTCAAGACCCTGCCTGCGCTCGGCTACCGAAAACTCGATTTTGATTTCTGGCACGGATTGTTCGCGCCCGCCGGCACGCCGCGCCCGATTATCGAGAAGCTCAACGCCGCGCTGCGCACGGCGATGAACGACGAGAAGCTCAAGAAAACCTATGCCGAGGGCGGCATGGACACTTTCCCGCCGGAGGAGATGACCCCGGAAGGCGCCGGCGCGCTGCTCAAGCGCGAAATCCCCCTGTGGGGCGAGGTGATAAGGACGAATCACATCACGGGGCAGTGAGTCGTAGGGCGGGTTAGCGGCGCGCTTGCGCCGCGTAACCCGCCGCGACACGGCGCTATTTCCGTTCTCCGAACCTGCCCTTCGTCTCAATCTCTCCCGCCCAGTCGAGCGGGAACAATCCACCTTGAACGTCGCGATGGAAAGAAGAGTGCGGCCAATCTTGCGCCCGCCGCACAAGGCCGTGCTTGATCGGGTTTATGTAACAATACTCCACATGTCGCGCATAATCGGCATCGTTGCGGATCAAATGCTCCCAATACCGATACTGCCAGATCCCGCGTTCGCCGCGTGCTTCACGCACCGCAGAAAGGTTCTCGCCTTTCGGTAGCGATCGTGAAAAGCGAGCTTTGATCAATCGCCATCGCGTTGAAAAGTCAGAGTCGTCGGGCGGCAACGTCCAGACCGCGTGCAGATGATCCGGCAGTATGACAATAGCATCGATTTCGAATGGATATTTCTTCTGCGTCTCCTTGAAAGCGCGTCGCAGAGTGTCGACTTTTTCGACGAGCAAAGCTTGCCGGCGGTCCTGCAAATTATGCGTGAAAAACCAGCATGCGCCGGCAACAAAAGCGCGTCGATAGTTTGGCATGTCAAAAGTATAACATACCTCGAAGAAGGCGGCGGATTACGCCCCGCTGCGCGGGACTAATCCGCCCTACGGCACTGATCGTCGCGTTTCACGCTGCACGAACGAGGGTGGGCATGGCCCCCTTCCCCCTCACTTCCGCTTCCTCGAACTCGGCAGCGGCGATCGCACGGTCAAGCGCGGCGCGCAGCTCCTTGGCCGTCTCGAGCGTCAGTTCAACCCCCGCCCGGGCGCCGGGTTCGAGCGCCGTATTGATGAAGTCGAGCGTGATCACGTCGCCCAACGGCGCATGGCGCGCGTGATCATAGGCAACGACCGCCCGCGAGAGCGGGAACCATTCGTCCCCGCGTTTTGCCATGCCCTCTGCGCGCGCAAGCTCGATAATCGATGTGCACATATCCGGGGCCTCCTACTTCGCGAGGTGCTTGCCGAAGAAAGCAAACACCTTGCTCCAACCATCCATCGCCTGTTCCGGCCGGTAGATCGGCCGATGCCAATAGAAGAAGCCGTGGCCGGCACCGTCGTAGCGGTGCAACTCGTAGGACTTGCCGTGCTTCTTGAGTTCGGCCTCGTGTTGATTGACCTGCTCGGGGCTCGGCGCCCGGTCGTCGTTGCCGAATAGTCCGAGCAGCGGACAGCTGAGGTCCTTCGTCATGTCGATCGGCGCGACAGGCGTCTTGTCGTTGAGCTCTTCCTTGCCCATCACCACGCGGCCGCCCCACAGCTCGGCGCAGGCGTCGACGTCCTTCCTCTGGCAGGCATAGATGAAGGCGTGACGGCCGCCGGAACAAGAACCGAAAACGCCCACCTTTCCATTGTGATTGGGTTGCGCGCGCATCCACTTCACCGCGGCCGCGGTATCGCCGACCATCTGGCTGTCGGGAATGCCGCCTTCGGCGCGCACTTTGGCGGCGACGTCGTCCGGGTTCCCGTTGCCCGAACGTTCGTAAAGATTGGCGCAGATCGCCAGATAGCCGTGATGCGCGAAGCGGCGCGTCGACTCGATATAGAGCTCGCTCCAGCCTGGAAGATGGTGGACGAGCACTACACCCGGAAAAGGGCCCGACCCTGACGGCTTCGCTACATAAGCCGTAATTGGCGTTCCCTTGTCGCCGTTGATCGTCACGTTCTCGCACGTCATGCCTCGGTAAAACGACATCAATCTTTCTCCCTAGTTGTCAGCGTTCGTGCTTCGATGAACCCAATCTAGTGTCCCGATTCCGAAGTTCGCTTGAGTTTGCCGCACGCTCCGGAGCGAACTTCGGAATCGAAGGACACTAGCAAACCTATGATTCTAGTGCCGCTTTGAACCCGAAGTTCGCAACCGGACTCACGGCAATTGTGGTGCGAACTTCGGGTTCGCGGTACTAGCTTGTTATACCGCCTGAGTTGCCCTCTCCCGCAAGGGGGGGAGGCGCAATAACAAGCACCGCGCTCACTCCGCCTTCAGCCCCGCGGCCTTGATGACCGGGCCCCATTTGGCCATTTCCGATTTGAAGAACGCGGCGCATTCCTCGGGCGAATTGCCGACCGGCACATAGGCTATTGCGGCGAGCTTCTCTTTCACGTCGGGCTGCGCGAGCGCGGCGACCAAGAGGCCGTGGAGCTTCGTGACGATTTCCTTGGGCGTGCCGGCCGGCATCACGACCGCGGTCCAGGTGAAGCCTTCGACTTCGGGGAAGCCCGCCTCGGCCATGGTCGGGATATCCGGCAAGGTCGGCGAGCGCTCTTTGCCGGTGACCGCGAGCGCGCGCAGCTTGCCGTCCTTGATCAGCGGCACCGCCGGCGCGGCGGCGCCGAACGAGATCGGCGTGTGGCCGGCGACCGCCGCGAGCACCGCGTTGCCGCCGCCCTCGAACGGCACGTGCACGAGGTCGAGCTTGAGTTCGTGCTGGAACAGCGCGCCGACGAGTTGCGGGGGCGTGCCGGTGCCGGGCGAGGCGTAGCTGAACTTGCCGGGCGTCGCGCGGATGAGATCGACCAACTCCTTGACGCTCGTCGCTGGCACCGACGGATGAACGCCGAGCACCACCGGCGTCGTGGCGCCGAGCGTGACCGCGTCGAAGTCCTTGAGCGGATCGAACGGGACGTGATCGAACAGGAACGGGTTGTTGGTGAGGTTGCCGCCGGTGACGAGCGCGGTGTAGCCGTCGGGCGCCGATTGCGCCGCGCGGCCGGTGCCGATGTTTCCGCCCGCGCCGCGCAGGTTTTCGACGAAGAAATTCTGCCCCGTCGCCGCGGCGAGCTTCTGCCCGATCAGGCGGGCGAAAATATCGGTGGGTCCGCCCGGAGCGAAACCGACGATGAGCTTGACCGGCCGCGAGGGCCATGTTTCGGCGGAGGAGGCGAGGCCGGAAATAAATAAACAAAGCGCCAACGCCAAGTATTTTTTCATTGCAGAGTCCTATTTCGCCGTGGCGCCGTAGGGTGGGCTACAGTAAGGCGGAGCGAATGCGACGCCGTGCCCACCATTTGTTCGCGAGGCCCATCGGTTGGTGGGCACGTCGTCGGCGCGGGCGCGCCTCCGCCTTAGCCCACCCTACGGAATCTACCGCACGAACTTATACCGGAACCGATCCCCGTCCGCCTCGATGAGCCCGGTGGTGGGCGAGGGGAAATGGATCGGCAGCACGAAGGTGCTGGTGCCCGCCGTGTCGTTGAGGAACTTGCGGCGCGAGCGCTCGGCCTCCTTGGCGTCCCAGTCGAAGATGGTCGACCAGCCCGGCTCGCGGCATTGCAGCGCGTGATGCATCAGGTCGCCGATGACGACAGCGTGCTGGCCGCGCGAACGGATGTTGACGCAGCAGTGGCACGGCGAGTGGCCGGGCGTCGGCGTGAGCGAGAAGGTGTCGTCGAGCTGGTAATCGTCGTCGACGAGCAGAGCCTGGCCGGCCTTGACGATCGGCTCGCAGTTGTAGCCCCACACGTTGCCGCCGCCGCCGGGGCGGTTCTCGCCGCGCTTGTTCGATTCCTCCCAGGCCGCGTATTCGCCCTTGTGGAAAATGTATTTGGCGCGCGGGAAGGTCGGCACCCAGCGGCCGTCGCGCAGCATCGTGTTCCAGCCGGTGTGGTCGATGTGCAGGTGCGTGCAGAACACGTAGTCGATGTCTTCGAAGCGCAGGCCGGCGGCGGCGAAGCCGTCGAGCCACGGCTTTTTCGGGAAGTCGAACGGCGGCGGATAGCCCTTGTCCTCGCCGGTGCAGGTGTCGACCAGAATCTTGTGCTTGGGCGTGCGCACCAGGAACGTCTGATAGGTGATCACCATGCGGCCGGAGGTCCAGTCGAACACCTCGGAGTCCATCGACGCGAGATGGCGCTTGCCGACCTCGGGGTCGTAGCCGACGAACATGTCCTCCGGCTTCCGCCACGGCCCGTCGCGCTCGATGATGCTGGTGATGGTGACGTCGCCGACGGTGAGTTGTTTCATATGTTCCTTCCTGCCCTAAGTAATTCTGTTCTCGCGGCTAGATTCATACCACGCGCCACAGGCGCGGTGCCCATTACGGCGCCCTCTCCCCTTGCGGGAGAGGGCAGCGCGGACGGTGCAGCATCCTCGATCGGGTGAGGGGTCGAGGATAGAACCCCTCACCCAACGGAGTTTGTTGATCGCCCGGAGTGGCCCTCTCCCGCAAGGGGAGAGGGCGCAAATACGGCCGCCGCGGCAGTTGCGGGAGATGGCGCAAATGCGGTCGCCGTGGCGATTATCAAATCACCTTGCGCTCGCGCATGTCCTTGACGTCGTCGGCCGAGCAGCCGAGCCAGGCGCCGTAGATTGCCTCGCTGTCGGCGCCGTGCACCGGCGCCGATTCGAGCGGTACGTGGCTGTCCGACATGCGCACCGGCCACGCCGGCACCGTCACCTTGCCGCGCACCGGATGATCGATCGTCTGCATCATGCCGCGTGCGTGCAGGTCGGGATCGTTGAGCAGCTCGAGGGTGGTCATGACCGCGCCGCAGGGCACGCCGGCGCCGGCGATCTTTTCCATCACCTCCTGCTTGGTGCGGGTCGCGGTCCAGGCGGTGATCGCCGCGTTGACGACATCGCGATACTTCGCGCGCGTGGAGCCGTCCTTCATGCGCGGATCGTCGAGCAGATCCTCGCGGCCGATCGCGCGCGCGAGCCGGCGCCAGTGCTCCTCGTTGCCGCGCGAAGCAAAGATGTAGGCCCAGTCGTTGAGTCCGCCCGGCGCGCATTTGTAGAGGTCGCCGGGCGCGGTGCCGATGATGGTGTTGCCGGCGCGCGGCAGCTGCTCCGTGAGCGCGGCTTGGCGGCTCATGGGCGTACGGCAGTAGTTGAGCATGGCGTCGCGCATGGCGATCTGGATGTGCTGGCCGCGGCCGGTCGCCATGCGCTGATAGAGCGCGGCGAGGATGCCCATGGCGCACAGCATGCCGGTGCCGGTGTCGCCGACCGAGGCGCCCGGCTTGATCGGCGGGGAGTCCGGCAGGCCGTTCACGCCCATGGTGCCGCCCATCGCCTGGGCGATCATGTCGAAGCAAAGATAATTGGCGTGCGGGCTCTCGGGCGCGAAGCCCTTCACCTGGGCGAAGATCAGGCGCGGATTGAGCTTGGAGAGCCGCGGCCAGTCGAAGCCGAGGCGCGCGAAGGTGCCGGGCGCCATGTTCTCGACCAGCACATCGGCCTGCTCGATCATGCGGGTGAGCAGCGCCTTGCCTTCCTCGCTCTTGAGGTTGCAGGTGACGCTGCGTTTGTTGAGGTTGTAGAAGATGAAATAATGGGAGTCGGCGTCGGGACTGTCGGTGAAGCCCCAGCGTCCGGGCTCGCCGCGGTTGGGCTCCTCCACCTTGACGACTTCGGCGCCGAACCACGCCAGCGCTTCGGTGCACGACGGGCCGGCCTCGAACTGGGTGAGGTCGAGCACCTTGATTCCGGCAAGCGCGGCCGCCGGGGCGGGGCCCGCCGAGGCGGCGGCGGTGGGGGCAGTCTTTTCCAGCATGGCGTTCTCCCGAGGTTTCCGGCGGGCGCGACCGTCTTTCGCGGCGGCTCCGGTTCGCCCACGGCCATTGTGCTACCGCCCGCGCGCGTCAGCAACATGCGGCCAGCGATTTGCCGTTGACCGGGTACCCGGCTCGACCACCTCGAATCGGTGTCGGACTAAGAGAAAAGCTGCTAATCAGCGCGGCTTTCGGGGGCGGGAAGAAAGCGGAATACGGCGAGATGGGCGGAACGGCGAGCATGACGGCGAGGGTGCGGAACAATCGCATCCTGGACTATGCGGTTGCCGCCGTGCTGGCCGCGGTTGCCTTCGCGTTCAGTCCGCCCGGCCTGCTTCTGACAAAGGGATACGACAGTCTGACTTTGCGCGCCGTCGTCATGACGCTTGCCCTCGACGTGTTCTTGCTGGTGTGGATCGGGGCGATCTTGACACACGGCCGCTGGCGCCGGTTCTTCTTTCATCTGATCGTGTGGACCTTCCCGCTGGTTCTGCTCGACGGGCTCGAGGCGCTGGCACACGCCGTCCATTTGGCCGACCGCATCATGCCGATCACCGACAATTCGGTCCTGCGCGGCAACGGGCGCACCTTGGATTATCTCCTCGGCGATGACCGGACCGTGCCCGCGGATCCGGGCTGGCGGCTTTACCGGCCGCGCAATGCCGACGGCATCTTTATCAACGAGCTCGGCCTGCGCACCGCCGCTCCAACGCCGAAGTCGCCGGGCGAATGGCGCGTCGCGATCAGCGGCGGGTCGACCGTGTGGGGCTGGCGCGTTCTCGACGCCGACACGATCCCGGAGATCATTCAACGGTTGCTGCCGCACAAGGCGGGCAAGATCACCGTCTATAATTTCGGAATCGAAGGCGCGACCCTCGAGGCCGAGCTTTTGACGCTCAAAAGATTCCGCGAGATTTACGCGCTCGACGAGGTGCTGTTCTACACCGGTTCAAACGACGTGCTGAACGTCTATTGGGAGGCAACAACGGGGCGGCCCGAGTTTGACAAGTTTGTTGCTTCCGGCTTCGAACTTGCGAAGGCGGCACGGCGCCTGAATGCCCTGCTGCAAGGCGCGAACGCGAACTCTCTGGCGAAGTTTGCAAACGACAAGCTGGCCGGGATATTGCAACACAATCCGCTGCGACGCGGCGTTGCGGCCGCAGAAGACTATTGTCGCAGCGCCGAGCTGGATTGCGTGTTCGCGCTTCAGCCGACGCTGGTGACGCGCAAAAATCATCCGGCGGGAGAGGAGAGGATCGCCAAAACCTACGACATACTCTTTCCCGCAATGGCGCTGCTGACGCGGCAAATGTACCGCGACGCGATGGCGGCCGGGCCGAGCGGCCGGATGTACGACCTCACCGGCGTGTTCGACGATCAAGCAAGCGCGTTCTTTACCGACCACATCCATGTGAACGAGGACGGCAATCGCGTGGTCGCCGAAGCGCTGGTGCCGATTTTGTTGAAAGGAAAACCCTGAGTATTTGTGGTGTGGGCAAAGCACATCTCGACTTCGTCATGCCCCGCGAAAGCGGGGCATCCAGTAAACAGCGCCGTTGCGTTTATTTGCGAGGCCTGTGGTTACTGGATCGCCCGCTTTCGCGGGCGATGACGAGTCATCAGTATATTCATCACGCCTTGTTCACGCCCCAGAACGAGGGGACCGGGCCCTTGGCGATGCCGGACAGGTTCTTGCGCCAGGCCTGATAGGTGAGGAAGAAGCCGGTCGGCGCATAGACGACGTAATCGAACGCCGCCTTGTTGAGCCGGCGCACCGCCGCCTGCTCTTCGTCGAAAGATTTCGCCGCGAACCAGTTCGTCACCTCGGCCTCGACCGCGTCGCTCTTGGGCCAGCCGAACCAGGCGCCGTCGCCGTTGGCGCGGAGCTGGAAATTGGAGGCCGGATTCACGCTTCCCGCGCCGGTGTGCCAGGTGTGGAACATGTTCCAGCCGCCCTGGCCGGGCGGCGTCTTGACGGCGCGGCGCGCGCCCACCGTGCCCCAGTCGGTCGCGACCAGATCGACCTTCATGCCCATGCGCTTGAGGAGATCCGCGGTCACTTCGCCCATGACCTTGATCACCGGCTGGTCCTGCGCGACCAGGCAGGACACCGGCTCGCCCGCGTAGCCGCTCTCGGCGAGCAGGCGCTTTGCGGCATCGAGGTCGCGCGGGCCTTTGAGAATGTCGCCGCCCTCTTCGGTGTAGAGCGGGGTACCCGGGGTGAAATAGCTCGGCAACATTCGCCATAGGTCGGTGTCGTCGCCCGCCACCGCGCGCATGTAATCTTCCTGGCTCATTGCCGTGAGCACGGCACGGCGCGCGCGCACGTCGTTGAACGGCGGATAGAGGTGGTTCATGCGGAACGAGCCGATGTTGCCGAGCGGATCGGCGATGTCGACGGCGACGTTGCGGTTGCTTTTAAGCATCGGCGCGAGGTCGGAGATTGGGTTCTCCCACCAGTCGACTTCGCCGTTCTGCAGCGCCGCCGCGGCGGTGCCCGGATCCGGCATGATTTCCCATTCGACGCGGTCGACCAGCATCGCCTTGCCGCCGGCGAGCCACGAGCGCGGCTCCGCGCGCGGCACGTAATCGGCGAATCTCTCGAAGGCCGCCCGCGCGCCGGGGACCCAGTCGCTGCGCACGAACTTCATCGGGCCGCTGCCGACGTATTCGGTTATTTGTTTGAACGGGTCGGTTCTGGCCATGCGCTCCGGCATCATGAAGGCGGCGGTGATGTGCTTGGCGAGCGCGAACCGGAGGTGCGGGTAGGGTTGCTTGAGCACCCAGCGAAAAGTGCGGTCGTCGACTGCCGTCAATTCGTTCTGGATGGGCTTGATCATCTGCCCCATGGAGTCGCGCACCTGCCAGCGGGCAAGGCTCGCGACGCAGTCCCTGGCGAGCACCGGCTCGCCGTCGTGCCACTTGAGCCCGGGGCGCAGGCGGAAGGTCCAGGTGAGCCCGTCGTCGGAGACTTCCTCGGCCTCGATCATCTGGCGCTGCGGCGTGAGCTTCTCGTCGATGCCGTAGAGCATGTCCCACACCATCACCGAGGCGTTGCGCACCACGACAGTGGAGGACCAGACCGGATCGAAGTTCGACAGATCCGCCTGCGGCACGAAGCGTATGGTCCGCGCGGCCGCACGCTGGGAGACCGCCGGGCACGCCAAGCCGCCGGCGACCGCGCCGGCGGCGGCCATGGTTTTCAGCACGGTCCTGCGATGCAGCATGGGCGCTCCTCACGTTCGATTTTGAAATGATCCACCAGCCCTCGTGTCAGCGCAACGTGCGAGCGCAACGCGGCGGATCGAATCGCTGGCCAAGACACGGAAGACGATCCCGGTCTAACCTGCGTCTACTTTGGACGCTGGGAATCAAGGAGATCGGGCATGGCTATGGAAACCGTAATGGAAGGCGCCGCGGCGGAGCGTCCGGGTCTTGCCGGCGTGATCGTCGCGGCAACCATCGGCAATGTGCTCGAATGGTTCGACTTCCTCGTCTACGGTTTCTTCGCCGTTTACATGGCGGAGGTGTTCTTCCCGGCGACCGATCCGAACGTGTCGCTGCTGATCACTTTCGGCACATTCGGGCTCGCCTACGTGGTGCGGCCGCTGGGCGCGCTCGTGGTCGGCACCTACACCGACCGGCACGGCCGCAAGGCGGGTCTCACCCTGTCGATCGGTCTCATGATGATCGGCACCGTCCTGATGGTGATTACGCCGGGCTACGTCAGCATCGGCATTGCCGCGCCGATCATCATCACCCTCGCGCGCATCCTGCAGGGCTTCTCGGTGGGCGGCGAATTCGGCAGTGCCGTGGCTTTCCTGGTCGAGCACGCCGGCGAGCGCAAGGGCTACGTGGCGGGCTGGCAGTGGGCGAGCATCGGCATGGTCTCGATCGTCGTGTCGCTGTTCGGCGTCGCTCTGACGACGGCACTGACGCACGAGCAGCTGGTCGATTGGGGCTGGCGCATCCCTTACGTCTTCGGCCTGCTAGTCGGCCCGGTCGGCCTCTACATCCGCGCACGCATGAGCGAGACGCCGGAGTTCCTCGCCGCGGAAAAGCCGGCGGCGGTGCCGATCGGCGAGCTGTTGCGCCGGCAGCCGGTGTCGTTCCTGCTCGCGCTCGGCGCCGCCATCGTGTCGAACAGCTCCTATTATCTCCTGCTGTACATCCCGACCTACGGGGTCAAGACGCTGCATCTGCCGCCCAACACCGGGTTTATTGCGACGCTGGTGGGCGGCGTCATGCTCGCCGTGTTCTCGGTGGTCGCGGGCTACTACTCCGACAAGATCAAGCCGCGCGCGCGCATCATGCTGATCACGGCGTGGTTGTTCGCGTTGGCCTCGTATCCCTGCTTCTGGCTGATGGACAAATACCCCTCGCTCGCAACCGCCATGTTCGCGGTCGGCTTCCTCAATCTGATCAAGGCGGGTTACAGCGGCGTGCTGCCGTCGGTGATGTCGGAGCAATTCCCGGTCGAGACCCGCGCGATCGGCTGCGCGCTCGCTTTCAGCATCTCGGTGACGATCTTCGGCGGCTTCGCGCCGTTTTTCGCCACCTGGCTGATCGCGAAAACCGGCGATCCGCTCTCGCCCAGCTACTACCTGATGGCGACCGCCCTCATGAGCGTCGTCGCGCTGATGGTCATCGAGCGCCGATCAAAAGCCGGTGAACGAAGGTAATTTAACGGCGAAACCTTCCCGAGGTCGGTTGTTCACTTCGTCAATGGAAGTAACGCTGGCGGCCCATGCCCGGGCCTCGGCACTCTCGCCCCTCGATCAGCCGGCGCGCGCGGCTGCTGCGCGCGGCGCTGCGGGTCGAGAAACGCCTCCTCGGCAAGAAGAGCCGGCCGATGCCGAAGGTGCGCGCGGGCCTCGCGCGCCTCGCGCCGTTCGTGCCCGGCCGGCGCAAATACACACAGCAAACGGAGGTTGACGCCGGCGGCGTTCCCGGCCTGCTGACGGCGGTGGCGCAGTCGCGCGCCGACCGTTGCGTGCTGTATTTCCACGGCGGCGCCTACTGCATCGGCACCGCGGCGCTCTACCGCGATTTTCTATGGCGCGTCGCCGCGGCGGCACGCGCCCAGGTGCTCTATTTCGATTATCGGCTGGCGCCGGAGCATCCGTTTCCCGCCGCGCTCGAAGATGCCATTGCCGCCTACCGCTGGCTCGCCACCCGGTTCGAGCCGCGCCACATCGCCTTTGCGGGCGACTCGGCGGGCGGCGGCCTGTTGCTTGCGGCGATGCTGCGGCTGCGCGACGAGGGCGCGCAGTTGCCCGCTGCCGCCGCCGCGCTCTGCCCGTGGACCGATCTCACACTCACGGGAGCGTCGATGCGCGCCAACGCGGAGGCCGATCCCATGCTCGATCCCGACAACCTGCCCGAACTGGTGCGCAACTATTGCGCCGGCGCCGATGCGCGCAATCCGTACGTCTCCCCGATCTACGGCGATCCGGCCGGGCTGCCGCCCACGCTGATCCAGGCCGGCAGCGACGAAATCCTGCGCGACGACGCGGTGCGCGCGGCGGACAAGATGCGCGACGCGGGCTGCGCCGTCGATCTGGAATTATGGGATCGGATGCCGCACGTTTGGCATCTCTACGCGCGGTTCGTTCCGGAAGCCCGCCGGGCGCTCGCGCGCGTCGGCGACTTTTTGCAAGCGCGGATGTAACGTAGGGTGGGTTAGCGGCGCGCTTGCGCCGCGTAACCCACCGGCGGTCTTTCCAAACAAACAAAACGGTGGGTTACGCCGCCTTCGCTACGCTCCGGCGGCTAACCCACCCTACGGTTTCTCCACCTTGCCGCCGCTCTCGGCCCAGTCCTTGAAGCCGCCGAGGTTATAGACTTGGTCGTATCCCATGTCCTTGAGGAGCTTGCCGGCGAGCGCCGCGCGCCCGCCCGAGCCGCAGTAGACAATGACGGCCTTGTCTTGGCTGAAGTTCTTGTCGTGCGTGGGCGCCTCGGGATCGGCGCGGAATTCCAGGAGGCCGCGCGACACATGCACGGCGCCGGCGACCTTGCCGGTCTGCTGCACTTCGGAGCCGTCGCGCACGTCGACCACGAGCGTATTGCCCTTGGCCATCATGTCGCGCGCCTGCGCCGGCGTGATGCGCGGCACCGCGGCGTTGGCGGCTTCCATCATCTGCTTGACGGTCAGGGCCATGGCTTCCTCCTCGCTCTTCTGGCCGTGCAACATAGCAGGCTAAGCTCAGGAAGTAAGTGAAACGGAGGGATCGGCAGATGCGGCTCAAGAACAAGATCGGCATCGTGACGGCGGCGGGCTCCGGCATGGGCCGCGCCGGCGCCATTCGGTTCGCCCGCGAAGGCGCGAGCGTCGGCGTGGTCGACGTGGACGGTGCGAGCGTCGCGGCGGTGGTCGCGGAAATCACGGCGGGCGGCGGCAAAGCCAAGGGCATCGTCGCCGATTTGCGCGACGACGCCAACGCCCGGCGCATCGTGCGCGAGACGGCGAACGCCTTCGGCGGCCTCGATTTCGTCTGGAATCATCTCGGCCATCCCGGCCCGGCCTCGGTCGAAGGCATCGAGATGGCGGACTTCGCGCTGGCGGTCGATCTCAATCTGCGCTCGCAGGTCGTCACAACCGACGCGGCGCTGCCGGAGCTGCGCGCGCGCGGTGGCGGCAGCCTGCTCTACACCGCCTCGACCTCGGGCCTCGTCGGCTCGCAGTTCAGCCCGGTCTATTCGATGGTGAAGTTCGGCGTGGTCGGCTTCGTGCGCGCGCTCGCCAAGCGCGTCGCCAAGGACGGCATCCGCGTCAACGCCATCTGCCCCGGCGCCACCGACACGCCGATGCTGCGCGTGTTCGTGGCGCGTCCCGACCAGCAGAGCACGCTCGGCCGCGACCCGGAAGAGCTGGTGCGCCAGCGCGCCGGCCAGAATGCCATGGGCCGCCCCGGCCGGCCGGAAGAGATCGCCAACGCGGCGCTGTTTCTCATCTCGGACGAGGCCTCGTTCGTCACCGGCGCCGCGCTGCCGGTCGACGGCGGCACCACGGCGTAGCGTGCAACGGCTATCGGGTTTTTGGAAAACATCATGCTCCAACAATAGCGTTTCGAAGAAAAGTCGCCCCATTCAGGCGACATTCGCAGCGCGGTCCGGCCAGCCGATCGGGTTGATGGACGCTCGCGAAGCTGGTAAATTGGCGTTTGCCGTGACGTGAATGAGGGCGTCACATGGACTACGACGATTATCTGCGCGAGCAGGCGAGCCAGTTCCGGCGCCTCGCGGAAGGGGCGCAGGATCCTCCGGTCAAGGCCGAGCTTTTCGAATTGGCCGAGATCTGCGAGGAGATCGCCAACAACGTCGAAGATCGGATGACCGCCGGGTAAGCGCGACGCGTGGTCGCGCAGCGGCAATCGCGCGGCGTTGCAGAGCAACGCCGTTCGATCGGCTATCCCACAATTACCGCGGTGCGGCGGAATCAGCTCTCGTATTTGAACGAGAGCGCGACGCGCGTGCGGAAATTCAGCACCTTGCCGTCGTCGTCGACCGTGAGATCCATCTTGGTGACTTCGGCAACGCGCAGGTCGCGCAGGGATTTGGATGCGGTCTCGATTGCGCGCTTGGCGGCATCCTCCCAGGATTCGTCACTGACGCCGACCACGTCGATGACCCGGTAAACGCTGCCCTTGCTGCCTTTCGCCATGGGGACCTCCCGAGATTTGGTTCTTGCGGGAGGCAGCTTAGCACGACGCGACTAGAGCGCGATGGCTAAAGCCGGTCCGTAAAAGAATGAGCCAGTATTGAATCAGACTCAGCGATCCCGCAGCTTCGGGTCGAGGGCATCGCGCTACGTTACTCGAAAAGTGGTGCGACCCTGCTCAGTACTTCATCCACGATCTCGTCAGGAACGCTTTCGATCTTCCTTCCGGCACGTGCACGCAGATCAAGGGTGCGTGGTTGGTCGCAACGAACGACGCCCGTGGTTCGCGTGCCTGCGCCCATGAGCGTTACCGCAAACCCCGCCATTCGGACGAAGCTGCCTCCAGTAGTAATTGGCAGGACAACCGGAACACCCGTCACGCGGTTGAAGTTGCTGCGGGAGATCACCAAGACAGGCCGCTTGCCTTGTTGCTCGTGGCCTGCGGCCGGATCGAGCGAAACGAGGTAGATATCGCCCCGATCCATCAAATCAGCTCGCGACCAACCGGCGGCCCAGAGACCCAGTTGCGCTCCTCGCGCGGTCGCCGCGCCGGCCGACGACACTGTGCGAGCAATTCGTCGAGTGAGTAGCGCCGCCGTTTCTTGGGCTCGACGACCAGCCTGCCCGCCTTAATTGAGAGCCCCACTGACGCGTCGGGTGCGAGGTCCAGCGCCTCCAAAAGGGGCTTTGGGATTGCGACCATTACGGATCCTCCGACCCGTCGAAGTCTTGCCTCGTGGGACATGATGAGCGCCTTTGCGTCAAGTTATACCCCAATATAACTTCGACGCGTAGGGACCACAAGTACTCACCGCTCCCGGAGCTTCGGGTCGAGGGCGTCGCGCAGCGCGTCGCCGAACAGGCTGAAGCCGAACACGGTGAGCGCGATCGCGACGCCAGGGAAGATCGCAAGCGGCGGAATTGACAACCAAAACGTTATCTCATAATATCGTAAATCCTTTAGTTGCCCGCCAAGCAAAAACGACCTGCCCAATTGATTAGGTGATCCCCGGACTCGGCCCGGTGCCGTGGCCGTCGCAGCCGAATGGGCGACGATCATAGGACAAGCCCTTGGGCGGTCCCCTTTGATCGTTTTGTTATCAATGAGGGTTCAAGGGAGAGTTGCCATGCCGCTGCCAATGTCGGGGAAAGCGGGGATAGGGCCGGGATTGGCCAACCTCGTTCAGCATTCCGGCCGCCGTTTCGCCTGTGTTTTGGCGCTCGTCGCCGGGGCGATGGGGTTGCTGCTCGGCCCGCCGATCGTGAAGGCAGATACGCCGCTGAGTGGTCAACGCACCACCGTGTCCCCGATGGTCGCGCTCCCTCTGAACGGCGGCGAGAGTCAGTCGACGATCGTGGCGCCCGGACTCAAAACAGCTGACTGCCCGTCCGGCCGCATTCTCATTACCAACGACTACAGTCTGCGAGACCAGACGAATCTCACCGGCGTCGATCCCAGCGATCCGACGCACTTTTTGGTTAGGGACATTGTTTCCGGCTATGACCTCGACGGCAACAATGCCGCGACACCTTACACCTCGACATTCGAGGTGCCGTTTGCCAGCGACCCGGATCCCAATCAACGCATATATCGCCCGACAGCCGACCAGGATCATGACATCGTAACGCTCAATGACGGCACGGTTCTCCTTATCGCCGTCGCGGAATCCGTCAATCCCAATGTGCAGAATCAACCTTGGTTCCAATATTCCTTCACGCAGACTGGTGTAACGCCAAACAAGATCGCTCTCGGCCCTGGTGTTCGCACCGTCATGTACATCTGGCGGTCCACCGATTGCGGCGGGAAGTTTACGTGGGCTTCGGAAATCGATCCGGCCAATTTCCAGGTGATCGGCAACTCCGGGTCGACCAGCGTGCCTGGACTGACGGATGGCTCCTGCGCCTTCCCCCAAGTGTACGGCCACGGAACGCCTCCTTTTTTTGCAACGGCTGACGGGACCATCGGCGACGACCCAAATCACTTTTACTACCCGGCGAGCGCGCCGCCCGGATATGTAGACCCCAATCCGAATAATCCCGCTGCCAATCCGATATATCCGCCGTGGTACCCGGTACCAACCACGGTTCCGCCGTCAGGCGTATTCTTCAAGGGCTACAATCAAGGTGGGACCGACGGGCCGTTGGCGCGGGTCGACCCGCGCGATGATTCCATCTATGTGACTTTCCAATGCGTCGGGAACAACGTTGGAAGCGATCCCAACGTATTCCCATATTCACAATCCTATGTGCTCGACGGAAATCTTCAGTCGGATGCACAGGGCAACGCGCTGTTGGATGCCCAAGGAAATGTGCAGACCCAGAGCCCCAATCTTCTCAACAAGACGATCGTCTTTCGCTCCACCGATGGTGGACTGAACTGGGCTCAGGTGGGCGAACTGCCGGTCGCAGTGTGGCGCAGTTCGATCGCCCCTTTCACCCAGCCGACCGCGGACGGATCGGAGCCGCAAAAGCAACTGGCTTTTTTTGTTCCCGGCGGAGCGATGATCGGCTCCGTGCTGCCCGACAGTGGCCCGCTAAATTTCTTCGAGTCAGGTACCACGCCATTGGTGATCCCGTCTTTCTTTGGCGACGGCAGCGTCGTCAACCTGCCGACCCTGGTCGTGAACGAAAATACGTCGCTCACGCCGACGATCGGCTGGGGCGATAGCCCGACCAATCTCACTTACGGCAACGTCATGAACTCCACCTTCGTCGCGCGAGGACCTGTCGTCGGTGGCCATCAGACCCTGCTGCTCAGCTATCCGGCTGATAACGAGGGAATGTGTGTGGTGGGACCGTGCGCGTCCAAAGGTCATGGTCAAGCTGGCGTCCTCTACGACCCCGTGGGAAACCAGTGGTGGCCTTTGAACCCGCCGATCGGGCCGCGAAGCAATGACCCGAACGATTTTATCGTCCATCTGACCGCGATCGACCTCGGGGATGGTCGACGTCAACAGCACAACCAAACAGGCAACGGTCATCGGCCGGGTCATCTTTCCCGACGCGACAAATTCGGGCGACTTCGTGATTTCCCAGACATCCACCTGTCCGGGGCAGCCGCCGTGCGAATATGACCTGACCGTGGGCGCTGGCGGATTCTGGGGTGATTATCGTACAGGGTCCGGCTACATGATCTCAGGCGCTCTGTGGGATTCACCCATTTACAAATTTTATCCAAACTGGGTAGAGCCGCCAAATCAGAAGGCCGAATTCGCGGAAGTGACAGTCGACATGTCGCTCTATTATTATTTCGTCATCGGCTTCAACTTCGACACCTCTTACATGATGACCGCATCGCCAGAGAATGCCGTCATAATCTGGCGCGCCGGCAGTGCGAAGGAATTCATCGTCCTGCGGGGACACGAGGCAAAGGTGTCATCCGCCGCCTTCAGTCCCGACGGATCGCGGATTGTCACGGCGTCGGCGGACAAGACCGCTCGCGTTTGGAACGCCAGGACGGGAAAGCAAATCACCGTTTTACGGGGACATGAGGCGCCCGTTGTGTCCGCTGCCTTCAGTGCCGACGGATCGCGGATCGTCACGGCGTCGGCTGACAGGACCGCGCGCGTCTGGGACGCCAGGACGGGGAAGCAAATCACGGTTTTGCGGGGACACACGGCGGCAGTTGCGTCCGCTGCCTTCAGTTCTAATGGATCGCGGATCGTCACGGCGTCGGCCGATAAGACTGCTCGCGTCTGGGACGCCAAGACGGGGAAGCAAATCACCGTTTTGCGGGGACATGCGGCGGAAGTGTTGTTCGCCGCCTTCAGTTCTGATGGATTGCGGGTCGTCACGGCGTCGGCAGACAAGACCGCGCGCATCTGGAGCGCGGCGACCGCGAAGGAAATCATCGTTCTGCGCGGGCATGACAGCGCTGTAAAATCAGCGGCCTTCAGTCCCGACGGATCACGGATCGTCACAGCGTCGTGGGACAAGACCGCTCGCATCTGGAACGCTGAAACGGGCAAGGAGGTAACGGTTCTGCGTGGACACGCGGGCGCCGTGAAGTCCGCCGCTTTCAGTCGGGACGGCTCACGCATCGTCACCGCCTCGTGGGACAACACCGCTCGCATCTGGAACGCTGGAACGGGAAAGGAAGTCACCGTTCTGCGCGGCGAGGCAGAGCACGTGGCCTCCACCATCCCCGTGGTCTCGACGAGTACCGGGAGAAAAGCCCCGCGCAGATTGACATTCAAGGAGATCAGTCGGCTGCGTTCGATCGGCGAGCTTGATGCAAAGGCGCAGCAGCGCGAAGGCGCCGAACGGCGCTGAGCGCTGTCCCGCGGCACCAGCGTTCGACGCCGATCGGTGCCGGCGCCCAGCCCAAGAAATGCCGCTACCGCTCCCGCAGCTTCGGGTCGAGGGCGTCGCGCAGCGCGTCGCCGAACAGGCTGAAGCCGAACACGGTGAGGGCGATCGCGACGCCGGGGAAGATCGCGATCCACGGCGCGGTGGTGGCGTATTCCTCGGCGCCCCCTTGCAGCATCAGGCCCCAGGCCGCGACCGGCTCCTGCACGCCGAGGCCGAGGTAGGAGAGCGAAGCCTCGGCCAGGATCGCCTGGCCGACGAAAGCGGTAAGCATGATCAGGAACGGCGCCAGCACGTTGGGCACCATGTGGCGCAGGATGATGCGCGCATGGCCGAAGCCGCAGGCGCGCGCGGCGTCGATGTAGGGCACCTCGCGGATCGAGAGCGCGCTCGAACGCACCACGCGCGCGCAGCGTGGAATGAGCGGAATGGTGATCGCCAGGACGACGTTGAACACGCCGCTGCCGAACACGGCGATGACCGCGAGCGCCAGGATGATGAGCGGGAAGGCCATGATCACGTCGTTGACGCGCTGGAGCACGGTGTCGATGTGGCCGCCGAAATAGGCGCTGCCGACGCCGAGCACGAGGCCGGCGAAGCCGCCGACCAACGCGCAGGAGAAACCGACGATGAAGGCGGTGCGCGCGCCGAAGACGATGCGCGAGAACAGGTCGCGGCCGAACTGGTCGGTGCCCATGATGTGCGCCCAGCTGGGCGGCTCGGTCATGGCGGCGAAATCGTTCGCGGTCGGGCTGTAGGGGGCGATCCATTCGGCGCCGAGGCCGGCGACCGCCATCACCGCCACCAACACCAGGCCGAAGGTGCCGAGCGGCTCGCGCCGGCAGAAGTCGAGGACGCTCGAGCGCGCACGCGGGGCTCCGGTTGTTTCCTCGAGGGCCGTGGTAAACGGGAGATCAACCATGGCCGTGTCCTCACCCGAAACGTATGCGCGGATCGAGCCATCCGTAGAGCAGGTCGACCGCGAGATTGACGAACACGAAGGTCACGACCGTGAGCATGACCAGCGCCTGCGTCAGCGTGTAATCCTGGTTCTGCACCGCCAGCACGAACAGCCGGCCGACGCCGTTGATGTTGAACACCTGCTCGGTCACCACCAGCCCGCTGATCAGAAAGGCAAACTCGATGCCGATCAGGGTGACGACCGGGAGCAGCGCGTTCTTGAGCGCGTGGCGGTTGATCACGATTTTTTCGATCAAGCCCTTGGCGCGGGCGGTGCGGATGTAATCCTCGCGCAGCACTTCCAGCATCGCCGAGCGCGTCATGCGCATGCTCACGGCGGCGTAGCGGTAGCCGACCGTGAGCGCCGGCAGGAACGCGATCGACAGGTTGCGCAGCGGATCCTGCCAGAACGGGACGTAGTCGATCGGCGGCATCCACGGCGCGCCGAATAGCATTTGCGAGAGTTCCAGCACGGCGAGGATCGACATGATGCCGAGCCAGAACGACGGCGTCGAGATGCCGGCGATGGCGGCGATGCGGACCGCGTGATCGAGCCAGCTGTTCTGTTTGAGCGCCGAGATGGTGCCGAGCGGAATGGCGATGAAGATCGCGACCACGGTCGCCATCATGGCGATTTCGAGCGAGATCGGCAGGCGCGCCGCGATCTCCTCCGCGACCGGCTTGCCCGACCACATGGAGACGCCGAAGTCGAGGCGGAAGAAACCCCAGGCGAAGTCGATGAACTGGGCGAGCATCGAGCGATCGAGCCCCAGCTCGGCGTGGCAGCGGGCGATCGCGCGCGGATCAGCCATGCTGCCGCCGGAGCCGAGACGGATCGCGCAAATGTCGCCGGGGATGAGCCGCATCAGCAGGAACACGAGCACCGCCGCGCCGATCAAGGTCGGGATCACCAGCAGCACGCGATTGGCGATGTAGCGGTACATGGGCGTCGTCCGATGTAGGGCGCATTAGGCCGAAGGCCGTAATGCGCCGCCCGAGCATAAGACGGCGCAATACGCTTCGCTATTGCGCCCTACGGCTACTTATCCAGCCACACGTTGGCGAGGTCCTGGTTGAGGTAGTGGCTCGGGCTGATCTTCCAGCCCTTCACGTAGGAGCGCATCGGGATGATGCGGTTCCACCACGGCGTCATGAACATGTGCGCCTGCGTGTCGAGCACGTATTTCTCGAACGCGCGGATCATCTCCCGCTGCTTGGCCGCATCGGTCTCGTGCAGCAGCTGGTCGTAAAGGTCGATCTCCTTCTGGTCCTCGTACCCGCCGTAGTTCTCCGGGTAGACGGTGTGCGGCAGGAACTTGGCGATGTCCATGAGGGGATTGACCACGCTCTGGCAGTTGAAGTCCACGGTCACGTCGAAGGTGCCGTGACGCAGACCGTCGAAGAACGGACCGGTCGGCAGCACGCGCTGCGTGACCTTGAGGCCGACCTTGGTCCATTCGTCGATCAGCCAGATCGCGATGAATTTGTAGGGCTGATCGACGTTGCGGTTCATCAGCTCGAACGAGAGGCCCTCGGCGCCCGCTTCCTTGAGCAGGCGCTTGGCTTCCTCGCGCGACTTGCCGATGTCCGGCCAGAACCCGGCCAAGGTCTGCAGCTCGTCCTTGGTCGCGGCGAGCGGCGAGCCGGGGAAGACGATGCCGCCCACCGTGTGCACGTTGGCGATCTTCGCCAGCGCCGGCGCGCCGTGCCAGGCGTCGATCGCCAACGTCAACGCGCGGCGCACGCGCACGTCGTCGAACGGCTTCTTCTTGTGGTTGGGGGTGACGAGGTTGACGCAGTTCCAGTCGCTCGTCTGCACTGCGATCTTGTCGCCCATGTCGCGGGTGATCTCATCGCGTGCCGCCGGCGGTATTCCCCGGAACTCGAGCGCCGCGCGGTCGGCGCGGATGGCGTCGACCCGCACCGCCTGCTTGGCCGCGAAGATGGCGGTAAATCCGTCGAGGTAGGGCTGCCCCGCGCGATAATAATCGGGATTGCGCACGCCTTTGATCGACTGGCCGATCTCGTAACCGGCGAATTTGAACGGGCCGGAGCCCATCACGTTCTTCTCGAACCAGCGCGGATCCTTTTCGAGAATTTCTTTTTTGTAGATCCAGGCGAAAGGATCGGCGAGCCCCGGCAGAAACGCGCTGGTCGGATATTTGAGATGGAAGACCACGGTCGTCGCGTCCGGCGCTTCGACCTTGTCGACCATGACGAAATAACTCTCGCGCGCGCTCGCCACGCCGTCGGGCGGATGCACGATGTACTGCCAGTTCTCCGCGACGTCGGCAGCGGTGAGCGGCGTGCCGTCGTGGAACTTCACGCCCTGGCGAATTTTGAACGTGTAGGTCTTGCCGCCGTCGGTCGGCGCCGGCATTTCGGTGCACAAGTCGCAGACGAAATCCGTGGTCGACGAGGGATTATCCGGATTGACGCGGATCAGCACGCTGTAGAACGGCGCCGCCGCGTGGAGGGTCGCGAAGGTGGTCTCGCGATGGCCGTCGAGCGTCGGCGGCGCGTCCGCCGGGATCATGTAAGTGAGCGTCCCGCCGTGCTTCGGCGTTTCGTCGGCGCGGACCGCCGCGGGTGCCAGGCACAGCGCGCCGGCCAGGGCTGCCGCCGATAATGGTCTTTTCGCGATCATTTGTTTCCTCTTCGATTCTCGGGCGGTTTCGCAACAATCTCCGCCGTCATCCTGAGGAGGTCGCGCGCTTGCGCGCGACCGTCTCGAAGGATGGCCACAGGCACGGAGCTTGCTTCCATCCTTCGAGACGGCCGCTCGCTTGTGCGAGCGGCCTCCTCAGGATGACGGGGTACGAAGTTCGCCGACATCACTGATCCAGCCAGACGTTGGCGAGGTCCTGGTTGATGTAGTGGCTCGGGCTGATCTTCCAGCCCTTCACGTAGGAGCGCAGCGGAATGATGCGGTTCCAGTATGTGACCATCATCGCGTGCGCCTCGGTGTCGAGCGCGCGCTTCTCGAACTGCCGCATCAGCACCCGCTGCTTGCCGGCGTCGGTCTCCTCGAGCATCTTGTTGTAGATGTCGATCGACTCCTTGTCGTCGAACTGACCGTAGTTCTCGGGGAACACCGAGTGCGGCAGGAATTTCTGCACGTCAAGCAACGGATTGACGATCGTGTTGCAGTTCGCCTCGAGCACCACGTCGAAATTGCCGGTGCGCATCGATTCGAACCACGGGCCGGTCGGCACCACGCGTTGGTTAACCTGCAGCCCGATCTTGCTCCATTCGTCGATCAGCCAGGTGGCGACGAATTTGTAGGGTTGGTCGACGTTGCGGTTGAGCAGCTCGAACTTGAGTCCCTCGGCGCCGGCTTCCTTGAGCAGGCGGCGCGCCTCGGCGCGGGACTTCTCGATGTCCGGCGAGAAACCCGCGAGCGTCTGGAGTTCCTCTTTGGTGGCGGCGAGCGGGTCGCCGGGGAAGGCGATGCCGCCGACCGTGCGGACGTTGGCAATTTTCGACAGCGCGGCGGCGCCGTGCCACTGGTCGACTGCCAGGGTGAGTGCGCGGCGCACGCGCGCGTCGTCGAACGGCTTGCGCTTGTGGTTGGGGGTGATCACGTTGCCGCAGTTCCAGTCGCTCTCCTGAAAGACGACCTTGTCGCCCAGCTCGCGCTTGAGCTCTTCGCGCGCAGACGGCGGCAGGCCGCGGAACTCGCCCGCCGCACGGTCGGCGCGAATGGCGTCGATGCGCACCGCCTGCTTGGGAGCAAAGATGGCGGTGAAGGCGTCGAGATACGGCTGCCCGGGATGATAATAGTCGGGGTTGCGCACACCCTTGATCGACTGGCCGGTCTCGTAGCCGGCGAATTTGAACGGGCCCGAGCCCATCACGTTCTTCTCGTACCAGCGCGGATCCTTGTCGAGGATGTCTTTTTTGTAGATCCAGTTGAATGGATCGGCGAGTGCCGGTGGAAACGCGGTGGTGGCGAACTTGAGGCGGAACACCACGGTCGAGGGGTCGGGGGCCTCGATCTTGTCGACCATCACGTAATGGCTGTCGCGCGCGCTGACGACGCCGTCGGGCGGATGGACGATGTACTGCCAAGTCGCGGCGACGTCGGCCGAGGTGAGCGGCGTGCCGTCGTGGAATTTGACGCCCGGGCGTATTTTGAACGTCCAGGTCCTGCCGTTGTCGGTCGGCTTGGGCATTTCCGTGCACAGGTCGCACACGAAGTCGGTGGTGGATGACGGATTGTCGGGATTGACCCGGACCAGCACGCTGTAGAACGGCGCCGCCGCCTGCACCGTGGCGAAGGTGGTCTCGCGATGGCCATCCAAGCTCGGCGGCGCGTCGGCCGGAATCATATAGGTGAGGGTGCCGCCGCGTTTAGGGGTCTCGCCGGCGGCGGGGGCGGCGACCAGACAAAGCGCGCCCAGCCCGGCCACCAGAGTTGATGTTTTGATCATTGTTTCCTCCGTTTAGGTGTTCTTGTAGGGTGGGCTAAGGCGCGAAGCGCCGTGCCCACCATTTGTTTGCACCGTTGTTGCCTCCGCGTGGGCACGCCCGCCCATCGGCGGCCCCCGGGCACTTCGTCCCGGGGGCCACCCTACGTTTTCATCACCTCGCTGCATGCCACCCAATGGCCCGGACGCACCTCGCGCAGCTCCGGCCGCGCGCGGCTGCAGGTCTCGACCGCGATCGGACAGCGCGGATGAAACACGCAGCCGGACGGCGGATTCATCGGGCTCGGCACCTCGCCCTTGACCGGCCGGAAGGTGCGCGTCGCCTCGACGGTCGGATCGGGCACCGGCACCGCGTCGAGCAGCGCGCGCGTGTAAGGGTGGAGCGGGTTGTCGAACAGCTCGTCGCAATCGGCCAGTTCGACGATGCGCCCGAGGTACATCACGGCGACCCGGTGGCACAGATGCCGCACCACCGAAAGATCGTGCGCGATGAACAAATAGGTAAGCCCGAAGCGCTCGCGCAGGTGCTCGAGCAGGTTGACGATCTGCGCCTGGATCGACACGTCGAGCGCGGAAACCGCCTCGTCGCAGATGATGAACTCGGGATCGAGCGCGAGCGCGCGGGCGATGCCGACGCGCTGACGCTGCCCGCCCGACATTTCGTGCGGGTAGCGGTCGGCGAACTTGGGATCGAGCCCGCAGGTCGTGAGCAGTTCGGCAACGCGTGCCGCGCGGCGCTTGGCGTTCGGCTCGACGCCGTGCACCTTCATCGGCTCGGCGATGATCTGGCCGACCTTCATGCGCGGATTGAGCGAGCTGTACGGGTCCTGGAAGATCACCTGGATGCGCCGGCGCAGCGCCCGCAATTCGTTGGGCGGCAGGCTCGCGAGGTCGCGGCCGTCGTAGATGATTTCGCCCGCGGTCGGCCGCTCGAGCAGCAGGATGCAGCGGCCCGTGGTGGTCTTGCCGCAGCCGCTCTCGCCCACGAGGCCGAGGGTCTCGCCGCGCCGCAGGGTGA
>Ga0210408_10000279_pt1 | contig 71878 bp, 73 predicted proteins | sample IncBWH4MmetaG_FD_155471 | JGI IMG/M metagenome (GOLD analysis project Ga0210408, IMG submission 155471) | Forest soil microbial communities from Barre Woods Harvard Forest LTER site, Petersham, Massachusetts, United States - Inc-BW-H-4-M | ecosystem: Environmental > Terrestrial > Soil >... | reverse complement strand
TGCGGCCGGCCCATTCGAGATTGGCGGCATTGACGAAGGCTTTGCCGAACCCGGTCGAGCCACGATAGTTAACGCTGAGTGCCGCATAGCCGCGGTCGGCGAGCCACTGGTGCGTGGCCTGGAAACCCCAGGTATCGCGCGCCCATGGGCCGCCGTGCACGCATAGCACCATGGGCAGCAGCTTGCCGGCCACGGCCTCGCGCGGGCGCGAGAGATAACAAACGAGATCCAAGCCGTCGCGCGCGCGCACCGCGACCGGCTCCAACGGAACGAGCGGCACCTCGTCGAGCGCCGGGCGGGACTCAAACAGCAAGCGCCCTCGCTTGGCCGCACGATCGTAATGGAAAAAACGACCCGATCCGGCGTCGCGCTCCAAATAAGCGACCACCTGCTGCCCGTCGTCGGACAAGCCGAGGTAAGTAAGATCGCCGTCGCAAAGCTGCCCCAGGCCGGCGAAGTCATCGGCGTAGGCGCGGTCGATCACATGCCATTTCGTACGCGCCCGCACGCAGGCGCTCGCGATCGGCCGATAGCTGCGGGGCTCGAGCAGCAGTTCGACCATGTCGGCCTTGGCATCCTCGGCGAGCACGCGCGTCGCGCCAGTGGCGAGATCCTGCGCCACCGCCGCCGCCGTGTCGCGGCCGCGCGAGTCGAGCCAGTAGAGTTCCTTGCCGTCGTCGCTGAACTCGATCGGCCGCGTCGACAGGGCGTCTGCCATGCCGATCTTTGCAAACGGATGCCAGTCGCCGTCCGCGCGGCGCTCGAGATACTCCCAGCCGCCGTCGGCGGCGCTCTTCACCGCAAAGCGCACGCGGAACTGCGGATCGGTGAAGAAGCCGACGAAACCGTTGTTGGCCTGCAGCAGCGTGCTCTGTCCGCTCGCAACGTTGATCCGGTAAATGTCGAAGAAACGCTTGTCGCGTTCGTTATGGGCGATCAGCAGCTCGTCGGGGAAATGATACGACTGCTGGTGCAGATAGCTCTTCACCCCGGGGCCGGGCGTGAGCGCGATGCTCGCGCCGGTCTCGACATCGACCCGGTGCGCCTGCCAGTTCTCGTCACCGCCGACGTCGCGGAAGTAGAGGACGTGGCGGTTGTTATGCAGCCAGACCAGCCATGGACCGAGATTGCGGTCGGCAACGCGGGTGAGCGGGCGCGCCGCACCGGGGTCCTCGATCGGGCCGACCCAGACGTTGAGGATCCCGTCGACCGCGGCGAGAAACGCGATGCGCCGCCCGTCCGGGCTGATGCGGGCGATCGAGCGCTCCGGATCGCCGAACAGCACGCGCCGCGGAATAGGCGCGCGGGATGTTTCCGCCTGACCTTCCGACTGCATCGGTGCGGTGCCGAGCGCCAGCGCGCCGAGACCGATCGCGCCGGCGAGGACGAGGCGGCGCCGCTCGAGGTCGATTCGCGACATCGCACGACCTCCCTGGTCCCGATCCGCCGCCCCTTTACTTCCCGTAGCGCTACGATACGTAGCATATAGCGTCCGGCTCTGCAAGGCCAGACTGTGACGAAACCATCAATACTGCGGGCCGAGGGCCAGGCGCCCGATCCTGCCGTCTCTCAGCAGGGCAATGCGCCAGTCAGCCGAGCCGTTGGCGAAATGGACGGTGTAGACGTCGACCCCGCTAAAGCCGGCGCCCCGGAAGGAGATCGAGCGCACCGGGCCAAGCTGCGCCAATATCGCCCGGTCGAGCGCGAGATTCCGCTGCGTGGCGGCCGCGATATCGGGAGTCATGCGGGCATAGTCGGGCACTCCGCGGCCGAGGTCGTCGATGTAACGCAGCAGCGTTTCCTCGCTGCCAGGTAACGGGCCCATGCGCGGCGCAGACGGCCGATGCGGCACTTCGCCCACTGGGGCGAGCACTTGAAGGAAGCGCGTGTGCCACCCGGGCATCACGATCTCGAGGCAGCGTCCCGCCGCATCCGCGACGACGACGGGGGTGCCCACGCGGGTGATGATGTCGCCGCCGCGGTTATCCTCGATGCCCGTGCGCGGCGCACGCGTGCCGGCCCCGTCAAGTTCGAATAAGCGGAGCGCCGCACCGGTCTCGTTGAACAGGCTCACCTTGATCGGTGCTCCGCCAGGAGCAGGTCGCAGAGTCGTTTCCTGCGCGCAGGCAAGCACGTCGCCCGGGGTGTCATCGCCGTTGGGACGGAAAAGAAAATCCTCGATCACCCCGTCCGCCGCCAGCGACAGGCGCAACTCGGCGACGCCGTTGGCGAACGTCACGCCGTAGATGTCGTAGCCGCCGGGGCCGACCCCGCGGAAGAACGCCGTCTCCACAGGTCCAAACGCGGTCAGGATGGCCTGAAGGTTGGCAGCGCGGGGGCGCACCGTCTCCGCGAGCAAGGGGTTCATGCGCGAATAATCGGGCGCGCCTTGTTGCAGCCCATGCACCAGTTGCAGCATCATTTCCTTGCTGCCCGGCACCGGAGCCTGGCCGCGGAAACGTTCGGGGGCGGAGGCCAACGAGCGTACGTACCGATCCTCGATCGCCCGCGCCTTGGTGGCGTCGATCCGTTCCGCGCGGCTGTCGGCGCCCTGGCCACGGTGCAGTATCAGAGCGGTCGCCGGTTGCTCGCCGTCGATGGCAAAGGAGATGCGGGCGCGCAAAGCCTGATAGGTAAATTCGGCCTCGCTCCCGTGCGCGAGCCGGCTCTTCGGTTGTCCGGTGTATTGCACGGAAAGTCCGTCGACATCCCGCGTGACGGTGAACACGCGCCACGGATTGATCTGATAGGCGCCGACATAGCGATCGAGATCCGGGTCGCCGGGGAGCAGCGCCACTGGCAGCTCCGGCTGCGCCGGCGCCGTGCCATGAGCGATGCTCACCGCGCAGGCGGCGACCACCGGGAGGAGGGCGCCCGCCACCAGCAGGCGCTGGCGCCAATTCGCCCGTGCGGGCGCCTCGCGCGCCGCGAGGATTCGTTCGACCCGCCGCCGTACCGTCGCCGGCCGCGCCATGGCGAGCGCCACCGGTCCGTGCTGCCGGCGTCGCGCGACGTCGAGCAGAATGCCGGCGTAACGCGGCCGGTCTTCCAGCGCCTCGAGCGCCGCGTCGTCGCTGATGATCTCGGCAAGTTCGGCCAGCCGCACGAACTGCCACCAGGCGAGCGGGTTGAACCAGAACACCGCGCGATTGAGCGCGGCGAGCAGCAGCACGTAGAAATCCGCGTGCGCGACGTGCGCGCGTTCATGCGTCAGCACCGCGCGCCGCTTGGCCGTGCTCCAGGCGACGTATTCGGTCGGAAGCAGGATGGTCGACCCGAACGTCACCGGCACACTGATGACGTCGCTCACGCGTATGTCGATACCCATCGCCCATGCGGCGCGCACCGGCCGCGCGGCGCGGGCAAGCCGCCACGTGAGCACGAGCCCGATCACCAGGCGCAGCAGCAACATACCGGCGACGAGGAGATAGATCGCGGTCGCGGCCGCGCGCCAATCGATGGCCTGCCGGGACGCCGGGGCAGTTGCCGGAGCGACGATCTGATCGGCTTCGGGCAGAACTGCGGCGACCGACGGCGGCGCCGCATCCAGGCCGTGCTCGAAGACCGGCGGCGCGACCGGCGCCGGCCAGATGATCTGCGCCAGCGGGGCGGGCGGCGCATCCGGAATCGTGACCGTGACGAGCCGCATCAGCGCCGGCATCGTCACCGAGGCGACGAGCACGAGCGTCCAGGCGGTCATCTGTGCGTGCGGGTTTTTCACCCGCAGGAACTTGAGGCCGAGCCATACGGCGGCGCCCAGCAGCAGGGAGCGCAGCGCCGATTCGAGCAGCAGCGCCAGCATCACTTTTTCCCTCCCTTCGCCTTCGCGACCTTGTCGGCGAGAAGCCGCAACTGCCGCTGATCGAGCATCGAGGCATCCACCATGCCGACCAGCACCTCTTCGATCGATCCGTTGCAGAACCAGTCGACGACTCGCTGCACCGCCTTGGCGGCGACGCGCCCGCGCGGCGCCGCGGCCTGATAAACATAGGTGCGTCCGTCGACCGTGTGCGTGACGTAGCCTTTATCTTCCAGCCGGCGCAGCACCGTGCGCACGGTCGATTCCTTGAGGCGCCGCTCCAGCTTTTCGCGGACCGCCTCCGCCGTCACCGGGGCATTCGCCCAAACGAGCTGCATCACCTCGCGCTCGAGGTCGCCCAGGTCCGGCAGGTTCGCGTCCATCGATCGGTTCCTTCGTGTGATGACTTGGAGTAGCGTTACACAGAGTAACACAACGGTGCGGCTCGGCGCAATGGAGCAGGCGCCGTACGGGCGGCCGCGCCGGCGCGATTTTACACCCGCGCATAAGCGCCGTAGCATGCAAAGAAAAAATCATCCGGGGAGGATTTCGGCATGATTGCCTACTCTGGGGTTCGCTCGCTGCAAGTGCAGTTCCAGCCCATCACGGGCAATGACATCGGCCAGTTCAAGGACATCTCGACCCAGGTCGTGGTGAGCCCGCCGGAATACCAATCCGGCGACGTGATTTACCCCTACGCGAACGCAAAGTGAGGAGGCTTCGATGCTGGGCAAACGGATCATGGTTGCAGGGGCGGCGCTCGCGCTGCTGGCGCTCGGCGGAACCGCGGCGGCCGCCGAGGACGCGCAGAAAACCATCAAGATCGGCGTGGTCTACGACTATAGCGGCCCGCTCGCCGCCGGCGGTTCCGAGCTGCACGGGCTCGGCACCAAAATAATGATCGACTATTTCAATGCGCACGGCGGGGTCGCCGGCTACAAGATCGAGCCGATCTACGCCGACGCGCAGAGCAAGCCTGACGTCGCCATCAACGAGGCGGTGCGCCTGATCGAGCAGGAGAAGGTCGACATCCTGCTCGGCTTCTTCTCCTCGGCGCAGTGCGTGCCGATCGCCGCGCGCGTCGATCAGGCGAAGAAATTCATGTGGATCACTACCTGCATTTCCTCGGCGGTGCTCCGCGGGCGCAACCTGCACTACGTGTTCCGGCCGCAACCGAGCGGCAATCAGTTCGGCTTGGCCTCGACCGGCTTCCTCGCCGCCTATGCGAAGGAGAAGCTCGGCAAGGAGCCGAAGGACGTGCGCATCGCCATCATTCACGAGGACGGCGCCTACGGGGTCGACGTCGCGAGCGGCACCGAGGAAGGCGCCACGAAGGCCGGCTTCAACGTCGTGCTCAAGGAAGGATATTCGGCGACGGCCCCCGATCTTTCCTCATTGGTTACCAAGCTCAAGCGCGCGCACCCGGACGTGATTTTCCACACCGGCTACAATCCGGACATCACCTTGTTTCTGCGCCAGGCACGCGAGGTGGGGTTGAAGTTCAAGGCCCTGATCGGCCATGGCGCCGGCTACGGCGTCTATGACAAGCTCAAGGAAGGCCTCGGCAACGACGTGAACTATTTCTTCAACGTCGACCCGATCTCGATCTGGCTCACCAACGACGACGCGCTCAAGCCGGAGCTGGTGCCGATCATCAAGATGGTCGGCGAGGAGTATCTCAAGGCCAAGCCCGGCACGAGCATCAAGTCCGCCCATGTCGGCATGGCGGCGAGCAATACCTACCTGCTGTTCACCGAGGTGATCCCGCGCGCCATCAAGGAGTCGGGCGGCATCGATGCCGAGGCGCTGCGCAAGGCGGCGCTCGAAGTCGACATTCCCGACGGCGGCACCATGCTCGGCTTCGGCGTCAAGTTCGAGAACGAGAAGGAGAGCGCGCCCGGCCAAAACGAGCGTTCGTTCCCGGTCATCATCCAGTACGTCGACGATAAGCCGTACGTGGTATGGCCGAAGGCGCTGCAGATGCGCGACCCGGTGCTGCCGCTGCCGCCGTCCTCGCCCTATGCCGAGCGGTGACCGACACGTTCCGCTTGGACTGGCGGACAGGGCACCGAGCCATAGGAGCAGAACACGCAGCAGTCGCCCGGCTTCGGCCGCAGCGTCATGCCGCATCCGGCGCACTGGTAGAAAACACGGCAGGAGTCGGTGGCCATGGTTTCGGCTTTGGCCGCGCCACAGTGCGGGCAGGTGAGAACGGATTCGAAAATCATCGGCGCGCTCCTCAACAACGATACTCCATCCGCTCGTTGGCTTTGATCAAGGAAACGCGATGAGCGGTAACAATCTTGATCGGCGCATGCTGTTGCGTGTCGCCGGGGCGGCCGTGAGCCTGCCGGCGCTCGCGCGCACGCAAACGAGGGAGCAAACGATGCCAGCGAATGATCTGCCCGATGTGCTCGAGACGACCGAGGCCGAGCGGCTTGCCACCGGCTTCCTCTTCACCGAGGGCCCGCTGTGGCATCCCGACGGCTATTGGTATTTCGTCGACCTGCGGCGGAACCAGTTGTTGCGCATGACGCCCGGCAAGCCGCCGGAAGTCGTGCGGACCACCGAGGGCGGCAACGGCACGACATTCGACCTGCAGGGCCGCGTGATCCTGTGTGAAGGCGACGGCCGGAAAGTCACGCGCATGGACGCGACCGGGAAAGTCGAGCCGGTGGCCGAGACCTACAAAGGCGGGCGGTTCAATCGTCCCAACGACGTGGTGTGCCATTCGAACGGCTGTCTCTATTTTACCGATCCCGACAAGCGGCGCGCCTATCACGAGCGCGAGATTCCGGGACCAGCCGGGGACGACAATCTGTGGGACGGGGCTTGCGTCTATCGCGTCGCGCCGGACGGGGCCTTAAGCGTGCTCGCCCATTGCGAATACCCGAACGGCCTCGCGCTTTCGGTCGACGAGCGCATCATGTACGTCGCCAACACGCGCTCGTCGAAATACATCCACGCGATCAAGCTCGACGCCGACGGCCGCATGGTCGGGCGCAGCATCTTCGCCGACATGAACGAAGGCAGCGAGCCCGGCATTCCCGACGGCCTCAAGGTCGACAGCATCGGCCGCGTCTATTGCACCGGGCCGGGCGGCATCTGGGTGTTTGCGCCGGACGGAAAGCGCGTGGGAATCATCCGCTGGCCGGAGCAGGCGGTGAATTTTGCCTTCGGCGGCCCGGACCTGCGCACGCTTTTCTGCTGCGCCTACACCTCGGTCTATACGCTGCGCGTGAAGGTGCCGGGCAATCCGCATCCTTGGTACAAACTGCGCGGGCGGTGATTATTTGCTTGTGGCCTCGACGCGCTCGACGATCGGCCACCACAGCTTCTCCTCGCTGCGGATGAAGGCCTCGGTTTCGGCGGGGGAAAGATCGCGCGAGTAGGTGCCGATCTGGCGGAAGCGCTCCTGCAAGTCGGGCTGCGCCGTCACCGTGCGCAGGTCGCGGTTGAGTTTTTGGATGATCGCGTCGGGCACGCCGGCGGGCGCCATCATCAGGACCCAGCCGGTCGACACCACGCCGGGAACGGTCTCGCCGATCGTCGGCAGATCCGGCATGTTGGGCAGGCGCTTGTTCGTCGCAATGGCGAGCAGGCGGACAGCGCCGCTCCCGGTTCCCGGCATCAGACCGGCGAGCCCTTCGAACATCATCGGAATGCGTCCGGCGATGACATCGTTGAGCGAGGCCGCCGCACCCGCCGCGTGCACGAACGTGATATTGGCCTTGGCGCGGTCGCGGAACAATTCGCCGGTCAGGTGCGTCTGGCCGCCGCGGTTGGTGGCGCCGAAGAACAGGCCGCCGGGCGTGTTGTTTGCAAGCGCGATGAGTTCGGCGACGTTATTGGCCTTGACGTCCTTTTGCACGCCGAGCGCGATCGGCTGCTCGCCCACCATGCCGACCGCCACGAACGCCTTGTGCAAGTCGACCGGCATTCTGCTGCCCTCATGGATCGGCAGCACCGTGTAGCTCGAGGCCTGGGTGAGGTAGAGCGAGTAGCCGTCGTTGGGCAGCCCGGCCACCGCCTGAGCCGCGATCAGCCCGCCGGCGCCCGGTCGGTTGATCACGATCACCTGCTGTTTCCACAGCTGGGTGAGCCGGTCGGCGACGAGCCGGATGATCACGTCCGGGCTGTTGCCGGCCGCCGCCGGCGTGACGAACGTCACCGGCCTGGTCGGATAGTCCTGCGCGGCGACCGAGGCCGCCGAGGCGAGCGCGAGCAGTGCTGCGAGCAGGAGCGAGGATGCGAAGCGGTACATGTTTCCCTCCGGTTCTTATTGTTACTTTGTGTCCGCCGCGATCATATCAGCTGCCTTTTCGCCGATCATCACGGCGGCCGCATGCGTGTGCCCGCCGACGATCGTCGGCATGATCGACGCGTCGGCGACGCGCAGACCTTCCAACCCGCGCACCCGCAGGCGTTCGTCGACCACCGCCATCGGGTCGGCCCCCATCTTACACGTGCCGACCGGGTGATAGAGGCTCTCACATTTCTCGCGGATGAAATCGCCCAGCGCCGCATCGTCGAGGAGATGTGCTCCCGGCCATACTTCATCGCCGCGATAGGGCGCGAAGGGCTCAGCCGCGACCAGCCGGCGCACGGTGCGCACCCCGGCGATCAACGCCGCAAGATCGGCGAGCGCCGAGAGATAGTTCGGGCGGATGACAGGCGCGGCGGCGGGATCGCGGCTGCGCAAAGTGAGCCAGCCGCGGCTCTCGGGCCGCAGCAGGACCGCGCCGACCGTAAAGCCGTGGCCGGGCGGATTGGCCGCGCCGTGCTCCATGAAATAGGCCGCCGCAAAAATGAGTTCGAGATCGGGTGCCACCAGCCCCTCGCGCGTGCGGATGAAGGCGACCGCCTCGCCGACGTTCGATGTGAGCGGCCCGCGGCCGAACACGAGATAGCGCGCGAGGTTGGCGAGACTTTCGGCGCTCGCGAGCGAAACCGGCTGCCGGCATTGGTAGGTGGCGCCGCCGGCGATGTGATCCTGCAAATTCTGCCCGACCCCGGGGATGTCCGCGGTGACGGCGATGCCGAGCGCGGAGAGTGCGGCGCTCGGGCCGACGCCGGAGAGCATGAGTATCTGCGGCGAGCCGATCGTGCCCGCGCAGAGCACGACCTCGCGCGCCGGCGCGGCGACAATCTTGCCTTCGCGTGCGTAAGTAACGCCGGTGGCGCGGCGGCCCTCGAAGGTGACGCCGTGCACGAGAGATTCGGTCACCACCGTCAGGTTCGCGCGCCGCATCGCCGGACGCAGGAACGCGTCGGCCGCGCTCCAGCGCCGGCCGTTCTTCTGGTTGACGTGAGTGAGCGCGATGCCGTCCTGGGTGGCGCCGTTGACGTCGCCGATGCGCTTGAGCCCGAGGCTCTCGCCGGCCACGATGAAGGCTTGCGTCAGCGCATTGGGCGAGCGCTGGTCCGCCACCGGCAGCGGCCCGCCGCTGCCGTGATAGTCCGCATCCGCGCCGGTGCCGCAGAAACCCTCGCTGCGGCGGAACAACGGCAGCACGTCGTCGTAGCCCCAGCCGGCGTTGCCGGCCTGCCGCCACACATCGTAGTCGCTGCGGTGCCCGCGCACGTATATCATGGCGTTGAGCGAGGATGAGCCGCCGATGACCTTGCCGCGCGGCCAGTAGCGCGGCCGGTTCGCCGTCGCAGGCTCGGGCTCGGTGTAGAAATTCCAGTCGTATTCGCTGTGAAACAATTTGGAGAACGCCGCGGGAATGCGGATTTCCTGCTTGCCGTCGCTCTTGCCGGCTTCGAGCAGCAGCACTTTTACGCGCGAGTTTTCCGACAGACGTGCGGCGAGAACGCAGCCCGCCGATCCCGCGCCCACCACGATGGTGTCGTACATGCTATGCGGTTGCTGCGGCGCGGCGCTCACTGCGGCGGCGGATGCTCAGCGGCATGTGACGGATGCCCAGCAGGCGGTTGCTCGGCATCCATTCGATCGGTCCCTCGTCGGTGAACGTCTCGATGCGCGCGAGAAGCTCGGCGAAGGAAAGCCTGATTTCCATGCGCGCGAGGCTCGCGCCGAGACACACGTGCGCGCCGAAGCCGAAGGTCACGTGCCGATTGGGCGAACGCGTGATGTCGAAGCGGAACGGTTCGTCGAATACGGCGGCGTCGCGGTTCGCCGACATTTCCCAATAGGTGACCTTGTCGCCCTCCTTGATCGGGCGGCCTTTGTAATCCACGTCGCGCGTGGCGGTGCGCCGCTTGAAGATCGAGGGCGTGGTCCAGCGCAGGATTTCATCGACCGCGATCCGCATCTGCGCGATGTCGGCGCCGCGCAGCCGCTCGAGCTGGTCCGGGTTTTCCATCAGCGCCTTGAGCCCGCCGCCGATGGCGCTGCGCGTGGTCTCGGCCCCGGCCGCGAACAACAGCATGAAGAAGTTGAGCAGCTCGACGTCGGTGAGCGGCCCACCCGCGCTGCCGTCCTCGCCCGGCTCGAGCCGCGCCGCGATGATGGTGGAGAGGATGTCGTCGGTGAGATTCGCGCGCTTCTTGGCGATCAGGCGGACGCCGTATTCACGCAGGCGCTGCGCGTACTCGCGCGCGATGATCTCCGGGCTCGGCGCGGCGATGCCGGCGTCGACCCAGGCGGCGAGCATCGCGCGGTCCTCCTGCGGCACCCCCAGCAGCAGACAGATCGCCTGCAGCGGCAGGTCGCGCGAGAAGCGCTCGACGAAATCGAACGGCTCGTTCTCCGGCAACGCCTCGATCAGCGCGACGGTGCGGCGGCGCAGCTCCGCCTCGAGCGCGTGGATGGCGCGGTTGGTGAAGCCCTTGTTGACCAGGCTGCGCAGGCGCTGGTGGCGCGGATCGTCGCTCCAGTTGAGGAAATTGCCGGCCTGGTACTCGTCCTTGAGCCCGGTGCCGCCGCCGGTGCGCCCGCCGCCCTTGTCGGAGGAGAAGGTGACCGGATCGAGCATGACGGCCATGGCGTCGTCATGCCGGCTCATCACCCAGAACCCTTCGCCATCGGGCGTGACCGCGGTCGGCTCGTGCCAATAGACCGGCGCGTGCGCGCGCGCCCAGGTGAAGTGATCGTGCGGAAAGCCTTGCGCGAACGTCGCGTTGTCGGAGAGGTCGATCTTGGCGGTCTCGACGCGAGCGTCCATGCGCGCCTCCGGCGGTGGTGGGCTTGGCTAGAGTGGCACAAATTCGCAGGCGGCGCAGCCGGCGCTCACGCCGCGCTCAAACCACCAGCACGTTGGTAAACTGCCACGGGTCGCTTTCGTCCACCTGCTCCGGGAACAGCACGCTGCGATCGACCAGCGGCGTCCAGTCGGTATATTCCCCGAAGACGTTGCCGAGATAGGGAAGCTGAATTTCCAGGCAGCGGCGAAAGTCCATTTCGTCAGCTTCGACGATGCCGCGCGCGGGATTCTCCAGCATCCACACGATGCCGGCGAGCACCGCCGAGGTCACCTGCAGACCGGTCGCGTTCTGGTAAGGCGCCAGTGCGCGCGTTTGCTCGATCGAGAGCTGCGAGCCGTACCAATAAGCGTTCTTGGCGTGGCCGTAGAGCAGCACGCCCAGTTCGTCGACCCCGTCGACGATGTCGTGCTCGTCGAGAATTTGCCAGTCGTCCTGCTGCTTCCACTGCGCGCCGCCCATCTCGTGCAGCGAGAGCACGGCGTCGTCGCACGGATGATAGGCGTAGTGGCAGGTCGGTCGGTAAGTGATGGCGCCCTTCTCGCGCAGCGTGAAATAATCCGCGATCGAGATCGACTCGTTATGGGTGACGAGGAAGCCGTGCTGCGCCCGCGCGGTCGGCGTCCACGAGCGCACGCGCGTGCCGGCGCCGGGACGGAGCAGATAGATCGCCGCGCCACAACCGAAATCGTGACCGTTGCTGTTTGGCGGCATGGTCTTCTCGTGAGTGCCCCAGCCGAGTTCCGCCGGCTGCAAGCCCTCGGACACGAAGCCCTCGACCGACCAGGTGTTGACGAACACGCCGCGGGGCTTCGGATCGCGCGCGCGCTGGGTGTCGCGCTCGGCGATGTGGATGCCTTTGACGCCGGCGCGCTGCATCAGGCGCGCCCAATCCTCACGGTTCTTCGGTTCGGCGCCGTCGATGCCTAGATCGCGCGCCACGTCGATGAGCGCCTGCTTGACCATCCAGGAGACCATGCCGGGATTAGCGCCGCAGCAGCTCACCGCGGTGATGCCGCCGGGCCGACGCCGGCGCAGGTCGAGCACGGTCTCGCGCAGCGCGTAGTTCGAGCGCGCCGCGACCGAGCGAGTGCGGTCGGTGTAGAGGCCGGGCCACGGCTCGACCACGGTGTCGATGTAGAAGACGTCGATGTCCTTGCAGAAGGCGATCAGGTCGACCGACGACGTCTCGACCGACAAGTTGACCATCATGCCGCGGCCCGGTCCGCCGGTGAGCAGCGGCGTGAGCAGGTCGCGGTAATTCTCCTGCGTTACCGCCTGATGGATGAAACGGATCTGGCGATCGTCGAGCAGCTTGCGGTCGTCGTCGTCCGGCGCGATGACCACGAACTTCGCACGGTCGAAGGCGATGTGGCGCTCGATCAGCGGCAGCGTGCCCCTGCCGATCGAGCCGAAGCCGAGCATCACGATCGGGCCGTCGAAGCGCGCGTGCACGGGGCCGCGGCCGTCGGTCATCACATTCATCATCAGCTGCTCCGATTACGAGGCGCGCGCCGGACGCGCGTCGGGCGTTATGTCATTGTCGGCGAGCCGCGTCACCAGCGCCGCCAGGTTGGGCGTCGGCGCGAGCCGTCCAGTCGCCGAGATGAGCCCGCGCGCGCCGTCGAGCGCGCCGGGACGAAGCTCACAGGCGAGCAGCCGGCCGCGCTCGTAGGGCCCGGGCAGCCAAAGGTCCGCCGTCTTCTCGGCCGCGAAGCCGAAGCGCGCGTAATAAGGCGCATCGCCGACCAGCAGCACGGCGGCATCGCCCCGCGTCGTCGCCGCGGCGAGCGCGTGTCGCATCAGCGCAGACCCGATGCCCTGGTTGCGCCATTGGCTCGCAACGGCCAAGGGGCCGAGCAGGAGCGCGGGCCGCTGCAGTCCGGCCGAGATGTCCCACAGCCGCACGGTGCCCACGAGCTTTCGCCCATCGCAAGCGACGAACGCGAGACGATCCGCCGGCAGGCGGCCGTCGCGCAGCCGCTCTGCCGTCTTGGTGCAACGCGCGGCACCGAGCGCCTCGTCGAGCAGAGCCTCGCGGGCAGCGACGTCTCTTTTCGCTTCGGTTCGAATCGTGATCATGGCAGACGAGCGCCGCGCTCAGATGTGATAGGTCTTCAACGGCGCGAAGCCGTTGAAGGCGACGGACGCGTAGGTCGCCGTGTAGGCGCCGGCGCCCTCGATCAGCACCTTGTCGCCGATCTCGAGCGAAACCGGCAGCGGGTACGGCTTCTTCTCGTAGAGCACGTCCATGGAATCGCAGGTCGGGCCCGCGAGCACGCATGGCGCCGTCGCATCGCCGTCGCGCGGCGTGCGGATCGGGTAGCGGATCGACTCGTCCATGGTCTCGGCGAGGCCGCCGAACTTGCCGATGTCGAGATAGACCCAGCGCACCGGATCGCGTTCGCTCTTGCGCGCGACCAGCACGACCTCGGCCTCGATCACGCCGGCGTTGCCGACCATGCCGCGGCCCGGCTCGATGATGGTCTCCGGGATGCGGTTGCCGAAATGCCGGCGCAGCGCGCGGAAGATCGAGCGGCCGTAGGTGAGAACCGGCGGCACGTCGTCGAGGTAGCGGGTCGGAAAGCCGCCGCCGAGGTTCACCATCGTGAGCGTGATGCCGCGCTCCGCGCAGGCGCGGAAGATCGCGCTCGCAGCCTTGAGCGCCTGATCCCACGCCTGCACGCGGCGCTGCTGCGAGCCGACGTGAAACGACACGCCGCACGCCTCGAGGCCGAGGCGGTGGGCATGGTCGAGCACTTCGACCGCCATCTCCTGGTCGCAGCCGAACTTGCGCGACAGCGGCCACTCGGCGCCGGCGCAGTCGAACAGAAACCGGCAGAACACCTTGGCGCCGGGCGCCGCGCGGGCAACCTTCTCGACCTCGGCCTTGCTGTCGACGGCAAACAGCCGCACGCCGAGCGCATAGGCGCGCGCGATGTCGCGTTCCTTCTTGATGGTGTTGCCGAACGAGATGCGCTCCGCCGATGCGCCCGCCGCGAGCACCATCTCGATCTCGGCGACCGAGGCGGTGTCGAAGCAGGAGCCGAGCGAAGCGAGCAGCGCGAGCAGCTCCGGCGCCGGGTTCGCCTTCACGGCGTAAAACACGCGGCTGTCCGGCAGCGCCCGAGAGAAAGCACGATAATTATCGCGCACGACGTCGAGATCGACGACGAGGCAAGGCCCGTCGTCGCGGCGGCGGCGCAGGAAGTCGCGGATGCGCTCGGTCATGGCGCTCTCCTCACAAGGTCCAATGGGCGTTGCCCGATTGAAGTTCAGGCGGCGAACCGCCCGGCGTCAGCGGGTGAGGACGCGTCCGCGGCCGTGCGATGGAGACACGACCGCGAGCCGGGTTTCTCACCCGAGATGCTGCCTTGGATTGGAGCGGGAGACCCGTTCCGCACGGCCGGCAAAGATGAACAAGCCTCTTCGGTGTCGACCTGTGGAGAGCCGACGAGACCAAAAAAGCCCGCTCCGTCGTTGCTTTAAGCCGCGTCCCCCGTTGAGCGCGGGGTGCGCCGGTTTCGCCTCCGGCTGCCGGTCACGGTGGCGAGGAAGAGAGCCTCTTCCCCAGGCGGCTGTCCGGCCTCTTGTCCGGATGCCCACCGACCGACACACGGCCACAGGCACGTGCGAATTTGGGCGAGCGGCAGATAAACGCTCGCGTTGTCACATGCAAGAGATTTCTGTGAGGCCGTGGATTTTTTATCGCGCGGCGCGCTCACGAGGCCTTGCTGATCAGATCACCCTATAGACCGCGTGGCGGCGGTTGCGCGTGAAGGGGCGCACTTCTTTCGCCCAGCGTCCGACTTCGCCCGCCTTGGCCCATTCGGGGCTGGTGAGCACCTGCGGTCCGTCGATCTCGTAGATCGCAGTGTAGCGCGGGGCGTCGTGGTTGAGCTTTCGCGTTTCGCCGCCGATGCTCACGGTGAACGGCTCGCCCTTGAAGCGGGCGGCAGAGTGCACGCCGGGCACCGTGCGCAGCGCGGGTACGTGCTCGGTGTCGTAGACCTCGTTGAACAACGCTTCCTTGTCCGGGTCGACGTCCATGCTGACGACGAAGATGTATTTCGATGTGACGGCCATGTGAGCTTCCTCCCTATTTCGGGCTAGTGTCCCGATTCCGAAGTTCGCCTAGTCCCGCGGCACATTCCGATGCGAACTTCGGAATCGAAGGACACTAGCAAATCTATGATTCTAGTGCCGCTTTGAACTCGAAGTTCGCAACCGGACTCGCGGCAATCGTGGTGCGAACTTCGGGTTCGCGGCACTAGTTCGTATCGATTCCGGCGGCCGCGAGCAGCGGCATGAGGCGTTGCGCGACGACCGCGTGGCCCTCCGGGGTCCAGTGAAATCCGTCGCTCGGATAGGTCGGGGCACCGTCGAAGGCGATGGAAGGGATGCCGCGCGCGCGCAGGAACGCCTCGAGCAGCGCCTCGTGATACTGCAGCCCGACCAGGAATTTGGCGCCGCGCGTTTCCACCATTTCGCGCATCATGGCCACGAGGCGCTCGGTCGGATCGGGAAGTTCGATCTCGGGGTGCGCAAGCTGCACGAAACCGGTCACCGCCGCGCGTGCCAGCCACAGGTTCCGCACCAGCGCGTTGTCGTGAAAATAGACGTGGCGCGACCACGGCACCGGCTGGCCGGCGAAATGCCACGCGCCGTCGCCCGCGCGCGCGAGATAGGGCTTGTAGTAGCCGCCGTTGCGCATATTGGACGAATTGTCGGCGCGATCGTTGCCGGTGCAGAACATAAGAACGACGACGTCGGGGTTGATGGCGTTCCAGATGCGCGCGAGCAGCAGATATTCTTGATCGGTGCCGTAGCCGGGAACGCCGGCGTTGACGATCCGCGCGGCGGGAAGTTTTGCGCGCAGGAGGTCGGTGAAGCGCTCGTTCGCCTCGACGTCGTAACCCCAGACGAAGGAATCGCCCACGAACAGCACGGTCGGTTTGTGCGCGGGCGCGGGCTCGACGTCGCGCAGGCCGAGGCTGTTGTTGCGCACCGTGACGGTGCGGGTGCCGGTGAACATCGCGGACGCGTTCGGGATGGGAGCCCAGCCCAGCTCCGCGTCGTGGCTGAACAGGAGCGCGCGACCGGGCTCGTAGCTGTCGCGCAGCTCGCGTAGATCGACGGTGCGCAGGATCAACTCGGACGCGGCCAGCACGGCCGCAAAGACGGCGAGGTGCACGAGGACTTCGCGCCCGAACCGCCGTGCCCGCGTGCCCGCCGGAAGCCTTCCCGTTGCGTCGGACGCCGTCACCCTGTCCCCATCATTGCGCAATCGCTTCCGACGATAGCATTGGCGCAGGCATATCGGCACCCACGCGACCGGTGTCGCTTTGCTCGACCGGTAGGTACTTGGTGCTCCTCGATTGCGGGCACGAGATTGCATAACGTTCCATGCTGCGCTGCGGCATGCCGCCGCGAAGGGTACTATGATAGTATATCGTCGAAAAAATGAACACTTCCCCCAGCATTTCGCGACCCCTTCTGAAGTCGACTGAAGGAGTCCTCAATGAAAAGACGTGTTCTAATCAACTCATGTGCGGCACTTATTCTGATGGTCGGGTTGACCGGTGCCGCAAATGCTTCACATCATCGGATGCATTCTTCCCATCATCGGGTGCATTCTTCCCATTCGTCCGGAGGTATGACAGGAATTGCTTCGGTATATTCGGGCGGCAAGACCGCCAACGGCGAGCATGCTTCGGCTGGCGGACTCACCGCTGCCCATCGCTCGCTGCCGTTCGGGACCCTGGTGAAGGTGACCAACCGCCAGTCGCAGCGTTCGGTGGTCGTGCGGATCAATGACCGTGGGCCCTTCGTGGGCGGCCGCGTCATCGACCTCACTCCCGCAGCGGCTCACGCCATCGGCTTTTCCGGTCTCGCCTCGGTGACGCTCTCGGTCGTCGGCCACGGCGGCCACAGCCCTAGCTGACCCCGGGCCGCTCAGTCGAGCGGCCGAACCCAAAAAAGTAACGACGAGGCAGCGACTTCACGTCGCTGCCTCGTTCGGCTTTGGAGGTCGGGAACGACGGCCTTACGGCCGCACGCGGCTCGGCTCGTCGATATGCGCGCAGTCGTGCCGGCCGGAGAAAACGCAATCCTGCTGACTGCGCAACTGCGCGATAGAACTGGCGATCCACACGCCGGCCGCGACCAGGAAGGCGCAGGTGAGAAACCCCAGCACGTTCATGAGCATGCGGTGGCGATAATCGTCCTCGCGCGCGCCGCCCTCGTATTTGCCGATGTCCTCGACGGCCGGCCGGCTCGCCAAGCCCGCTCGCCGCACGGCGCGGCCTAACAGGCGCGGCCGCAACGGCACGACGCGCCCGGTTTCCTCCTCGGGCGAAGGCCGGTCACGCAACGCGCCGCTTCGCGCCAGCTCGTGCAATGAACCCATGTCGCCAAGATAGCATTTTCGCCGCGCGGCAGCGATTGCGTTTTTGCTGCGCGCCTCTCGCGTCGATGCGTGCCATGGACGCCGGGTCCGCGGGCCGGCTAAGTTCGCCCCACGGGGCGTCCGGAGAATATGATGAAACCTAAAGCTCTTGTCCTTGCCGCCGCCCTCGTTGTGATCGCCGGCTCCGCCGTCGCCCAAACCTACAAGGCCGGCGCAATCGAAATCGAGCAGCCGTGGGCGCGCGCCACCCCGAAAGGCGCGACGATCGGCGCGGGCTACATGAAGATCACCAACACCGGCACGGAGCCGGATCGATTCGTCGGCGGGTCGGCCTCGTTTGCCGGGCGTCTCGAAGTCCACTCCATGACCATGGAGCAGGGCGTGATGAAGATGCGCGAGATAAAGGATGGCCTCGAAATCAAGCCGGGCGAGACGGTGGAGCTCAAGCCGGGCGGCTATCACATGATGTTCGTCGGACTCAAGCAGCCGCTCAAACAAGGCGAGGACTTGACCGTCACCCTCAAGTTCGCGAAGGGCGGAACGGTCGAGGTGAAATACCCGGTCGAGGCCGTGGGCGCGGGCGGTCCCGCAGGGGGCCAGGGCATGAACATGAAGATGGACAAGATGGGGCATTGATGCGTCCGCGCGCCGGCGCGCAATCAATCAGTCGCATGGTGCCCGGAGCAATCCGGGCACCGGTGTTTTGATCTAAGGAATTCTTTGCTCACCATGCAGGCGCACCGGCGGCACGTTCTGGAATACGTACTCTTCGTCGCGACGGTATTCGTGAGCGCGGCGCTGCTGTTCGTAGTCCAGCCGATGTTCACCAAAATGGTGTTGCCGCGCCTCGGCGGCGCGCCCGCGGTGTGGTCGGTCGCCATGGTGTTCTTTCAGGCGGCGCTGCTCGCGGGTTACGCCTACGCGCATGGGCTCACCCGACTGACGCGACCAACGGCGGCGCTCGTTATTCATCTCGCGGTGATGATCTCCGCGGTATTCGTGCTGCCGCTCGCGATCGCGCAAGGGTGGCGCGCGGCGCCGCAACGGGGCGAGGCGTTCTGGCTGCTGGGTCTCTTCGCCGCCTCGATCGGGCTGCCGTTCTTTGCCCTCTCCGCCAACGGGCCGCTGCTGCAGGCGTGGTTCGCGCGCACCGATCATCCGCGCGCGGCCAATCCGTATTTTCTCTACGCCGCGAGCAACGTGGGCAGCTTCCTCGCCCTGATCGCTTATCCGCTCGCGCTCGAACCGCTCACGCGGCTCACCGACCAGAGCCGCGCCTGGTCGGCGGGCTTCGGCATCCTCATCCTCCTGATCGCCGCCTGCGGGGCCGTGTTCGTGCGTGCCGCCCGCGCGCGTCCGCCGGCCGAACAGCATGCCGCCGCCCCGCCGCCCACGTCACGCGACGCCCTCGCTTGGATGGGGCTTGCCGCGGTACCGGCCGGGCTCCTGGTCGCGGTCACCGCGCATATTTCGACCGACATCGGCGCGGTCCCGCTGCTGTGGGTCGTGCCGCTTGCGCTTTACCTCGCCACCTTCGTGATTGTGTTTCAGGCGCGCCCGATCATTCCCCACCGCATTGTGCTGCTGACGCAGCCATTCTTCATCATCGCCCTCGTTGCCACGCTGGTGCTGCCGGTCGCGCACGACATCCTGGTGCAGATCGCCATCAATCTCGCGGCCTTCTTCGTGATTGCGCTGACCTGCCACGGCGAGTTGGTGCAGCGGCGGCCTCCCGCCGAGCACCTGACCGCGTTTTATCTATGGATGTCGGCGGGCGGCATGGTTGGCGGGTTGTGCGCTGCGCTCGTTGCTCCGCTCATCTTCAACTGGGTCGCCGAATATCCGCTGCTGATCGTGTTTGCGGCGCTGTGCCGGCCCGGCCTCTCGTTCCCGCTCGGCCGACGCGAATGGACGCTGATCGGCTGCGCGGCGGCGCTCGCGCTCTACCTCGCGGCCCCGGCGCTCGGCTTCGGCTTCGACGTCGACGAACGCACCTTCCAGATCGTGGTCGGCGGGCTGCTCCTGCTTGCCCTCATGGTCGAACTATTTGCCTGGCAGGCGCCGCTTGCGTTCGCAGGGCTCATCGCCATCGCGTTCATGCTTGGGCGCATCTACGAGCCCGACGCCGGCCGCCAGCAGACGGTGCGCAGCTTCTTCGGCGTGCTCAAAGTCATGCAAACCGTCGATGATAGGTTCCGCGTGCTGATGCACGGCACCACGATTCATGGCGCCGAACGCATGACCGATATCGCCGCCGGTGCGGGACAAGGCAGGCCGGACCCGCTCACCTATTACCACGCCAATTCCGCCCTCACGCGCGCGCTCGAGGCCGCGCGCACCCGCAAAGGCGAGCCGATGCGGGTTGCGGTCGTCGGGCTCGGCACCGGCACGTTCGTTTGTTGGGCCGAGCCGGGGGATACGTGGGCCATCTATGAGATCGACCCGGCGGTGGTGCGGATCACGGCCGAGCAGAAGCGCTTCACGTTCCTGGCAAGCTGCGCGCCGCAAACCCCGATCATCATGGGCGATGCGCGGCTCAAGCTCGCCGAAGCGCCGGACGGCGCTTACGACATCATCGTGGTCGACGCGTTTTCCTCGGACACCATTCCGATTCATCTCCTCACCCGCGAGGCGATGGCGATTTATCTCGCCAAGCTCGCGCCGCACGGCATGGTGGTGATGCACGTGTCGAACCGGCACCTCGAACTTTCTTCGGTGGTGGCGGGCATCGCCGAGGCGAACGGGCTCAAGGCGCGCACCAATCCGGGCACCCTCGACGACGAGCACGAGAACGACGGCGCCTACAAATTCACCTCGACCATCGTGATCGCGGCGCGCGCGGACGAGGATTTCGGCGTTCTAAGCGAGCCCGAGGATACTGCCTGGCCGGTAGTCACCGCGCCGGCCGGGCAGCGCATCTGGACCGACGATTATTCCAACATCGTCGGCGCGATCCTGCGCCATATGCGGGAGTAGCGCATGATCCCGATGGGTTACGGCGCTTCGCGCCTAACCCATCCTACCGACTCTTCGCCAGCATCTCGAGCCGGCGCGGCGCCTCGGCGGAGCCGTACTCCTTCGCCTTCTCGTACCAGCCGCGCGCCATGGCGGCGTCGGGCGTAACGCCGAAGATGCCGAGTGAATGCAGCACCACCGGATCGTAAGTCGCGCCCAGGGCCAGCGCCGCCTGCGCGTTGCGCGCTTCCGCCGCCGGCCGCAGCGTGAGGCGCGCGGCGGCGATATCGCCGCTCGCGGCAAGCTGCTGCCCGCGCTTGAGCAGGGCCGCCAGTTCGTCCGGGCTGAGCTCGGGTGCAGGCGCGCTCGCCGCGGGCTCGGCGGCGGGCGCGGGCGGCGTGGCAGCGGTAGGTGCGGGCGGCGCCGCGGCTGCAGGCGCCGGCGGGAGTGGGACCGGGGCCGGGGGCGCCACGGCAACGGCTGGGCGTGGCGCGATGACGGGCGTGGCCGGGTCGGCGAGCGCAACCTGCTGCGGCGGATCGCCCGCTTCTTGCGCGACGATCGGCGGGTCCTGCGGCTTCGTTGCAGGCGTGGAAAAACGCGTGCCGAACGCAGGCGACGCGTCGGCCTGCTCGGTCGCGCCGGTCGTGCCCGGGACGGAAAGTTTGCCGACTACAAACAGCGCCACGAGCGCGGCCGCCGAACCGGCGAGCGCCAAGCGACCCAACATGCCCAACACGCGGTAGCGGCGCAGGCGCACCCCGCGCTCGGCCCACGGATCCGGCACGATGCCGGGATCGAGCGAGCGCGGCACGCGGAAGTCGCCGATCGCGAAGCTGTCTTCTTCCGCGCCTTCCGCGAGCGGCGGCGCATGCTCGGCACCACCCGCGTCGTCCCGGCGCAGCATATGTCCGTCGCCCGTCTCGCCGCCGTCGGGCACGAGCGGAGAGCGCACCGGGGCGCGACGTGGCGGCGGAGCGTTGCGGACCCAGCGCGGCGCGTAAGGCGAGGAATCGCCGGGCTCGTAACCCCGATCCGTCGGGCTGCTCATGGATCGCCTCCTACTCGAGCACTACTGAATGGCGCGGCTTGACTGGGCCTTCTTTGAGCATGATCTTTGTCCGAAAACCGGTACCCACTTTTCGGGATCATGCTCTTGGAGCAAAGTTTTGCTGGCGCGGGCAAAATCGCGCTGCGGACTTGCTTCGATGTGGCTGGCTGAACGACGCTATGTCGAGCAATCGCCACCGGCCCGCGAACGAGGGCGGTGGCAGTACCGGTCATGAAAGCCGCAGCAACGCTCGTCGGCCTGCCCTCGCGGGCGGGTCGCCGCCGACTTCCCGCCATTACTCCCCCTCAAACCGCGCCGGTCGTTGACGCCGCCACACACACACCTTGCGCAACCGGCTCACCTGTCTGCGTCCTCGTCGGACCTGATTCACCTCGATGAAGTTTTGATTATCGCGCATCGTGCAGAGAGCCTCTCATGCAACGGGACTGTGTCGCGAATGAGGCCCAAGCAGTACGATATCGTGCCGTTTGCTTAGTATGCGACGGCGGATCGTCGGTAAAATCGTGCGCAAAGACCGACGCAATACTTCAATCTATTTCGTCGCGAGACGTGCGATTAACTGACAATCAGCAAACAAATCTCCAGTATCTCGATTCGGAAGTTCGCTCAACTTTGCCGCACTTTCGAGAGCGAACGTCGCAATCGAAGGACCCTGGCAACGTTAAGATTCTCGTGCCGCTTTGAACCCGAAGTTCGCAATCGGACTCGCGGCAATTGTGGTGCGAACTTCGGGTTCGCGGCACTACCTTGACCGGAGCGGGTCATCGCCTCAATCTCACGGGAATCCTACCAGAGGTGCGCCCATGACCTTCCGCATCGCCGTCGTCCAGCCGATCGCCCATGCTCCCGAGGCCGCCGAAGCCAACGTTGCCGACGCCGTGAGCTTCATCGAACGCGCGGCCGACGAAGGCGCGGACTTCGTCTGTTTTCCCGAGACTTATCCGGGCCCGTGGCGCATGCCCGCGACCTTCGATCCGACGCCGGCGCTCGCGGAAGCCGCGGTCAAGCACGGCGTGCACGCAGTGTTCGGCACGATCGAGCCGCTCGATGCCGCGGCGGCATCGGCCCACAATCTCATCGTGATGGCTTATCCGGACGGCCGGGCGCCGGCGCGCTATCGGCGCACGCATCCGAACGGTCCCTGGATCTACACCGGCGGCCCAACTTGGGAATTCCAATATGTGGCGGCCGACGAGTTCCCGGTGTTCGACACCCGCCACGGCAAGGTGGGGCTCGCCATGTGCAGCGAGGTCTACATGCCGGAAGTTTCGCGTGCGCTGGCGTTGCGCGGCGCCGAGTTGATCTTCATGCCGGCCGGCACCGACAAACGGCGCCTGTGGGCGACTTGGCGGAACCTGATCTGGGCGCGCGCGATCGAGAACCTCGCCATCGTGGTCACCACCCAGAATTTGCTCTCGCATGCCGAGCGCGGGCTCGCCATGGTGGCGGCGCCCGAGGAGATTCTGTTCGAAAGCACGGTCGCGGGGCTCACCATCGTCGACGTGAGCCTCGACCGTGTGCGCGCCATGCGCGCGGGCCGCGACGGGGTCGGCGCATCGAGCGAATTCGGCGCCAAGCAGGGCGTGCTCGGTCCGCAGTGGCAGCGCCCCGAGCTTTACGACACGTTCTACCCGCGCCCGCTGCGAGAAGCGGCGGAATGAGGAAGGGGGCGAATAGCGAATAGCGAATAGCGAATAGCGAATAGCGAATAGCGAATAGCGAATAGCGAATAGCGAATAGCGAATAGCGAATAGCGAATAGCGAATAGCGAATAGGTTCCCTGCCGGCGACTCTCTTACTATTCGCTATTCGCTACTCACTATTCGCCGGTGACCACATGAGAAAACAACAGATTATTTCCAAGAAGCTGCGCCAGCCGAGCGGTCATTTCTCGCACGCGATCAGCGTCGCCGCCGGCAAGCTGGTGTTCATCTCGGGTATGACGTCGCGCCGCGCCGACGGCACGATCGCCGGCATCGGCGACATCGAGGCACAGACGCGCCAGGTATGCGAGAACCTCAAAGCCGCGGTCGAAGAGGCGGGCGGCACCATGGACGACATCTGCCGGGTCGACGTCTACGTACGCAACATGGAGCACTTCGACCTGATTCATAAAGTGCGGCGCGAATACTTTCGGCCGCCGGCGCCGGCTTCGACCATGGTCGAGGTGACGAAGATGACCTCGCCTGAATACCTGATCGAAATCAACGCGATAGCCGTTCTGCCGCAAGCCTGATTGCGTCCGTGGGACGCTTGCGCTATGCCATGTCGTATGCCATATTTAGGAGGCATAGGAGATGGCAATGGCGAAAACGGTTCGGGCGCCCAAGCGCGGAACGCAAACCCGTCCGTCGGAGGACACGCGCCCATCCGGCGTGCAGGGTTTTGGCGAAGAGGCGACGCCGTTCGTCGCCACCTTGCTCGACCGGACTGGAGTCCTTGCCGTCGATCGCGTCGCCGACGCTTTTAGGATGTCGAAGCAACAACTCGCCGGTACGCTCGGGCTGGCGCCCGAGACGCTCTATAAGCCGAGCCGTGCACATGCTCCCAAGACCCAGGCGCGCGTGCGTGAAATGGTGGAAATCATCAGCCGCGTCGAAGAATGGGCCGGTGGTAAGCTTCAAGCGATGGCTTGGTATCGTGCGCAGCCGATCCCCGCGTTCGGTGGTCGTACGGCGGAGGCGCTGGTCAAATCAGGACATGCCTCTGCCGTGCGGGATTATCTCGATCACATCGCCATGGGCGGCTTTGCTTGAGGTTTCAGGCGACCTGCTATCGAGCGCATAATCCCAGATGGTCGTTTAAACCTTTGTCCGGGGATGGGGCCGCCATTCGCGGCGCCCGGTTCAACCCGAAGGGCATGCCCGCCCTTTATCTGACGCTCACGATCGAAACAGCGATCAAAGAGGTCAGCCAGGGCTTGGCATCGCGGATAAATCCTTACGTCTTGTGCAGTTACGATGTCGACTGTGAGGACGTCGTCGACCTGCGCAGCGAGGCGGGCCGGACCGAGCACCGGGTTTCTTCCGCGGAACTCTCCGCCCCGTGGTTCTCGGACATTCTCGAGGGAAAAGAGCCGACGGGATGGCAGTTGGGGCGGCGCCTTATCGCGCGTGGCATCGCCGGCATCCTGGTCCCAAGCTTCGCCCCCGGCGCCACGCAACGCGACCAGAATCTCGTTCTGTGGGACTGGAGCGAACGGCCGCCGCATCGGGTGAGGCTGTTCGATCCGAGCGGGCGTTTGCCGCGCGACCAGCGCTCCTGGGAGTAAAGTTTAAGGGGCGTTAACCAACGCGGCTGCAAGCTTGCCAAACAGGGAGGGCCGCTCGATGTCCATTCGATCGGTTGGCGCGTGGCGCTCGGCGTTCAATTTGAACAACTGGCTCAATTCCCAGGGAGCCATCACCCAGCAGGATGCATCCGTCAACGACGCGGCCAATTCGGCCTTCGCCACGGCGCAATCGAATTATTTCCAGAACCTCGCGACCCTGACGGAGCAAGCGGCGCTCAAGCGTGTGCAAGCGGAGCTGAAGGCAAAGCAGGCCGCGCTCCAGAAGCTCGTCAGCAGCGTCGGTTCGAACGTCAACAAGGTCGCCTGACGCAAGCGAGCGCGTTCCATTCCGTTCGGAGCAAGCACCATGACCGGCGATGCCGGAAATCTGCTGGCTGCGCTCGCCCAACGCCTCGACGCCGAGCAAACAACCGCGCTGGTCGCGAACGGAAATCTGCGCATCGAGCGCATCGTTTCGACCGGTCAGTCGAGCCCGCCCGGCTTCTGGTACGACCAGGAATGGACCGAGTGGGTGCTGCTCGTTGCCGGCTCGGCCGGGCTTCTGTTCGAGGGTGAAGCGGAGCCGCGGGTCCTGCGGCCGGGCGATTATCTCCTCATTCCGGCGCACCGGCGCCACCGCGTGGCGTGGACCGATGCCGGGCAGGCGACCGTTTGGCTTGCCGTGCACTTTTCCGAGGTCACCGTGCCGTCCAGATCGAGCGGATGAACAACACCCGCATCCCGGCCCGCTCCATGTTGCGGTGGCTGGTCGAGAGGAACTCCGCGCCGCCGCAGATGACGTCGACCCCGATCGGATTGCCGGGAATGCGTTCGAGCACGCGCAGACGCGAGAGCGTGTACGTCGTTTCCGCATCGAGGATGCGGCCGACCAAGTCAGCGAGGGGATCAGTCGATCGGGGGCATTTGTCGATACAGTCTAGGGGTACATCTTGCCCGGCCGCGTTAGCTGTGCACAGCGGCGCGCCGCAACTTCCGGCGCCGCCCCGACTCAGTTACCATCGCTACGCCCGCAAATGGGTATCTTCCTCCCACGACTTGGCCCCGCTCCGGCGGGGCCATTTTTGCGGTCCCACGCCAGACAGCAGCACCAAATCTTTCTGATTGTTCATTTTTCCGCCATGAAGCGGAAGCGGGGCGCGCCCCATCGGCGAATCTCCCGCCGGATTCCGGTGAGCGCAGGGTTGGTATTCCGAGGTTCGCAAACATCTCGCGGTATTTGCGAGATGAGGAGCACGGAGGTCTCATGGCGCGCGATTCCAAGGCCGAGGCCGCGCTCGCGCTGCATCGCTTCGGATTCGGTCCTCGGGCCGGCTCTATCGCCGCGATCGCGTCCGATCCGCGCGGGGCGCTCATCGCCGAACTCGATCGGCCGGGGGCTGGCCGTATCGCCGATCCCGACTTGCTCGCGAGCGGCGAAGCCGCGCGCGCGGCATTCAACTTCCGCCAGGAACGCAAGGCGCAGCGGCTTGCCGAGCGAGCGCAGCGCGAGACCGCGAAGGACGCGCCCACTGCCGCCGCTGAAATGTCCCAGGGTGCCGCGCCTGCAGCGAAGCCCAATCCGCAGCCCGGGGTGCCGCAGCAGCTCTATCTGGAAGAGGCGAAGACCCGCATCGACGCCGCGCTCGGCGCCGACCTCGGCTTTGTCGGGCGGCTGGTGTGGTTCTGGTCCAACCATTTCTGCGTCTCGGCCGACAAAGGGCCGGTGCGGGCACTATGCGGCGCGTATGAGCGCGAGGCGATCCGTGCGCACGTGCTTGGCCGCTTTGCCGATATGCTCAACGCGGTCGAGAGCCACCCGGCGATGCTCATCTATCTCGACAACGCGCGCTCGATCGGCCCGGACTCGATCGCCGGACGCAATCAGCACAAAGGCCTCAACGAGAACCTCGCGCGCGAAATCCTCGAGCTGCATACGCTTGGCGTGCGCACCGTCTATACGCAAGCCGACGTGACGAATTTTGCCAAGGTCATCACCGGCTGGTCGATCGTCCCGCCGCGCCAGGATCCGGAGCGGGGAGGGGAGTTCACGTTTAATCCGCGCATGCATGAGCCGGGAGCGCAAACCGTGATCGGCCGCGCCTACCCGGAAGGCGGCATCGAGCAGGGGCGGGCGGTGCTCGCCGATCTCGCCCGTCATCCCGCGACCGCACGCCACGTTGCGGGCAAGCTTGCCCGCGGCTTCGTCGCCGATACGCCGCCGCCCGCGCTCGTCGATCGGCTCACCAAACGCTTCCTCGACACCGACGGCAATCTCAAAGAACTGGCGCGCACCCTCGTGTCCGCGCCGGAAGCCTGGGCGGCGCCGCGCACGAAACTGAAGCGGCCGGGCACGTGGTTCATCGGCGCGCTGCGCGCGATCGGCATCACGCCGCCGGACATCCGCCCGGTGATCCAGGCGCAGAATCTGCTGGGCGAGCCTCTGTGGCGGCCGCCCGCGCCCAAAGGCTTTGCCGACGACAGCGCCGCCTGGATGGACGGTATTTCCGAGCGCATCGACGTCGCCAATCAGCTTGCCGGCCGCGTTGCCGCGCTCGTCGAGCCCGAGGCGGCGGTCGACACGGCGCTCGGCCCCCTCGCTTCGGCGGAAACACGGCAGACGATCGCGCGCGCCGCCAGCCGCCCGCAGGCGCTGGCACTGTTGCTGATGGCGCCGGAGTTTCAAAGGAGTTGAGCCATGTCAATCAATTTGCATGCGCCATCGCGCCGCGAGCTGCTGCTCGCCTCGGGCGCGCTGTTCGCCTGGGCGTACCTGCCGAAAACTGCGCGCGCGGAAGGCCGCGATCCGCGTTTTCTAACAATCGTGTTGCGCGGCGCGCTCGACGGCTTGGCCGTGGTAGCGCCGGTCGGCGATCCCAACTGGGTGCGCCTGCGCGGTGACAAAGCGTTGCTGCTCGACGGCGCTAATCCGGCGCTCAAGCTCGACGGCTTTTTCGCGCTCAACCCGGCCATGCCGGAATTGCACCGGCTCTATCGCGCCGGGCAGGCAACGATCGTGCATGCCGCGGCGACGCCCTATCGCGAGCGTTCGCATTTCGACGGCCAGGACGTGCTGGAAAGCGGGCTCACCAAGCCGGGCGTGACCGAGACCGGCTGGCTCAACCGGGCGCTCGCCGCGCTCGAGCCGGGCGGCCGGGTCGAAGCAAACAAACGCCAGGCGTTCGCGGTCGGGCCGGTGACGCCGCTGATCGTGCGCGGCGCGGCGCCGGTGATGTCGTGGACGCCGGCGCGCCTGCCGCCCGCGACCGACGACACGCTGACAAGACTCGCCGAGCTCTATCGCCACACCGACCCGCAGCTGGCGCGCGTGCTTGAGGAGCGCATGGGGCTTGCGGCGATCGCCAAGGCGGGCGGCGTCTCGATGGTGCCGGAGAAGGGCAAGCCGCAGCAAGGTCCGGGCGTTCAGGTGCGCGCTTATTTTGCCGAAGCCGCCGGCGCGTCGGCGAAGTTCATGGCGCGGCCGGACGGCCCGCGCGTGGGCGCTCTCGCCTTCGATGGGTGGGACACGCACCAGGACGAGGGCGTGGTCGGCGGCCGCCTCGCGCTTTTGCTCGCCGCCCTCGACGGCGCGCTTGCCGCGATCGAGAAGGAAATGGGCCCGGCGTGGCGTGAAACCGTGGTGACGGTCGTCACCGAGTTCGGGCGCACCGCGCGCATCAACGGCACCGAAGGCACCGACCACGGCACGGCGACGGTCGCTTTGCTTGCGGGCGGCGCGCTCAAGGGCGGCCGCGTGATCGCCGACTGGCCCGGCGTGCAGGAGGCGAGCCTCTATGAGGGACGCGACTTGAGGCCGACCACGGATCTGCGCGCGGTCATCAAGGGCGTGCTGCGCGACCACCTGCGCGTCCCCGACGCGGCGCTCGCCGCGAAAGTGTTTCCCGACAGCATCGCCGCGCGCCCGATGGCGGGACTGGTGGCGTAATCCCTCCCCTGAAAGGGGAGGGTGTCGCCGCGCGCAAGCGCGGCGACGGGTGGGGTCAGCCCCGGGCCGGCACGCACGCATGCAGCAAATAACCGCACCCGGCTCGCTTCGCTCGCCACCCTCCCCTTTCAGGGGAGGGATTCACGGCGTCACCCCAGCGCCTGCTTCACCCGCTCCGGCGTCATCGGCGTCTCGCGCAACCGCTTGCCGGTGAGCGCCGCGAACGCGTTGGCGATCGCCGGCGCCACCAGCGGCGTCGCCATCTGGCCGGCCCCGGTCGGATGGTTGTCGGTCGCGAGAATCTCGATGTGCATGTTGGGCAGATCGCGCATGCGCATGACCTGATAATCGTAAAAGTTCGACTGCTCGACCGCGCCGTCCTTGATCGTGATGCGCTCGGTCAGCGCCATGCCGAGGCCATAGACGATGCTGCTTTCCGTCTGCGCGACGACATTGTCCGGTTGCACCGGGATGCCGCAGTCCATCGTGCACCAGAAATCATGCACCTTGATCTCGCCGTTCGTGCGGTCGACCGAAATCTCCGCGATGCCGCCGACCAGCGAGTTCGAATAATCGATGAAGGCAAACCCGCGGGCACGGTCCTCCGCCGGCTTGCTACCCCAGCTCGCCATCGCCGCGACGCGTTCGACCACCGCGCGCCCGCGCGGCGTGTTCTTGAGTAATTCGAGGCGCAACTGCACCGGATCGATGCCGCGCTTCCCCGCGATCTCGTCGAGGAAGGCCTCGGTGACGAACTTGTTGGCGGTGTAGCCGATGCCGCGCAGGGATGACGTGCGCACGCCGCTGTCGCGGTAGATCTGGCCGCAGTACTGGTTGGCAATGTCGTAGCTGCGCAGCTCGACGCCGAGCATCAGGATGAAGTCCTTCCCGCCGACGGCGTTGTAGCGCACCGGGTCCTGATAGGGGGTCACCCGATCGCCCGCGAGCCGCTGGTGCCAGGCGACGATCTTGCCGGACGAGTCGAGGCCGGCGCGCAGGTAATGCGCCGTGATCGGCCGCAGCCGGCCGTTGTGCACGTCGTCCTCGCGCGTCCACATCATCTTCACCGGACGCTTGGCCTCTTTGGAGAGCAGCACGGCGTCGATGATGAACTCCTCGTCGCGATGGCCGCGCCGGCCGAAACCGCCGCCCAGCAAGGTGTAATGCAGCGTTACCTTCTCGCGCGGAATCCCGAGCGCCTTGGCGCACGCGTCGGTCGCCATGGTTTGGCTTTGCGTGCCGCACCACACTTCGAGGGCATCGCCGGCCGGCGAGACGGCGGCGATCGCGTTGAGCGGCTCCATCTGCGCGTGATAGGCATAGTCGCAGCGGTATTCGCCTTCGAGCACCGTCGCGGCTTTCGCCAGTTCGCCATCGGCGTCGCCTTGCTTGAACCAATCCTTGGTGATCGGGACGCTGAGATTACGCGCGTCGGCCGCAAAGGCCTCCATCCCTTTCTCGCCGTCGAAGCCCCAGCCGGTGCCGGTGCGCTGCCAGGTGATTGTCTGCTCGACCGCGCTCTTGCCGGCGAAGGCCGCCCAGGCGGTCTCGGCGAGCACGCCGACGCCGTAGGGCAGGCGCACCGCGGAGATGACGCCGGGAACGGTTTTCAGCTTGGCTTCGTCGAACGTGTCGGGCGTGCCGCCCTCGACGGGGCTGCGTACCACCGCGCCGTAGATCATGCCGGGCACGGAGAAGTCGATCGAATATTTGGCGCTGCCGTTGACCTTATCGGGCAACTCGATGCGCATCACGTCCTTGCCGATCAAACGGAAGTCCGCGGTCTTCTTAAGATCCTCCGGTTTGATTTCCGGCGCGGTCGCCGGCACCTCGGCGAAGGCGGCAATCTCGCCATAGGTGAGCCTGCGGCCCGACTTGGCGTGCACGACCGCGCTCGGCTCGGTGGTCAGCTCCTCGGCCGGCACGCCCCACTTCTTCGCGGCGTTGTCGATGAGCACGCGGCGCACCTGTGCGCCGAAGGTGCGCAGCGGCTTGAAATAGCTCGTCACCGCGTTGCTCCCGGCGGTGTACATCATCCCGCCGAAACCGGGATTGCCGTAGATCTTCTCGACCGCCGGCGCCGGCACGATGCGCACCTGGCTCCAGTCGGCGTCGAATTCCTCGGCGAAAATCAGCGGCAGCGACGTCGTCGATCCCTGGCCCATTTCGGTGGCGGGCGACATGACCGAGATGGTGCCGTCGGGTGCGATGCTCACCCACGGACTAAAGGCCTTGCCCTGCATTACGCTCGCCGGCACGGCGGCACTCGCGCCGTCGCTACGGCCGAGCGCGATGGCGAAGGTGAGCCCGGCCGCGCCGGTCATCACCTGGCGACGGGACACATGCATGTCGAACGGATGCTCGGTCATGGCTCAGCCCTCCCGCGCCGCGCGTTCGATCGCGCGCACGATGCGTGGATAGGTGCCGCAACGGCAGATGTGCGCGCTCATGTGCTCGACGATTTCCTCGCGCGTGGGATGCGGCTTCTGTTTGAGCAGGTCGGCCGCGCTCATGATCTGGCCCGACTGGCAGTAGCCGCATTGCGGCACGCGTTCGGCGAGCCAGGCTTTCTGCACCGGGTGCGAGGAGTCGGGTGAGAGCCCCTCGATCGTCGTCACCGCACGGCCGGCAACGTCGGCGAGCTGCGTCTGGCACGAGAAGGCGCGCGTGCCGTCGATATGCACCATGCAGGCGCCGCACAGGCCGGCGCCGCAGCCGAACTTCGTGCCGGTGAGTTTGATGTCTTCGCGAATGACCCACAGCAGCGGAGTTTCCCGCGGCGCGTCGGAGCTGACGTTGCGCCCGTTGATCTGAAACGCAATCGGCATTGCCTCCTCCCGTTGGTATTCTATTTCGTTATGCGCTATTTGATTACGCGGCTTTCCATTTGATGGAGCAGCCCATCGCGGGGGACTGTCGCGCCGGCGCCGTACCGGTGTTGGCGATGGCGCGCATCGCTTCGACCAGTTCTCGCCGCGCGCCCTTGGCCGGCGGCCCGGTGCGGCCTTCGTCGAGCCGGCCGCGATATTTGAGCTTGCGCGCGGCGTCGTAGCCGAAGAAGTCGGGCGTACATACCGCGCCATAGGCGCGCGCGATGCTTTGGTCGGCGTCGTGCAAATAGGGGAACGGCAGGTCGTGCGCCTTGGCGAAACGGCGCATGTTGTCGAAGGAATCCTCGGGATAGCTCTCCGCGTCATTCGAGCAGATGGCGGCAAAGCCGATGCCTTCGGCGGCTAACGTGCGCGCGTCCGCCGCCATGCGGTCGATCACCGCCTTCACGTAGGGGCAATGATTGCAGATGAACACGATGACGGTGCCGTTCTCGCCGGCGACCTCATCGAGCGAATAGGTGCGTCCGTCGGTCGCGGGCAGGCGGAAGGATACGGCCGGCGTGTCGAGTTCGACTTCTGAGGCGGTGGCGGCCATGGGAGGCTCCTCGGGCGTGGGGATTGGCCGCGATGCTATCACGCGGCGGTGGGTCCGGAAGCCGAAGCGCCTGCTGTAAAGTAAAATCTAAGCGAGCGAAGAAAAACCCGGCCCACGCGGGACCGGGTCACAAGTTCAGTACGCTACTTATTCTTACGCCGTTAGTAGCAGGCGTAAATCCAGCGCCAGCCCCAACGGGTCCAGACGCGCGTGTAGCAATCGTCGTAGTACCCGCCGCCGACGAAGGCGAACCGCCGGTGGCGGAAGAACCGGCCATGCCGGAAGGTGAAGTGACGGCCGTGGAAACTCCTGAATCCACGGCCAACGCCCACGCCGCGGCCGAAACCCATCCCGCGGCTAAATCCCACGCCCCGACCCATGCCCGGGCCGGCGTGGCCGAAGCTGGCCATGGCGCCGTGGCCGATGCCACCCATGCCGCCGTGGCCACCCATTCCGCCGTGCCCACCTATGCCGCCACCACCACCCATACCGCCGTGGCCGCCCATCCCGCCTCCCCCGCCACCGCCGTGCCCTCCGCCTCCGCCGCCTCCGCCCCCACCTCGGGCATCGGCGCTGACAATCGAACCGGCCGCGATGACTGCCGCTGCGGTCAGCGCGACCATGACTTTACGAATCATGACGTTCTCTCCATCTGGTACGAGGTGATCCGGACCTATCGCCCCTCGTGATTTTCACCCGCGGTCGTCCGCGCGAGCACTCCCGACCGCTTTGCGCCAACGATTGCAGCGGGAAGAGAAATATTCAAATTACGAATGCGCCAGTTTCTGACAAATAAGTCAGTTTTCGCTTTTGCGATCCATGATAGGATCGGCCAGTCGCGACGGTATTGGCGGGAAGACAAAGCATGGCAAACGCGCGGCGCCGCATCCTCGTGGTGGAAGACGATCAGGAGACCGCGGCGCAGCTTGTCGATTCGTTGTCAGGCAACGGCTACCGCGTGGATTTGGCGGCCGACGGCGACGAGGGACTGAGCCGAGGCCGTTCCGCCGAGTACGCGGTCATGGCGATCGATCGCATGCTGCCCGGCCTCGACGGGCTGTCGCTGATTCAGCGCCTGCGGGAAGAGAGCGTCGCCACCCCGGCGCTTATCATCAGCGCGCTGGGCGAGATCGACGATCGGGTGCGCGGGCTGCGCGCCGGTGGCGACGATTACCTGGTCAAGCCGTTCGCCTTTGTGGAGCTGCTCGCGCGGGTCGATGCGCTTGCCCGGCGGAGTGCGACCATCATCAAGGAAACTCTCCTGCGCGTCGGCGACCTCGAGCTCGATCTGGTCTCGCGGACGGCCAACCGCGGCGGCCGCGAGATCGAGCTGCTGCCGCGGGAATTTCAGGTTCTCGAATATCTGGTGCGCAATCAGGGCCAGGTCGTGCCGCGGGCGATGTTGCTGCAGCACGTCTGGGATTTGCACTTCGATCCCACCACCAACGTCATCGACGTCTATGTCGGCCGCGTGCGCAAGAAAATCGACGACCAGCAGGCCTATCCGCTCATCCATACCGTCCGCGGCGTGGGATTTTGCGTCCGTGCTCCTAGCTAAGACGCTCCGTTCCTCGACTCTTCGGCTGGCGCTGCTCGCGATCGCCATTTTCGGCGCGGCGGTCATCGGCTTGTTCAGCTATGTCTATGTGTCCACCGACTCGTTCGTTCGCAGCCGCGCCGACCGCGCCATTACGGCCGAAGAGGCAAGCCTGTTGCGTGCATATGAGAGCGCCGGCCGGCCCGGACTGATCGCTGCAATCGAGCAGCACGCTGCCGAGCAGCGGCTGGCCGGCGGGGAATATCTGCTTGCCGATGCTTCGGGCGCGCGGCTTGCCGGCAATCTCCCCGTTTGGCCGGCCTCGCTCGCGACGGCGAACGGATGGGGCACCTTCAGGGCGCCTGAGCGGGTGCTCGCGCGCGCAGCGGTCACAACGCTCTCCGACGGGTCGCGCCTGCTGGTGGGCCAGACCGTCTCTGACCTCGAGGCGTTTGCGCGCAAGATCGAGACCGCACTGCTGTTGATCATCGCGCTGATCTTCATTCTCGCGGCCGTGGCGAGCGTTTCCGTGACGCGCCGTACCGTGGGGCGCATCGAGGCCATTAACGCCACGAGCCGCGCGATCATGCAAAGCGGACTGGGGGAACGGATACCCCTGCGCGGAACGCGCGACGAGTGGGACCAACTCGCCGCAAATCTCAACTCGATGCTCGACCGGATTGAAGGTTTGATGGCGCAGGTGAAGCAGGTCACCGACAATGTCGCGCACGACCTGCGCACGCCGCTCGCCCGCATGCGCGGCCGGCTGGAAAAGGCCTACAACGCGCAAGCCGCCACGGAACACGAGCGCGCGCTCATTGGCGACACGCTGGCGGATCTCGACGGCGTGTTGCGCATGTTCTCCTCGCTCACGCGAATCTCGCAGATCGAGGCCAACGACCGCACCGACGGGGCGCGTCCCGTCAACCTCGCCGAAATCGCCCGCGAGGTCACGGAACTCTTCGATCCCGCCGCCGAGGACAAGGGAAGCCGGCTCGTGGTCACGGGTGACGACGCGGTGCGCGTTCTAGGCGACCGTGATCTGCTGTTCGATGCGCTCTCAAATCTCATCGACAACGCCATCAAACACGGCCGCGACGGCGGTCACGTGACCGTCGCCGTGGCGCAACGCGAAGCCGGCAACGAGATTTGCGTCGCCGACGATGGGCCGGGCATTCCGGCCCATGAACAAGAGCACGTGTTCAAGCGCTTCTATCGTCTCGAGCGGAGCCGACGAACGGCGGGCAACGGGCTCGGGCTCAGTCTTGTCGCCGCGGTTGCCCGACTCCACGGGGCGCAGGTCGAGATGGAAGATAACGCGCCGGGACTGAAGGTCCGGCTTAAATTCCCGCTCGTTTCCGCAGGCGACGGCGGGTCCCACAATCTGGCCTAAATCAAACAAACGCCGCCGGGGCGAGGAGCAGATTTGGAAACCCGCTCCCCATCCCGGCGGCAGAGTCAGAGCACGCTACTTATCTTAGTCAAATTCGTTCCAGCGGTCGCCGCGCCAGTAGCCGCGACCCTCATGCTCGCGCCAGCGGAAGCGTTCGCTCGGACCCCAGCGCCAAGTATCCGGATGAACGACCACGCGGGCGTCCGATGGATACTCGTAGGTGGTAGTCGTGTGCCAGCATGTGTCTTCGCTGCACACGATCGCGGCCGACGCGCCCAGCGCCGAGAACGCCAGAACGCCGGCGCCGGCGGCCGCGCCAAGAAGAAGTTTCCTCATCGGTCTCATGTCCAGCCTCCGTAAGCCTTCCCTGGGAAGGCAACGACAGGTCGGGGCGTCGGTTCCGCTGCGCGACAAACAATTGAGTCGGGCGACGGTCGCAGTGCCACTCCATGTTACCGCCGAAAGCGTTTCGGTCGTAGCAAATTACCGACGGACCAAAGGAACAGTATCCCGTACCGGAATTTTCCGGGGTCCGGAAGGATTTTCCAAAAAGACGCTGCTCATTTGGCGCGCCGGGTCAGCCCGCTTTTCACCATCGTTTGTAGCCGCGACGCGAACTGACACGGCGATCTTTGTTATATGCGATACGTTTACCCCTGCGCGCTACGGCTCTGCCCGATTTGCAACCCGGAGAGAAAAACGGAGCCGATGATGTCGCTCACCCTTCATTCCCGCACCTGCGCATGCTGCGGCGACCTGCTGACGGGCCGCTTCAACCGCCGCGCCTTCCTCAAAGCCGCCGGCGGCGCCGGCCTGATGGCAGCGTTTCCGTTTGCCGCGTTCGGCGCCAGCGGCAACTACGACGCGATGGTCCTCTCCTGCATCGATCCCCGTTTCCCGGAGCCCACGCTCAACTACATGAAGGGCCGGGGACTACTCGGGAAATACAGCCAGTTCGTCATTGCCGGCGCCGCCATCGGCGTCGTCGCTCCGGTGTTCAAGGACTGGCACAAGGCGTTCTGGGACAATCTGGCCGCAACGATCGAGCTGCATCGCATCTCTCGCGTTGTGGCGCTCGACCACCGCGACTGCGGCGCCGCCAGGATCGCCTACGGAGATGAGAAGTCGGCAACCCCGCAGGTGGAAACCGAAACCCATCGCGCTGCGCTGATGGAATTTCGCAAACAGATGAGCGAGCGCCACCCCAAGCTCGCGGTCGAGACCGGATTGATGGCGCTCGACGGCAGCGTCGAGATGCTCGGCAGTTAATGACTTTTGTTCGAGAGGTCATCCCGCTCTAAGTTTTTGCTGGCGCATGATCTTATCCGAAAACCGGTTCCCACTTTTCGGGATCATGCGCTAGCCCGCGCCGCGCGGCGCAGCGCCTGGGGCGGCTGGCCGAAGGCGCGCAGGAATGCGCGGCGCATGCGCTCCGGGTCGCCGAACCCCGTATGCGTCGCGACACGCTCGATCGGCGCGGCACCGCTCTCGATCTCCTCGCGCGCGGCTTCGAGGCGCAGCCGCTCGACCGCTTTCGCGGGCGTCATGCCGGTGTCGGCCGCGAAGGCGCGCGCGAAATGACGCGGACTCATGGCCGCGCGCTCGGCGAGACGCTCGACCGACAACCGTTCGTTCAGCCGTTCCCGCGCCCAGGCGAGCAGCGGCGAAAAGCGGCTATCCGGCCGGTCTGCTTCCAGCAACGCAGAGAACTGCGACTGTCCGCCGGGCCGGCGGTGATAAACAACGAGCTGCTGGGCCGTGCGTTTGGCGGTCGCCTCGCCGAGATCTTCCGCGACCAAAGCGAGCGCCAGATCGATTCCGGCGGTGATACCGGCCGAGGTCCACACCGTGCCGTCGCGCACGAAGATGCAGTCGGGCTCGACCCGCACCTGCGGATAGAGGCGTGCCAAATCCGCCGCGCGGGCCCAGTGCGTGGTCGCGCGACGGCCGTCGAGCAACCCGGCCGCGGCGAGGACGAAAGCGCCCGAACACACGCTCGCCGTGCGGCGCGCCCGCGCGGCCGCCGCGCGCACATAGGCCAACGTCTCGGGCGACGCGTGAGCTTCGCGCGTGCCCCAGCCGCCGGCGACCAGCAGCGTGTCGAGGGGCTCATCGATCAGCGACTCGGCGATGAGTTGCGCCCCGGACGAACTCGCGACCGGCCCGGCGACGCGCGCCATCAGCCGCAGTCGATACGGTGGCGGCATCGTCTCGCGACCGGCCACTTCGAAAACCGTGATCGGCCCGGTGGCGTCGAGCAGCTGGAACTGCGGAAAGATCAAGACACCGATGGCGCGGGGCATGGCCGTAAACGAGGGAAAATGGTCATTTCGGACATGAGCTATCCCGGTTATGCTGTGCCGTCAATATATCGAAAGAGGGCCCAGCCATGAACGATCGGCAGACGGTTATCGTCTTCGCGCTGTTCCCGGGGGTGACCCAACTCGATTTCACCGGGCCGTATCAGATGCTTTGCGCGCTGCCGGGCGCCAGCGTGATCCTGGCGAGCCGGGAAGGCGGGAACATCACCAGCAGCGAAGGGATCACGTTCGCGGGGCTGCGCCGGCTCGCCGATATTCCGGCGTGCGATGTGGTGTGCGTGCCGGGCGGGCGCGGCGTGACCGACACCGCCATCAAGGATGAAGTTTTCTTACGTGAATTGCGGCGGCTTGCGAGCACCGCCCGTTATGTGACGTCGGTGTGCACCGGCTCGCTCGCGCTGGGCGCGGCCGGGCTCCTGCGCGGCAAGCGCGCCGCCTGTCATTGGGCGTGGCGCGACCTGCTCGTGCCGTTCGGGGCGATCCCCGCGGCCGACCGGGTGGTGCGCGACGGCAATATCATTACCGGCGGCGGCGTCACCGCCGGGATCGATTTTGCGCTCACGCTGGTCGCGGAAATTGCCGGCGCCGAGACCGCGCAGGCGATCCAGCTGCAAATCGAATACGCGCCGGCGCCCCCGTTCAATGCGGGGGTTCCCGAGACCGCGCCACCGGCTATCCTGGCGCGGGTGCGCGAGCGGCTCGCCGGGATGGCGGAGCAGCGGCGCGGTGCGGTCGAAGCCGCCGCCGCCCGGCTAGAGCATGATCCCGAAAAGTGGAAACCGGATTCCCGCCTGCGCGAAGCCCTTGGCACACCTCGTCGTTTGGCTTGACGCTTCGGCGGGCGAAGGCAGGTCGGAAAAGATCATGCTCGAATAAGCGCAGGTTAGGGAGGCTGAGCGAACAAATGCTCTACCGCGGAATGGATCGGGCGCAACTCGACGCCGCCTACAACAACACTGCCGCCGTTCCCGAGCGCAACGCGATCGTCGCCGATTGGGCTGCACGCAGCGCAAAGGTGAGGCGCGAACACAGCGGCTATCTCGACCTTGCCTACGGCGAGAGCCCGCGTGAGCGGCTCGATTTGTTGCTCGCTGCCAATCCGAATGCCCCGACCCTTGCATTCATCCACGGCGGCTATTGGCAAATGAACGACAAGGAGAGCTACGCCTTCTTTGCCGAAGGCCTGCTGCCGCTCGGAATCAATCTCGCCGTCGTCGAATATACGTTGGCGCCGGCCGCGCGGATGGACCAGATCGTCGCCGAAGTCCGTCGCGCCATGCAGTGGCTTGCCGATCATCTCGGTGATTACGGCGCCGACCCGGCCCGGCTTTACGTCTCCGGGCATTCGGCGGGCGGCCATTTGACCGCGGCGGCGATCACGCTTCCGGCGGTGCGCGGCGGGCTCGCGATCAGCGGCCTCTACGATCTCGAGCCGATCCGGCTCAACTATCTCAACGAAAAGCTCGGCCTCGACCGCGACGAAGCCGAGCGCAACAGCCCACAGTTCCATCTCCCCGCGACCGCCCCGGAGCTCGTCATTACCTATGGGACGGCGGAATTGCCCGAGTTGTGCCGGCAGTCGATCGACTATGCCGGGGTTTGGCTCGCGCGGGGCCTGCCCGGCCTATTGCTGCCGGTCGAGGGTGCGAACCATTTCACCATCCTCGAATCGCTTGCCCGCATCGACGGCGAGTTGGCTCGCGTATTCCTAAAAATGGCCGGGTGAAAACGCGACCCGAAGGGAGAGATGGTGCTGCAGCTCAGGCCCAATTGCGAATGGTGCGACAAGGATCTGCCGCCGGCGGCAACGGACGCGCGCATCTGCAGCTACGAGTGCACGTTCTGCGCCGAATGCGTCGAGACGGTGCTGTTCAACGTCTGTCCCAATTGCGGCGGTGGATTTACGCCGCGCCCGATCCGCCCGGCGCAAGCATGGCGCCCCGGCGTTTGTTTGCAGAACCAGCCGTTCTCGGCGGAACGCGTCCGCCTCAAATGGCCGCGCGATGAGGTCGCCGCTTTCGTTCGCCGCGTACGGGACATCGAGCCGGCGAAACGCTAACCCAAAAGACTGCTGCCTCCGGTTGGAAAAGCGAGTAGCATCGCCGCAATCCAACGCCGGGGAGAACACGCCATGAAGCGGTCGATGGCTTTTGCCGCGCTGCTGAGCGCGGCCGTTCCGTTTGCGGCGCTCGCGCAGACGGCCGACGATTTGCGCAACGATGGAAAGACGCCGGGCGACGTCGTCGTCCCTGGCATGGGCTACGCGGGGCAGCGGTTCAGCCCGCTCAGCCAAATCAATAAAGACAACGCGCGCCGGCTGGTGCCGGTGTGGGCCTATTCGCTCTCCGACCTGCAGGGTGGCGAGGCGTTCCCGATCGTCAAGGACGGCGTCATCTACGTGACGACGCACAACGCGACGGCCGCGGTCGACGCGCTCACCGGCCGGCAGATTTGGCGCGTGCTGCACGAGTACCCGCCTGAGACTCTGCGCGTGGTCTGCTGCGGCATCGTCAACCGCGGCGCCGCGATCTACGAAGGCATGATCATCCGCGCGCTGATGGACGACCGGCTGGTGGCGCTCGACGCCAAGAGCGGCAAGGAGATTTGGTCGGTCAGGTCGCCCGAGCCCGTCACCTATGCCAACGGCTACGCGATGACCGGCGCGCCGCTGATCGTCGACGGCATCGTCATCATGGGCGTGGCCGGCGCCGAGTTCAGCCATCGCGGCCTGCTCGAGGGTTACGACGCGAAGACCGGCAAGCACCTGTGGCGGCTCTACACCATTCCGGCGAAGGGCGAGCCCGGCTCGGAGACGTGGGAAGGGGATTCCGAACTCACCGGCGGCGGCAGCAGCTGGGTCACTGGCACTTACGATCCCGAGCTCGACCTCGTCTATTGGGGCATCGGCAACCCGTCGCCGTGGAACGCGCGCGCCCGCAAGGGCGACAATCTTTTCACCAATTCGATCTTCGCCGTGCGGCCGAAAACCGGGGAGCGCGTCTGGTACTTCCAGATGACGCCGAACGATCCGTTCGACTATGACGCGGTGCAGACGCCGGTGCTCGCGACGATCAAGTTCAACGGGGCGCCGCGCAGGGTGGTGATGCAGGCGAACCGCGGCGGCTTCCTCTACGTGCTCGACGCGAAAGACGGCAAGCTCATCGCCGCCAACGCGTTCGGCAAAGTCACCTGGGCGAACGGCGTCGATCTCGAAACCGGACGCCCGAACGTCACCGACGTGTTCAAAGGGGCGATCGAGGGCAAGAAAGTCACGGTGTGGCCGTCGATCTCGGGCGTGACCAACTGGCAGCACATGGCGTTCAGCCCACTCACCGGGCTGCTCTACATCAACACGCTGCACGTCGGCATGACTTACGAGGCGCCGGACCCGCCGAAGCTCGCGCCCGGCAAACCGTCGGGCCCCGGCACCGTCAAGCGCACCGTTGTCACCGACGATCCCAACGTGCGCGGCTATCTCAAAGCGGTCGATCCGCTCACCGGCAAGGCGAAATGGGAGACGCCGTATCGCAGCCCGAATTATTCATCGACCTTGGTGACCGCGAGCAATCTCGTGTTCACCGGCGTGATGACCGGCGAGTTCCAGGCACTCGACGCCGATACCGGGAATATCCTGTGGAGCTTCCAGACGCCATCGGGAATCGTCGGCCAGCCGGTGACGTGGGAGCGCAACGGCAAGCAATACGTCACGGTGCTCAGCGGCATTGGCGGCGTCTATGCGCAACGCGCCGGCGATCCCGCGCTGGAGAACGCGCCGACCGGCGTATCGCTGTGGACCTTCGCCCTGTTCGACCAGTGATTGGTTGGGCAGGAAACAGCCGGCGGTTGGCAATCGCGCTCGCGGTGAATACGCTCGCGCCGGCGGCGTCGGCGCAGGATACGGGGCGCGATCAGGCGGCAATCGACGCCGGCGAAACGGTCTACAACAACTATTGCCAGACCTGCCACGGCGACCGTCTGGTCAGCACCGGTCAGACTTTCGATCTGCGCCGGCTCACGGCGGGCGACCGCGCGCGCTTCGAGAATTCGGTGCGCAACGGCAAGAATCAGATGCCGCCGTGGAAGGACGTGCTCAGTCAGGAAGAAATCGGGCAGGTGTGGGCGTACATCCGCGCGAACGGAAATCAGAAATAGGGTGCCGCGGGGGCGCGGCTTTCGCCGGTGCCGCGGTTGTGGTTGAATGCTTCAAAGCCACAGCGCGGGAGACTTTTCATGCACACGGTGATGTGGACATTCAAAGTGCCGGCGGGCACGGCCAAGGCGAAGCTGGTCGAGACCATCAACGCCACCGCCCATATGTACGAGGGAATTCCCGGCCTGATCCGCAAGTACTACGGCATCGCGCCGGACGGCGCTTCGCTTGTCGGCATTTATTTGTGGGACAGCAAGGCCGCCGCCGACGCGTTCTACACCCCCGAGTGGGTGGCGATGGTGACGAAGCGCTGGGCCGCGCCGCCGCAGCGCCAGGAATGGGAAACCCCGATGGTGGTGGAGAGCGCCGAGCGCCGTCTGGTCGCCGCCGAATAGCAGCGGGCGCATTTCCAATGATGACGGGGACCGCCACCGTCCTGACGGTGCGCGACATCGCCGCGAGTCTCGCCTATTACCGCGACGCGCTCGGCTTTGCCGTCACGTTCGAATACGGGCAGCCGACGTTCTACGTGTGCCTGTGCCGCGACGAAGCGGCCGTGCACCTGATCGCAGCGACGAAGACCGAGCGGGCGCCTGGCAACGGCGCGCTCTGCATCTTCGTCAAAGATGTCGACGCAATTCACGCGGAACTCGTCGGGCGCAAGGCGAAGGTGGTCAAGCCGCCGCAGGATTACGACTACGGCATGCGCGATTTCGACGTAGTCGATCTCGACGGCAACCAGATTTTCTACGGCATGGCGAGCAAGAAGACGGCGTGATGCCGTAGCCCGGATGAGCGCGCAGCGCGAAATCCGGGGCTTAGCTTACTACGAAGCCACATGTGAGGTGCTTGCTTTTACGCCCTCTCCCCTCGCGGGAGAGGGCATCTCGGTGGATCAGCAAGATCAGTCGGGTGAGGGGTCTGCGCCGCCCCCTCACCCAACGGAGTTTGTTTGAACACATTGAGCAGCCCTCTCCCGCAAGGGGAGAGGGCGCCGGAACGTGCACCGCGTTTGCTGCGCGAACGCCCGCTTTCGCGGGCGATGACGACCTAATGTATTCAAAACGTCCAGTGGAAGCGGGCGGCGAACGCGTTCACCGGCCCGCGGTCGGTGTTGTAGCCGGGGTTGACGATGAACTGATAATCGAACGAGAGCTTGATCGCGGACGAAAACGCGTAGCTGTAGTACGCCTCGAGTATCTGCTCCGGCCCGGGATGCGGCAGTTGGCCGTCGCCGACGAGAATGCCGAGCCCGCCGGCGTTGAAGAAGGCCTGGTGCACGCCGGCAATCCCGTTCACGACGCCGGCGATGCCGACCGTATCGTCGGGCCGGCCCCATTGTTTGCCGTTGAGCGAGACCCCGCCCGAGAGGGTGCGGTCGATGTCGGTGAAATCCCACGGCTCGATCCGGCCATCGGCCCAGCCGGCGCGCGCGAACACGCCGACCGTGTCGTTGACCTGCTGTTCGAGGTTGACGCTCAGGCCGGTCCGGTTCGTGGCGTTGATGCGTACGGCGTTGATGTCGGCGGGTTGCCCGGTCATCTGGGCGAGTGCGATGGCGTCGGCGAACAAGCCGGCGGCGCCGTGGCTGAGAAAGCCCGTGACCTTGAGCTTGCCCGGCTGGCCCGCAATCTCGTGGCGCTCCTCGATTTCGCCGACCAGCTGATACTGCCCGAAGGTCGGGTCGAGCTCCCCGCCGCGCGGGCTGTTTCCGCCCGCGGGCGTGGCTGAGAGATCGAACACGCCGCCGCGTAAGGTCCAGCGCCCCTGATACCATTCGGCCGCCGCGCCGTATGTGAACCCCCAAGCATCGCCGGCGTAATCGAAGGTGCCGGCATTGACGAGCGACCAGTTGAGGAAATCGCTCTTGGCGTTGTTGGCGTATTTGTTGGTGTCGAAAATGTCGGTGATGGCGAAGCGCCCGAGCGTGAACACGAGCCGGTCCGCCGTGCGCGAGCCGGCGAACACGTTCTGGTCGGCGTCGACCTTCTCGGTCTGGCCCCCGAGATCGACGGTCTGGCGCAGGAACGCGCGCTGAATACGCGCGTAAGGATAGACCGAACCCTCCTTGAAGGCTTCGGCGCTGGAGAAACCGGCGACGCCGTGGGTGTTGCCCAAGCCGAAGCCCTGGTCGATCTCCGGGTTGAACCATAGCTCCGCGCCCTGCCACAGGCGCATGCCGGCAAACAGCGTCAGGTCATAGGTCTCGCGGCCCTGGCCGCTCGCCGGCAGGCTGTTTTGTCCCTCGTAGGGCGAGCGGATGCGCGGATAAGCTTGTTCGACGAAGGTTGCCTGGCCGTGCAGGCTCAATCGGTCGTCATCGGGGGCCGCCGACTTGCCGGACGCGGATTTCGCATCGTCGCCGAAGCGGTAATTGAGTCCGACACGTAACTGATGCAGCGCGAAGTCGGAGACGAATTGCTGGCCCGCGGCCGGAAAGGTGACGCCGCTCGTGCCGTAGTCGGTGAACAAATATTCGACCTTCATGGTCCAGTGCGGCGCGACCGGCGCTTCGACGCCGGCCCCCGCGGCCCAGCCCAGGCGCCAGTGGAACGCCGACTCCATGGTGCCGTTCGCAAGCTGGTTCAGCGTGAGGCTGTCGTAGGTCCAGGCGAAGCCGGCGGTGGCGTAGAACAGCCACGCGCCCGGCGCGTAGCCGATCCGCCCGCGCAAGGTGCCGGAATGCAGCACGGTTTCGCTGTAAGTTTCCGGGCCCAGCGCCGGCGTCGCAAAGCTCGAGGCGCCGCCGATCGAAATGCCGTTGAGGTTGGGAAAGCTCGGGACCGAGAGATCGGTCTCCGCTCCGACGACGATGCGATTAGAAAACATATAATTGTAGCCGGCCTGCACCCCCATGAAATAACTTCCCGCCTCGTTGAAGGGGTCGAACGGCTGGAACAGATCGAGCGAGCCGGAGACGCTCGCGCTCGGCGCGACGACCGGATTTTCAGTCCAATTGGAAGTACCCGCGGCGTAGCCGAAGTGGCCGCCCAGATAGAACCCGGTCCAATCGAATGCGAGTGGGGCGGCAGGAGCCTTGAGCGGCATATCTGCGGCCACGGCGGGGGCGAACGTCCCCGCAAGCGCGCTAGCCAAACAGGCCGCAGCCGCAAGCCTCGTGATTACCCCAACGGGGCGCGCACGCCTGTGTCTGGAGATCGGCAACACGATAGCCATGGCGGATCCTCCTCCGCGTGACATTTCCGTGTCACCACAGCGGAAAAGAGCCGCCCCGAGCGCGCGCCCCGCACGCCGGAAGGATGACGTGTTCAGGCAGGTCTCCTGGCTCGCGGGTCATAGCCTTGCTCCGCCTTCCCGGGCCGACATGGCCCAGTGGCAATCTGGAGAAGGGCTCGCCGCCGACAGTTGCGGGGGCAGCTCCGGAATTAACCGCCGTGCACGCACGGCTGTCGCACCGGATTCCCTTTTGGCCGTTCAACGCAAACGGCGCACCTGAACGTGCTAATTAGAAAATCCGGCGGTTCGCCTGTCAACGCGAGCAGCAAAATTTGCTCGACGTGTGGCATTTTTGCACGAGCGGACCCGAGCTTCGGGGCATGGGCGCGCCGAGGCTGCCGCGCAAATTCGGCACTGCGACAGCTATCAGGACGCGGAAAAACGGCGATAGAGGATGCCGGTCAAGCTTCCCAGCAAAGCCCAGAACAACAGGCTGGTGAGCGTGACGATTGCGATGAACTGGCGGGAAAGAACTTCCGGAACGTCGGTGTGAACGTGCTCGAGGTGAGGGGCTCCGATCGCGTGCGGAAAGGCAATGAGACAAAGCCCGAGAACCGCGGCCCAGGGGGATCGCCTGAGAAAAAGCAGCCCGAGGCCGACAGCCGTTGCCGCCGCGGTCGCGGCCCACCACAGCTGGCGGTCCCCCAAGGGGGCCGCCGGGACACCAGGCAGCTCGGGCGGCAGACCCAGGCCGGGCGCGAGCGTAAACGTGATGAAACCCGCCAGGCCCCACAACAGCCCTTCGTACCAGGTCACGGCGCGGGCGCGCAGCGCGAAAATGCCGCCGAGCAGCAGCGCGAAGCCGATCGCGGTGAGGATGTTGGCGCCCGCCGTGTAGGCGTTTCGCTCGAATCCCTCTTTGGGTTCCCAGGCGGCCTCGTCATGCTGGTGATCGCCGTGTTCGTGAGCGGCCGGGGCGGCTTGGGCCGGCTGCGCGGCGGCTTCACCGGCCGCCCGCTCGTAGACCTCGCCCTTGAGAATCAGCGGCACCGTGCCGAATTGCTGCGCGACCGTCACCACCGCCCCGACGATGGCGCCGGCCACGACCGCCGAGAAGACGATCGCGCGAAAGACCGACATTCCTTCTAGTGGCAGGGGAAGGCGTTGGAGTGGCGCACGTCGTGCGTCGCGTTGTGCACCGCGTCGATATGGGAAAACCCCACCATGAACACGACGAATAATCCGAGCGCCATCGCGAAGGCCGCCTGGACAACGGTGCCGGATCGGCTGGCGGCGACCGGTAGGGAAACGGCTTGTGCCGGTTGCATGGAGGTCTCCTCGGCGACTAGTGTCCCGATTCCGAAGTTCGCCGGAGTTTGCAGCTTGGTCAAGAGCGAACTTCGGAATCGAGGGACACTAGCAAGCCTATGATTCTAGTGCCGCTTTGAACCCGAAGTTCGCAATCGGACTCGCGGCAATTATGATGCGAACTTCGGGTTCGCGGCACTAGTGGCGACTTTCATTATAGCGCGTGCGAAATCATTTTGCGACGGTCAGCGCGCGGGCCAAGTCGCGGCTGGTCAGGTGGAAATTCGCGCCCGGCGGCAGGCGCCTGCGGCCGATTTTGGCCTGCGCCGATGCGCGGAAGGCGCCCTCATGTGCGGTGAAGTAGGTGATGCAGGCATCCGGCGTGGGCACAAGCCGCATCAGGGTTCGGAACGCGAGCCGATGCACCACGCAAATGCCTCGATGGCCTTGCGGCTGGAACGCCAACGCGTCGATGTCATGGCACCACTTCGTCTGGCCATCGCCTATCATGAGCAAGGACAGGCCGATCACTCGGAATTGGTCGCCGGCAACGGCGCCGATGCGCGGTCGTAGCCGCGCAGCCGATAGAGCAGCATCGCGCCGATCCAGCCGAGCGCGAAAAGCGCGACGATCGCGTAGCCGAGCGTGGCGAAGTTCGCGTTTATTTCTCTGACGATACGCCAGAACGCTCGCTCGCTGCCGAAGCGGTCGGCGATGAGCCCAAGCACCTCGATCCCGCCGATGACGAGGGCGACCACGACCGACACCAAGGTGACGGCGAAATTGTAAAACAGCTTGCGTGCGGGCTTGATGAAGGCCCAGCCGTAGGCGCCCAGCATCAGGATTCCATCCGCGGTATCGACCAGCGTCATGGCGGCTGCGAACAGCGCCGGGAATACCAGAACCGACCAGGCGGACACATCATGTGACGCCTGCACGGAAAGCCCGAACAGGCTGATCGCGCTCGCCGTGTCGAACCCGAGCGCGAACAGCACGCCGATCGGGAACAAGTGCCAGCTGCGCGAAACGAGCCGAAACAGGGGGCGGAAGAGCCGCGCCAGCCATCCGCGCTGCGTGAGCAGCGCCTCGAGGTCGTCTTCGCCTATTTCATGGCCGGCTCGGGCCCGGCGGAAGGCCTGGTAGACGCCGCGCAGCACCACGAGGTTGGCGGCGGCGATCGCGAACAGGAACAAGGCCGACACCGAGGTGCCGACGACGTTGCCGATCTCGCGCAGTCCCGCGAAGCGATCGGCGAACGCACCGGCCGCGAGCGCGACGGCGGCGGAGGCGACGAGCACCACGGTGGAATGGCCGAGCGCAAAGAAGAAGCCGACCGCGATCGGCCGCTTTCCTTCCTGCATCAGGCGGCGCGTCACGTTGTCGATCGCGGCAATATGATCGGGATCAAGCCCGTGGCGCAGGCCGAGGCTGTACGCGAGGGCTGCAGTTCCGAGCAGCACCGGCTGGCCGGCAAAGGCTGCAAGCGCCCATAGCCAGGCCGCCGCATTGGCGACGATAAGAACGAGACCGAGGCCGCGCACGCGCGGGCGCAGGTCGTCGGCACCGTCGCTCAGCAAGCTGGAACCGAAGTTGGACATGCCGTGATTTTAAAGCATGATCCCGAAAAGTGGGTACCGGTTTTCGGAAAAGGATCATGCTCCAAGAAGAAGTTAGAGCGGGATGACGATTCGAAGAAAAGTCATCCTACTCCAGCTGCGTTCCGAGGCAGGTAAATCCGGTTAGATCGGCACCTCCGTCTCGGGATCTGCGTCCGGCGGCTGCTCCGGCTGCTCGTGGCGGAGGAAGAAGCTTTGCAACGCCGGCACCACCAGCAGCAGCCAGATCGGCCCGATCAGCATCCCGCCGACGATCACGGTCGCGAGCGGCCGCTGTACCTGGCTGCCGATGCCGGTCGAGATCGCGGCCGGCAACAAGCCGAGCGCGGCCGAGACCGTCATCATCAGGATCGGGCGCATCTGCTCCTGCGCGGCGCGGAACATCGCCTCGAGCGTCGATAGCCCGGTCGCCGCGACCCGATAATAGCCGTTGATGATGAGAATCCCGCTCATCACCGAGACGCCGAACAGCGAGATGAAGCCGATCGCGGCGGAAATGCTGAAGTCGAGACCCATGGCAAACAAACCGAGCACGCCGCCGCATACCGCGAACGGCAGGCCGAGCAGGGCGAGCAGGCTGTCGCGCCAGGAGTTGAACAGCGAATAGAGCAGCACGAGGATGAAGGCGAGCGTGATCGGCACGATCACGACCAGCCGGCGCTTGGCCTGTTGCAGCCAATCGAACTCGCCCGCCCAGTCGATGCGGTAGCCCGGCGGCAGTTTCACGTTGTTGGCGACGCGTTGCTGCGCCTCCTCGACCGCGCCGGCGAGATCGCGGCCGCGCACGCTGAATTTGATCGGCACGAAGCGCTGATTGCGCTCGCGGAAAATATACGAGGCGCCCGTGTCGAGGCTGATCGCGGCGAGTTCGGACAACGGAATGTAGGCGTTTCCGTTCGGCGTCTGCACCCCGACCTTGAGATTGCGCACGGCGTCGAGGTTGCCGCGGTACTCGGGCGCCAGGCGCACCGTCACATTGAACTGGCGATCCGCCTCCAAGAGCGTGGTGGCGACCGTGCCGCCGAGCGCGGCCTGCACCAGGCTGTTCACGTCGGCGACCGAGAGGCCGTAGCGGGCCGCGACAGCGCGATCGACCCGGATGTTCAGGTTGGGCTGCCCGAGCACGCGAAAGATGCCGAGGTCGGCGACGCCCTTGACCTGCGCCATCTCGTGCATCGCTTCGCCGGCGAGGCGCTCCAGCACCGCGAGGTCGGGCCCGATGATCTTGATCGAGTTCGCGCCTTTGACCCCGGACAGGCCCTCCTCGACGTTGTCCTGGATGTATTGCGAGAAGTTGAAATCGATGCCGACAAATTCCTTGGCGAATTCCTGCTGCAGCTGGTCTATCAGCTTCTCCTTGGTCAATCTCGCCGGCCATTGGTCGAAGGGCTTGAGCGGCACGAAGAATTCCGCGTTGAAGAAACCGGTGGCGTCGCTGCCGTTGTCCGGCCGCCCGTGCTGCGACACGACGGTGATGACCTCGGGGTAGCGAAGCAGGATGGCGCGGATCTTGTCGACCGTCGCCATGCCGGCTTCGAGCGAAATGGTCGGCGGCATCGACGCGCGAATCCACAGGTTGCCTTCTTCCAGCGTCGGCAGGAACTCGCTGCCGAGCCGCGAGGCGGAAAACATTGACAGGACGAGGAAGACGAGGCCGATCGCGATCGTGATCCCGCGATTGGCGAGCGACCAGCGCAGCAGCGGGGTGTAGGCCGAGCGGACCGTGCGCACGATCACGGTCTCCATCTCGCGTACCTGTTCCGGCAGCAGCAGCGAGGCCAGGCACGGCGTCACCGTGAAGGTCGCGATCAGCGCGCCGATCAGCGCATAGGCATAGGTGCGCGCCATCGGGCCGAAGATCTGTCCTTCCACCCCCGACATGGTGAACAACGGAATGAAAGCCGCGACGATGATCGCGGTGGAGAAAAATATGGCGCGGTCGATCTGTAACGCGCTCACCAGGATGAGACGGAGCCGGTCGGTCCAGCCGTGCGGCCCGGTCGTGGGGTCGGGTCCCCAGGCTTGTTCGGCGAGCTGATGCAGCAGCGCCTGTCGTTGGTCCGAAGAGCCCTGAAAATTGCGGTAGATGTTTTCCACCAGGATCACCGCCGCATCGACGATGATGCCGAAATCGACCGCGCCGACCGAAAGCAGGTTGGCGTCCTCGTTGCGCAGCACCAGGATGATGACGCTGAAGAACAGCGCAAACGGAATGTTGGCGCCGACGATGATCGCGCTACGCAGGTCGCCGAGAAATATCCACTGGATGATGAAAATGAGCAGGCAGCCAAAGACGAGGTTGTGCAACACCGTCGACGTGGTGACCGCGACCAGCGAAGTGCGGTCGTAGAACGGCACGAGCTTCACGCCGGGAGGCAGCGTTCCGTCGCTGTTGATCTTGTCGATTTCGGCGCGCACGCGCGCGGTTACGTCGTTGGTGTGGAGCGTGCGGTTCATGATCACGATCGCCGCCACCACGTCGTCCTCTTGGTCGCGCCCCGCGCGCCCGAGACGGGGCACGCTGCCGACCGAGACTTTGGCCACGTCCTTGACGAAGACCGGCACGCCCTTCGACTGGAACAGCAGGACGTTCTCGATGTCCTGGACCTTGTAGCCCTGCGTGAGGTCGGTGGCGCCGCCGCTGTCCATGAGCCCGACGCCGCGCACGTTCACCGACTGCTGGCCGAAGTTGATCGTGCGGCCGCCGACGTTGACGTTGGCATTGCCGATCGCGCTGATGATCTGCGGGAGCGTGACGTTGTAGGCGTCAAGCTTGTGGAGATCGACCTCGACGTCGTACTCCTTGGTGGTCCCGCCCCAGGTATTGACCTGAACGACGCCCGGCACCGTGAGCAGCCGGCGTTGCAGCACCCAATCCTGCACGGTGCGCAGGTTGATGAGCCCGAAATTCGGTGGACCGACCACTTGGTAACGAAAGATTTCGCCGATCAGGCTGGTGCCTTGAATCTGCGGGGTGACGTTGTTGGGGAGACTGACGTTCTGCTGCAGATTGATCGCGGTCTGGGTGAGCGCGAAGTAATAGTCGACGCCGTATTGAAATACGACGCGCACGAACGAGAGGCCGTAGAACGAGGTCGAACGGATGACATCGACGCCCGGCGTCGCGGCGAGCCCGACCTCGAGCGGGATCGTGTAGTAACGCTCCATCTCCTCGGCGGAGAGACCCGGGGACTGGGCCGTGATCTCCAGGATCACCGGCGCCGGATTGGGGTAGGCCTCGATATTGAGCCGGGAGAAGGCGAACACGCCGGCGCCGATGAACACCAGCAGCCCGAGCAGGACGAGGGGCCGGCGCGTCAGCGCGAAGGCGACAAGCCCTTTGAGCACGGATCGTTCCCGCCCCGATTCGTGTTAACGCCCGTCCGCCGTCGTCGCCCGGCCGGCTATCTTACTGGAACAGCAGCATATTTCCGAAAGCCCGCAGCCGTTCTTTCGGAAATCATGCTGTGACCCCCTCTATAGGCTACAAGAAGGCAGGGCGCCGCAAGCCGCACGGCGGGCACGCGTGCGCTCATCCTTCGCCCTTCGTCTGCCGGCTGCGGGGACGCCATGCGCACCAATCCGTTTTACGACACCTGGCTGTTCGTCATCGGCGCTACCGACGACCACCAGAAGCTCGGCGCCTTCAAATTTTTCTTCGTCGCGCTGTTCCTCGCGCTCATTCTCGCGAGCGCGTGGATCGCCTGGCGCAATTGGCGCGACGATCCCGCCCAGCGCAACGGCCGCGACGTGACGACTTGCGTGTGCCGGGTTCTGATCGGGTGCATGTGGTTCCAGGGCTGCCTGTGGAAGCTGCCGCTGCCGATTTCCGGGGGCTTCCAATATTGGACCGGAGAAATGGCCGAGAACGCGGCCTTTGCCTTCCACCGGGCGCTCGTGACGGACGTCTATCTACCGTACCTGGCGTTCATCCAGCCGATCGTGTTCCTCGCCGAAATATCGTTCGCCATCTCGCTGATCCTCGGATTTGGCGTGCGGCTGTTCGCCCTGCTCGCCGTGTTTTTCTCGCTGCATCTGTGGCTCGGACTTTATCGCCATCCGGCTGAGTGGCCGTGGAATTACGTTTTCCTCGCCATCGTGCTCGCGCTGTTCGTGGCTTATGCGGCGGGGCGTAGCCTCGGCGCCGACGCGCTGCTGCGCCGGTATGCGAAACCGGAGACACTCGCGGGACGGTTCGCGGCGCTCGCTAGTTAGATCTCTCGCGCGAGCCACGCCTCGGCGGCCGCGCCGATCACGGCGAGCGCGTCGACCGTGCCGTCAGCCTCGCCCTTTTCGAAATCGCCCTCGCTCTGCGCCATCTGATTGGTGACGTGGGCAAAGCACAGCACCGGTTTTTGCCGGGCGGCGGCGAAGGCGTAGAGCGCGGCCGCCTCCATCTCCACCGCCAGCAGGCCCTTGCGTCCCATGGCCGCGATGGTTTCCGCGGTCTCGCGGAACGGCGCGTCGGTGGTCCAGGCGGCGCCGCGTTCGACTGGCACCCGCAGTTTAGCGAAGGCACCGTCCATGCGCGCGAGCAGCGCCGGATCGGCGTGGCTGAACTCGCTCGGCGGCAAATAATGGTAACTCGTGCCTTCGTCGCGCAGCGCCTTTTCGATCAGCACGAAATAGGGCGGGGGCCGCAGCCGCGCGAGCTGTCCGGCCGAGGTCATGCTGATGAGCAGGCGGCATCCGGAGGCGAATAATTGCTCGGCGATCAGCACCGCGAAGGGAGCGCCGACGGCGCAGCCGATCAGGCCGAGTTCGAGGCCGCCCTCGGCGCCGCGGTAAAGGTCGGTGTGATAGCACGCCCAGCCCGGATCGCGCTCGGCGCGCCCGGCGCGCGTGAGTTGCCGGACGATGTCGCCGTCAGGGTCGAGCACGCATACCGTCGGCACGCTCGCGGGCGCCATTCCTTTCTGCCGCCGCGCTTCGCGCAGCAGGCCTTCCGGCGTGAAGGCGGACGCCTCGGCGTAACGCTTACGCTGCAAGATCGGCGGGCTTGCGGGCTCGTTCGAGTCGTTCAGGGGAACCTCCGGCCATCGTGGTGCCTGCTTCACAATCGGCGGCAAGCTACGCGAGTGTCCTGCCGCTCTGGGTCACAAAGTCGAGACAAGCATTTGAATTATAACAATTCCAAAGTGATCCTGCATCCATTGACAAAACGGGTGTTCGAGAAACTACTTCGCTGATTAGTTTCGACGGAGCAAGCTGTTGCTCAACGTGCGCCCGGGGGATTTGCTGAGCCGCGAGGCGAGCGTGCCGCCGCTCGAGCCGTGCGCCACGCGCGAGCGTCCGGCGTTGCGGCGGGTTCCCCCGTCGTGGCGTACCTGCCGGGTGAGGATGTCACGCGCGCATTTCGTCGGCATCGTCACTGCCTGGATCAGCGGCCTTGCGCTTCTCATCGCCGTCGCGCTGACGGTCCGCTGGTCCTAGGCCGCCGCGGGCTGCGATCATGCGCAGGCGCGCCAACGACCTGCGCTTCTCCCAACCGATCGTGTTGCGGGACGGCACCCGCCTGGTGCGGCTCTCCGACGCCGCGCAATTCCTGGCCGCTCTGCCGCGTGAGCGACTCACCGGGCCGCTGTTTGCGGCCGGCGCGCTGGTGAGCAAGGCGGTCGAGCGCGCCACCGCGCGCGACGTGGAAGACGCGCGGCACGAACTCATCCGCGCGTTTCGCTCGGAAGGCTGGCTTTAGTGATAGCCAGATTACGCGAATTGCCCGCTCGGTTTGCCGTCGCGCACCATCTTCTCGCAATAGGCATGGAGCGCGTCGTAGACGATCCACTCCGCCGCGTTCAAAGCATGGTCGTCCTTGTAGCCGAGATGGCGAAAGCCTTCGGCGATGGCTTCGAGCCCCGGACCTTCGGGTTGGCGGTAGAGCGAGTTGTCGGTGTCCGCGCCGTTGACGATTTTGCCCAGCAGCATCAGCGCCCGGTTGCCCGTGAGTTTGTATTTCTTGAGGATCGCCTCGAACGAGCATTCCTTGCCGTGGTGGCCGAGTTCGACGTTCGGCACATCGTACGGGATGGCGTCGAGACGTTTGGCTTCTCCCATCACCTTGTCGGCGGGAACGAAAATAAATTCCGCGTCAGGATCGACGAATTTCTTGATGAGCCACGGGCAGGCGACACGGTCGACCTTGACGCGTTCGCGGGTGATCCAGCGCATAAGAATACTCCTGCTGTTGCCGGTCACACTCGTTCGGACGAGGGGTTCGGCGGCGACCTGCCGGATTTGAGCAGAGCGTGACATGCGCCGCGGCCTTCGCCCGAACGATCGGGCCAGGCGCAGTTCTTGGGCGGATGCCTTGGGAAGCCGGGCGACTGCGTTTCGAGCCCGACATTTGCCCCTCTACGCGCGCGGGTCGCAGGAGTCAATCGGCCAAGCGGTGACGGCTTTTTGTCCGACGCGTCCAGTTGCGGGCGGGGCAGGGGGACGCCGATTGCGGGTCTTTGGATGTAGCCTTCCCGACTGAACTAGTGCCGCGAACCCGAAGTTCGCATCATACTTGCCGCGAGTCCGGTTGCGAACTTCGGGTTCAAAGCGGCACTAGAATCATAGAGTTGCTAGTGCCCTTCGATTCCGAAGTTCGCAAACGAGCGTGCCGCAAAATGATGCGAACTTCGGAATCGGGGCACTAGTGGCGGCGAAACAAAGCGCCCCCAAGCACCCGAATTGAATAACCTGCAAGGCCAATAACCGAAAGGATGATCGCGGCGCCGGGCAGCAATAGCCACAGCGACCAGCCTCGCTCGTGCAGCGAGCTGATAGCGGCTACGGCAACAACGACGAGGAACAGACTGGCCGCATGACAAAATAACCCGCATCTACGTGCGTCAGGGAGTTCCTGTCTTGCTTCATAATTGTAAAGCGGGTAGTCCACGCCGCACCTCAAGGAACGATTGTCACAAAGATTCGCGAGCGCCCTTATTGCTCCGTAGTGTCCGCATGGACTCGGTGGATGCAGCGAAAGCCGATGTGGCAGGTCGATGTGTCGACAGCCTCTCCCTGGCGGGCGGCCGGTCGGTACCGCAGGCAGTAGTTGGGCGCACACAGGTACGAACCGCCTTTGACGACCCGACGCGCGATTCCGCCCGGCATTTCCGCAGCGCAACAGGACGTCTTGGAGTTCTCGGCACTCGGCGCCGCAAAGACACTCGCGGTCCACTCCCATACGTTGCCGATCATGTCGTAGAGACCGTAGCCGTTCCACGGGAACGCGCTTACCGGCGAGGTCCCCTCATACCCGTTCGCGCCGAGGTTCTCCCAAGGGAATCGGCCGTGCCAGGTGTTGGCCATCGCGCGGCCGTTGGGAGCAAATTCTTCGCCCCACGGGTAAGTCGCGCCGTCGACCCCGCCACGCGCTGCGAATTCCCATTCGGCCTCGCGCGGCAGCGCCTTTCCGGCCCAGGCCGCGTAGGCGCACGCATCCTCATACGCCACATGCACCACCGGATGGTCGTCACGCCTCTCGATCGTGCTCTCCGCGCCTTCAGGGTGCTGCCAGTTTGCTCCTGGCACGTATTCCCACCACGCACGATAGTCGCGCAGATCCACCAGGCCCCGCGGCTTTTTGAATACGAGCGAGCCCGGCACCAACAGCGAGGGGTCGGCATCCGGGTACATGGCAGGGTCGGGCTGACGTTCGCACAACGTTATATATCCGGTCGCACCGACAAATCGGCGAAACTGAGCGTTTGTGACCGGATGCGCGTCCATCCAGAATCCGTCCACCGCCTCCCGGTGCACCGGACGCTCCTCGCGGTAGAATGCGTTCGAGCCCATCAAGAAAGTGCCGCCGGGGACCCAGATCATGGGTTCCCGGTTCGATTGGCTGAGCGCGACGCCACTCTCGAACGGACGCCGCTCCAACTCCGTCGCCGGACCGTTGATCAGCATCACGCCCGCGCGTAGGGCTTGGGCACGTAGTCGATCGGCGAGCCCGACGGGATTAGCTCCTCGCGTTCTTTGCTCTTTTCGAACTCCCGCACGACGCGATGTGCGTGCTGCATCACCCACCAGCGCACGTAGCGCTGGTTGACCGGTTCGCGCTCCTTCGGATCATCCATCAGATGAGTGATGCGGGCGAAACCGAGCCCCAGCTCCGGGTCGTGGAAGTGTTGCTGGCGCTTGAAGTTGATCTTGAAGTCCTTCCATTTGATGGCGTGCAGCTCTTCGTTGAGCCACACCATGCAATGCTCGCGGTTGGAGGTCTCCTGTCTGCCCAAGAAGAATGGCGTCTGATCTTTGCCGTCGATAATGCGATCCCGCGGCGGCTCGCAGCCCACGAATTTCAGTAAGGTGGTGAACATGTCGGTCACATGCACCATCTCGTTGCTCTCGGTTCCCGGCGCGACGCGGCCCGGCCAACGGATGAGAAACGGTGTGCGGATGCCGCCCTCCGCCGAACTGAAATAGGAGCCGTCGAAGAAGCCTCCGGTGCCGCGTCCGGCGAGATGATCCTCCGCGCCGTTGTCGCCGCAGAAGACGACGATGGTGTCGTCGCGAATGCCGAGCTGGTCGATCTTGTCGAGCAGCATGCCGAAGTCGTGATCGAGCATGAGCAGACAGTCGCCCCAGTCGCCGTTTTGACTCTTCCACTTGAACTCGTCGCGCGGGATCATCGGGAAGTGCATGAGCGAGTGATTGAAATAGAGGAAAAAGGGCTTGTCCGCCTTCACGGCTCGTTCCATGAAGTCGATGCCGCGCTTCTGATATTCCAGGTCGCAGTTCTTTTTCATCTCGAGCGTCAGCTGCTGAGACGTGATCGGCTTCACGCCGTGCCCCTTTTTGCCCTCGTGCATGTATGAATAGCCGTCCCGCTCGGGGTCGTAGTGCGGGTCTTCGAGCCACATGCACTCGTCATAGGTGCGCAACGGCCCGTACCACTCGTCAAATCCATGATCGGTCGGCCAGCGGCCATCTTCCGCGCCGATGTGCCATTTGCCGAGGCACGATGAGGTATATCCGGCCCGGGCGAGAATTTCAGCGATGGTTACTTCCCAGTGCACGAGGCCGCCGGCGTTGCCGCCGAGCGCGATGGTGTGATTACCGGAACGGATCGGATAGCGGCCCGTCATCAAAGCCGAACGAGTCGGCGTGCATTGCGGCTCGACCACGTAGTGCGTGAGCTTCGCACCCTCCGTGCGGAATTTGTCGATGCGTTTGGTGTCGGCTCCTCTGAGAATGCCGCCGCCGTAGCATCCGAGTTCGCCCATGCCCAGGTTGTCGACGTGAAAGAACAGAATGTTTGGTTTTTCGGACGGCATCGATTGCTCCGGTTGACGAACTTACCCGGCAGGCCGGGACTTGCGCTCGAGCGCCTTGGGACCGGGCCCGCGCATGTAGTGGCGCTCGGGCCGGTATCCACCGGCGAAATCGCGCGCGAGCCGGCGCCACAGCGACGTGATCAGCGTGACAGCGCGCGATGACCGCCGACCGTCGCCTGCTTCCCGCGCGGCCCGCGTCGACGGCATGAGCCTTCCTCCCAAGCCTGCGATTTCCCTCCCTGCCCGCCTAACAGAGCGTGCCCGCCCTGTGTAAGCGCCGCATGGCGTTCGCAGTCGATTAGTTGCCAAATGAGCCCCGGCCGCGCCCAGGCGTTCGCGCGTATCGGCGCGCTTTTCGACCAGCGTTCGAATTGCTCAAGGAATGGTCGCAGCTGCCGGCGTTTCGGACCCTAATTATTTGAAACTTAACGGTATTTGGTCGAGATCGTTGGCACAAGTCTTGCTGCTGGTACCGCTGCGGCTCAAGCGCGGGAGGCGGCATGCAGGCTTTTGCCGGAACGCGGGACGTTGCGGGGCGGTCCGCCGGACCAAGCGCCGAAACCGTCGGCGGCCGCTCGCTGCTGCTGAGCGAAAGCTTCCGCACCATCGGCGGCGCGCCGTCGCTGTTCGAAACGCTCTCGCCACGGGAGCGCGAGAGCGTGGTTGGCCGCGGGCGGCGGCGCGTGCTCTATCGCGGGCAGACGCTGTTCAGCCAGGGCACGCGCAACGACGGCATATTCCTCATCGAGACCGGACGCATCCGTGTGTATTACACCGCCCCCTCCCAGCGCGAGATCACGCTGGCGTATTGGCATCCCGGCAACTTCGTCGGCGGCCCCGAGGTGTTCGGTGAAGGCGTGCACCAATGGTCGGGCGTCGCCACCAGCAACAGCAGCGTCGTGCACCTGCCTGCCAAGGAACTGCGCAGGCTCGTCCTCGAGATCCCGAACCTCGCCATCGGCCTGATCGAAGGGCTGGCATTCAAAGGCAAGTGCTATTCGGCGCTCGCGCAGATGCTCGGCACGCGCTCAATAACCGAGCGCCTCGCCCATCTCCTGCTCCATCTGGTCGAACTTTACGGCGTCAAGGAGAGCGACGGCATCCTGATCGGGGCAGCCTTCACCCATGCGGACCTCGCCCACATGGTCGGCGCAACCCGGCAATGGGTGACCATCAGCCTCAAGCGCCTGCACGAAAAGGACGTTCTCACGGTGCGCAAATCGAAAATCGTCGTGCGGCGCCCGGACTATCTGCAAGACATGCGGCGATCGGGTGCCTAAACGGATGGCATGGGCGGACGGACCCCGCACAACAAATGGGCAGGCTGGATTTGAGGGCAACTAATCGACGCGCGGTGGCAAGCGAGGATTGCTCCACGAATTTGGCCGCTTACTAGATGCGTGGCGGAAAAGGACGCCCGAGTCCGTCAGCAAGAGAGGTGCCCTCGTGAGCAGGAACTTGGCCCGGGCACTCGGGGCCGTCGCGCTCGCCCTCCTTTCCGTCGGCGCGTCCCGCGCGCAGACCGTCGTCACCATCGGGATCGGTACCCAGGACACCACCACCAACACGGTGACGGCGGGAACCATCGTCCGCCAACTTCATCTGTTCGAGAAATATCTGCCGACCGACGGCAAGTACGCCAACGTGAAGTTCGAGCTGGAGTGGAACAATTTCACCTCCGGCCCGCCGGTCACCAACGGGATGATGGCGAACAAGCTTCAGTTCGGCATGATGGGCGACTACCCGCTCATCGTGAACGGCTTCACCTTCCAGAGTAACCCGGAAAGCAAGACCCGCCTGATCGCGGTCGCCGCCTACAACCGCTTCGGCTCGGGCAACGGCATCGTCGTCCACAAGGACTCGCCCTATTTCGAACTGTCCGATCTCAAGGGCAAGCTCGTCAGCGTGCCGTTCGGCTCGGCCGCCCACGGCATGGTACTCAAGGCAATGCAGGACCGCGGCTGGCCCGCCGACTATTTCCAGCTCGTGAGCCAGACGCCCGAGGTCGGCTCGACCAACCTGCAGGAAAGAAAGATCGACGCCCACGCAGATTTTGTACCGTTCGCCGAGCTTTTGCCGTTCCGCGGCTTTGCCCGAAAAATTTTCGACGGTGTCGAGACCAACCTGCCGACTTTTCATGGCGTGGTGGTGCGCACCGACTTCGCCGAGAAATATCCCGAGGTCGTCGTCGCCTATATCAAGGCACTGATCGCGGCGAACGAATGGTACCGCGCCGACCCAAAGCTGGCATCGGAAAAGATCGAGCAATGGACCGGCATCAACAAAGAGGTCGCGTACATCTTTCTCGGGCCGGGCGGTAACATGACGACCGATCCGACCATCAAGCCGATGCTGACCGACGCAGCGGCACAGGATGCCAAGGTGTTGCAAAACCTTGGACGGATGAAAGAGTTTGATGTCGGCAAATGGGTCGACGACAGTTTCGTCCGCACGGCGTTTGCCGAGCAAAAGCTCGATTACGACGGTCAGCTCAAATCGCTGGCCAACTATGAGGTCGCGGGCGAGGACACGTTCTGCAAAAAGCCGATCGCCGATCCGCGCGCGGCCGGCGAGGTGTGGGTCGATGGCGAAGGAATCGCCCCCTTCAGCAGCGCGGCCTGCACGCTCGGCGCCTATTCTTCGCTCAAGGCCAAGGGCAAGAAGATCAACGTCGCCTATGTGTTCGACACGGCGCGCGGCATCAAGTTGTTCGCCGACCAGGCCTATTACGCGGTCGGCAGCGACAAGACCGCGATCGCGCCGTTCCTGCTCAAGAAGGACGCGGAAGCTTATGCGGCGAAGAACGGAGGAAGGGTGCTCGGCTTCGAGGACGCGGTGAAGGCCGCGATCAGCGGAGGGTGAGGCGTGGACGCCGCCCTCAAGCTCGTGGAACCGCTCGCCCAACCGCCGGAGGTCGAGCCGCCGGCGGCCACGTCGCCCGCCGCCCGGCCCATGTCCGCGCCGCATGATCTTAACAAACTGTCGCGTTGGCTCGCGCTCAACCGCGGCCGGGTACGCGCGTTTCTCATCGGTGCCGTATCGCTCGGACTGTTCCTGCTGGTGTGGCACTTGCTCACCGTCAACCGGTTGAGCTTCCATGTGCGGTTCGTCAACGTGCCATCGCCTGCGATGGTGTTTGCCAGCCTGACCAAGGTCGGGCAGGACGCCAAGTTCCTCGCTCACGTCTACTTGAGCTTGCGCCGCATTTTCATCGGCTTTGCGCTCGCCGCCGTCGTCGCGGTTCCGCTCGGCCTCGTCATGGGCCGCTTCCGGCTCGTACGCGAAATCGTGTTTCCGGTTTCCGAGTTTCTGCGGCCTATTCCCGCCATCGCCTGGGTACCGATGTCGATCATGCTGTGGCCGACCAATGAAGAAAGCATCATCTTCATCACCTTCCTCGGCTCGTTCTTTCCCATCCTCCTCAACACGCTGCACGGCATGGGTATGGTCGATCCCGTGCTGGTGCGCGCGGCGCAATGTCTCGGCGCGCGCGAAGCGGCGATTTTCCGCGAAGTCTATTTTCCCTCCTCGCTGCCGCACATTTTCACCGGCTTGACGGTCGGCATGGGTGTCGCCTGGGTGTCGCTGATCGCGGCGGAGATGATCTCCGGCCAGTTCGGCATCGGTTATTTCACCTGGGAGGCCTATTCCTTGGTGCAGTATCCCGACATCGCGCTCGGCATGATCTGCATCGGCGTCCTGGGCCTCGCCTCGAGCGCGGTGATCCGCGGGATCGGCCGGATGGTGATGCCATGGGGGCGCAAATGACGCTCGCCGGGCGCGCCGCCTCCGCGACCAAGGGATTCGTCGAGGTTAAGGACTTCGCGCTGTTCTACGATACCCTCGATGGCGCGGTCGAAGCCGTCACCGGCGTGTCGATCCACGTCGATCCCGGGGAGTTCGTCTCGATCATCGGACCATCGGGCTGCGGAAAATCGACCCTGCTCAACGCGGTCGCCGGTTTCCTCAAGCCCACCGGCGGCACCGTCACGGTCGATGGTGAGGCGGTCGACGGTCCGAGCGCCGATCGCGGCATGGTGTTTCAGCAGTACTCGCTGTTTCCCTGGAAGACCGTGCGCGGCAACGTCGAGTTCGGCCTGAAGATGAAGGGCAAGGATCGCGGCAGCCGCGAGCCGGCCGCCCGAACGCTGCTGGGTCTCGCCGGCCTGTTGCAATTCGAGAATCAGTATCCCGAGCGGCTGTCCGGCGGCATGAAGCAGCGGGTCGGTATCGTGCGCGCGCTCGCCACCGGGCCGAAGGTGCTGCTGCTCGATGAACCGTTCGGCGCGCTCGATGCTCAGACGCGCGTCATCATGCAGCAGATCCTCACCAATATGTGGCAGCGTCTGAAGATCTCGGTGCTGTTCGTCACCCACGACATCGATGAAGCGATCTTCCTGTCCGATCGGGTCTACTGCATGACGGCGCGCCCGGGAACGATCAAGGCGGAGATCATGGTTCCGCTGGAGCGGCCGCGCCAGCCGGCGATGATGATGTCCTCCGAATTCCTCGCACTGCGGCGCGGGCTGATGTCGCTCATCCGCGAGGAAAGTCTCAAGGCCATGGGTGGGGAAATCAGCGACGGCGCGCTCGAAGGCTTGAGTATCAATTTGCACGGCCAGAGCCTTGCCGACGTGATCTGAGGCCGCCACCCCACATCTCCCGATCCGGCCATGGCGCCGCGCGCGTTCGGGATGGGGCTAGCGGCCGAAGGAAAATCCGTGCGCGCGCACGTAGGCGGCGAACGACGCGCCTTCCGGCTCCGCCGCCTGGCGCGCTTTGTCCTCCGACCAGCCGTAGAAATCAGCATAGCCGAATTTTTTCGGGTTGCGCTGCTGCTCGCGCGGCGTCGCGTGACGGCCAGCACGCCGCCGGTCGTAAGCGTCAATTTCCTGTTCCAGATTGCTGTCGTCATAGCCATCAGTGTGAACCGTGACAGCGGGTGGCAGCCGCATGCTGATATGGCCCGCTCCGGCCGGATAACCGACGCACAGGCCGGCGACCGGGAAAACTCCGTCTGGCAGAGCAAGCTCGCGCGCCACCGTTTCCATTTGGTTGCGGATGACGCTGATCGGGCAACATCCGAGCCCGACCGCTTCCGCAGCCAGGATGAAGGTCTGCATGGCGAGGGCCGCGTCGACCGAAGCGTTGAGGAAGGTCTCTAGGTCGCCGTTGCGCTGGGGGTGCGTGCGCATTGTGCCGATGCGTTCGAGTCGCCGCGCGTCGCCGCAGAAAACCAGGAATGCCGGCGAGCTGCCGATCCACGGCATCGCCGGAAAGTGCCGTGCGATCGCCTCGCGCTTCCCCGGATCCCTCAATTTGATCACCGTCGCTTGCTGAAAATCCGACTTTGCCGACGCCGACAGCGCGACTGCGGCCAGCAGGTCGATCAATTCGTCCGTGACCGGCCGCGCCGCGTAGCTGCGGTGGGTGCGGCGCTGGAGAATCTGCGCAATCAGCGGCGGCACCGGCTCCGGATAGGCGAGCTCGAGGTCGAGGCCGAAACGATCGATCAGCAGGCTTTTGAGGTCCATTTCTTGCGTCACTCCGTGATGTTGCCGTTCCGCAGAGAGGGCACCGAAGAGTATCGCAATTTCTACGCCACCGCGCGGAATGCCCTGATGGGCCACGGACTGGGGCGGAGCCGGCAGGCGCAGCGATGCCGGCAAAACAGGCAGCCGGCGGACGCGCACTGCTCACGGAATCGTCACCAGCGTCGGCCCGTTACAAGAGGATTTGCGAATCAAATGCTTACGGCTGGCATATGTCTTGCTGCACCACTCATCACGCCGGGCCAGAAGCAACTCAGTCGATGAGGTGAGTTATGGCTAACAGCACTGCGTGGTGTCTCAACGGGCTGCGCAGGACGGCGATCATTTGCGCGGCGTTGGCAACAGCTTGGTCCAGCGCCGGCCCCGGCGCGAAGGCGGCCTCGCTCGATGAAATCAAGAAACGCGGATACATGGTGGTCGCGACCGAGGACGATTTCCGCCCGTTCGAGTTCGTCCAGGACGGCAAGCCAGCCGGCTTCGACAACGAGCTTCTGGCGCTGCTGCGCAAGGCGACGCCGATTGAAATACGCCAGGAAATCATTCCGTGGACCGGCTTGCTTGCGGGGGTGAGCACCGGCAAATACGACGTCGCCGTGACGGCGGCGCTTATCACTAAGGAACGTTCGCTCTCGCTCGACTTCACCATGCCGATCGCCGACGCGACGCATTACTACGTCAAGCGCAAGAGCGATGACAGCATTAAGGAAATCAAGGATCTCAACGGCAAAATCCTCGGAATCCAGGCGGGCAGCGGTCTGCTGCAGCGGCTGCCCGAGCTTGAGACCATGCTCGCCAAGACCGGTGGCAAGATCGCCAAGGTGGTCGAGTACACGTCCTATCCGGAGGCCTATCAGGACCTCGCGCTCGGCCGCACCGACTTCGTCATCAACACGGTCATCAATCTGCAGACGCTGGTGAACGAAAAGCCCGAGGTGTTTGCGCTCGGGCAAGCCGTGTCCGGCCCGTCCTATCCGGCCTGGGCGGTGAAGAAGGGCAATGCCGAACTCCTGGCCATGCTCAACGACTTCCTCGCCGAAAAGCGCAAGGACGGCACTTTCGCGGCGCTGCAGAAAAAGTGGTTCGGCAAGACCTTCGACGACCTGCCCACGTCGTTCACGCCGGCGTTCTAGCGCATCTGCCGGAAAAGTGGGCATCGGTCCGCTGAAGCAAATGCGACAGATAAAAACCCGCGGCGCCTTCCGATTCATTTGAGTCGGAAAGTGCTCTAGGCGCCGACCGCCGGGGGCGCATAGTGAGGGCCTACGATTACCTGAGCCTCCTGCAAGGAACGGCGGTGACGGTTTCACTGTCGCTCGTCGGGATCGGCCTCGGCGTACCGCTCGGGCTGGCGCTCGCGCTGGTGCGCTGGTCGGGCGTGCCGGTACTCGCGCGGTTGGTGGCCGCCTACGTGAGCGTGCTGCGGGCGACGCCGCTCGTCACGCTCGCGCTGCTGGTGTTCTTCGCGTTGCCGAACGTGGGTGTTCCGATCGACCCGGTGCCGGCGGCGCTGCTCACGCTCGCCATGAACACCTCCGCCTTCAACTGCGAAATCTGGCGCGCGGCACTCAACGATTTCCCGCGCGCGCAGCTCGACGCGGCGACGGCAGCGGGAATGACTCCTTGGCTCGGCTTTCGGCGCATCGTGTTTCCCCAGATCTGGCGTATCAGCCTGCCGGGCCTCGTCAACGAGATGACGCTGCTCATCAAGAGCAGCCCGGCCATTGCGGTCGTCGGCATCGTCGACATCACGCGAGCCGCGGTGCGCATCGGCGCCCAGACCTACGAACCGCTGCCTCCCTTCCTGGCCGCGACCGCGCTCTATTTGCTGGTTGTGTTCGGCTTTGTGCGCGCCCAGCGCTCGATCGAGACGCACCTCGACCGCAAGTTCGGCTTCGCATGATAAACGAGTTTTCGATCGTTTGGGCGCACAAGGAGCGACTGCTGGTCGGCTTCGGCAACACCGTCACGCTCAGCCTGCTGGCGACGGTGGCCGCGCTTGCGCTGGCGAGCCCGATCACAATGGCATTGATGGCGCAGCGTCGCCCGGTGCGGGCGCTGGCGCGCGGCCTCGTCGACGGCATGCGCTGCATCCCGTTCCTGCTACTCGCCTATATCGTCTACTACGCACTGCCCACGCTTGGCATCAGGTTCGACAACTGGACCGCCGGCCTGTGCGCGCTCGTCATCTACAATGCCGCCTATATCGCCGAGATTCTGCGCGGCGCCTGGGCCAGCATGCCGCGCGAGCACATCGAGGCCGGCCTGGCCTTCGGATTCAGCGGCCTCAAGCTCTACCGCCGCATCATTCTGCCGCCGATCGTGCTCGCGTGCATGCCGGTGCTGGGCAATCAGATGATCCAGATCATCAAGGACTCGGCCTTTCTGACGATCATCGCCGTGCCCGAGCTGACCCATGAGGCGAGCGCGATTCAGTCGATGTATTACGTGCCGTTTGCTGCCTTCGTCAGCGCCGTGGTGCTTTACTGGGTGCTGTGCCGGCTGGTCGAGCTTGCAGTCGCCGGGGTCGAGCGCCGGGCGCGGGCGAGGCGGTGATGTCGGTCCCAGCCCCAGCATTCCTTCCGTCCGCGGCGGATGCCGCGGCGGAACGCCCGGTGCTGGAAGTCGATGGTATCTGGAAGAAATTCGGCGAGCACGACGTGCTCACCGATGTGAGCCTGAGCGTGCGGCGCGGGCAGACGGTCTGCATTCTCGGGCCGAGCGGCTCGGGCAAGTCGACCCTGTTGCGTTGCGTCAACTGGCTGGAGCGGCCCGACCACGGCCACGTCTACCTCTCAGGCCAGCGCATCGGCTTCCGGCCGGTGAGCGAGCTGCCGATGTCGCAAGCGGAGCTGGCGCAAATCCGCGCGCGCATCGGCATGGTGTTTCAGCACTTCAATCTGTGGCCGCACCTCACCGTGTTGGGAAACCTGATCGAGGCCCCGATCTTCGTGCAGCGGCGTTTGCGCGACGAGGTCATCGCCGAGGCGGAGACGCTGCTCGACAAGATCGACCTGCGCGACAAGCGCGACGTCTACCCGGCGCGCCTCTCGGGCGGCCAGAAGCAGCGGGTGGCGATCGCCCGGGCACTTGCCATGCGCCCCGCGGTGCTGTTGTTCGACGAGGCGACGAGCGCGCTCGATCCCGAGCTGGTCGGCGAGGTGCTCGGGGTCATGGAGGAGCTGGCGCAGGACGGCATGACCATGGTGGTTGTGACGCATGAGATGGGCTTTGCCCGGGATGCGGCGGACGAAATCGTCTTCCTCGATCACGGCCGCGTGGTCGAAGTCGCGCCGCCGGAGAAATTCTTCGAAGCGCCCGAGACCGAGCGGGCGCGCCAGTTTCTGCAGCGTTACGGCGCAGCGCCTCGCGCGGGCCTTGCCCGCCGGCGCAGCCAACGGGGAGTCGAATGAGCGGGTCCGTGAAACCGGGCGTCGTGTCCGACGACATCGTTGCGGCCGGGCAGCCGTGGGGGAAGTTGATCCGCCGCGGCGAAGTGTTGCGCATCGTCGACCTGCATGGCCGACAAGCGGTCGACTTCCTGTGCTACGACGCGGCCGATCCGAGCGACCGCTACAGCGCGATGAACACCGTCAAGATGCAGGGCAACGTGTTCGTGCACAAGGGGACCGTGCTCTATTCCGACCGGGGGAACGCGCTGTTCACGGTGATCGAGGACACCTGCGGCTCGCACGACACGATCGCCGGCTGCTGCAGCGAGGCCAACAACTTCCTGCGCTACGGCGTGCGCAATACGCCGAACTGCTACGCCAATTTCCTGGAGATCCTCGGGCAGTTCGGCCTCGGCCGCAACGAGATCGTCGGCAACGTCAACTTCTTCATGTACGTGCCGATCGAACGCGACGGCAGCATGGCGATCGTCGACGGCCTGTCGCAGCCGGGAAGCTATGTCGATCTGCGCGCCGAGCGCGACGTACTCGCGGTGCTCTCCAACTGCCCGCAAATGCACAATCCGTGCAACGCCTATAATCCGACGCCGATCCGCTGCATCGTGCGCGTGGACGACTGACACACTTCACCGCAAGGAGGCTCGCTTGCTCCCGCCCGTCTTTCATCTGATCGCCGACGCCCCGAAACCGGTCGGACCCTACAGCCATGTCGTCGAGGCGGGCGGATTCCTGTTCGTCACCGGCCAGTTGGCGACCGATCCCGACGACGATTCGCAGCCACTACCGGACGGGATCGAGGCGCAGACCCGCAAGGTGTTCGACAATCTTAGGCGCGCACTCACGGGCGCGGGCGCCGGGTTCGAGCACGTGATCTGCGTGCGTATCTTTCTCACCGCGTTCGAGCGGGACTACGCCGTCCTAAATCGCGTGTATCTGGAGTATTTCCCGAGCGAGCGCCTACCCGCGCGCACGACGGTGGGAGTGACGCATCTGGCGCGTGGCGGGATCGTCGAAATCGATATGATCGCCTATCGGCCCAAGTGATCTCGACTACGGCATGATGGCCGGAGGATCGGCACTCTGCCGCGGCGGGCTCGGGTGAAGTGAGATTCGCTCCAACAATTTGCACGGCCAGAGCCTTGCCGACGTGATCTGAGTCACTGGTTCGCAGCTCCTGGCACTTGCCTGCTGTTCACTCAATCTTTGCTTCGCTGGCAGCCCGACCCTTGGGTCGCATGTGTCACAGCGGCGCGAGGCGGGCCCAAGGCCGCATCCGCTCGTACTCGCCCGCCACATCGAGCAGAATTTCGTCGCTGCCAATCGCGCCGACGAGCTGGAAACCGATTGGCAAGCCTGTCCGCGAGGGTGCGCAAGGAATGCTGATCCCCGGACATGCCGCCATATTGGCGAAGGCAGTGAAGACCGCATGACCGCGCGGGCCGACCGGCTTGCCGTCGATCGTCGGCGGGAAGGCTTCGGCCGCCGGCCACGCGAGCGCGGCGATCGCGGGCGTCAAGATCAGGTCGAAGCGCGCGAAGAACGCGTGCAGCGTCTGCCGCAGTTGCGTGAGTACGTCGATCGCGCCGTAGTACGCGGTTGCCGCTACTGCGGCACCGGCACGCGCCATGTCCTGCATCGGCGGGCAAATATCGCCGAGACGGTCGGCGTAATCCTTCAGCAGCCACGCGAGGCCGACCTGCGAGACGAGCGGCCAGGCGCGGTCGAGCGCTTCGATATCGAACGGCGCGTTGCCTTGCTCGACGACGTGGCCGAGCACCGCGAGATCGGCCGCGGCCGCAGCGACGCTTGCGGCGATCTCCGGGTCGACCGGAAATCCGAAATCCTTGACGAAAAGAATGCGGAGCTTGCGCGGCGCAGGGCGCTCGCGCGGCGTCGTGCCCGCAAGCGCGTGAAACAGCGCTCGGGCGTCGGCAACGGTGCGGGCGATCGGCCCGATCACCTCGCAATCGAGCAGGATGACGGGGAAGCCGTCCGCGCGCGCGACCGCGTCGCGCGAGGGCTTGAGCCCGACGAGGCCGGTGTGTGCCGCCGGGCGGCGGATCGAGCCGCCGCCATCCGTGCCGACCGCAATGGGACCGAGGCCGGACGCAACCGCCGCGACCGCGCCGCCACTGGAGCCGCCCGGCGTCAGTGCGAGATCCCACGGATTGCGCGTGACGCCGAACAGCAGGTTGTCGGTGTAGCCCTGGAGCGTGAACTCGGGGCAATTGGTCTTGCCGAGAATGATCGCGCCGCCCTCGCGCAGTTTCGCGATTGGCAACTCGTCCTTCTCCGGAACCCAGTCGGCATAGATGCGACTGCCCCAGGTCGCACGCATGCCGCGGACCGGGATGTTGTCTTTCACGGTGAGCGGGACGCCGTCGAAGGCGCCAAGCGAGGCACCGCTTTTCCAGCGCGCGGTGCTGGCGTCCGCGGCCTTGCGCGCGCCGTCGGGATCGAGCGTGACTATCGCGTTGATCTTCGGGTTGACGGCCTCGATCCGCGCGAGCACCTCGGCGAGCGCGTCACGCGGTGTGAATTGGCCGCTCGCGTAGCCCGCGACAAGCTCGGCCGCCGTCAATTCCCACAGCTTCATACGCGTACGATCGCCGCAATCGGTGCCGCGCCCGGCGCGCATTGATGCTCGGTGCCGCCGGACACGAAAATCGCCGGGTCGAGCGTGATCGAGGCAATAACAGCGCCGACCGCCGCGCGTGCGTGGCGCTCGTAATTGATGTCGGCGTCGGACAACATCGTATTGCGCCGCCCACGGATCGTGCCGGTCGGGCTCGCTTCGGCTTTCGCGAAGACGGCGAGAATACGCTTCGCTTCATCTGCGGTCGGATTGCAATTGAAGGAGAGCCCGGCGCTCTTGAGCGCGTCGCGCACGCCGTCGGCGTCAATCGCGTCCTTGAGCACCCCGTGGCCGATACGCAGGTCGCCGGTCGCGTTCGGTGAATTGCCGAACAGCAGCACCTCGCAGTTCTTCAGTTCTCCGCCAGCCGACGTCGATGCGATCGACGAGAACAGGTCGAAGCGTTTCGCGACCGCCTCGTCGTTCACGTCCTTCGCGGCAGCTTCGCCAAGTCCGAGCGCGACCCCGAGCGCGGTCGCGCCACGCGCATAAGGCTTCGAGCCGTTCGGGTCGCGGGTGCGCAGCGCCTTGCCGCGCTTGTCGGCGTCCGCGATGCTGGCCGGCGTGAGCAGCGGCCCTTTCACCTGCACGTAATGCACATCCTTCGGATCGGTGATGCCGGTTGCCTTCAGGCAGCGGCGCGTCGCCTCGGCAACCTCGTTCACCTGCGCCATCGTGCCGACTTCCTCAGGCAGAATGTCGCGCGTCACCTCGATCGCCATCGCGAGACGCGGACCGCTCGCCTTTCCGTGCGCCGCGGAGCGCGTGAACACCGTCGCGTGCGGCGAGAGAACGCCCTCGGTGCCGCCCGACCAGACGAAGGCGATTTTCTTGCCGACTTCCTCCGGCGAAATTCCAAGGTGCTTCGCGAGCAGGGTCTGGTACGACGACGTCGCATAGCCGCGGGTGAAGTCGTTGGCGCCGCCGTTGCCCTCGGTTTTGCCGATCAGTGCGACGATCTCGCTTGGTTTCACCACGCCGCCATCGATCAGTTTCGCGAGTTCCGAAACATCATTGGGGGCCGCCATCGCGACCTTGTGCACGCCGATCTGCATGGTTTCCTCGCCTACACTTTGTTCTATCCGAGCACGTCGCAACGCACGGCGCTAGACGCTGTCCGATCCTTACGACCTTGCCGGTTCAGGTTTCGTCAGGGTCCGCGGCGCGCACGATTTTCAGGAGCAGCAGGCCGGACAGCAGATAGGCTCCCACGATGAGATATGTGCTGTAGAGCGAGCTGCCTGTCGTCGCGGTGATATAGCCCGTGACGGAAGGTGCGACAGCCGGGCCGAGGTTGCCGAGGCTGCTGATAAGCGCGATGCCGCCGGCGGCGCTCGCCTTGGACAGGTATTCGGTGATTGTGGTGAAAAACAGCGGTGTCGCCGAAATGAACCCAAGGCCGGCGAGCGTCAGGCCTATGATCGACGCCAGCAAGTGGCCGTGGGAAAATGTTATGGCCAAAAGGCCGATTGCCGCGACGGTCACGCAGGTGACGTAGTGCCATCGCCGCTCTCTTGTTTTGTCCGAGTGGCGCCCCGTCAGAATCGTGCCGATGATGCCCGCGATCTGCGGCAGGGTAGCGAGCAGGCCCACATGGAACAGATCGGCCACGCCCCAGCTTTTGATCAGCGAGGGAATCCAGAACACCATGGTGTAAGTGGCTCCCAGCAATAGAAAGTAGGTGAACGCGAGGCCGTAGACCTTCGGATCCTTCAACATCTGGAAGAATCCGGCGTGAGACGCGGACTCAACCTCCTTGTGATCGTGATCGAGCTGGAAACGCAACGTCGTTTTTTCCTCGGCGCTCAGCCACTTGGCGTCTTCGGGTTTATCATGGAGATAGAAGTAGGCGACAAGACCGAGGATCGAGGCCGGAAGGCCCTGGGAAATGAAGAGCCACTGCCAGCCATGCCATCCTTCGATGTCGTTGAAATACTTCATCGTCGCGCCGGAAAGGGGACCGGCGATCACTGACGCGATGGCCGTCGCAGTCATGAACATCGCAATGATCTGGCCGCGCCGCGCCGAAGGGTACCAGTAGGTCAGATAGAGAATGATGCCGGGAAAAAAACCCGCCTCGAGTGCGCCTAGCAGGAACCGGGCGATATAGAATTGCACCGGCGTCTGCACGAACGCCATCGCACATGCAACAATGCCCCACGTGAACATGATGCGCAGCAGGGTCTTGCGAACACCGATGCGCTCAAGCAGCAGGTTGCTGGGCACTTCGAACAGAAAGTAGCCGACGAAGAAGACGCCCGCGCCGAAGCCGTAGGTCGCGTCGCTGAAAGTAAGCGTCTGCTTCATCTGAAGCTGGGCATATCCGATGTTGATGCGATCCAGGAACGCGATCATATAACAAATAATCAGGAACGGTAGAATTCGCCAACTGATCTTGGAAAACAGCTTTGTGACGGCGATTGGCTCTTTTTCAGCGGAAGGAATCGCACGGATACTGTTTGCTTGGGTAGCCATGGTTTGCCCCCTCACTTGGTCGAGGATCACACCCTACCACATCATTGTCTCGCGTTGTGCGTCACAGCAAAATTGGGACCGTGATCACGCTTTAGTCGCGCCGGAACGGTTGTCCGATTGCCGCCGGCAACCGCGCTGTGCGCCCGAGACCCGCCAGCACCAGCAGCGCCGCGAGATACGGCACCATCTGGATCACATACGAACTCACTGGCAGATTGAAGGCCTGCACGCGCAACTGCAGCGCCTCCGTCGCGCCAAACATGATGCAGCCGGCAAGCGTGCCGAGCGGCAGCCAGCGTCCGACGATGACGGCCGCGAGCGCCATGTAGCCGCGCCCCCCGGTCATGCCGTCGGTGAAGGTGCCGACCTGTTGCAGCGAGAGCACCGCGCCGGCTAGTCCCGCGAAGATGCCGCCCGCGAGCAACGCCGTGAAGCGCACGCGGATCGGATCGGTGCCGGCAGCAAACAAAGCGAGGGGATTTTCTCCGCTTGCCGTGAGCAAGAGACCCCCTCGCGTGCGACGCAGGAACAGCGCGATCGCGACGACGGCGGCGAAGGCGAGATAGGTGAGCGGGGGCTGCCGGAACAGCAGTGCGCCGAGGATTGGAATATCGGCGAGGAACGGGATCGGGATCGGCTCCAGCAGCGGCGTATGGATCACCGGCGCCTGGCCGCGTCCGATGACGGTGCGCAACGCAAAACTCGTGAATCCGAGCGCGAGCAGGTTGGCTGCAAGCCCCGTCACCATGTGCTCGGTATCGAAGCGCGTGGTGGCGACCGCGATGATCGCGCCGAACACCAGTCCGCCGATGCAGGCCGCGACAAGTCCCATCACGATGCTGCCGGACAAGTAGGCGCCGACGACGCCGGAAAACGCGCCGGACAGCATCATGCCTTCGAGCCCGACCGCGAATGTGCCGGCACGCTCGATCAGGATGCCGCCCATCGCGGCCATCAGGATGGGTGTCGCGATGCGCACCGTCGCGCTGAGGAAAT
>Ga0210408_10000278_pt1 | contig 71924 bp, 62 predicted proteins | sample IncBWH4MmetaG_FD_155471 | JGI IMG/M metagenome (GOLD analysis project Ga0210408, IMG submission 155471) | Forest soil microbial communities from Barre Woods Harvard Forest LTER site, Petersham, Massachusetts, United States - Inc-BW-H-4-M | ecosystem: Environmental > Terrestrial > Soil >... | reverse complement strand
CAAACGGTTCGCACCAACAATCAGGCCAACACGCGCGTTGCAGACCCATCTCGCACGCAATCCCACCCGTCTGCGCAAAACCTCAGGTTGACACCGGTGCCTGCCTCATAGATGCGGTTTTTGACTCTCGCTTCTGGCATTCGGCTATTGCGTTCGCTTCGTTTCGTTCCGTTATGGGAATTGGCTGCACGCCTCCCGCAATCTATTCAATCCACAGCATTTAATTTATCACTTGACAAACAGACGCAGATGCGGTACTCTTAAGTTAAGGTTCTGCTGACGTGTCCCCGTTTCGTTCCTCCTTCCTTCAACCACCCGTAATGCACCCCGCAATCGATCGATTTTTTACTCCTTTGTTTTCAGCATCTTCTGAGTTGCTATTTTCGCAACCCCTTTCTTTTCACAATCATCTGCGTTGCCCCCTAGTTTTTTCCAATCGTGCTCTTCACGAACCCACTGCGCCGGCCTCAAGCCCTAAGTCCTTCTTGCCCCGAGCGAAGCCGAGGGGTATCTACCGCTTTCTTGCCCCGATCCAAACAGAGGGGTACGCGATATGCCGGTTCAACGGTCCAACGGCTCCTGCGTTCCGGTGGCAAACCCTTTGTTTTTACACTGTTGCGCGCTCTTTGCGCTCTTTTTTCTCGCTCCTTCTCTTTGTTTTCAATGGTTTGCGGGCTCTTTTGCCAAAACACCCGGGGTATGGGTACCTCACCGGACCCACGCCACAGTTGGCAAGCCACAATGTTCGACCATCCGGGCTACAATCGCGGGCCGCGGCGCCATTCTCGCGCCGACTTTGCGATTCGCCTTGGAGCTTTGACGCATGAACACGACTAAGACTGTAGCTTTGCTTGCGGCATTGGCGTTGGCGTTGGTTCTTTCGGGGGCGCTGTGGGGACAGAGTGCGCCGCCGGCTAAATCCGTTGCGGAGCGCCTGGGCTATCCGGCTAACTCGCGGCTGCTGGTGATCCACGCCGACGACTTCGGCATGGAGCACTCCGTCAACCGCGCCATTGAGGAAGCGCTGGAGAAACATTGGGTGACCTCGGCGAGCATTCTGGTGCCCTGCCCGTGGTTTCCGGAAGTGGCGCGCTGGGCCAAAGCGCATCCCGATGCCGACCTCGGCATCCATCTGGCGCTCACTTCCGAATGGACCACGCTTCGCTGGGGGCCGGTCTCCCCGCAGCCCAGAGATTCAAGCCTGCTCGATCCCGATGGCTACTTGCCGCTGACCTCCGAGTACGTGGCCACGCATGCCAAGATCCCTGACGTCGAGACGGAAACGCACGCGCAAGTCGACAAAGCCAAAGCCGCCGGCATTCACCTGACGCACCTGGACACGCACATGGGCGCCATCGTCACCACGCCCGATTTGATGAAGGCCTATCTCGGCTTGGGGCAAGCCTACAACTTGCCGCTGCTCCTGGACAATCGAGCCGAAGCGGTGGCGCCGGGCCGCGTCCTGCTTAGCCAGTTGGTGCAAATGAATCGCGGAACACCCAAAGCGCAGTGGCTCGATGCGTACAAGAAAATGCTCGCGCCGCTCCCGCCAGGCTCGTACCAGCTGATCGTCCATCTGGCTTACAACGACGACGAAATGCAAGGCGCCACCGCGGACCATCCGGACTGGGGCGCGGAGTGGCGCCAGAGCGATTTGGATTTGGTGCGCAGCGCCGAGTTCCAGAAATTTCTGAAGGACCAGGGATTCGTCCTCGTCGCCTGGCGCGACCTCGCCAAAGCGCTGCCGCCGCAGTGAAGCGCTCGCGAGCGCGAGTATGAGTTTGTCCTAATGATGTGCGGTTTTGCACAGTGTTGCAGCTGCATACTTTCTTGGGAATGGTGCACTATCGGACAGTATTGCCGGAGGCGAAGCTTGATACTGATGTCTCGAGGATTCTCGAAGGAGACACATGTTCAAGAGATCAAGCATCACGCTATCCGTAGTAATGGCGCTGGGCGCATCGGCGCTGGCGGGGGCCCAAACACAAGTGCCGGCCGATTCCGGCAATCCAACACCGACATACCGAACCAATGTGGTAAGCCGTACCACCCGGGCGGTGAGCTACAGACACCGCAGCGGGTCGACCAAGATCAATTTCCAAGGCACCGACCTGATGCCTGGCGCGGGAGGCGAGGCCAAAGTCAACAGCAAGCGCGGGGCGCTGACCATCGAAGCAGAATTCTTCGGGCTGGACAGGCCCACGAGCTTTAGCCACGAGTACCTGACCTATGTCTTGTGGGCCATTTCGCCGGAAGGTCGGCCCGTGAACATCGGCGAAGTATTGGTGGGCGATAATCACCGCAGCAAGCTGGACGTTACCACCGACCTGCAAGCTTTCGCGATGATCGTAACCGCGGAACCTTATTATGCCGTGCGCCGTCCCAGCAACCTGGTGGTCCTCGAGAACGCGATTCGTTCCGACACCGTTGGAGCGAGCGAGGCCGTAGACGCCAAGTATGAATTGATCGATCGCGGCGGCTACATCCCCACGGGTTATAAGTTCGACCCGGTGGTGCTAAACGCCAAATTGCCGCTGGAATTCTTTGAAGCGCGCAACGCCTTGCGCATCGCACAATCCGCGGGCGCCGAAAGATACGCCGCGACAAGCTACGGAAACGCCGTTCGCCAGATGGACGAGGCCGATGCGGTGGCTACCGGAAGGCATTCAAACAAGAAATCGCTGATTGCCTTATCGCGCGAAGTGGTGCAGACCTCGGAAGACGCTCGTGAAATCGCCATGAAGAATATGGACGAGGAACGCGCCGAATCCGAACGCGCCGCGGGACGGGGCCGTGAAGCTAACGCGAATAATCGCGCCAACGAAGAATCCGATCGCCGAGCGAATGCCGAAGCGCTAACCGCCGACGCCAATCGCCGCCGCGATGACGCGGACCGCAATAACGCAAATGCGCAAGCCGCACAAGCCGACGCCGAAAGAGACCGCAATAAGGCGCAGCGCCAACAGCAAGCCGCGGAAGCGGATTCCGACCGGAATCGCGCCAATGCAGCTTCATCCGATGCGCAGCTCCAACAATCCGTTCGCGACCGCGATGAGGCAGACCGCAAGAACGTCAATGCCCAAGCCGCCCAAGCCGATGCGGAGAGAGACCGTAACAACGCTCAGCAGCAACAACACGTTGCCGAAGCGGATTCCGAACGGAATCGCGCCGCGGCAGCGTCATCCGACGCGCGGCTGAAGGATGCGGTTCGCGATCGCGAAGAGCTTCGCGCGCGCCTGCTGCAGCAATTCAGCCTGATTCTGGAAACTCGCGACACCGCTCGCGGCCTGGTCGTCAATATGTCGGACGTGCTGTTTGACTCCGGCAAATTCACGCTACGTCCGCTGGCACGCGAGAAGCTGGCGAAAATATCGGGCATCGTGCTCGCTTATCCGTCGCTGAAGCTGGCGGTGGAAGGCAATACCGATAGCGTTGGCACCGAAGCTTTCAATCAGGAGCTTTCGGAGCACCGCGCCGAAGGCGTCCGCAACTACCTGACACAGCAAGGCGTCCCGGAATCATCGACCACCGCAACGGGCTTCGGCAAGAACCGGCCCATCGCGTCCAACGATACGTTGGAAGGACGTCAGCAAAATCGCCGCGTCGAATTGGTCGTATCCGGCGAAGTGATCGGCACCAAGATCGTTTCAATGAGCCTGCAACCAGTCGCCGCAGTCACGCCTCAGTAAGCACCACGCAACAAAAGAGAGCCGGCCCCCAACCTCGGGAGCCGGCTCTTTTTCCTTTGTTGACGGCCGGCGACTAATGTCTAGTCACGCTGTTTGCTGCCGGCAGATCGTACGGAAATATCTCCGCTTGCGACGCTAAAGACGGCCGGGACAGTCCGTCTTTTTTAGCGTCCGCTTAGTCGCGTTGCATTACTCACGGGGCGACGCCGTGTTTAGTCGTGGTCGGGATGTTCGTGGCGCCAGTTCCAGTAGTGCTTCTGCACGCGGTAGTGCTGCCGGTTGTACTCACGATAGGTGCGGTGCTGATCGTTCAGATAATGCCGGTAGGCATGGTCTTCTCGATCGTCCCAATTGTGGTAGTCGCGGTGGTCGCGGTCGTAGACGCGGACCTGAACGCTGGCCTCTTGCGGTCTGGGTGCGGCCACGAGTGCCGTTGGCACAACGATGGCGGCGGCCAGAAGTAGTGAACGGATATAGCGATTGACTGGGTGCATGAAGTGGTCCTCCAAACCGGAGATACCTAGGTTCATAACCCCGGTAGCTACAACTATGTGCGCTTGCGCGGAAAATTTATGTCCTGTAGAGAACAGTTTCGGAAAATTTGTTGCGGATGAACAGAAATGTTGAGTGGAAGATGGGCGCATTTTAATAAAGAAACATCGCTCACGAAGCGCCACTCGGGCGCGAAGAAGCTTATACTGGAAGCACCATGGAAAAACTTCAAGAATTTCAAGCCGCAGCTCGCGAAGGCGGGTTTGTTACGGTGGAGGAGTGCGACGAGGGCACGGTGCTGTGGCTCAGGAAACAGACGTCGGATGCGGTTACGAAGACGCACCAGCGCATTTGCATCGACAGCCAGTCGAGAATTTTGACGGTCTACTGGATGACCGCGCTGGGGAAAGTGGACTCGAAGACGTTTCGAAGCGCGTCGAGTTTGCAAGAGTGGTTCGCACAGCCCGCAGCCACATGACCAATCGCAAAGCCATTTTGCGAATTTACAGCGAGTAGCTTCGCGTCAACTTTTTTCCCACGCGGGTAAGCAGGAACGGTCAATTTCCCCAAGCTCGTCCGGTGAATTTCCAAAAGCCAGTCTTTTAACCTCGAGCACACTTGGGGTGTTTATGTTCGTGCGCAGAATCAGGATGATCGCCGAGATAGTAGGAGGCGCTCACGGTGAAGATGCGCTCGTTCCCACGGACTTGCAGCATCCACTCCAACAGGCGGCCGCGCTGGTTGTGGAGAAAATATTCGTACCACGCGCCTTCGACCAGTTCGGGAATGATTACGACGATGCGCCGCCGCGGATGCTTCTCCGACAATTGCAAAATGTATTGAATGACAGGGACGATGACGAATCGATAGGGCGAAGGCAGGGTCAATAGTTTGGGAGCGGGCCGGCCCTTTTCGCGGAAGGAGCCCTCGACGTAACGCTCCCATGCGGCCTTCAAAAGTTCGGAGTGTTCTTCGGGTTCCACATGGACAGCAATGATTTGGGAGCTGATGCGGGAGGCAAATTCCAGGCCTTGCTTGGTGATGCGGCTCCAACGATCGATGGGAACCACGGCGATGGGAGGATCCTCTTGATTGGCCGGCTGCACGGGATCCTTGCACAATGTTTGCACGCGAACGAAGTGATAGTGGCGGCGCACCCTACCAAAAAGAACGACCAGCAGGGGGATGAATAGCAGCGTAATCCACGCGCCTTCGATGAATTTGGCGACGAGGACTACGCAGACGGTTATGCCGGTGACAAAGGCGCCGAGCCCGTTGACGAAAGCGCTCTTGCGCCAATGCGGACCGCGCTTCTTGTACCAATGCACGACCATGCCGGCCTGCGAAAGGGTGAAGGCCAGGAAGGCGCCGAAGGCGTAAAGGGGAATGAGCTTGTCGGTGATGCCATCGAAGACCGTCAACAATACAGCGGTGAGGAGCGCGAGGGTCACGATGCCATAGGTGTAGACGAGGCGGCGTCCCCGATAGCGGAAGGCGTGCGGGAGGTAATTGTTCTGGGCGATGGCGCGGCAGAGACGCGGAAAATCGGCGAAGGCGGTGTTGGCGGAAAGCGAGAGCACCAGAAGGATCGAGCCGATGGTCACAAAGTAGAAGATGCCTTTACCGAAAACCGCGGAGGTCAGCAGAGAGAGAATGCTCTGGTAGCCGGGTTGGCCGGGCTCGGTGGCGACGATGCCGTAAGCTTTGACGAGATACGAAATTCCCGCAAGTAGCATGGCGAGCAAAAAGATGATGATGGTGAGTGTGCGCTGCGCGTTTTTTACGGCGGGCTCGCGAAAGGCTTTCACACCATTGCTGACCGCTTCCACGCCGGTGAGGGCGGTGCAGCCGCTGGAAAAGACTTTTAAGAGGAGCCAGTAGGTGACCATTTCGTTGACCGGCGGCGGGGATGGCAGCGGCGCGAGGGGTGCGGGATGCCCGCCCCTCATCCAAGTGAAAATCAATCCGCGACCAATGACGATGAGAAGCGTGCCGACGAAGAGATACGTGGGCACCATGAAGGCGAGGCCCGCTTCGCGTACACCGCGCAGATTCACGATGGTGACGATGACGAGGATGCCGAGGCACATCGACAGAGTGTGCGGCTGCAAGGAAGGAACCGCGGAGATCAGCGCGCCCACGCCCGCGGAGATGCCTACGGCGGCGGTGAGAATGTAGTCGGTGAGCAAGGCGGCAGCGGCCAGAAGGCTCGGACGGGCTCCGAGATTGAAGCGGGTCACGGTGTAGGAGCCGCCGCCGCCGGGATAGGCGGCAATCGTCTGGCGATAGGAAAAATAAACGATGATGAGCAGCGCGATAATGGCGGCGCTGACCGGGATGATGTAGCGCAGGCCGAGAAGACCGAGGGGAATGAGCAGAGTGAGAGCGGCTTCCGGGCCGTACGCGGCGGAGCTTAAGGCGTCGAGGCCAAAGATCGGGATGCCCCGGATGGGGCCGATCTGCTCGGCGCGTTCGTCGGTGGTGGCGAGGGGTTTGCCTACGAGGAGATCGAGAATATTCATCGGGCGGGAAGGTTCATCGTTTATCTGGCGCTTCCATTTGTAACGGGATGGGCGACAAAGTCAATCGGATACATGCGGGCTGGCATGCAGGGAGAGTAAGGGCCGTTGCGGGGCAGCGGATTTCAAGGAACTGTTTTCTGACTTGACTTTTGTGTGAGCGCTACACTATTTTAGTCTAGGCCTAGAGTGAGTTTAGCTGGTAGGGCCAATCGTAGCCCATGAAAAACAGTGAGCAACGAGATCTGTTTCCTGGTGCGCTGGAGATGATGATTCTGCGCACGCTGAAGCGGCAGCCTCTGCACGGTTATGCGCTGGCGCAGCACATCAAGCGAACATCGCAGGATTTATTGCAGATTGAGGAAGGGTCGCTTTATCCGGCGCTGCAACGGCTTCTTAGGGAAGAGCTGGTGAAGGCGGAATGGGGCATCTCGGCGACGAACCGCCGGGTGCGGATTTACAAGTTGACGGCGGCGGGCGCGAAGCATCTGCAACAGGAAGTGTCGCGCTTTGAAAGGATGCTCGAAGGGATTACGCGAGTGTTGGCGCCGGAGGAATCATGAATCTGTTCAGGCGATTATTCTCGCGCAAGCGCCTTTACAACGATCTCTCTGATGAGATTCGGGAGCACCTTGAGGAGAAGGTCGAGGAGTTGGTGACGGGCGGGATGCTGCGGAAAGAGGCTGAGCATGCGGCTCGGCGCGAGTTTGGAAATGTAATGTTGACGGAAGAAGACGGGCGCGATGTGTGGCGTTGGGCTTCGGTGGAAGATTTTGTTATCGACGTGCGGTTCAGCTTGCGCACGCTCCGCCATAATCCGATGTTTACGGCGGTGGCGTTGCTGACCATCGCGATAGGAATTGGCGCGAACACCGCGGCTTTCAGCGTCGTGAATAGCGTGCTGCTGAAACCGCTGAATTATCCGAATGCCGAACAGTTAGTATCGCTGCACCAAATCGCCCCTGGCGCGCCAGGACTGGCCGATTTCGAGAGCGGTCTGCACCTTTCGCCCTCCATGTATTTCACGTATGCCGAGCACAACCGGACATTCCAGTCATTGGGAGTGTGGGATACCGGAACCGCGAGCGTTACAGGGCTGGCTGAGCCAGAGCAGGTGCGCACCGTTGAGGTCAGCGATGGAGTGCTCCAGGCGTTGGACGTGCAACCTGCAGTTGGGCGATGGCTCTCCGAGGCAGATCAAGTTCCGCGCGGTCCGCAGCGCGTGATGCTCAGCTATGGCTACTGGCAGCGGCGGTTCGGCAGAGACCGGTCGGTCGTCGGGCGCAACATTACCGTGGATGCGCGGCCTCGGGAAGTAGTTGGTGTGATGCCCAAAGGCTTTCGGCTGGTCGATACAGAGTTCGACGTCATGGTGCCGTTGGCGTTCGAGCGCGGCAAGCTGATCCTGGCGGGATTTGGATACAACGGAATCGCAAGGATCAAGCCCGGTGTGACCATCGCCGAGGCCAATGCCGATTTGACGCGCATGTTGTCCGTCTGGATGGACTCCTGGACAAACGGACCTGGCACGAATCCACATTTCTACGAGACGTGGAAAATTACGCCGATGATTCGCCCGTTGAAGCGAGAAGTCATTGGCAACATCAGCGACGTGCTTTGGGTAGTGATGGGAACCATCGGGCTGGTGATGCTGATCGCCTGCGCCAACGTGACAAACTTGTTGCTGGTGAGGATCGAGGCGCGGCGGCAGGAATTAGCCGTTCGGGCGGCGCTCGGCGCTAGTTGGGGACGAATGGTCCGGGCACTCCTCGTTGAAAGCGTAATCCTGGGGCTGATGGGGGGAGTTCTTGGCGCTGCGTTCGCTTATGGCGGTGTGCGTCTGCTGTTGGCCATTGGCCCGGCGAATCTGCCGCGCCTCAGTGAGATTTCGCTGGATGCGCGGACTCTGGGGTTCACGGTGCTGCTGGCGCTGCTTTCGGGTTTGCTGCTCGGGCTAATCCCTGCGCTGAAATATGCCGGACCGCAGGCATCGTTCGCTCTGCGCAGCGGAGGCCGGGCAGCGAGCGCGAGCCGCGAACGTCACCGCGCGCGCAGCATTCTGGTGGTGGGTCAGGTGGCAATGGCGCTTGTCCTGCTCGTAAGCGCGGTCTTGATGATCCGCACGTTCCAAGTATTGCGAACGGTCGACCCAGGATTCACCGATGCACGGCATTTGCAGGTGATGCGCATCTCGATTCCGGGAGCGTTGGTACCGGAGCCAGAGCAGGTGATGCGCATCCAGAATGAAATCCTGGAGAAGTTGGCAGCGATTCCCGGCGTGAAGTCTGCGGGGCTGGTTAGCGAAATGCCGATGGAAGGTTTCGATTCGGACTGGGACTGCATTTTCGCCCAAGACAAAACCTATCAGGACAACGTGATGGCACCGCTGCGGTTGTACAAATATATTTCTCCCGGTTTTCTGCAAACGGCGGGGACGCGATTGATTGCGGGACGGGAATTTACGTGGAGCGAGGTATACGGACTGCGACCGGTAGTGATGATTTCGGAAAATTTGGCGCGAGAGACGTGGGGCACGCCGTCGGCGGCTCTGGGGAAACAATTGCGCGAGTTCCCGTCCATGCCATGGCATGAAGTGATTGGCGTGATAGAGGATGTTCGAGAAAAAGGCGTGCAGGAGAAGGCGCCTGAAATCGTCTATTGGCCGCCGATGATGAACTACCTGTTCGGGCGCAATACCGCGGACACGATACGGACAGAGACGTTTGCGATACGAAGCGAGCGCGCAGGGGCGGAGGGCTTTCTGAACGAAGCACGACAAGCGGTGTGGTCCGTAAATTCGAATTTGCCGCTGGCTTCCGTGCGGACGATGCAGGAAGTTTATGACGCCTCGCTGGCGCGGACTTCCTTCACACTCACAATGCTGGGAATAGCCGGCGCGATGGCCCTGTCACTCGGACTCATTGGCATCTATGGCGTCGTTTCTTACTCGGTATCGCAACGGCACCGCGAATTTGGAATTCGCCTGGCGCTTGGGGCGCAGAGTGGCGCCGTGCTGCAAATGGTTTTGAGGCAAGTGGCCGCCCTGGTCTTCGTGGGCGTGGTGATTGGAATTGGCACTGCTTTGGGATTGACGCGATTGATGAGGAGCCTCCTGTTTGGGGTGAGCGCGCACGATCCCATGACGTTTGCCAGCGTTGCTGCGGCGCTGATTTGCGTTGCCTTGTTGGCCAGCTACCTTCCCGCGCGCCGGGCGATGCGCGTCGACCCTATGGTAGCGCTGCGATACGAGTGACCGCTTACGCGCGGTCTTCACGATGGCAATGAACGAGGTTCTTCCCTGGATCAGCCTTTCCGGTCGCGATGGGAGATTCTAGAGGCAGCGGTTGGCGGCGTTGGACCACTCAAGCTGGATGGTGAAGCCGCCGAGCGTGCGCGTTTGCCAGGCGCAGATGTCGCCGATTTCGCCGTTGTTGTCGTCATACCAGCCTTGGCCGGGGATGGGATCGGTGATCGCTTCGCAAAGCTCGTGGGAGGTTGTGGAGGTCAGCGCGTCGAAGGCAGCGGCGCCGCCGAGGCAGCCGGCACAGCTCGGATAGGGCATGACGGCGTAGAAGATTTGGTTGTTGATGGCGTCGTGGTAGCCGCAGAAGACTTTGCAGGAGGCGCTACCACCTTGGGTGACGGTGACTCCGGGGGGAAGGAAAACGAAGTAAAGGGTATTGGCAGTTGCGGCGGGCAGTGTGCCAGCCTTGATTTGTTGCTGCAGAAACGTTTGGATGGCGGAATCGTCGACTGTTTTTCCGGGAGCTGGGGTCGCGAGCGTGACGGTGCCAATGCGCGAGCCGCGACCGATGGCCTGGCTGGGGACGCTGTATTCGCCCAGTTGGTCGATAAGCTGGCTGCTGAGAATGAAATCGAAAAATTGATTGAGCTTGGGGAGCAAGGCGCTTTGTGGGGCGGTGTTCCAAGCGGCACCCCAGAAGACGGTGAACACCTTGACGGAGGTGAGCAGGGGTCCATTGCGGTAGGTGAGTTTGGGAGGAACTTGCGGGACGGCGGCTAAGGCCTTACCCGGGTGGAGCGGCACGATGCGGATGGGGGGAGCGAGCTCGGATGGGCGAGTCTGGGCTGGCTTCGTAGCTTTGGGGCGTGGCTTGGACGGCATGGTTGGCTCCTCGGGGGGACTCGAAGACTGGGGAGAGCAAAGTTAGCGAAGGACAGGTCAAAAGTAAATGGGCCGATGGCAAGTCGGCCCGCTCAGGATCGTAACTGTATGACAACAGGGCACTTACAGCAGGAACATCCTGCTATCGCCTTTGCCCGAAAAGTGGCTATTGCGATACTGTCCTAAAGTTACGCTGCACTTCCGACCAGTAGTTTTTTGAGGCTCACCACAGTAGCCTGAAAGGGACGTCAGAACCCCATTTCCAGCGCCGTGGGAGAGCAAAATTGTTCTGCGATCGATGTGGGTTGAACTTCCTGCCGAAACAGTCGGTGTGCACCCGCTGCAATACAGCGGCGACGCGGCATTGGTTTCAGCTAATGAGTTTGATGACTTTGTTGCTGGCGGTGGCCTGCAACGCCGTGGTGGCATTCCTGCTGCTGCCACGACTGACGGAAAGCGCCCGCTCGGCACAATCCAGCGCGCTCTTCCGGGGATGGATGTGGTTCGACCATAAGGCAGCGCTGTACGGCTGGGTGCCGATTGCCGCGGGACTCCTGGCCTGGGATTACCTGGTGTGGAAAGAGGCGCGGCCGAAGGTTCGCGGATGGTTCACGCGCAAGTTGCTCACGCTGTCGCTGGCGGCAGGGGTTGCACCGATTTTGCCGTGGTGGATTCCGGCGGGCGCGCCTCCTGGGCAATTCTTGTCGATGATCGGAAAATACCCGGGACTGCCGGTGCTACTGGCGTGGGCTGTGGTTTTAGTGGTGCTGGTGCTGCTCTGCGCGGACGCAGAGTCGCGCGATTATCTGCTCGGGCACGGAAAAGTGCTGAGCGTGGCGAGCATTTGCCTGTTGCTGCTCGTGCTCACGATGACGATGGTGGGCTGGGCCGTCACTGGATGATAGCCACACCGGGACGAACGATAGTCTGTCAAACTGAGCACAGCTGGGTGCGGGTGCTCTAGGCAACATACGCGTCGGCAAACCCATCCCATTACCGGGTAGGAAAGTAAGTGGAGTACGTCCCTTATCCGCGTGCGTACAGCGAACACTGTACGCGATTTTCCTTGCATGAATGAACCGCTTAAGTTTCAAATGTGGTCGGTGCGGTTGGCGTTCGTCCCCGAACGTAGAGAAATTCCCCGGAGTTTGGTGCGGTTAGACGCGCGAGAAGCGCGCGGTGCGGAGTGAGTCTGCGTCCGGCAGATTCAGGAGAGAAAATCAATGGGCAGCAAGATTTTGATCGTGGACGACCATGAAGTAGTGCGCCAGGGCATCCGAACAATCTTACGTGCGCGGCCGCAATGGGAAGTGGTGGGAGAAGCGGTGAATGGCCGGGACGCAATCGAGAAGGCCCAGAGCCTTGATCCGGACGTGATCATCATGGACATCACCATGCCGGAAATGAGCGGGATTGAAGCGACGCGAGAGATTTCCAAATTGAAATTGCGCTCGGCGGTGCTCGTGTTCACCATGCATGAGTCAAAGAATCTGGCAGCGACCGTACAGGATGCTGGGGCTCGCGGCTTCGTGCTGAAGTCGCATGCGGCGAGAGATTTGCTGGACGCGCTGGAAGCGCTGATGGGCGGGGGAACGTTCTTCGGACCTGATGCAGAAAAGGGGTCGAAGGCTAAGGAAGAAACGGGCAATCGAGGTGTGACGTTCTGCACGAGTCTACGATTGATGTTGGCGAATTAACGCAAAAAACCACTTTTTTGCGGCCAACTGGCTAACAGGCCAAGACTCTCCGAACAACTACTTGGGTGTGATTTTAGGGGCGGTTACTAAGCTCCGTGTGGGCGGCATAGGGGCGGACGCTGGCAGTTGTACGATGAACTAACCTGTGGTGACAAGGGCAAGCGAAGAGTAAGAGGAAAACCGTCCCAGCCCTACTGCCTCGAATTTCTCGAGGGGGCCGGCTTCCCCCTTGCACTTCGGTAAACGGAGCTTAGTAACCGCAACGCGATATTCCCATAAGGCATAGTGGGTGACCATACTTGGAAATTTGTAGCGCGCTCTGAAATGATGCTGTAGCGGACCGGCTGCACGGGATGGCGCAATCGCCATGCTTCATCCTCCGACCGAGATTCCATAATGGCTGTTCAAATTGAGATTGGGGCATCGTGCGGCTTGTTTGCGGCTCTTTGAACGCCCGCGACAGAGCGACGAGCGGCTCCTTGGTTAGTGTGAGCGCGAAGCGTCGCGGTTGCTGATCTTCTCGACGGTTTCCTGACTGGTGTGATCGAAGAGCACGTAGTCGCCGGGGGCACGCGTGGCTAGTTCGCGGAGGCGCGCTCGTGCGCGAACCAGGTCCGCGGCGGCCTCAAGCCAGATGAAGCTGCCGTCTGGATCTCGGCGAAGCAGATCGAAAGAAGATTGCATAAGCACTCCATCCGGAAACTAGACACGTCGCCCCGGCGAAATAGCGAGGAGTTAGACAGACTATACGTCGCAAAAGATAAACGGTAGAAAAAGCGGAATGAACAGAGTGAAATCTTTTTCTGCTACCGAGCAGAAATGCGAATACTCGAACTCGACTCTGGGAATTCTGTTTAGGGGTCTCGCTAACGGGACGGGCGCTTGGCGTCGGCCGATGACGCCGCGGCTGCCGCGGCTTTTTGTGGTGGCCGGTCGCTGTGGGCGGGGACGGCGGCATGGCCGTTGACGCCGCTGGACGGTGCGCTGGAATTGCCCGGTAGCGCGATATCGAGTTTTTTGCGCAGGGCGGTTTCGAGCTTGTCGCGGATGTCCTTATTTTCCTTCAGGAAGACGCGAGCGTTTTCGCGGCCTTGGCCCATGCGCTCGCCGCCGAAGCTGATCCACGTTCCGCTCTTTTCGAGCAGGCCTTTGTCGACGCCTAGGTCGATCAGGTCGCCCTCGCGAGAAATGCCTTCGCCATAGAGAATGTCGAATTCGGCTTCGCGGAAGGGCGCGGCCACTTTGTTCTTCACGACTTTGCCGCGCGTGCGCGAGCCGATTACGCGATCGCCTTCCTTGATGGCTTGCACGCGGCGAATGTCCAGGCGAATCGAAGCGTAAAACTTCAGCGCGCGGCCGCCGGTGGTGGTTTCCGGGTTGCCGAACATCACGCCAATTTTTTCGCGAATCTGGTTGATGAAGATGAGGCAGGTGCGGGATTTGGAGACGATGGCGGTGAGCTTGCGGAGCGCTTGCGACATCAAGCGCGCTTGCAGACCCATTTGCGGGTCGCCCATGTCACCTTCGAGCTCGGCCTTGGGCACAAGGGCGGCGACGGAGTCCACTACGACGATATCGACGGCATTGGAGCGGATCAGCTCTTGCGCGATCTCGAGCGCCTGCTCGCCATTATCGGGTTGCGAGACAAGAAGATTGTCCACATCTACGCCGAGTTTGCGCGCGTAAATGGGATCAAGGGCGTGCTCGGCATCGATGAAGGCAGCCGTGCCGCCCAGCTTTTGCGCTTCGGCGATGACGTGCAGGGTCATGGTGGTCTTGCCGCCGGATTCCGGGCCGTAGACTTCGACCACGCGGCCGCGCGGAAAGCCGCCGACACCGAGGGCAGCGTCGAGCGAGAGGCATCCGGTGGGGATCACGCTGACGGGCACCAGCACATCGCGGCTGCCCAGACGCATGATGGAGCCCTTGCCGTAGGACTTTTCGATTACCGCAATTGCTGTTTCCAGCTGTTTTGCTTTGTCGTCTGCCATTTCACACCTCGGTAGAAGAAAGTAGGAAATTCTTGCTGTACGACCTAGAGGCGCGGCTCGGCGCCGGGAAAACGCCCAGTCGTTGGCCGATTATATAATAGAAAGAGTAGATTACCATTTCGTTCATTCCGATGCCAGGCTTTTCTGGGCAACCCTCATCGATGCACTGAGGATGACAGGTTTCCGTTTCGGGACAAGAGGTCATGGCCAAGCACCTGTTGAAAAACACCGAGCAGCAAGGTAGCACATGGGCGAACAAAAAGCAAATACTATTTAGATGCGGAGGAAACCCCACCCAGTCTCAATTTCTCTAATCGAGCAGCCCTAGGCGTTTCAAATCCTCATCTTTCCACCCCGCGTCTGCGAGCATGCTACGCAACGTGCCCACGGGGAACGTGTCACCCAACGCATGATAGGCCACCACCACGCGCCGGCCGTCGGCGCGGCGGTAAATCCGATGACTTCCGCGGATGCGTTGAAGAACAAACCCGTCGGCCTCCAGGGCGCGCACCAGTTGCCGAGCCGAGGTGCCGCGAGGCGTCCGCGTCATACATTGACAACGACAGCGGGCTCTGGCAATTCGATCGTGCCCTGATCGACGGGAACAGCTTCACCGGCTTCGATGAGGTCCTGAACATACAAATCTATAGCCTCGCGGACGTTCGCAAGGGCCTCCGCGTAGGTGTGGCCCCAGGTGTGACAACCTTTGAGCGCCGGACAGAACGCGTGCCAAGCATCGCGACCATCCTCGAATTTGTCCGGCTCAATGGCGACCTTGAAAACATAAGATTTCATAGAGACCTCGTACGGCCGGATTTTGGCTCAGGCGTGAATCCTGATGAATTATCTCATGACCACGACCAAAGCGCTGACGCTAGGCAGGGTACGTGTAGAACCCGCGGCCGGACTTGCGGCCGAACCAGCCGGCTGCCACATATTTCTTTAGTAAGGGGCAGGCGCGGTATTTGGGGTCGCCGAGGCCTTCGTGCAAAACGTGCATGATGTCAACGCAGACGTCGAGGCCGATGAAGTCGGCCAGCTCCAGCGGACCCATCGGATGGTTCATTCCGGTCTTCATCACGGCGTCGACCGCTTCCGGTGTGGCCACGCCTTCCATCACGCAGTAGGCCGCTTCGTTAATGAGAGGCATCAGGACGCGATTGGAGACGAATCCAGGCGCGTCGTTCACCGCGACGGGCTTTTTGCCGAGGCGCTCGGCGAGTTGCATCGTGGTGGCAAACGTCGCGTCGCTGGTTTGTAGAGCGCGAATCACTTCGACCAGCACCATCACCGGCACCGGGTTCATGAAGTGCATGCCGACAAAGTGGTCGGGCCGCTTGGTGAGCGCCGCGAGCGTGGTGATAGCGATCGAGGAGGTGTTGCTGGCAATGACGACGTCATCGCGAACCAGACGGTCCGCTTCCGTCAACACATGCCGCTTCAGTTCCAGCTTTTCCGGGACAGCTTCCACTACGAAATCGGCGTTGGCGAGGGTCGACATGTCCGTGACGGGAACGAGCCGCTCCAGCACGGTTCTCTTCTCTGCCTCGGTCAATTTGCCTTTCTTGATTTCGCGATCGAGATTCTTGCCAATCGTGTCCAGCGCGCGATCGAGATAGCGCTGCTCGACGTCACGCAGCAGCACCTTGTAGCCGGCGCGCGCAAAAACGTGCGCGATCCCGTTGCCCATAGTGCCAGCGCCCAGTATCGCGACGGTCTTGATGGAGTCGATCGACAAAGTCTATCCTCGCAAATGAAGTAGAGGATGCATGGGACGCGGACAGAGGTCAAGCTAGCAGGTAGGCGGCAACAACAAACGATCCTCCAATTGCGAAGCCTAGGGTGGAAACGCGCAAATGCGGCTTACCACACCCGGTCGTAGCGAATCGGTGACCAAGTCCCGAAGCACGAGCGGCGGCCTGGCGCAGGCATGGTCTCCATTGCCGAAATGCGTCTTTTTGGCCTGCTGGCCCGTATACAGCTTAGAATGAGCGCGACATTTATACGTGCGGCCCTTGCCGGGCCAAGTGCAACGGCGGCCCTGACCGGGTCGGCTTCCCTGCTGTTCTCGACATTGATGGCGGACGACAAGAAGTCCCTGGCCCTCGGGCTGAAACGACGCGACCCCGAACTGCTCGACCGTTTGATCGAGCAGTATCAATACCGGCTGTTCCGCTATTTGCTGTACCTCACCGGGCATCGCGAACGTGCGGAAGACTTCTTTCAGGAGACGTGGATTCGGGTGCTGGAACGGGGTCACCAGTACGATGGCAAGTCTAAATTCGAGGCGTGGCTCTTTTCGATTGCGCGCCACCTGGTGATCGACTGGCAGCGGCAGAAGAAAGCGCAAAGCCTTGACGCGCTGACGAATCCGGAGGAGGGTGCGCCGCTGGAGTTTGCCGACGATGATCCCTCGCCGCTAAATCTGGTGTTAACGCAAGAATCGGAAGAGACCGTGCAAGCCTCGCTGGACAAATTGCCGGCGATTTACCGCGAGGTGCTGCTGCTGCGCTTTCAAGAAGAATTGGATCTCGCCGAAATCGCCTCGGTGCTCAGCGCCCCAATTTCCACGGTAAAATCCCGCCTGTATCGCGGGCTCGAAGACCTGCGTGGGCTGGTGGCCGGAGAAACGGCATGAGTCAAGAAAAGCATGTACGAGCGGAACAGTTGCTGGCGCAGGAGCGGATTGAAGGCATTTCCGCGGCCGATCAGCGGTGGCTGCGGCAGCATTTGTCGGATTGTGCGGCCTGCGCGGCGCGAGCCAGCGCGACCGAGCAAGCCATTCGCTCGCTGCGCGGACTGAGCATTGCATTGCCGCCGGCGCTGGCCAGCCGCACGCAGTTCCGTGTGCGCATACGAGCCGAGCAGCTCCGCAGTGAGCCGCGCTGGCGCATGATCTGGACCGCGTGCGGAATTTCCTGGGCGTTCGGAGCGGCCACGGCGCCGTACGTGTGGCGCGGACTCGAATGGGTCGGCCACCGCCTGGGCTTGCCGAACATTGTATGGGAGCTAGGCTTTGGCCTTTGGTGGGCGCTGCCCGCGGCGGTGGTCGCCGCTATTCTGCTGATGACCGATGCTGGTCACAACAGAGAGGCAGTCTGGAATGGGCAAGAGAATTAAGCGAGCGCGTCAATCGAGCAGGTAAATGAGGAATCGATGATTGATGATCCACAAGGAATAAAAAGTTCGTTCAGCGAAAAGATGCGGCTGATCCGTTTTCGCCGCAAGAGAGAGAACCTGCGCTTCTGGCAGGAATTTAAGCTTGTGCCGCGCTGGCTCATCTGGACGGTAATCGTGCTCTTTCTGATCGCACAAATTATCGGACAGTCGGTCCTTCACGTCCAACTCGCGCATCATCAGGATGTTTTTGGCCCGGAACTGGACAGCGACCCAGGCGCGGCAGGAGCGGCGCTATTCGGCATTATCACCGGTGCGTCTCTAGTTGTAGCCATCATGATTTTCATGGTGGGTTACGTCAACAAAGATGCCAAGCGCCGGGGCATGCACTCCGCGCTGTGGACCTTCCTGGTACTCGTTCTGATGCCAGGTTACCTGGTGCTCGGCTTCATCATCTACTTGCTGATGCGCGAGCCGCTACCCTACAACTGCCCGCAATGTGGCGCAACGGTCGATGCGCGCTTCAACTTCTGTCCCAACTGTAAATGCAACCTGCATCCGGCTTGCCCGTCGTGCAAGCGCGAAGTCGCGGAAACCGATAAGTTTTGCGCCTATTGCGGAGCAGATTTGGAGTCAGCGAAAACGGCTGAGCCCAGAGAGCTGCCTAGCGCGCCAAGGTAAGCCAGGCACCGAGCGCGGCAAACTTCTCGTCCTGACTCCACGGTGGACCGAGAGCTTTGCCAAGAGCAGCGATGCGCCGCTTGAGCGCGGCGGGTTGGACGTCAAAAGCCTTCGAGGTTATCGCGAAAAGCTCCTTTTCTTTAATGCCCTCCACAGGCAAGTCGCATTGCGCGCACGCAGCGCGCAAGCTGTCGCGAAAAAGTTCGCCGTCCGCAGTGTGAATCAGCGCGTGCGAGACAAGAATCTGATCCAACCTAGGAAGGGCGCGGCCGGAGGCCAAAAGAAGAGCAGCGCGCACAATCTTGAAGTCGCCTCCCGCTACGTCCTTCTGCAAGGATCGGAGAGAAGTTAATGCCAACCGTTTTGCCTGCGATTGAACGCCGCGAATGAACTTTACCGCGTCGGGGCGCGGCATTTTTTCCGCCGTGTGGTAAGGCTGACGGAAAGTATAGGTAAACATTTTTACGAGCTCGATTCTTCTCCGGTCGACCACTATGGGGGCCTGGGCAGATCCGCAAACAACAACAGCAGCCGCCCACCCGGAATGCACGCGAAAGCCAACCGCAGCGGCTTGCATCGAATTCTCCGGCGTTATTCTGGGACAGAAAAGCTATTTTGAAAAGAACTCCAAATGCCAAAATTTGCAGCGGCATCCCCTCCATACGGTATGATGCCCGGGCCATGTCACAAATGGACTGGGAAAAAGAGCGCGAACGGCTGGCTAGGTGGTACGCCGGCATGGAAGATGCTGAGTTACAGAAAATTGGGACTCGACCGGAAGCGCTAACCGATGTGGCGAGGCAAGTTCTGCGATCTGAGATGTCTAAACGAGGGATGCCGGCGCTTGCTGAAAAAAGTGAGTCGCACGAACCGGAAAGATCAGGCCCGCCGGTGATGATTAGGAGATATCAGGACCTGCCGGAAGCATTGCTTTCGAAAAGTATTCTGGAGTCGGCCGGCATCGAAAGCTTCTTGGGCGACGAAAATCTCATAAGGATTGATTGGTTCTACTCGAACCTCGTTGGTGGCATCAAGCTCTTAGTTCGTGCCCAAGACGCCGAAGCTGCGAGCAAGCTTCTCGCACAGGAAACGCCGGAAAAGTTCGATGTAGATGGCGTCGGCGAATACAAGCAGCCGCGGTGTCCGCGGTGTCAATCTCTGGATGTTGCTTTTGACGAGCTGAATAAGCGCATTGCTTATGGCGGAATGCTTTTTGCGGGCATCCCGGTGGTGGTAACAAGCGACCACTGGAAGTGTCATTCTTGCGAATATGAATGGAAGGATGAAGGCGAAGGTGCCGGCGCCCAAAAGCCGGACGAACCTCAGTGACCGTTGGTTAACACCGTTGCACGGCAAGCGCCACCGCGTTGCCGCCGCCCAGACATAGGGCCGCGATGCCGCGCTTCAGGTTGCGGCGCTGCAGTTCGTAAAGCAATGTCACCAGGATGCGGGCGCCGCTTGCGCCAATCGGATGGCCGAGCGCCACCGCTCCGCCGTTCACGTTCACCTTCTCGGGATTTAGCTTGAGCTGCCGCGTGACCGCGATCGCTGCTACCGCGAAGGCTTCGTTGAGTTCTACCAAGTCCACATCCTTGTCGCGATCCCAGCCGGTCTTCGCCAATAGTTTTTCCACCGCTTCCACGGGCGCCATCATCACCCACTTCGGCTCGACTCCGCTGACCGCTTGCGCCACGATTCGCGCGATCGGCTGCTTGCCGAGGCGTTGCGCATTACGCTCGCTGGTAACCACGAGCGCGCCGGCGCCATCGTTGGTTCCGGGCGCATTGCCGGCCGTCACCGTGCCATCCTTCTTAAACGCGGGCTTCAGCTTCGCCAGCGCCTCCATCGAAGTGTCTTCGCGCGGTGACTCATCGTACTTGATCACCACCGGCTCGCCCTTTTTCTGGGGCACTTCGATCGGTAAAATTTGCGCCTCGAAAAAACACGATTTGCGCGCGCGCACCGCTTTCTGGTGGCTTTCCACGGCGAAGCGATCCTGCTCTTCTCGGGTGATTCCATACTTTTCGGCGACCAGCTCGCCGGTCATTCCCATGTGAAAGTCTTCGTACGCGTCCCAAAGCCCGTCGTGAATCATGGAGTCAACTAGCTTGCCGTCGCCCAGCCGGTAGCCGGTGCGCGCTTGTGGCAATAGGTATGGGCAGTTGGACATGGACTCCATACCGCCCGCGACCACAATTTCGGATTCGCCGACTTGCACTGCCTGCGCTGCCAGGGCAACTGCCTTCAATCCCGAGCCGCAAACTTTATTAATGGTCATGGCCGCAACACGCGGCGCGCAGCCGCCCTTGAGCGCGGCCTGCCGCGCCGGGTTTTGGCCAAGCCCCGCTTGTACCACGTTGCCCAGAATGGCTTCATCGACTTGCTGGGAATCAAGGCCAGAGCGGCGGATGGCTTCGGCCACAGCTTTCGCGCCGAGCTCAACAGCGGAAAAGCTCGAGAGTCCGCCCTGAAATTTCCCAATGGGCGTGCGTACGGCGGAAAGAATTACCGGCATTTCCATGAAGCGCCTCCGAATCAATCCAGTATATCGGATGCGGAAGGCACCCACTTCGCTGCAAACAGGCGTAGACCAAAACGGACTGCTAGTCTGCCGAGTTCGTCAAGGAGGGCACAATCCAGTCGTGCCCTCTCTGCGCATCTCGACAACTTTGCGCCTCTGCGTTTATCTTTTTTTCTTCTCTCTATTCTGAAACGCCGGCGCGCCAACTTAGTTTGCGGCGCCTGCCGTACTGGCTTGGTTCTCGTCTGCGCTCGGACCGTACAGGCCAGGCACCGGAACTCCCATCAAACGGAAGTACACACCGAGCTGTGCGCGATGGTGAATCAGGTGGTTCATCACCACGCCCCGGAGAACAGCCACGCGTGGCATAGCGAAGATCTCCTGACCGCCAGCAAGTAGCTTCCACGTTTTCATGATCTCGTCGTCGCTGACCGACGCCAGCGCCGCCCGCGCTGCTGCGGCTTCTTTGTCGAACGCTTCGAGAAGCTGCTTTCGATTTTCTGTCTTCGGTTGCTGGTACGATGACTTCCCGCTCGCTGGAGCGTAGTCGAACTCTTCCGTGTTGATGGTCATCGTCGCCCAACCGGGAAGCGTAGCAATGTGTCCCGCAAGCCATCCGACCGTGCCGGACTTCTCGTGCGGCTTCCAGTTCCACTTCTCGTCGGGGACGCGTTCCAGCGTCTTGCGCGTGTTCTGCATTTCCTGATCGAATTCGCCGAGCATCGATTGGCCAATAGTCATGGTTTGCCTCTCTAACGGAGATTATCTAGCAGATCTCAACGCCGCGATTGTAGGCGAATAAAAGGCGAAATGTCAAGTGAATTTTTGTTTTTGTGGGAAGCCATTTCTGGCTGTTCTCCACGTCTTCATGCCAGTTGAACATCGTTACGCACCGGCAGAGAATAGCCCCATGGCACACCAAGTCACAACTTCTTACACCAAGGATGCGCGCGACCTGCTGCGCTATTACAAAAAACTCGGCGACCGCGCCATCGAACAATGCCCTGACCAGGGGCTTTTCGCCGCCATCGATCCCGAATCGAATTCCATCGCGATCATCGTCAAGCACATGGCGGGCAACATGCGCTCGCGCTGGACAGATTTCCTCACTAGCGATGGCGAAAAGCCCGATCGCAATCGTGACTCGGAATTTTTGAAACGCCGCCAAACGCGCCCGGGCTTGGAGGCACTATGGGAGGCGGGCTGGAAAATTCTTCTTGATACGCTGGATTCGCTGACGGACGAGGACTTAACGCGCACGATCACTATCCGCACGGAACCCCATTCCGTAATGCAAGCTATCAACCGCCAAGTCGGGCATTACGCTTATCACGTGGGCCAGATTGTGTTCCTTGCCAAACATTTTGCCGGAGAAAATTGGCAGACGTTGAGCGTGCCAAAAAAGAAATCGGCAGAGTTCAATCGACGAGTAGCCAGCGGCGAGGCGTCACAGCGTTAGCAAGTGGTCTCCGGACGTCATCTCCCGGCGTGATACGCCACTAAGCGCGGGTCTGGCTCACAGACAAAGGTATTGCGACAACGGTCCCTACTGGGGCGTGTCGCGAAGCAGGATGGCGTCGGACTCCACATGCCCGCGCTCGATCGCGAGCTTGCTCCCGTCCGGTGAGAATCGAAATCGCGCCACTTGGTCGGACGTGAAATGAGTCAGTTGCCGAGGGGCCGAGCTATCGAGAGGTTGTTCCCAAAGATTGTCTATGCCCTTTTCTCGCACCAAGTACACCACAGCTTTCGGGTCCGGGGCGAAGGCCAAGGGTGGTGAAGCTCGTTGGTCCAATTCATGATAGTTCGTCTTCTTATCTTCGATGGAGTAAATGTTGAGGACCAGCCTGTGATCTAACTCCCGCACTTCGCTGGCGACAATCCTCTTTCCATCCGGAGATACGCTCCAGCCCCAAGGCGCGTCTTTGATCAGCGTCTCCGGCTGTCCGCCTTCAATCGAAACGCGCTTAATCGCCTGATTATCCCCACGGTCGACGTAAAAAACCCATTGCCCTTCGCCCGCGCATTCCGGCTCGCTCTCGTTGGCGCCAAACGTAAGTTGCTTAATATTGGTTCCGTCGCTGTCCATCCGCCACAGGTTCATGGACGCTTTCCCGGAGCGTCCCGCCGAGCGAAAGACGAAATATTTTCCACATGCAGTGACTTGATCGGAAATGTGTTGTGCATCGGACAACAGGACGGTTTCTCCCCCTGCAGGATTCACCAGGCGAATGTCCGGCGTCTGCGGTATCACCAAACGGCCGTCTGCGGCCCAGTCCCAGCGCCAAACATCACGGTGGGACGCCAACGGCACGGATTGCAGCGCATCGGGAGAACTTGTCGGCGCTACTTCAATTTGAAAATCGCCGCGCACCTGGCTCGCCACGATACTCCGGCCATCGCCAGAAACGCTTGGATGAAAATAGTCATTGGTGTCCGTGGTCAGTTGGCGGAACTCTCCTCCCGGATAGCTGACCAGTGTCAGCTGCCCGTGCAGGCTGGTCATCATGCTCACGGTGGACATCACCAAGCCACTTCCGTCCGGCAGCCACACCGCACCGAAGTACAGGCGCTCGGCGGAAAGTACGCCGGAATGGTGCTTGCCGGTGGCCACATCCACTTCCTCCAGCCCGGAGATAGTGTCCTGGGTGGGCTGGCCCACCGGAATCACAATCGTTTTTCCGTCCGGCGACCATGCCGGCGCATAACTGTTGCTGGCCAGCGGCGTATTGCTGAACAGCGCGCGGTCCGGCGTGCCGTCGCTGTGCGCAATCAGCAGATCGTAAAAAGGCGTGTCGTGATGTTCACGAAGATATGCCATCCGCCGCCCGTCCGGAGAAAATGTCACCGGACTGTCGACGTCCTTGATCAGCAACTGCGGCGTGCCGCCAAGCACCGGCGCGCGATACAACGATGCCAATGTATGCTCGGATTCGTCGCGGCGCACGCAGTAGATGTAGCTGCCATCGGGAGAAAAGGCAATTCCCGCGTACTGCGTAGCCACCGGAGGCGCGACCTGCGTATTGCTCATGCTCGGAATATGCCGCAGCCACAGCGACTGCAGACCATTCTCGTCGCGCACGTGCAGCAGATATTTTCCATCGGGCGACAGCACCGCCCGGGACACGTGGCCATTATTCGTCAGATTCTCGATGGAGAAATGCTCGAAGGGCAAATGGCGATTGCGCTGCAAAAACGAGTACACGCCAAATGCCGCGGCGGTCAGCACGACCAGTACGACGACGGCGGTGAATCCTGCGCCGAGCTTGTTCTGTTTCGCCGCTTCAACAATCACCGAGCCGCTGGATTTCACGCGAGACAGCGTGGCTTCGTGCGGGGTCGGAGCGACCGGAAGGGCAACCCACAGGATGGGGTATAGGAATAATCCCACACCGGCGCCCAGCAATCCGAATAACCAAAGGACACGCATAGTTGTGGGATCGACACCGAAGTAGTCAGCCAAGCCGCCGCAGACACCGCCGATCTTCTTGTCCGTGCTGGAACGCACGAAACGCCTTTTGCCGGCGGTTTGCGCGACCGCGGTACTCGGCGGGGCAACGACGGCTGCGATACGTGCTGAAGACGAAATGGCGGCCGTGCGGCCGGAATCGATTTCGCGCTGCAGCCGCTTCAAATCGGCACGCATCTCGGCTGCGACCTGATAGCGCACGTCGCGGTCTTTCTCGAGTGCTTTGTTGATAATGCGCTCGAGCTCCGCGGGCGCTGAAGGATTCAGCGCGACCGGAGCAACTGGCGCATTGTGCAGGATATTGTCAAAGATCACCGCGCTGGTCGACCCGGGAAACGGATGCTTCCCGGTGACCATCTGGTAGAGCACTGCGCCGAGCGAGAACAAATCGCTGCGCGCATCCAGTTCTTCACCGCGCGCCTGTTCCGGGGACATGTACGCGATCGTGCCCACCGCGGTTCCGGGACTGGTCAGCAGGTGCGCGCTGTCGCTAATTGTTTCGCCGACGAGACTCTCGTCGGTGTCTTGCAGCAGCTTGGCCAATCCGAAATCCAGAATTTTCACGGTGCCACGCTCGGTAACGAAAATGTTTCCCGGCTTGATGTCGCGGTGCACAATTCCTTTTTTGTGCGCCGCGTCCAGCGCGTCGGCAAGCTGAATTCCCATTTCCAGGATGCGCGGGATCGGCATAGGCGTGCCGGTAAGCATGCGGTCCAGCGATTGGCCTTCCAGCAGCTCCATGGAAATGAAGGTGCGGCCACCGTGTTCCTCAATGGCGTGAATGGTGCAAATGCCGGGATGGTTCAGCGCCGATGCCGCGCGCGCCTCGCGCAGAAATCTTTCGAGCGAAATGGCGTCTTTGTCGCTCTCGATAGGGAGAAACTTCAATGCCACGCGGCGGCCAAGTTTGCTGTCCTCCGCTTCGTATACCACGCCCATGCCGCCTCCGCCCACTTTGCGGACAATTTTGTAGTGCGCGATGATTTGGCCTTCCATAGTGTTTGTGAAACAAGAGATGGTAGACGCTGCCGCGAATGCGGTCAACGCTCGTTAGGAAGTATTTCTTGGAGTGCTTCGACAGCCTTGTCTACGGCGCTGCGGGCCGCCGCCCTTGCGATAATCGCAACGCCGAAGAGCTGTTGAGGGCTATTCCTTGGGTGCGTAGTAGCCTTTGCGGGCCAGCACCTTCAAATCATGGTTGGACATTTCGACTTTGATCTTGCGAAATTTCCCGTCGTGCGCCGCATTCGTCGGATAGTAGCCGAGGGTGTACTGGCTGCGCAGCTCTTCCGAAATCTGATCAAACGCTTCGGCCATATGCTTTTCGGAATTGACCACGATGGTGCGCCCACCGGTCTCATCTGTAATTTTGCGCGCCACGCCGCCGTTTCCGCCGCCAAAATGCGGATCGGCGACCAGCAGGATGTGCACCACGGTGTCGGTGCGCTGCGCGACTTCGACAGCTTCTTCCAGCCGGACCTTGCTGCCTTCATCTTGCGCGTCGGTAACAATCACGATGGCTTTGCGTCCAGCCTCCGTATTCAGTTTTTCGTTGCACGCCAAATAGATAGCGTCGTAGAGGGCCGTACCGGTAATTTGCCGCGAACCGACCGGACCGGGATTGTTTCCAATGCTTCCGGCGGAAGGCACGTTGATGCGCGCCTTGCGAATGGCACGGTCGATCTGGCCGCGATCATCGGTGAAATCGGATAGCAGATCCACATCGGAATCGAAGGACATTACCAGCGCTTCATCGCCCTTGCGCAGCACGCGTTCGATAAAACGCCCCCCGGCGTCTTGAATCGCCGGCAGCATGTACTGTTCGCTGCCGGAAGTGTCCAGCAGGATAGCCAGGGTAATGGGCAGCGTCACTTCTTTGGAGAAGAAGGCGATCTGCTGTGGCTGATTATCTTCATTGATCTTGAAGTCGTCTTGTTTCAGGTCGGTGACAATGCGCTTGCTCTTGTCACGCACGGTGACGAAGAGGTTGACGAGGCTAACCTGCGTGCGAATGACCGGAGCCTGCTGTTGTCCGGCTTCCTGACCCGGCACCGCCGAGGCGCCTGCCAGGGCCATCCCCAAGACCGTGCAGACCACCAGAACCTTCTTTACGGAACGCATGTATAATTTCCTTGTACAGGATACCCGGTCAGAAATCCCCGGCACTAGATTGCTTACGCCTCGTAGGATGCGGAGAAGCGCGGCGCGGGATGCGTGGCTCGGCCCGCCGGAGCTGCTGGAAGCCGCAAGAAGTTTGCCCTGAGGACCATGAAAAGTATACGAAAAATCGCGATCGCGGCCCTCACTGTTCTCCCAGGGTTTGCGGTGTACCTGGCAGCGCAAAATGCGGGGCAGTCGGCGCCTGCGACAGGTACCTTGCAGAGCGCTCAGACACCCACACAGCAGGGCCCGCCGGCCGTGCCGCCGCCCAGCGACGCGCGCGCGAAAATCAGCGTAAATTCCAACCTGGTCATTCTGCCGGTCACGGTTAAGGACCGGTCCGGGAATCTTGTTCCGGACTTACGGCGCGATGAATTTCGCATCTTTGAGGACAACGTCGAGCAAAAGATCGACGTTTTCACCGCCGAAGCTTTTCCGTTATCCATGATCATCCTTCTCGATAATGACCTCAAGGAGAAGGACGCGCAGGAGGTTCGCAAAAGTCTCGACGCGGTTGTCGGGGGGCTTAGCCTGGAAGACGAAGCCTTTATCTGTCGATTTGACGAATTTTTTCACCCTGGCAATGGATTTACCACCGACCACGATGTCCTGCTTACGGAGCTGCAGCGCACGAAGCTGGACTCGGAGCCGTCCGTGGCTCCTTCAGGCGGGGCTATCGCCAATGCGCCTTCCATCAATGGACATTCGGCGATTGGCGACCAGCCCAACATAGCCGCGGCGACGAGGGCCATTGGCGGGCAGCCGACCAAAGCGCTGGATGATGCCGTGTTTGGCGCGGCACAGCTTCTGCATGACCGAAACCGCAATCGCCGCAGGCTCATTCTGTTAATTTCCGACGGGGCCAATGGCGGCAAGAAGACCAATAAGATGACGTACGACGGCGTGGTCAAAACCTTGCTGCACGACAACATTGAGGTCTACAGCGTGGCGGTGGCCAGTGCGTTTCTGGAGCGTAAGTTCTCACGGCTGGTGGACTACGCCCACGACTCCGGCGGCGAGGTCTATTTCGCCGCCAAGCGCGAGACGCTGGAAGACCTTTATGCGCGGATCAGTGAGGAAGCACGCAACCAGTACACCCTCGCCTACGTGCCGCGTGGCACGGATCGGTCAGCGGATGTTCATAACATAGAGGTCAGGGTGAAACGCCAAGGCCTCATCATCAAGACTCGCGACCGCTATTACGCCGGCGAGATACCCGGCGCGACTCCTCAGTAGGACTTTTTCGATTTCAGCGCGAATACTGCTTGACAGTCGCGCGGCTCGCTCGTATATCTCAAGCTTCGCAGATGAAAACCCGGCGATGGCGCCGGTGATCCGCAGAGCGACAGAAGGAGCTTCCATGAAGAAAAAGGGCAAGAAGGACGATAAGGGTGGTAAGAAGGGCAAGTAGGGCATTTTGGGTTTTGAATCGAGGGCGTTGCTGTTGGCAGCGCCCTTTTTTATTTGATGGTTCAGGCGAGCGCGGCAAGGTCTTCATTTGCCGCTCTAGTGCCACTTCCCGTATACGGGAAAAGCGGGAAGCTGAGCCATACACCGAGGCCAAGTTGAGGCGACGCGTTCCCTCGGTTGCGCTCGGGATAAACCTGCACCCCTGCCTGCACCGGTCATCCCGGCGATAATGTCTCTTCATGCGCGGGGCAGATGGGACGGTAGGCGCAGCTTCGGCAGATGAAGCCTTCTTTGGCGGGGAAGCTTCGCGCGCGGATATCGGCGGCAACTTCCCGAACGATTTCCTGCGCTTCGTCGAGCTGCTTGGGGCTGCGCGTGGTTTCCTGGCGGGAATTATCTTGCAAATAATGAAAGACGAGGCGCACAGGATTCAGTCCCAGGATTTCCTTGGCGGCGATGGCGTAGATACTGAGTTGCAAGTCGCGGCGCGCTTCGGTTTCTTTTTTGGCCTTTCCAGTTTTGTAGTCGACGATTTCGACTTCGTTTCGGCCGAGGGAGTTGATCTGGTCGATGCGGCCCTTTAGCACGACGTTGTTTTCGACGGGCAAAAGAAACGTTTTTTCCAGGTCCAGGATTTCCGGTGTTTGCTCGGAGACTGCCTGATGGAACGCGCGCAGCTGTTCGAGCCCGTCTTTCTTGTATTCGGCTTCCTGGTATTCGTCTTCAAAGCCGGACGCGGACCATTCCGTTTCGAACAAGCGCTGCACTTCTTCGAATGGCAGGCGATTGCCCTTCTTGAATTCGGTCATAACACGGCGAATGGTGGCATGCATCACGCGGCCAAAGGTGAGCGTGGCCTTCGCGCCCTCGTGCAGCGACCATAAGTACGCGAATAGATATTTCTGCGGGCATTTGCGATAGCTGTCGACCGCCGAGGGATTCAGTTCCAGCGGCTCCGGCGGAGCCGGAAGAAACGTTTCGGCCCATTCGGCGATGCGAGAAAAGATTTTGGGCCGCTCTATCGCCGCGGTGAAGAGGGAGCCGGTTACAGCGATCGTCGCGGAAGGCGGCGTGCCATTCACGTTGACTGCGGGCTTAGGAGCAAGCTGCAGCACATCGCGGCGCTGAAGAGCCGGCTCCATCAAAATGTCCTCGATAAAGGGTGGGACCCGGCCCTTTCGTTCCTCCAGGGCAGTAATGGTGAGGCGGTCCTCGGCGCGCGTCAGGGCCACGTAAAAAAGGCGCCGCTCTTCCTGATTGTGAAATTGTTCCTCTGGCGCGCCTTCTTTCATCAGCGCGACGGGAAATTCAAAGACGTGCGGGCGCTCCGGCTGGGGAAATTTATTCTTGTTCACGCGAAGGATGAAGACGTGGGAAAACTCGAGCCCCTTCGCGCCGTGAACGGTCATCAACCGCACAGCGTCGCCAGGAGCGTCATCTTCCAGGCAGACCGCGCCGCCGGCTTGTTCGAAGTAGTCCAAGTATTCGATGAACTCGGGCAGCTTCCGCGTGTCGCTCTTGTCTTCCCATTCCTTTATGAACTCCGCCAAGCGCTTCACGTAATCGCGGTCTTGTTCGGGAGCGCGCTGATAGACCTCGAGCCAATCGAACAGGTCCGCGAGGATGTGCCGCGCATCGCGGCGCTTCATCGTTTTGCGCTGCGCAGTGGTAAATGCGAGCAAGTCCATCAAGGCGCTGTGCGACGGGTCAAAGGGCAAGGGCGGCTGCTGTGACTGCAAGACGTCGTAAGTTCTGACGCGCTCTTTTCGCGCACGTTCGGCGAAGCGCACAAGATCGGCCGGGCCAAGCTGCCAGGCGGGGGCGGACAGGACGCGAGCCGTGGCGATGTCGTCGTAGGGAGTCGCAATGAGACGGAGATAGGCGAGGACGTCCTTCACGAGCGGGTGCTCGAGGATCGATAGCCGCGAAATCACGAACGGAATCTTGCGGCGGGCTAGCTCGCGGACTAGTTCGTCGCGATGGCCGTGCGCGCGGTATAACACCGCGAAATCGCGCCAGCGACGTCCTGCTTTGTGAATGCGCTCGAGCTCGCCAGCCACCCAGCGGGCTTCGTCCTCAGGAGCAGCAAGCTCAACGATACGGATCTTTTCGCCTTCGGGCTTGTTGGGGCTGAGAACTTTTTTGGGAAAATCGGCGCTTACGGTGTTTTGCCCTATGACTTGGGTAGCCACGCGCAAGATATTCGGTGTCGAGCGGTAATTCTCCGTGAGGCTCACACGGAATTTGGTGGAGTCTTGGCCTTCACGCCAACCGGCAAAGCGCTCGAGAAAAAGCTTGAAGCTGCCGAAAGAAGCGCCGCGAAAACGGTAAATGGCCTGATCGTTGTCGCCGACCGCGAAAATGTTTTTTGATTCGTTTACCAGGAGCTCCAGCAGGCGAAGTTGCGCGATATTAGTGTCCTGAAATTCGTCCACCAGAATATAGCGATAGCGATTTTGCAACGCTGTGCACAACGCGGAATCGCGTTCCAGCAGTGCTACGGCGCCGGTGATGAGCGTGCCAAAGGAAGAACACTTTTTTTCGCGCAGCAACTCCTCGCTGGCGCGATACGCGCGCGCAATCTCTTGTTCGCGCGCGACGGCTTCCTCGCGTTCGGCGAGCGTGTCCGTGTCCAGTTCGGCGCGCTCGGATTGCAGCTTTGCGGCAAGCCCAGCGGCATACTGCTGATAAGCCTCGCAGGAAACCAACTCGTCCTGGCAGCGCGAGAAAAATTCGACGAAGTCGTTCAGGAACTGCCCGGGCTCGGCGAGCCGGCGGTAGCGATCGAGCTGAAGGCGCGAAAGATTGCGCCGCAGCAGAATCCATTGATCCACTTTGTCGAGCATGCGGCTCTGCGGGTCAGTATCTTTCAGGAGCGACTCGCAAAACGCGTGAAACGTTCTTAGCGTTACCTCTTTGGCGCGCTCCCCGACGGTTTTTACCACGCGAGCTTTCATTTCGCCGGCGGCTTTGTCCGTGAAGGTCAGACCTAGGATGTTTTCGCCGGAAAGGCTTGGGTCGGATTGGAGGAGGTAACGGATGCGCTCGGTGATGACACGGGTTTTGCCTGTGCCCGCGCCGGCAATCACGAGCAGCGGCCCGTCGCGATGGGTGATGGCGCGACGCTGCGCTTCGTTGAGTTTCAGGCCGCTGTCGGCGAGCGGCTCGAGATCAAAAAGTGTGCGCATTCTTGAAGAAGCGTAGCGGATTGCGAGGCGAAGGGGAAGCGAAAGTTAACTCTTCGACTAGTTTGCCGAGCCCGCCCGGGCTGCGCCGGAGGCGCCGCTAGTGTTGGCTTTGGCGAAATAGCCGCGGCGGGCGCGGACCTGGTAGCCCTTGTGCTCAGGCACTTCAATGCGGATTTTGTGATATTTGCCGTCGAATTGCGAATGCGTCGGAATGTAGGCGATGGAATATTGATTGCGCAACTCGTCACCGATGTCTTGGAATGATTGGTCAAGATCGTCAACGTGATAGGGGAAGAACGCGCGCCCGCCGGTTTCGTCAGCCAGGTCTTGCAGGATTTGGTCGCCCTCGGTCAAGTGCGTTTTGCGGTTGGCCATTTTGTCTGGGTTGGTTTGGGAGAGCTGAATCCACTGCGTGCTGGTGCTGATGGTGTAAATCACGACGCTGTAGCGCTGGGCCATCTCAATGGCTTCCGAGCGCGTGTGATTGGAAAGATTGTCGTCGCCATCGCTGATGAGAATCATCACGCGGCGCACGACGTCGGGCTGGTCACCAGGCGGGCGCGGGGGATGGCTTAGTTCCTTCTCGCAGGCGGTGTAGATGGCATCGTAGACGGCCGTGCCACCCCCGGCACGAGTCTTTACAATTTCATCGCGCAAGCGTCCGGCATCATCCGTGAAGCCCTGCAGGACGGAAGGCTCGTCGTCGAAGGTCATCACAAAGGCTTGGTCTTTGTTGTGGCGGAGGACACTGAACAGGAAAGATGTGGCAGCGTCCTGTTCGAACTTGAGGCGGTCGCGGATGCTGTTGGACGTGTCCATCAGGAGGCCGATACGGAGTGGAAGATCAGTTTGGCGACTGAAATAGCGGATGGCTTGCGGAGCTTTGTCGTCCCAAACCTTGAAGTCGTCCTTTTCCAGATCGGGGACTAATTTGTTGCGGCGGTTGAGCACAGTGAAAAGGACGTCAACGAGGCTGACGGTCTGGACGATTCTGCCTTGATCCTGGCGCTGGGGATTCTCTTCTTGTGGCGCTGGCGGTTGCTGGGGAGCGGGTTGCTGAGTTGGGTCTTGGCGTTTGCCGGAATCGGTATTTGGAGATTGCTTCGCGCGGTCGGGCGGGACGACGAAGAGGAGCGCGAGAATCAGCGATACAGAAATAAAAATTCGGCGCATGTGAATCGATTATAGGTACGTGGCAAGGGCAGCGTCAATTCGGCGGGGAGATTCGCCGGCTGCGGCGGTGAGTTGCTGCAGGAATTCGCGCAATTCTTGGGGGAGTGACGCCCGGAGTTCGATCCAGGCGCCGGTGCGCGGTTGCGCGAAGCCTAGCTTGCCGGCGTGGAGGAAATTGCGGTTTAACGCTGGAAGTGTTGTCTTGCCGATTTTGAGTTGAGACGCGGCACCGTACAGCGTATCGCCAACAACAGGATGGCGCAGGGCGGAAAAATGCACGCGAATCTGATGCGTGCGGCCGGTGTGGAGCTGCACTTCAACCAATGTGGTGTTGTCGATTTGCGCGAGTGCGCGCCAGTCGGTACGCGCTTCGCGGGCGTTGCCGAGGACGATGCTGCGGCGCGCGGTCATGCGCGTGCGGCGCTTAGGGTCGCGCATGATGGCAAGCTCGATGCGGCCGCTTTCTTCCTTGAAGACACCCTGTAATAAGGCGATGTAGGTTTTCTTTACTTCGCGCCGACGGAACGACTCGCCGAGTTTGGCATGAGCGGCGTCATTTTTGGCCACCAAGATGATGCCAGAGGTTTCTTTGTCGAGTCGGTGAACGATGCCGGGGCGGAGCGCGTCTCCACCTTGGGATAGTTTCTGCCCGCGACCCAGCAGCGCGTTGACTAGCGTACCGCGTGGGTTCCCGGCGCCGGCGTGCACGGTCATGCCGGCGGGCTTGTTCACGGCGATTACGTCGTCGTCCTCGTAGAGGATGTCAAGAGGGATGGATTCTGGTTCGGCACGAAGTGGAGGACGGGGCTGGATTTGGATTTGTATGCGCTCGCCGCTGCGGAGGCGATGCGCACCCTTTGCTGGGTGAGAATTCACGAGCACGAGGCCGGCTTCGATGAGTTCTTGCACGCGCGTGCGGCTGATACTGCTAAAGCGAAAGGCGATTCGTTGATCGAGGCGCTGACCGGCTTCGCTCTCGAGGGCGATAAATTCATGGAGCGAAGGTTCGTTGCTCTGGCTCACGCGGAGATTGTAGCAGCGCAGTACCATGGAGACACGGTACGGGTCGACTCAGGAGAGAGGCGCGCGTCAGTTCGCCTCGCCCTTGGTGACCTCGGGGGCGTGGTGTTTGTGGAAGAAGAGGACGTCAATGATGATGAGGGCAGCGCCGATGGTTATAGCGGAATCGGCAACGTTGAAGGCGGGCCAGTGGTAATCGCCAAGCCAGACCTCGAAGAAGTCAGTGACGGCGCCGTGAACGATGCGATCGGTGACGTTGCCAGTGGCGCCGCCGAGGAGCAGGGCTAGTCCGGCGGCGGTCAGCGGGCCGCCGCTGTGACCAGCGACGAAAAGCCAAGCGAGTGCGCCGATGACTACGGCGGAGCCTACGATCAGGAGCATGCGCATTCCCGGGGACGGTGAATCGGCGAACACGCCGAAGGCAATGCCCGGGTTGCGGCTGTGCACAAGGTAGATGAAATTGTGGATTAGCTCGCGGTGCCAGCCTTCGCTCGTTTGCGATTCGAACCAGGCTTTGCTGGCGCGGTCAAGAAGAACCACGGCGAGAGTCAGCCAGAGCCAGCGGAGGCGGGCGGGGATCATAAATGCTTCAGATCGTGGCATGGGCAGCTGTGCTTTCGATTTCTGCGAGGGCTTCGCTGCAGCGCTCGCAGATGGTCGGGTAACGCCGGTTTTCGCCGACGTGGGTGGAGTAGTTCCAGCAGCGCTCGCACTTTTTGCCGTCGGCTTTGCCGATCAGAATGCTGAGATCGGATTCGCCAACGGGACCTGAAACTGGAGCGGCGTCCAAAACCTCCACTTGCGAAACGATGAATAACGCCGGCAACTGCTGGGCGTATGCCTTTAGCGTGCCTTGCAGCTTTGGAAGGCGGGAGTGCAACGAAACTTTTGCCTCCAGGGAGCCTCCGATCGCTTTTGCGTTACGGGCCTCTTCCAGCTTGACGAGCACGGCGGAACGCACTTTCGCTAACTCCTCCCAAGCCTCTTTTTTCTGCGGATCGATTTTTGCGATCAAGCTTTCGGCGTCGGGAAAGAGCGCCATATGCACACTGGGTTGGTCGGCCTTGGACTTCGGAAGATAGCGCCAGATCTCTTCGGAGGTGAATACTAGGATGGGCGCGACGAGGCGCACCAGAGCACTCGCGATTCTCCAGATGGCGGTTTGTGCGGAGCGGCGCGATTTATTGCGCGCGGCTTTGGTGTAGAGACGGTCCTTGAGAACGTCGAAATAAAAGGCGCTGAGATCGACGACGCAGAAATCGTGGATGGCGTGGTAGACGCGATGGAAGTCGTAGGCGGCGTACCAGTCGCGGCACTTGCTGACCAGTTCGGCGGTGCGCTCGAGCATCCAGCGATCCATTTCGTCGAGCTGGTCGTTGGGCAGAGCGTCGTGCGAGGGATCGAAATCAGCCAGATTGCCGAGCGCGAAACGGAACGTGTTGCGAATCTTGCGGTAGGCCTCGCTGAGCTGCGTCATCACCCGCTCGCTCATTTTCACGTCGGCTTGATATTCGACCGAGGCGACCCACAAGCGAAGCAGGTCCGCGCCCCAACGCTCAACGATTTCGTTGGGGTACAAAGCGTTGCCCAAAGACTTCGACATGGGCTGGCCCTTTTCGTCGAGCGTCCAACCGTGCGTAACTACGCTGCGAAACGGCGCTTTGTGCTTGATGCCGGTGGCGACCAGCAGGGAGCTATGGAACCACCCGCGATACTGGTCGGGACCTTCGAGGTAAACGTCGGCGGGACGCCAGTCTTGCCCGGGCTCGACCAAGCCATTTTTTGGCGTGAGAACGGCTAAGTTGGAAGAGCCGGAATCGAACCAGACATCAAGAATGTCGTTTTCCTTGCGCCACTTCGTCGCGCCACAGGAGCATTTTGTTCCAGCGGGCAAGAGCTCCTCGGCAGTGTGCTGATACCAGGCATCCGCGCCTTCTTTTTCAAACCAACGTACGACATTGCGCAGGGCCTTGTAATCCTCGAGGCGCGCGCCGCACGCATCACAATAGAACACGATGATGGGCACGCCCCAGAATCGCTGGCGCGAAACGGTCCAGTCCGGGCGCTCTTTGATCATGTCGTACATGCGGTCCTCGCCCCAGGCGGGAATCCACGTAACGTGGCGGATTTCGTCGAGGGCTTCCTGGCGCAGGCTGGCGCTGCGGCCGTGCGCCGTTGCGTCAATCTTGATGAACCACTGCTCGGTGGCGCGGAAAATCACAGGATTGTGGCAGCGCCAGCAATGCGGATAGCTGTGCTTGTACTCGTGATGGGCGAGCAGTGCGCCGCGATCGCCAAGCAGTTTGACGATGATGGGATTCGCGGTGAAGACGTCCTTGCCTTTATATTCCGGCAAGCCCTCGAGGTAGCGGCCGCGATCGTCGATGGGCGCATAAATCTCCAGGCCATATTTTTGGCCGGAGTAAAAGTCGTCGGCGCCGTGGCCGGGAGCGGTGTGCACGATGCCGCTACCCTGATCAAGGGTGACGTAGTCAGCGAGGATGCCGGGCACTTGGAGGGGCAAAAAGGGATGCTGAAATTTCATGCCGGCAAAATCGGAGCCTTTGTACTTTGCACGAACGCGCGCTTCCTTGATTCCGGATTCGGCCTGCAGAGCGGAGACGCGATCGACGGCAAGTAAAAGCGCGCCCTTCTCGGTATCCACCACCGCGTATTCGAAATTCGGATGAAACGCAAGGGCGCGGTTGTGCGGAATGGTCCACGGAGTGGTGGTCCAAATCACCGCGCTGACATCGTTGCCGATCTTCGCAGCCTCGCCGGAACCACCACCGACCACGGGAAATTTCACCCAGATCGACGGGCTGGTGTGATCTTCGTACTCGACTTCGGCTTCCGCCAGCGCGGTGGAATCGTAGATGCACCAATACACTGGTTTGCGCCCGCGATAGACGTAGCCGCCCTCCATGAAATCGAGAAAAGCGTTAGCGATAGTGGCTTCATAGTCGAAGCTCATGGTCAGGTACGGATCGTTCCAACGGCCGAAGATGCCGAGGCGCTTGAAATCGCGCTTGTGCTGTTCGACGTAGCGCGCGGCAAACTGGCGGCACAGCTTGCGAAATTCCGCGGGCGGCACTTTCCCTTTGCCGCCAAGCTCCTTTTCGACCTGCGTCTCGATGGGCAATCCGTGACAGTCCCAGCCCGGCACATACGGAGCGTAATGCCCAGCCATGCTTCTGGTCTTCACGACCAAGTCTTTCAATATCTTGTTCAGCCCGGTGCCCAAATGAATTTCGCCGGTTGGATATGGCGGGCCATCGTGCAACACAAAGAGCGGCTTGCCCTTGCGGACTTCGAGGATGCGCTCGTAAAGGCTCTCTTCCTGCCATGCGGCGAGCTGCTTGGGCTCATTCTGTGGCAAGCTCGCCTTCATCGGGAAATCAGTTTTCGGCAGATTGAGTGTCTTCTTTAATTCGAGAGGCTCGGCCATGGGCGGATTAGCGCAATTCCCTTCTATGCCGTTATTTCCCAAAGGTGTTTGGCGGGAAACATCGGAAAGCAGCGTGAATAGCGTATGTTACAATGAATAGCAGTGGGTGTCAGCCGCAAGGGGGGAGCAACCAATCCTTGCGCCCGGGAATCGTATCTTCGGGTGGGACACCTAGTCGAGGGTTTCTTACGTCTAAACCTATGCCGCCAAGCGGCTGCTTTTAGAGGACACAGGTGCCAGATTCATCTTTCATCAGCCTTTTGCCCGCAAACATAAGACAAAGCACGCCTGCGGGGTCCAACTCGCAGCAAGCCGCGGTACCCGTGCCGGCCAGCGCCGTGCCGCGTTTTGGCGCTCCCTCGCACCTTGTATCCGATGACTTCTGGTCCAACCTTAAGCAGTTTCTGACCGAGCGGCCCATAAAAGTTGTGGAGCGTCCCGGTGCGCCCTTCACGCGCAATGCGTTTGGCGGCGGAGTCGGCGAAAACCTGAAGGAGTTTTTGAGCTCGCGCCCGGTGCCGAAGGGTCCGATCAACAGCCGGTTGGCGATTAACTGGGGCTCGAACTTCGGCGGCTTCTTCTATCGCATCAAGGAAGTTTTCGCGCCTACAAAACTGCCGCCTTTACAAGTCACCAGCAAACCGGTGAAGGTCAGGGAGATCTGGTCCAAGGACGAAACCTTTGGCTGGACGCAAGTCATTTCCATTGGGCTGCACGCGGCGATCTTTGCGCTGGTTATTTTTGTCCCGCTCTTCTGGCACTTTTCCAAGCCGATTCAGGCCAAGAGCAATATCGACGTAACGCCGATTGACCTTTCTCCTTATGTTACAAAGCTACCCGCCGGAGCCACGAAAGCTGGCGGTGGCGGCGGCGCGAACGATCACACCCTGACTCCGGTGAACAAGGGAAAATTGCCCAAGTTCAAGTGGACGCAATTTACCCCGCCGCAGATCAAGATTCAAAATCTGAATCCGAAGCTGGCCATGGATCCCGCGTTGTTGGGTCCTCCAGACTTGAGAGTGCCGAGCCCGAATATGTCGACGTTCGGCGACCCACTAGCTAACGCGTACTCCGATTCCTTGGGCCACGGCAATGGCACCGGCATTGGCAGCGGCACCGGTGGCGGCCTTGGGCCTGGCGAGGGCGGGGGCACCGGTGGCGGCGCATTTCGCGCCGGCGTGAACGGGGTCGGCGTGCCCATTTGCCTGTACTGCCCCATTCCGCAATATTCCGACGAAGCGCGCAAAGCAAAATATCAAGGCACGGTGGTCTTGCAAGTGACGATCACCACCGACGGCCGCGCGATCAACATCTCCGTTGTTAAGGGGCCTGGACTGGGCTTGGAGGAAAAAGCCATCGAAGCCGTCAAAGGCTGGAAGTTCAAGCCAGCCGTCGGACCGAACGGAAAAATCGTGCCGACTATCGTGCCTATCGAGGTTACATTCCGACTGTACTAACCGATGACAGACCGACCTGACTTTCTTCTGCAATAGCACTTTTTTGAAATCACCCTAGTTCTCGAATTCCTCAGACATCTAACCGCCACGTAACGATTCCATCCTTCCTTGCCCCGCGCCGCGGGCAATCTGCTAGGATGAGGTCCATGCGGAAAACGGCCCTGTTTTTCTTCGCTTCGCTGATGTGCGCTGCGTGCATTACGGGCGGCGCATACGCACAAGGCGCGTTGGGCTCGCTGGATTTTGCGGCGCGTATCACACCAACCGCGGCGCGACCGGAGCCCGTGCGGCAGTTCACTTTTTATGTGCTGACCAAGGGTTATGCCGAAATTGTGAAGGAGGTGGAAGCAGACAACGTAATTCCTTCCCGCGATAAATTTATTGAAGATCTGAAGCTGTCTCCCGAGCTGAAGGAATGGTTGAGAGCCCACAACGTTTTCGACTTGACGGCGCCGGACCTAGACCGCCTGGTCACCCCGGACGACATCATCCACGTGCCCGAATTCCTTCTCGCTTATCAGCACTCCAACAGTGGCGGCGTAACCGCGGGCATTCCCAAGCCAAAATATGTAGACGCGGATAAAACAGACCATCCCGAACGCTACAACAAACAGTTGCAGGAATATTACCTCGCGCTGAAGAAATTCATTCAGACCAATCCGTCCACCGTCAGCGGCATCGAACTGGAACTGGTGAGTGTGAATCCGCAGCAAAAATGGTCACAGATTCAAGCCGATCACAAACGCCGCGTGTTGCGGCTCGCCCCGGAATTCGCACAAAAGAAATATCTTGCCGCCAAAGCGGATACCGACCTGGACGGTCGCGCATTCCTTTCCGGCCTCGCTGCCGGTGAGTATTGGGTAAGCACGTTAAATCTGGACGCCAATGCCGGAGACACGCGCCTCGCGTGGGACGTACCGGTAACCATTCGCGCCGGACAGATCACGCGCATCGAGCTGACCAACTTGAACGCGGTCGATCTGCGAGCCGCGGCTCCCTGAGCTTTGCGCTCTCACATGGGCACTCCGCTTCTCTGGATCGGATTTAATCTTTTCGTCCTGGCGTCGATCTCTTTGGATTTGGGTGTTTTTAGCAGGCGCTTACACAAAGTTAGTTTGCGCGAAGCGGGCATCTTCAGTTTGGTCTGGGTCGGCCTTGCCGTTTTATTTGGCTTGGGCGTTCTGCACTACTCTGGGAAGCAAGCGGGCCTCGAATTCTTCACCGGGTACATAGTCGAAAAAGCCCTCAGCGTCGACAACCTGTTTCTCTTTCTGCTGATCTTCCGGACGTTTGCCATCGATGAGCGCCTGCAGCACCGCATGCTTGAATGGGGCATCCTCGGCGCGCTAGTGATGCGCGGCGCAATGATTCTTGCGGGCGCGGAGCTGATTCAGCGCTTTTCCTGGGTGCTGTACGTTTTCGGCGCCTTCATTGTTTACGCCGGAATTCACATGCTATTCGTCAAGAAGGAAAAGGTTCACCCTGATAAAAGTTTTATTTTTCGATTCGCCAGCAAACACCTGCGGCTCACACGCGACTACCAGGGAGAGCATTACTTCGTGCGTAGCGCCGGAAAAATCTACGCGACGCCACTCTTTCTGGTGCTATTAGTCGTTGAGATTACGGATGTCACGCTGGCGATCGATTCGATCCCCGCGATTTTTGGCATTACGCAAGATCCCTTCATTGTGTACACCTCAAATGTTTTCGCGATTCTGGGATTGCGCGCCATGTATTTCCTCCTGGCGGGCCTGCTTGGGCGTCTGCGCTTCCTTACCGTGGGGATCGCGCTTGTCCTGACCTTCATTGGCGCCAAGATGATTGCGCACAAATGGGTGGAAATTCCCGAACATATTTCCTTGCTGATCGTGGTGGGGATTCTGCTTCTGGCGCTGGCGGCTTCGCTGTTTTTTCCTGGCGCAAGCGCGGACGGAAAGCAAGGGAATGCGCCTGCGGGCTGAAGCCGCATTTTCGCTGCCTTCATCCCTCTTCAAACATCACTTCGTCGACGTAGCACCAGAACCAGTCTTCTCCGGGCTCAATGGACTTCACGATGGGGTGTTTTGTGGCACGAAAATGTTTTGTGGCGTGCTTGTTCTTGGAAGAATCACAGCAGCCCACATGACCGCAGATTTCGCACAGCCGCAAATGCACCCAGGTATCACCCATTTTGACACACTCCTCACAAGAGTGGGTTTTCGCCTTCAGGTGACGAATCTGCTCGGTGTGTGTGCAGGTCTCGGCCATAATTTCTCCCTTTAGTTTATTGCGGCGCTTGGATGGGGATCCTCACGGCAAAGCGCGTGTCCCCTGGCACGGAATCCACGGAAATCTGCCCGTGCAGGCCGGTCACAATGCGATAGGCAAAATCGAGCCCCAAACCAGTGCCGTCGCCAACACCTTTGGTCGTGAAGAACGGCTCGAAAATGCGGGGCTTAACCTCCGGGGGAATGCCCGGGCCATTGTCGGCAATCTCCACGAGAATGAAATCATTCTCGCGTGCGGTGCGGATGCGCAGCTTGCCGTTGTCACCCATAGCGTCGGCGGCATTGTCGATCAGATTCGTCCACACCTGATTGAGCTCGCTTCCGTAGGCCATGACCTTCGGCAAGTCCGGCGCGTAATCGCGCGTGACCGCGATGCCACGCTTCAGCTTGTGATGCATGATGGTCAACGTTGTTTCCAGGCTCTTGGTGATGTCCACTTCCTGCAGCCTGGCCTGGTCCATGTAGGAATATTCTTTGATGGCCTTGATGAGGTCGGAGATGCGCGCGGTGCTGTGCTCGAGCTCGTCGGCGATGCGCTCCATTTCCAAAAGCGTGGCAAAGCGCATCAGTTCGGGGCCGAGCGAAGCGCCCGCCGCTGTCGCTAAGATGGCGAGATGCGCGTCCGTAACGTTTGCCTCGGCGAGGAGCGGCGCGAGCTTCCAGGAATCGGCAACGTGGCGGCCTTCCAGCCAGGCTTGAATTGCTTCTTCTCGCTCGACGCGCTGGAATTCGTCTTTGAACTGGGGAGGTTTCAGGGACGCGCGAATCTCCTCCTCGCGCTTTGCCAGTTCCGCGCAGTTTTCTGGACCGATGGTCGAAGTGCGTCCCACCTCCCGGAGGCGCGCGAGACAATCGCGGAGCGCTCCGGCGGAACGGCGCGCCGCGGCCGCTGGATTATTCAGCTCGTGCGCAAGACCCGCGGAAAGCTTGCCCAGTGCCGCGAGCTTTTCTCGCTCCTGGCTGACCACGGTGAAGCTTCTGACGCGATCGGTCAGAACGCCGACCAGGCGCTCTGCAAGCTGCGGCATGCGATGCAACATCTCCGGAAAATCTTTCGAGTTCATGGCCAGAGTGCGCACCGGACGTACGGCGCGTGCGGTGAGGGGTACTGCTTTCATCCGCGAGAAAGGCAGGAAGCCGGTTACAGCGGGCGCTTGTGCGGTATACGTTGGACCGTCAGGCTCGGCTTCACGCCGTCCGCGTATTTCGCCTTCGAGCATGACCAACATCGTATCCGCGGGAGAACCTTCGCGTGTTACGACCTCGCCGGCCCCGACTCGCCGCTCCTCGGAGTGGGTGATAAACCATTCGAGGTCGGCGTCGGAAAGGTCCGAGAATGCCGGAACCTTGCGGAGATCCGCGATCAGCGCGTCTACGCGGGCCTTATCCGCCATTTCGGTCATGCGGTTCGCCGCCTTTCCAGGTGCGCCATGCAGAGTTTGGAGACGTGCTCATTGAACCTTGGCCAAGTATTGATGCATGAACTGCACGACCACCGCGCCTTCGCCGACTCCCGATGCTACGCGCTTCACCGAACCGTGGCGTACATCGCCAACCACGAAAATTCCCGGCACATTCGTTTCCAGGAGGCCGGGATCGCGATCGAGCGTCCAGCCCTCTGGCCGCTTGCCCTCTGTCAACAGATCCGGCCCGGATAAGATAAATCCGCGCTCGTCGCGTCGGATCAAGCCGTCCAACCATTCCGTGCGGGGCTGCGCGCCAATAAAGATGAACAGGCTGCTGGCCGGCAGCTTCTCGCGTTCCGCGCTCCCCTCATGCTGAATCGTGATTTCGGAAAGATGCGTCTCGCCGTGCACTTCCACGACGCTGGTGTGTGTCCGCACCTCAATATTCGGCGTCTTCTCGATCTGCTCGATCAAGTAATGCGACATCGTGCTCGCCAACGAAACTCCGCGCACCAGCATGATCACCTTTTGCGCGAACTTCGAGAAATGCATGGCCGCCTGGCCCGCGGAGTTCGCGCCACCGATGATGTACACGGTTTCGCCGCGGCACGCAATTGCTTCTGACGCGCCGCCACCATAGTAGACGCCGGCTCCTTGCAGCCGCTCCATTCCCGGTACGTCGAGCGTCCGCCACTGTACACCCATGGCCAGCAGCAACGCGTGGCAGGAAATTTCCGTCCCATCCGACAGCTTGATGTGGCGATAGGGGCCGTCTATACGCAGCGCTTGAGCCTCCTGCGGTGAGAGAATCTCCACGTCGAAGCGTCGTGCCTGCGCCACTGCGCGGCGCGCCAAGTCGCCGCCGCTCAGTCCAGACGGAAATCCCAAGTAATTTTCGATGCGCGAGCTGAGCCCCGCTTGGCCTCCGGGCGCTTCCCGTTCCACAATCACGGTGCGAAGGCCTTCCGACGCGCCGTAGACCGCCGCGGCCAATCCCGCCGGGCCGCCTCCGATGATTGCCAGGTCATAGAAATTCGTTTGCGCCTTGGTGTGCAAGCCAAGTTTGCTGGCCACTACCGGAAACGGCGGCTCGGCCAGGCGCTCACCATCGGGAAAAAGGATAAGCGGTAAAGTCTCCGCTTCCGGGCCAAGCGACTCGATGAGCCGCCGCACGTCCGGATCCGTGGCGGCAATTTCGATATCAATCCACTGGTACGGCACCTGGTTGCGTCCGAGAAAATCACGTAGTTCATAGGAACGCGAAGACCAGCGCGTGCCCAGGACGCGAATCCCCTCATAGAGAGGGCGAAATTGCGCCGCCCAGTCGTGCAGCAAATCGTCAAGAGCCGGAAACAGTTTTTCTTCCGGCGGATCCCACGGCTTCATCAGGTAGTAGTGCACGCGCGCTTCGTTAATCGCGTCGATCGCCGCATTGGTGTCGGCGTAGGCGGTAAGCAGCGCGCGTTTCGCCTGCGGGTGAATATCCATCGCTTGCGTGAGAAAGCCGACACCGTCCATCTGCGGCATGCGTTGGTCGGCCAGAAGAAGCGCAACCGGGTTGTTGCGTGCTTTGAGCTCGCGGAGGGTAGTGAGCGCCGCGCTGCCAGAGTTCGCGCGCATCACCCGGTAGCGCTCGGCGTAGTGCCCGCGCAGGTCGCGCTCAATCGCGCGCAACACCTCCGGATCGTCATCCACCGTCAACATCACTGGCTTTGGCATAGCACTCGGATGAAATACGCGGCCCTTTGGTTACTTCCGTTTCGCGAGCCAAGAATTGTTTTCCTTAGGTCCCGGCGTCTTTCCGCCAGGCCGAAGGATCTCAACTCTAGCTCTACCCACGCCTCGCTTTGGCTCACTGCTCAAGCTACAATTTCGAGTTAATCATGTCCAGCCCGCTCGCCTCCGCGATCACCGACCTCTCCTCGAGCGACCCCGTCATGCGCTCCGCGGCCGCCACGGAGATTTATCGGCGCGGACGGGCGCCGGCGGATCGCGCCGTTTATATCTGGTGGACGAATCCTGAGTTCGCCGCACTGCTCGGCGCAAGTCCGGCGGTCACAGTTGGCCTCGCCGTGAAGCGCGAAACGTTTGCGCGCATTCGCCAAGCCAACGAGTCGCCACCCCTCGCCAAGGTCCCACCCGACCAGGACGCCGAGGAAATAGAGCTCCACTTCCCAAACGATATTTCCCTGGACGTGTTGACGACGCGCGACCCGGAAGGATCCGGCGCGATTGCAAAGTTCCTGGCGAAATTTGGCGAAGGCGTGCAACAAGTGGAATTTCGCTGCGGCAACGTGGATCGCGCCACGCAAATTCTGTGGGCAGCCTTTGGCGTGCAAGCGGTCTACCCGCAGACTCGTCCAGGCGCGAACAACACGCGCGTGAATTTCTTTCTGATTCCCTCACCCAAATCCGGCAGGGTCCTAATCGAGTTGTACGAATTGTAAGCGGCGCTCAGGCGGGCGCAGAGTTCTTCCGGCTGGCCTTTTTTGCGCGGCCGCTGGCGGGCTCCGGTTCGCTCGCTAACTCAACCCAGGCACGCAGCACTTCGCCAACGCTCCAAGCCTGCGCAATGCATCCCTTCGGCGCAAACGGCGCGTCGCCATCGAAAATTTCTCCCAGCGTGCCAAGCCCGTAGCGCTGCATCGCCGGCCCCAGCCCCTCCAGAAACCGCATCGCGGCGACGCGATCGCCGTAAACTCGATGATGCGCCAGCGCAAAAGGCCCGAGCAGCCAGGCCCACACGGTGCCCTGATGATAAGCAGCATCCCGTTCGCGCGGTCCGCCTGCATAGTGCCCCTGATAGCCGACTTCGGTCGGCGCCAAACTGCGCAGCCCGTACGGCGTCAGCAGTTGCGCAGCGCAGACGTCGACGACCGCTTTCTGCTCCTCAAGCGACAGCGGACTAACCGGGAGCGAGACCGCGAAAATTTGGTTCGGGCGGAGCGAAACATCGTTGCCCACACCGGGTGCGTCAATCACGTCGTAGCAGCATTGCCGCTCGCCATTCCAAAATTTCCCGAAGCTATCCCGCACTCTTCTGGAGAGCGCTTGATACGCATCACTCGGCACTTTCAACGTTCGCGCGAACTGCATCATGGTCTCAAGCGCATTGATCCACAGCGCGTTAATCTCCACGGCTTTACCGATGCGCGGCGTCACCACCCAATCCCCAACCTTGGCGTCCATCCACGTGAGCTGCACGCCAGCCTCGCCTGCGTACAGCAAACCATCGGCCGGATCGACATGAATCTGGTAGCGCGTGCCTTTCACGTGCGCCTCGATCATTCCAGCCAGCACTGGGAAAAGCTTTTCCAACATCTGCATATCCTGTGTAGCCGCGAAATATTGCCGCACGGCCTCGAAATACCACAGCCCAGCGTCCACCGTGTTGTATTCCGGCTTGCCCCCGGCATCTGGAAAATTATTCGGTAGCATCCCGCCGTCGACGTAATTCGCAAACGCCAGCAGGATCTGTCGCGCCACATCGTAGCGCCCCATGGCCAGCGTCAATCCCGGCAGCGCGATCATCGTGTCGCGGCCCCAATCCCCAAACCAGTGATACCCCGCAATGACGCTGCGCCCGTCGCCTTCATCCGGCAGCGCGCGCTTCACGATAAACTGGTCGGCCGCTAGCACAAGCTGCCGAACCCAGTCCGGGGACTGGTCGGAATTCGCCGCTTTGCTTCGCACATTTCCGTACACAGCAAGTTTGGACTCATAAGCCGCGCGCTGCGCACGCGCCGCCTCGCCATCCAGGTCTGCTTTCTCTTCCGTAGTCGCCACAATCGTAACGCCTTCCCCGGCTCGTAGCTTCGCTCGAAAAAGCCCAGCAAACAGATCGTCTTCGCGATCGTCCAACCCGCGCTCTCGTTCCGCCGGAAGAAAACAGTCCCGATACCACTCATTCCGCGCCTCGCAAGTCGCTTCCCTGCTCTGCAAATAAAACGGAACGGCCCCATCGAATGCCACGACTTTGATCCCGCGCCCCACCGCATCCACGCGCATCTTCCAGTCACCCGCATGCGTCGACCCATGAAAATCGCGATAGTTCACCCACGCCTTCCACTCCATCTCGATCGCCGTGCTCCCCTCCTGCAAAATGTATTGCACATACGTCGTGTTCGTGCCCGCCTGCATCCACACGCGCTTCTCCAACCGCGCAGCCCCGAGCAGGTATGTCCAGACGGGCGTCGTCCCCTCCAACCGAAATCCCTCAATGTATTGGAAATCCCTTCGGTTCCCCGCGCCGCTCGCCCAACGATGCGTCGCGAGCGCAAATTCCCGCCCACCGCAACGCACAATCTCATCGATCCACGCGACCATCTGCGTGCGTCCCAAAGGCGGTTGCAGGGCCGCAATCAACAGCCCGTGATACCGGCGAGTCATCCCGCCCGCGACCGTGCCGGAAGCGTATCCCCCAATTCCGTTGGTAACCAGCCACTCGCGCGATTCCGCCGTCTCCAAATTCCCGTAAATTTCCCGCCCCAATTCCATCGGCGCACCCATCGCCATTCACCCCAACCAGTTCGTCATCAAATGCCGCCCGTCTTCGTCAAACGGAGCCGGCGCATGCTCCGCCAAACTTCGCATCATGTGCAGCAGTACCGGGGCATCCGCTGCCGTTGCGTCTCTAATTTCTGCCGCCGCGCTGCTATTCACCGCTCTGCTCGATCAATTTCGCCACCAGCCCAGTCCATCCCGTCTGGTGGTTGGCGCCAATTCCCGCTCCGTTGTCCCCATGAAAATACTCGTAGAACAGCACTAAGTCTTTCCAATGGGGATCGCTTTGAAACAGCTCTGTCCCTCCAGCCACTGGCCGCCGCCCATCTTTCCCGCGCAAGAAAATCCGAATCAGCCGCCGCGAAATCTCCGCCGCCACCTGCCACAAATCGGTTTCGCTGCCCGACCTCGTCGGGAACTCGACTTTAAAATCCTCGCCGTAGTAGTGATGAAACTTCTGCAGTGCCTCGATCAGCAAATAATTCACCGGAAACCAGATCGGCCCCCGCCAGTTCGAGTTGCCGCCAAACAAGCCCGTCGTCGATTCCGCTGGCTCGTAATCCACACGGCTCACATGACCGTTCACGGCCACTTCGTACGGATGCTCCGCGTGAAATCGCGATAATGCGCGTACGCCGTACGGCGACAAGAACTCCGATTCGTCCAACATTCGTTCCAGCACGCGCTTCAACTGCCCTCGGCTGACTAACGAGAGCAGCCTCCGCACGCCCCGCGCCGAACGCTGCGTCATATCCACGTGCTCCGGCATATCCGGATGATTGTCCATAAACCATTGCATGCGCCGCTTGAATCCCGGCAAGCGATCCACGATTTCCGGCTCGAGCGTTTCCACCGCAAACAGCGGAATCAATCCGACCATCGAGCGAATTTTCAGAAAGTGCTCCTTGCCGTTCGGCAACTGCAGGACGTCATAATAAAATCCGTCTTCGTCGTCCCACAACGACCGTCCGTCCGTGCCCCTGTCATTCATCGCGTGCGCGATGTGCACGAAATGCTCAAAAAATTTGCTGGCCACATCCTCGTAAGCGGCATCGTCCTTCGCCAATTCCAGCGCAATCGCCAGCATATTCAAGCAATACATGCCCATCCAGCTCGTGCCGTCCGATTGTTCCAGATGCCCTCCGGTGGGAAGCGGTGCCGAGCGGTCAAACACTCCGATGTTGTCCAGCCCCAAAAATCCTCCCTCGAATATGTTCATGCCCTCGGGATCTTTGCGGTTCACCCACCAAGTGAAATTCAGCAGCAGCTTGTGAAATACTTTTTCCAGAAATCCGCGATCCGCCACGCCCCGCAATCGTCGCTCGATTTTGTAAACGCGAAACGCCGCCCACGCATGCACCGGCGGATTCACATCACCGAAAGCCCACTCATATGCGGGCAGTTGCCCGTTCGGATGCATATACCACTCACGCAGCAGCAATATGAGCTGTTCCTTCGCAAAATCCGGATCAATCAGCGCAATGGGAATCGTATGAAACGCCAAGTCCCACGCCGCATACCACGGATACTCCCATTTATCCGGCATCGAAACGACGTCGTCGTTGTACAGTTGCGTCCACTCGTGATTTCGCCCGCTCAATCGCTCCTTCGGAGGCGGCGGGCCCGCCGGGTCGCCATCGAGCCACGTGCGCACGTCGTAGTGATAAAACTGCTTGCACCACATCATTCCCGCAAAGGATTGCCGCATCACCAGCTTCGCATCCTCGGACAACTCTTTCGGCACGCGTGCATCGTAGAACTCTTCAGCCTCTTTCTGCCGCCGTGCAAACATTTCCTCAAAGCCATCGCCAAAATCGTTCGTGCCCGGAACGCCTTCCGCTCGTTCGGCATGTCCCGGCGCGTTGATCCCTCCCACCATCGACGAGCTGTTGTCCATCGCGCCGAGTGGCTCCATATCTGTCAACCGCAGTTTCAGGACGACCGACTGTCCCGCACCCAGCACCTCACGATACAGCGCCGCCATCTTGGTCCCCGCCTGCTGGGAACTTATGGCCGTTTTATCGCCGCGAACTACGTAAGTATGAAATGCATCCTTCACGAACGAGCGATTCGTCCCGCCAAACAGCCGCTGAAAGTTTGTTTCGTTTTCGGTGAACAGCAGTTCCGGCTCGCCCGCGCACAACAGCCAGCGCTTCCCGTATTGCCAGTGGTGCAATTCCGTGCACACGCTTCCCGGCACGTCGGTAGCAATTCGTGCTGACGGGCGGCGCGCATCCCTGCCCCACGACCAGGTATTGCGAAACCACAGAGAAGGCAAGAGATGTAATGTCGCTGCTTCCGGCCCGCGATTCACGGCCGTGATGCGAATCAAAATGTCCTCCACATCAGCCTTCGCATACTCGACAAATACGTCGAAGTACCGGCTCTCCGCGAACACTCCGGTATCCAGCAGCTCGAATTCCGGCTGCTCCTTCCCTCTCCGCCGATTCTCTTCCACCAATTGTGTGTAGGGGAATGCCGCCTGCGGATACTTGTACAGCATGCGCATGTAGCTATGCGTCGGCGTCGAATCCAAATAGAAGTATTGCTCCTTGACGTCCTCGCCGTGGTTCCCCTCGTGGCCGGTCAGTCCAAACAGCCGCTCTTTCAAAATCGGGTCGCGCCCATTCCACATCGCCAAACCAAAACAAATCATCTGATGCCGGTCGCAAATGCCCCCGATGCCGTCTTCTCCCCATCGGTACGCTCTGGAGCGCGCATGATCGTGCGGAAAATACTCCCACGCGGTTCCATCCGCGCTGTAATCCTCACGCACCGTTCCCCATTGCCGCTCCGAAAGGTATGGTCCCCACCGTTTCCAGTGCTTCTTCCGGGTCCGCGCCTCTTCTAGACGGGCGTCCTCTATTGTCTGTATTCGTGCCATGAGCCGTTAGATTCGCTACTCCCGTAAAAGAGACATTATGTTCGCACTTTTTGCCGCGTTCCTTCGCCGCCTCAGAAAAAGCGAGTGCCCCCTCAAGATACCGCGTCAAGAGGCAAGAATTGTCACCGTGAGGTCCCGGCGCCTTTCAGCCGGGCCGAAGGATCTCAACTGTAGCGATCCTTCGCGTTGAATGAACATTTACAACCGCACGTAAAAAAACGCTTGACAATCATTACTGTGTGTAATACAGTGTGTATCGCACAGTGGATGGTGCACAGTATGACCATCGAACCCAATCTCTTCGAGAACATTCGCATGGAGCTACGCCGCGGCTCCTTGGTCCTCGCCGTCCTCGCCCAGCTCCGCACCGAGCAGTACGGCTACACCCTCCGCAAAGCTCTCGCCGAGCATGGCATGGCCATCGACGAAGGCACTCTCTATCCCCTACTCCGCCGCCTCGAAACCCAGGGTCTGCTCGTCAGCGAATGGCGCGAAGAAGACAAGCGCAACAAGCGCTTCTACGTCTTGTCCGCCGATGGCAAGACCATGCTCAAGCAACTACTCGCAGAATGGAAAAGCATCGATTCCTCATTGAACGGAATTGTCAGGAGGTAGCGCCATGTACTCACGCTTTCAACACAATGCCTCGAAACTCTTGCCACTGCTCGTGCTTGCCGCTCTCGCCATGAGCGCCGGGCCGGCCGCACTCCTGCACATCGTCGCGGAGGCGAGTCGTCTTTTCGGCCAAATCTCCCTGGAACTTTGTCAATTGGGCCTCGTGGTCTTGCGCGTGTTTGGAATATAAGGAGCTGTCATGCAAATTGTCGATCGCTATCTCCAATCCGTGAAAACCTGCCTTCCCGCAGCACAGGCCGACGACATCATTAAAGAGCTTTCCGAGAACATCTCTGCGCAAATCGAGGACAAGGAAGGCGACCTCAACAGGCCGTTAACGGAGGCCGAAGTCGAAGCCATCCTCAAGCAGCATGGCCATCCTCTCGTGGTTGCCAGCCGTTATCGCCAGGAGCAGCGCAACGTCTCCTTCGGCCGCCAGATCATCGGCCCCGCTCTGTTCCCCTTCTATATTCGCGTCCTGAAATTCAACTTGGGCCTGACAAGCGTAGTCCTGATCGTCATTTTCGCTGCGTTGTTTGCGGGCGGGCAGCGTGTGGGCTCATTCCCACAAATTCTCGTCTATCAGCTTCTAATTCAGTTCGTGATTGTCACCCTGATTTTTTGGGCCATGGACAAGCACTTCACCCAGTTTCCAGACCGCTGGGACCCGCGCAAACCCTATGGAATGCGCCATCCGGCATTCACTATCAGCGAGGATGGACCGCGCATTCCAAGGTTAAAGTCAATATCGGAACTCATTGCACTTGCCGTTGCGCTTTTCTGGCTTCGCGCCGTCCAGCACTCGCCATTCCTCATTTTTGGCCCCGCGGCGGCATTTCTTCATTTGTCTCCAGAGTGGAATCAACTCTATCTGCCCATCTGTGCCCTGATCCTGTTGGAAATGATCAACGCGGGCATTACTCTAGTTCGCCCCGATTGGGTTCGCTTTCACTGGCTGATGCGCATCCTCGGAAACGTGGGCAACCTGATCGTCGCTTTTTTCCTGATCACCAGGGGCAAGTCCGTTGTGATGGTTACTTTAAGCGGAACTCCCAATGCCGCGCACGTCGCGCAAATCGTAAATCAAACCATTTCTTTCTGCGTCTGGTTCGCCGTGCTCACCATCATCGTGCAGCTCGCGAAAAATGTCCGGCGGCTCATTTCCAGCCAGCATCTCGCCACCCCCGCCCCCGCAAGACCCATCCGCTGAGGGCGCCGATTGGCGTGAATTCTTGCAGTCATCCATCAGAAAAGAAGGTGCGAGGCATCGCGAGCAGCGCGCCACTTATTTTCCGGCCAGCTGCACCTCAACCGTACCTCCGTCCAGTTGTTCTCACGTACCCCGCCTGCTATCTTGAGCCGTGAACGCCGCACAAAACTCGATTCAGCCTCCGAAAAACGACCGCTGCCCGGTAACCGGAAGGCTCCCCAAAACTGAGTCGACCCTCAGCCCCTCGAAAAACCCAATCCTCGTTCTTATCTGCTCTTATCTCTGCGTCGGCTCTACGTTCTCTGCGTCTCTTTATCCCGAGCTTCGAGGGGAGCGTTATCCGCGCCGTCGATTTGCTTGTCCTTTGTTTTCAAAAACTTACGAATCCCTCTTTCCGCAACTCACGTGTTTTCACATCCGTACAAAACCCTAGGGGGTGGCGGCACTTCTGTTCGGCTGTTCACCAGTCCTACGTCACGCACCGCCGGCCACGAACGACAAGTCACGCCTTTTCATCTGCTTGCCGCTTCTTTTGCTCTGTTTACGCCGTTTTCCGCACTCGCATCCTTTTGTTTTCAATCGTTTGCAGCCTCTTTTCACAAAACACCCGGGGTGGGGGTGCCAGTGGGACCGCCAATCTTGCTGTCCTCCAACGATCTCCACTCGACCTTCCACTGAAATCCAGATCCGACCGACAACCTCAGTCATGCGCTTTCGCACGGGCTCGTTTCAACACTTCCGAACCCTTCGGCCGCGAGCCTCTCATCGCCTTACGCAACCTTTTGCACCATGGCTCCGGCCCGTTATATCCTCGGAGGCGGCCTGACCTCGAGGTTCCCATGATTCCTCTCCGCCTGCTTCGCTTACGACTGCTAGGTGTCATAGCACTCGCAGCGCTCGTCGCGCTCTTCTCAGGCACTGCAATCGCTCAAGACCGCGGCGACAACACTCTCCGCAAGCTCAACGAATCCGTCGATGCCCTCATCAAAAAAGTTTCCCCCAGCGTCGTGCAGATTCTCGTCACCGGCTACGGCCCTATTGAGTCCGGCGACCGCAGCAACACCGCTGTCGTCATCGGCCGGCAGCGCGCCATTGGCTCCGGTTTCGTCATCGATCCGGAGGGCTACATCATTACCAACGCGCACGTGGTCACCGGCGCGCAACGCGTGCAAGTGGTTGTGCCTGAAGGTATGTCCGACGTCTCCTCCCTGCAAGCCATCCTTTCCGCGCGCACGAATATCGTGCCCGCTCGCGTCGTGGGCGTCGCCAAGGACATCGACCTCGCCCTGCTCAAGGTCGATAACGTAAAGCTCAACGCGCTTGCGTTGGCGCCGTACCGCAATATTCGCCAAGGCGAGGTCGTCCTCGCCTTTGGCAGCCCGGAGGGTCTGCGCAACACCGTCACCTTTGGCGTCGTTTCCTCCGTTGCTCGCCAGATCGATCCAGACTCTCCGATGGTCTACATTCAGACCGATGCCCCTATAAATCCGGGCAACTCCGGTGGACCTCTCGTCAATGTCGACGGCGATGTCGTCGGCATCAACACTTTCATCCTTTCCCAGTCCGGCGGCAATGAAGGCCTTGGCTTCGCCATTCCCAGCAGCGTCGTCAACGTCGCCTATCAGCAGCTCCGCAAATTCGGCCACATTCATCACACCCAGATTGGCGTCGGCTTGCAGACCATTTCTCCCGTCCTTGCCGCCGCCCTCAGTCTTCCGCGGAGTTACGGCGTTATTGTTTCCGATGTTCTTCCCGACAGTCCCGCCATGGCCGCGGGAGTGCGCATCGGAGATGTGCTCCTCACCATCGAGGGCCGCATCGCGGATAGCGTTCCTTTCGTTTCTTTCCGCCTGATGTCCGTTAGTGTGGGAGCCAAGGTTCATTTGGAAGTTTTGCGCAACAAGGAGCGTCTGGCTTTCGATATTCCCGTAGTCGAGCCTCCCCACGAAATGGATCAGATTGCTTCTCTCGCGGATCCGGAGAAAAATCTGGTCCGCCCGCTGGGCTTTATCGGCCTTGAAATCGATCAGAAAATTGCCGCCATGGCCCCGGATCTGCGCGACCCCTTCGGAATTATCGTTGTCGCTCGTTCCAGCGAAGGTGCCGACATTCCGCTCACCGCAGGCGACGTGATTCGCAGCTTAAACGGGCAGCCGATGACCACTCTGGTGCGCCTGCGCGCCGCATTAGCCGCTCTCCAACCGGGCGCGCCGATAGTCCTTCAAGTCCAGCGCGACCAGCGCCTCCTTTTCCTGGCCTTCACGCTAGACCAACTATGACCATACGCAGGTGCGCAACAGGCGGCGCACCTTTTGACAAAGCGGTAGAAATTAGCTGAGGTTTTGTCTTTATCTTGGCGGCAGAATTTTCACGGAGGCCCTATTCAGCCCCTTCGCCTCAACCCGATTCTCAATACCGACAGCTACAAGCTGACGCACTGGTGGCAATACCCTCCCAATACGCGGTTCATTTATTCCTATGTCTGCTCGCGCGGCGGTTTTTTCGATCACGCGCAAGTGGCCGGCCTGCAATACATCATCAAGGCAAATTTTGCCGGAAAAGTTTTCACCGAAGACGACATCGAAGAGGCGCGGCGCTTCGCGGAAAAACATTTCTCCGGGAATCCGAAATGCTTCAACCATGCCGGCTGGACGAGTCTCCACGCAAAATATGGCGGCGTTTTGCCTTTGCGAATCAAGGCCGTGAAAGAAGGCTCGCTCGTCGGCGCGCAGAATGCGCTCGTCACCATCGAAAACACCGACCCGGAATTTTATTGGCTCACGAATTGGGCGGAAACCGTTCTTCTGCAGGTCTGGTATCCGGTAACCGTGGCCACATTGAGCCGCGCCATCAAACAAGCCATCGGCGAAGCCTTGGTGCGCACCGGCGATCCCACTCTATTGCCTTTCAAGCTGCATGATTTCGGCTTTCGCGGCGTGAGCAGCCGCGAATCCGCGGCCGTCGGCGGCGCCGCGCACCTTTTCAATTTCCTCGGCACAGATAATCTCGCCGCCATCGAAGTCCTCCAGCAGTACTACGGCGCGGACATGCCCGGTGTCAGCATTCCCGCCTCCGAGCATTCCACCATGACCGCATGGGGCAAGGATCACGAGGTCGATGCGTTTGAGAATGTCCTGAACAACGTCCCGGAAGGAATCGTGGCCTGCGTCAGCGATTCTTACGACATTTACAACGCGGTGCGCAATCTGTGGGGCGGCAAGCTGCACGACAAAGTGATGCGCCGCAAGGGCACGCTGGTCATTCGCCCGGATAGCGGCGACGCCGTTGCCGTTTTAGAAGAGATTTTCAATATCGCCGCCGAAAAATTCGGCTACGAAGTGAACCGCAAAGGCTGGAAGGTCATTGCCCCGCAAGTCCGCTTTATCCAGGGCGACGGCGTCAACTTCCACACCATTCAAAACATGATCTTTCAGCTCACTCGCAAGGGCTGGTCCATGGACAACTGGAGCTTCGGGATGGGCGGCGCGCTACTCCAGCAAGTCAATCGCGACACGTTGCGTTTCGCGCTGAAGTGTTCCGCCATCGACGTCAATGGCCAATGGCACGACGTCTACAAACAGCCCGTCACCGACCCTGGCAAGGATTCGCGCGCTGGACGATTCATCGTGCTGAAGGAAGGCGAGGAATTCGTGACCATCAAAATCGATGGTGAGACCCGCGCCCGTGCGGAGGACCAGCTCGAAACCGTGCTCGAAAACGGCGTGGTGCGCCGCGACCAAACGCTGGACGAAATTCGCGCCATCGCCGCAAGCTTTGACACTTACGAAAAAAAACCGCCAAGCGCTTCCGCGACTTGATGGGGTTGGCCCGCCGATCTAAAGGCCGGAGTAGGTTTGCCGGCGGAGGAATTGACCCGATCCGCGGCGGCCGACGAATTTTCCGGATTCGATTATTGTGCGGCCGCGGGAGAGAACCGTGCGAGGCACTCCTTTGACGCGAATGCCTTCGAACATCGAATAGTCGACGCGCATGTGGTGCGTTTTCGCGCTGATGGTCTCTTCCTGCTCGGGATTGAAGATGACGAGGTCTGCGTCAGAGCCGACGGCGATGGTTCCCTTGCGCGGATACAATCCGAAGAGTTTGGCGGGCGCGGTGGAAACGATCTCGACGAAACGATTTGGGCTGAAACGCTTTCCGTGCACTCCGCCGGTGTAGATGAGGCTCAGGCGATGCTCGATCCCAGGGCCGCCATTCGGAATCTTCGTGAAATCGTCCTTGCCCAATTCTTTTTGCTCTTTGAAGCAGAACGGGCAGTGGTCCGTGGAGACCACTTGCAACGTATCCTTCGCCAGGCCCTGCCAGAGTTTTTCCTGATGCCATTTTTCGCGCAGGGGCGGGGTGAAAACGTACTTCGCGCCTTCGAATCCCGGCGCGTCCATATTTTCGAGCGAAAGATACAGATATTGCGGGCAGGTTTCCGCATAAGCGGGCAAGCCGCGGTCGCGTGCCTCACGAACTTTTTCGAGAGCTTCATTGCACGAAAGATGCACGATATAGACGGGCGCGCCGGCCATTTCCGCAAGCGCGATCGCGCGGCCGGTAGCTTCGGCCTCCGCCGTAGTGGGTCGCGTCAGCGCGTGATATTTCGGAGCGCGCTTCCCCTCCGCGAGCGCTTGCTGCACGATCACATCGATCGCGCCGCCATTTTCGGCGTGCATGCAGATCAGGCCGGAATGCTTGGCGGCCTGGCCCATGGCGCGAAAAATCGTGGCGTCGTCCAGCATAAAGACGCCGGGATAGGCCATGAAGAGCTTGAAGCTGGTCACGCCCTCGCGAACGAGTTGGCCCATTTCTTCGAGCTGCGCGCTGCCGAGGTCGGTGATGATGCAGTGGAAGGCGTAATCCGCGACTGCCTTGGTCTGCGCTTTTTTCATCCAGGTTTCAAAGGCCTGGCGCAGAGTCTGACCCTTGTACTGGATCGCGAAATCAATGAGCGTGGTCGTTCCGCCAAAAGCCGCGGCAATGGTGCCCGTCTCGAAATCGTCGGCGCTAGTCGTGCCGCCGAAGGGCATATCGAGATGAGTGTGTACGTCGATGCCGCCGGGAAGCACGAGGTGGTGGGCCGCATCGATTACGTTCGTGGCGTTCTCGATGGGCAACTGCGCGCCGATGGCAGTGATTTTGTCACCGACAATGCCAATGTCGGCGGCGGATGTGTCGGTGGCGGTAATCACCGTGCCGTTTCGAACCACTGTGTCAAAACGCATTCTTGAGCCTCGACCTACGCCGTTGATTTAGAGACGGCACTTGCGAACTGCGGAAGAACGTCGCGCGCGTAAACTTCCAACGTTTTTTCTTCCTCGCCGCACATCAGATAGATATTGAATTGCGTCACGCCGACTTTCCGCAGCGCTTCCAGCTTTTTGCGGTGTTGCTCGATGGGGCCGACCAGGCAGAACCGGTCTATGACTTCGTCGGAGACGAAGTCCGCATTGTCGCTGCCAACCTCGCAATGATGGAGGTAATCGTATTTCCCGCGATTCTGCACGAAAGAGATGAGCGATTCCGGCAGCTCCTCGGGTTTGTACTTAGAAATCAGATCCATCACGTGATTGGAGACCAAGGCGGGAAACCAGCGCACACGTTCGCGGGCAAGTTTCAAATCGTCGGAGGCCCAAACGGGAGCGGCGGCCATCACCTCGATTTTGCTGGGATCGCGGCCAGCTTCGCGGGCGCCTTCGCGCACGAAACCGAGACACCATTCGATCAGATCGGGGTCGGCGAACTGCAGGATGACACCATCGCCGATGCGCCCGGCAGTGCGCAGCGCTTTGGGGCCGTAGCCGGCCACCCAGACAGGAGGAACGCCGCCGTTGGCCCAAGGAAAGCGAGTGCTGACGCCATCGAGGTCAACCGATTGGGAGGCGTTCAGTGAGCGAAATACGCGCACAAACTCCTCCAGATTTTCGAGCGTGGTCGGCCTTTTACCAAGCACGCGGCGCGAGCTGTCGCCGCGGCCGATGCCGAGCTGCATGCGCCCATGGGAGAAAAGGTTGAGCGTGGCGAACAAGCTGGCGGAAACGGTGACATCACGCACGGCGGGATTGGTAACGCAGGTGCCGAGGCGCATTCTCTTCGTGCTCCCGGCCATCAGGGTGAGCAACGGGAATGGTTCCATCCAAATGACGTGGGAATCAAAAATCCAACCGTAGGTGAAGCCAGCGGATTCGGCTTGGCGCGTCAGGCTGACGATGCGGTCGATAGTCAGGTCGGGTTTGATGGTGACGCCGAAATCCATTTGAGTCCTCTAGTCCGCCGCTTGAGCAAGCGGCTGAGGTTGGTTGACTTTCATCAACGCGAGATATGCCAAGAAACTCACGGCAAAACCGACAAACCAGGCGTAATTGTAGAGAATCCGCAAAGGCGGAACTAGCAAACCGATGAAAGCGACGGCTGCGCCAGCGGCGAGCGCGGCGATGGCTTGCCAATGGAAGCCGCCGGAATATTCATATTGTCCGCCGCGCAGATATAAATCTTGCGGCACCAAGTGTTTCTTGCGGAGGATGAAATAGTCACAGATCAGGACGCCGGCAATGGGGCCGAGAAATCCGGAATAGCCGACCAGCCAGCCAAAAATATAGCTGCCGTAGTTGGCCATCAGCTTCCAGGGCTGCATGGCGATGCCAACCAGGCAGGTGATCAAGCCGCCGGTGCGAAAGCTGATGCGGCGAGGTGAAAGATTCGAGAAATCGTTGGCGGGAGAGACAACGTTGGCGGCAACGTTGACGTTGAGCGTGGCCATGAGGAGCGCAAGCATGGCAATCACGACCGCGAAGGGATTGCCGAGGCGCGAGAGCACCGCGACCGGATCCCACAAGGCCTGACCGAAAATAATAAGCGTGGCCGAGGTCACAGCGATGCCGATGAAAGAATAGAAGGTCATGGTGGCAGGCAGGCCGAGCGCTTGGCCGATCATCTGGTCGCGCTGGCTGCGCGCGTAACGCGTGAAATCGGGAATATTGAGCGAAACGGTGGCCCAAAAGCCGACTACTCCTGTGAGCGAGGGGATGAAAAATCGGAAGAACTCGCCGAACGTCTGGAACTTTGATGGCGTCGCGAGCATGGGGCCGAAGCCACCGGCTTTGCTGCGCGCCCAGAGGAGGAGCGCTGCGCCAATGAGCAATAGAAACGGCGCGGAGATGCCTTGCAGGAAACGTATCGTTTCAATGCCGCGCAAAATCACCAGAACGTTGAGCAGCCAGAATGCGGCAAAGCAAAGCGAGGGACCGTAGGTGAATTGGCCCCAACTTGGCACAAGGGCGACGAGCATGGCATTGATGGCTTCGCCGCCGATCCAGGTCTGAATGCCGAACCAGCCGCAGGCCACCAGCGCGCGCAGAAGCGCCGGAACATTGGCGCCGAGGACGCCGAACGACGCACGAGCAAACACCGGGAACGGAATTCCGTACTGCGCGCCAGCGTGCGCGTTCAGCAGCATGGGGATGAGCACAAGGACGTTGCCGAGAAAGACTGTGAAGAGCGCCTGCTTCCAGTTCATACCGCCGGCAATCATGCCGCTGGCGAGCATGTAGGTGGGAATGTTGACGCTCATGGAAATCCACAGCGCGGCGTAGTTGTACGTGCGCCAGGAGCGGCGCTCGGGAGCGACCGGCGCGAGGTCTTTGTTATAAAGCGAGCTCTCGCGAATGGATTCTGCGGGCAGCGCGACGGTGAGAGCGCCGGCCACCTCAGTAGATGTTGGATTCACGCTTGCGCCCGGTGAAATCGATGTACACGGCTTTGAGCTCGGTAAAGAAATCGATGGCGACGCGGCCCATCTCGCGCATACCGACGCCGGTGGCCTTCATCCCGCCGAAAGGCATCTGCGCCTCGCCGCCCACCGTGGGCGAATTCACATGCGTGATGCCAGTTTCGATGCGGTCGATAAACTCGAAAATTTTAGCGGCGTCGTTGGAGTAGAGCGAGCTGGAAAGGCCGTAGCGCACGGAGTTGGCGACGTGCAACGCTTCCTCGAAATTGCGCACGCGGATGATGGAGAGCACCGGGCCGAAGATTTCTTCCTGGGCGATCGTGGAATCCGGCGCGGCGTGATCGAAGATCGTGGGCGCGACGAAGTAGCCTTTATCGTAAGCGCCGCCGGTGAGGCGTTCGCCGCCAAGCTTCAGCTTCGCTTCTTTCTTCCCGATTTCGATGTAGTGCAGATCGGTCTTCAGCTGCGATTCATCGACAGCCGGTCCCATGTCGATGCCCGGCTCGAGCCCGTTTCCAGTGCGGAGTTTCGAGGCGCGCTCCACAAGCATTTGCACAAACTTATCGGCCACGGACTCTTCAATGATGACGCGGCTGGTAGCGGTGCAGCGCTGGCCGGTGGAGGCAAAGGCGCCGAACACGGTGGACTCGACGGCGAGCGGAAGGTCGGCGTCGGAAAGAATCACGAGCGGATTCTTGCCGCCCATTTCGCACTGGCATTTCTTCATGCGCCGGGCGACTTGCGCATAAAGCTCGCTGCCCACCTCGTTCGAACCAGTGAAAGAAATGGCGCGCACGTCCGGATGCTGCAACAATTCGTCGCCAACCTGGCTGCCGGAGCCCACAACCATGTTGAGCACGCCGGCCGGAATCCCCGCTTGCTCGAAAATCTGAATCACTCTTGCGCCGGTGAACGGCGTGAGTGTGGCTGGCTTGAAAATTACGGCATTTCCGGCAACCAACGCCGGAGCGATTTTCCACACAGGAATGGAAACCGGGAAATTCCACGGCGCGATCGCGGCCACGACGCCAAGGGGCTGCTTCAGCGTGTAAGCGAAGTTCTTTGGCAGCTCGCTGGGCAGCGTTTCGCCGCCGATGCGCCTTCCTTCCCCCGCCATGAACTCCAGAATGTTGATCGATTTCTGCACTTCACCGAGCGCATCTTTCAACGCTTTGCCTTCTTCACGCGTCATTAGCCGCGCGATTTCGTCTTTTTGCTGTTCCATGAGCAGCGCAGCTTTGGCGAGAACGCGGCTGCGCACTGGGGCAGGAGTATCGCGCCAACCCGGAAATGCCGCGCGAGCCGAGGCAATACCTTCGCGTGTCTCGTCGCGCGTGGAGAGCGGCGCGAAGCCGATGATTTCATCGAGGTTGGCGGGATTGCGGCGTTCGGAAGTCTTCGTGGCGGAAGACTCCACCCACCGTCCGTTAATGAAGTTGCGGCAGGTTTGCGAAGTTGAAACAGCAGTAGCCATGGCGTGGTCCCCTTTGGTTGGCAACGGTTAGTCGGCCGCTGCGGCATTCTCCGCCGCGCGCGTTCGCGTGATTTCGCCGTAAGACTCCGGGCGGCGGTCGCGATAGAACTGCCAGGTATCGCGCACCTGTTGAATCTCATCCAGGTTCAATTCCGCGACGAGGAGCTCGTCTTTGTCGCGGCTGGCCTGCGCCACAATTTTGCCTCGCGGATTGCAGAAATAACTTTTGCCGTAGAATTCGCCGATCTTCCAAGGCTGCTCGGTGCCGACGCGATTGATGGCCGCGACAAAATACGCATTGGCGACGGCGTGCGCAGGCTGCTCCAGCTCCCAAAGATATTCGGAAAGGCCGGCAACAGTGGCGGACGGATTGTAAACAATCTCGGCGCCGTTCAGGCCGAGAATCCTCGCACCCTCGGGAAAGTGCCGATCGTAGCAAATGTACACGCCGACGCGGGCGTAGCGCGTCTCGAAAACGGGATACCCGGCGTTACCGGGGGTGAAATAAAATTTCTCCCAAAATCCCGGATGGCAGTGGGGGATATGGTGCTTGCGATATTTTCCAAGGTAGCGCCCGTCGGCGTCGATCACCGCCGCGGTGTTGTAGTAAACGCCGGCCATTTCCACTTCGTAGATGGGCACAACTAGAACCATCTGATGCTTCTTCGCCAACTTCTGCATGCGCGCAATCGTCGGCCCATTCGGCACCCGCTCGGTCAGCTCATACCAACGGGTTTGCTGCTCGGCGCAAAAATAGGGGCCGTAGAAAAGTTCCTGCAAGCCGAGGACCTGCACTTTTTTCTTGCCGGCATCGACAATCAAACGTTCGTGCTTGGCGATCATCTTTTCTTTGATGTCACCAAGCGAAAACTTTTCCGGCGACCATTCGCACTGCACTTGAATCAGGCCGCAACGCACATTACGAGGCATAAGCACCTCCTACAAACGGTGGCGAAAAGTTTACTCCGGGGTGGGAAAGCTCACAAGGACCGGGCACGACCGCGACGACGACGGAACTTGTGCACCCGGGGAAAAAACATAATAAGATGCACGGTCGAGTTTGGGGAGTTCGCGCGCATGAAGACGATCAAAGGACCCGCGATTTTTCTGGCGCAATTTGCCGGGGATCAGCCTCCGTTCAACAATTTGGACAATATCGCGCAGTGGGCCGCGGAGCTCGGCTACAAGGGCGTGCAGATTCCTTCGTGGGACGCGCGGTTGTTCGATTTGAAACGCGCCGCGGAAAGCAAAACGTATTGCGACGAGGTGCGTGGCGTATTGTCGCGCCACAGACTGGCTCTTACGGAGCTTTCGACGCATCTGCAGGGCCAGCTCGTCGCGGTGCATCCCGCCTATGACCTCGCCTTCGACGGGTTCGCGCCGCAGTCCGTGAAGGGAAACCCGCGCGCCCGGCAAACTTGGGCCGTCGAGCAGTTGCAGTTTGCCGCCAAAGCCTCAGCGAATCTCGGCTTGCGCGCACACGCCACGTTCTCCGGCGCTCTTGCCTGGCCGTATCTCTATCCATGGCCGCAGCGCCCGGCCGGACTGATTGAGACAGCCTTCGACGAATTGGCCGCGCGCTGGAAACCAATCTTGAATGCATTCGACGCAGCAGGAGTTGACCTCTGCTTCGAGATTCATCCGGGCGAAGATCTCCATGACGGCGCCACCTTCGAAATGTTTCTCGCGCGCGTGAACAATCATCCGCGCTGCAACATCTTGCTCGATCCGAGCCACTTCGTTCTGCAGCAGCTCGATTATCTGCAATACATTGACCTCTATCACCAGCGCATCAAAATGTTTCACGTCAAAGACGCGGAGTTCAATCCCACCGGGCAGCAGGGCGTCTATGGTGGCTATCAACCGTGGATCAATCGCGCCGGACGTTTTCGTTCGCCCGGCGATGGCCAGGTAAATTTCACGGGCATTTTCTCGAAGCTTACGCAATATGACTTTGACGGCTGGGCCGTCCTCGAATGGGAATGCTGCATCAAGAGCGCTGAGCAAGGCGCCGCGGAAGGCGCGCCGTTCATCGCGCACCACATCATTCAAGCTTCCGGCTCTTCGTTCGACGATTTCGCGAGGTCCGGCGCGGATGAAGCCGCCAACCGGCGCATGCTGGGTCTAACGTAAATCCAGAGCATTTAGAGGAAACGATGATCTCAGGAACAACCGCAGGTGAAGGAAAGCGCCGCATCCGATTGGGAATGGTCGGCGGCGGACCCGGCGCGTTCATCGGCGCGGTGCATCGCATCGCCGCGCGCACAGACGATCATTACGAACTCGTTGCGGCCGCATTGTCTTCTGACCCCGCACGCAGCCGCGCCGCTGCGCAAGACCTGCATATTGCGCCCGATCGCGCCTACGGCAGCTATACAGAGATGGCCCGCGCCGAAGCCGCCCGAGCGGATCGCATCGAAGCCGTCTCCATCGTTACGCCAAATAATCTTCACTATCCGATGGCCAAAACTTTTCTCGAGGGTGGATTTCACGTCATCTGCGATAAGCCGCTAACCACAACGGTCCAGGAAGCGCTCGACCTTGCCGCAATCGTACGCCGCACCGGCCTGATTTTTGGTTTAACGCACAATTACACCGGCTATCCGATGGTTCGCCAAGCGCGCCAGATGATCGTCGAAGGCCAACTGGGAAAAATTCGTCTCGTGCAGGTCGAATACGCGCAAGACTGGCTCGCCACTCCGGTCGAGCAAACCGGGCAAAAGCAAGCCGTATGGCGCACCGACCCCGCCCAAAGCGGCGCCGGCGGCAGCCTCGGCGACATCGGCACGCACGCCTACAACATCGCTTGCTTCGTCACGGGCCTGCGCTGCCGCGAAGTGGCCGCGGACGTTTCCATCTTCGTTCCCGGCCGCCGCCTCGATGATAACGTGCAACTCATGCTGCGCTTTGCGGAAGGAGCGAAGGGTGCGTTGTGGGCCAGCCAGGTCGCCACCGGAAATGCTAACAACCTCCGCCTGCGTGTCTACGGCGAAAAGGCCGGCTTGGAATGGCACCAGGAAGAGCCGAACACCCTGCAATTCGCAAAGCTCGGCGAACCTCCCGAGACGCTGCGCCGCCCTTGGCCCGGAGGAAATTCGCCCGCCGCCCACGCCAGCCGTATCCCCGCCGGCCACCCGGAGGGCTATCTGGAAGGTTTCGCGCAGCTCTACACCGATTTAGCCGAGCAAATCGAGGCCCGCCGCGAAAATCGCAAGCCCTCTCCGGCGTCGCTACTCGTCCCCACCGTAGAAGACGGTGTAGACGGCATGCGCTTCATCGCGGCCACACTAGAATCGTCGAAGCGGAACGCCGCGTGGGTCGACCTCACTTCAATTTCCAAGTGATTTGGCTAGGAGGCCTGGACACTTGCATATCCGATGCGTATGGCACTCGTTTCCGCGTGACTTGGTTTTATACTGCTAAACAAGTTGCCGAGGCGTGAGAACGTCCACGAGACCGATTCGGCGCAACAATTCCGCCCGTACGCGGTCGCTGACCATGTTCACAACCTCGGCTCCATCCTGCGTGGGATCGACGTGAACACGGAAAGGACGCGTTCCAAATGGAGCATCGACAATTTTCACGATGGCTTCCCCAACCGCAGCGGCATCGGCGTCCGGCGGAACAATCGAGGCAAATCCCTTCATCACATCATCTGCAAAACTCTTGTACGGTCCGTTGTCATACTCAGCGACACGCTGAGTATCGGCAGGCCTGCCCGAGTGAGCGAAATGGTTTGTTCCTCCCGTGAATGCACCGGGAACGACGATGGAGGTCTCGATGCCCCAGCGTGTAAGTTCACGAGCGGACACCACCGCCAGAGCATCCATCCCGGCCTTCGCTGCAAAATACGGTGCAAGGTAGGGAGGAGTACCACCGGCCGAGCTGCTGCTCGATACCCAGACCACCAATCCCTGCTTTTGCTTCCGCAACTGGGGCAGAGCGGCCCGATTGACGCGCTGCGTGCTCAGAACGTTCACGTCATAGAGTTCCGCGAGCTGTTCCGGGGTGAACGCCTCGAGCGGGCCGAATACCATGTGGCCCGCGTTGTGCACCACCACATCCAGACGACCGTTGTCTTCGATGATCTTCGTTATCGCCGCATTCGCCGACGTATCCGATAAAACGTCAAGTTCGACCGTGCGCAGGTCCGCTTTGTTGTCGGCCGCAAACTTCGCGGCCTCTTGCACCTGCCCCTTATTGCGGCCGGAGGTGTCGCGCATGCTCGCGTACACAACGTGTCCCGCTTTAGCGAGCGCCCGTGCCGCAAGCGCACCGAAACCGCTAGAAGCTCCTGTGACCACGATTACGTATTTCACCGCTGCTTCTCCCTTCCTTCTCTTAAGTAAGGTCGCTATCAATACACAAAGCCGCCGTTGGGGCGCACCACCTGGCTGTTGATCCATCCGCCCTCAGAACCAGCAAGGAATGACACTACATTTGCCATGTCTTCTGGCATGCCGAGGCGTTCGAGCGGATTCATCTTCTTTAATTCGTCGATCCGTGCGTCGCTCTTACCCTTCAGGAACAGGTCTGTTTGCACTTGGCCCGGCGCCACCGCATTGACCGTAATGTTTCTGCCACGTAGTTCGTTGGCAAGCACATGGACCAACCCCTCGACTCCTGCCTTGGAAGCGATGTAGCCACCGTAAGTCGGGAAGGACTTGGCGAGAACGCTGCTGGAGAATGCCAGGATGCGCCCGCCATCTTGAACATGTTGCGCCGCTTGAGCGAACACCAGGAACGTTCCGCGCAAGTTGGTCGCGATCACTTTGTCGAAGGCGGCCACGTCTCCACTGGCAATGGGAAACAGCGGCATGATGCCCGCACAATGAACCACCACATCAAGCCTGCCGAAGGCTTCCATCGACTCTTTGAAGAGCCGCTCCACGTCTGCGGCAATCGCCACATCTGCTTGCACAGCGATGCCCTGCCCCCCTGCCGCCTTGATATCCGCCACTAAAGACTGCGCCGGACCTGCTTTCCCGGCGTAGTTCACCACGACCGCAAACCCGTCTTTCGCGAGCCGTTCGGCGACGGCGGCCCCAATGCCGCCAGATGCTCCGGTGATAATTGCTGCTCTTGCCATAGATTTTGTTCTTCCTCTCTTTTTCCGATACGACGGAGGCTCCTGCCGCCGCCAATCCCTTTGCTATCCCTGCGCACATGCCCTTTGAAGCTCCCGTGACGATTGCAACCTTAACGTCTAAAACGCCCCCATTCTCTTTTTCCCCTCGTTTGTAGCATCGTGGTGAAACACTACGTGCGGCCCCTGCGATGCTGGCCTCACTGTGTCAGCCGGTGGTGATACTTTCGATGCTAGAAGAATCGCGGCTTATCGTCGTGGTGCTATACCAGGACTGTACCGCCATCAACGACAACGGTCTGCCCAGTGCCGAATCCTTCCTGCATCAAGAACAGATAGGCTTGCGCGATCTCGGAAGCTTCGCCGACTCGGCCAACAGGAAGACTGTTGCCCACGCTCTCGTATAGACGTTCCCGCTCCGATGCACTCATGGTCTGCCAGAGGTTCGTGCGAACGACACCGGGAGATACTGCGTTGACCCGTATTGGTGCCAACTCGACCGCTAGAGCACGTGTTAGTGCTTCGATGGTTCCGCAGACACTGGCCGCAATCACCCATCCTTTTTGCGGGCGCTGGCCGGCGATTCCGGTTGTGAGCACGATAGAACCCTCCTTGCGGATATGTGGGCTTCCATACTTGACCGCGGCGAGTGCGGCCCAATAGCGCAACTCAAAGGCGCGTCGGGCCTGTTGGAGGTCCGTCGTAGCAAGGTCGCGCAAATGCAGGCTATCGCCAGCGGTGAATACCAAATGATCGAAAGCGCCAAGCTTCGCAAAGAAGGTTGCAACGGCTCCCTCGTCCGAGACGTCGACCGCCTGCCCCTGTGCTTCTCCACCGATGCATTCAACCGCCTTCTGAACTCGTTCCGCAGTGCTGGAGACGATAACGACCTTGGCTCCTTGCGAGGCCGCCTGTTGGGCCACTGCCAAACCAATCCCCGACGACCCACCCACTACGACCACCCGCTTCTGTTGCAAATCGTTTCCCCGTTGCATTGAATTCTCCTTATGCACTCTTCTGACTTACACAGTTACAAATGACCAGACAACGACAGAGGCCGCTCGTAGAGACTTAGGGCAGGAACTTGTAACCAGAGCTATGGACCGTATGAAAGTGCTTGGGATGGGCAGGGTCTGTTTCTAGTTTTTTGCGCAACTTGAAAATGTGGTTATCGACAGTCCTTGTACAAGGATAGTTCTCGTATCCCCACACTTCATTGAGGAGTTCGTCCCGTGAGATCACTCTCCGCGGGTTTTTGATCAGATATGCGAGCGTTTTGAATTCCTTACGTGTGAGAATAACGGGCCGACCATTGCGATGAATTTCCATCGTTGAAAAACATCCTTTCACCCCCCCAAACTCAAACGTGTCTGTGGCGTTGGGATTTCTCAACCAGGCCTTCGCTGCATCCACCGGTAGGCAGACACCGCTGGTATCGATGAGGCGAGTGACGGACTTATTGAGTCCCGTCTTTTTCTGGGTCGTCCTATCATGAACAGCCGATTTCGGAACAAGCACGATCACCGGCAAGAAACGCGATAGCTTTCGAAACTCTTCCGGGATGTCAGAAGGCTGTACGGACGCCAAGTCTTCATTGAGGAAGTGCATCGGATTTGAATCGAATTCGATCTTGGCTTGCGCAAAAGCGGAAGATGCCGCCTTGATTGTTCCAGTCATTGAGATGCCTCTTTACTCAGCTTGCCTGGCACAGTTGGAGCTGCTGACACTTTGCAGCAAGGGCATTCGATGCAGTGCGATTTTCGCGTGAAACATCCGCGTCTTTACTGCCCCGGTCGAAATCCCCAGAATTTGTGCAGTTTCTCTGATTGAGTGTTCTTGTAAGTGGATGAGCTCCACAACGTTGCGAGCACGGGGCCTTAGCCTTGAAATGGCTGACTTCACGATCCGTTTCCGTTCACGAAGGGAGCAATTCTCTTCCGGATCCGGAGCGTCGTACCGAAACTCTCGTTGCGCTGCAGGTTCAGACCACCGGTTTGGCTCGTCTAAGGCAAGTTCTCGCGCTCCGCGGTTTTTGCGAAGCTTCATCAAGGCGGCATTAATCGCAATGCGGGTCAGCCAGGTTGCAAATTGGGATCTTCCATCAAAATCCTTGAGATGGACGAAAGCATTCAGAAAGCACTCTTGCGCTGCGTCTTCCGCGTCTTCACGGTTTCGTGTGATCCGACGAGTCACACAGGAGACTTGTTTCATATGACGTTCGCAAAGCTCTCCGAAGGGAGCTCTTCGCCCGCTTTTGGCGGCTGCGATCAACCGCTCCTCGCTCCAGGTTCGAAGATCGCTAACCGCTGAGGTATCGCTCTGCACCGAGAAAAATGTAGTCATCACCACAGTGGACTTCCTCCTTCAAACCTGAGCCGCAGCAGTGCCAGGTCGTCGTTCCCTCAATCTTCTTCTCTGTCCATCCACTCGCGGATGTACGCCGGAGAGTTCTCAAGTTTCATCCCGTCCCTCTCGCAACTCCTTAGGAACTTCACTGCGTCACGATCCGCCAGCCTCATCTCTTGCAAGTCGAGAATGATGCTTCGGTAGTCCGTATCGAAAAGCTCCTTCAGCTCCGCGACCTGCTCCGCCTCCATACGCCCGCTTAGAGTAAAAACCGTGAATCCCTGCCGCCCTGATCGCTCGATCCTCAAGGTCATCGTTCTGTTGTTTGGCCCAATCAGCCGTAGCGTTGCTGCATTGTCGCCATTGGCGGCTGTCAGTTGAAGAAGATGCAACACGGAGGCCACATGCAAAGCACTGAAACGAAAGGCTTAGAGGAGAAATTGGATGACGAAACTTCGGCAAGTGCCGGATTTTCGGGAGTCAAAAAGGAATCGCGGCTACTGCTCCGTGATAAACTTGTGCTTCTTGATGTTCAGCTGCTTAATCTTCGAGTCCAGCGTCGAGCGGGGAATTCCGAGTTTCGCTGCCGCACCTTCTGGGCCTGCAACTTTCCCTCTACTTTCCGCAAGAGCAGTTTCAATAATCTTTCTCTCCTGATTCTGTAGAGTGTCTGGCAAAGGACCTGCAAATTCCTGCCGGGGTGCCTGCACGCCTGTCAGCCAGGCTTTTTCGATCCAAAAAGTGTCGCCGCTGCACAAGATCACCGATCTTTCAACAATGTTCTGCAACTCGCGGATATTTCCCGGCCATGCATACGATTGGCACCGCTGCAGCGTATTCGTGTCGATTTTGCGAATTTGCTTGCCGGCTTTCTCTGCGAAACGCTTAACGAAGTATTCGACCAACATCGGAATATCCTCCTTCCGTTTGCGGAGAGGAGGCACCTCAATCGGGAAAACGTTAAGCCGGTAAAACAAGTCGGCTCGAAACGTTCCCGCGGCAATGGCTGCCGTTAAATCACGGTTTGTCGCGGCTATGACGCGAACGTCGGTGGAAAGAATTCGGTTACCTCCTACGCGTTCGAACTGCCGCTCCTGCAGTACTCGCAGCAACGCAATCTGGGTCTCTGCCGGAAGATCGCCCACCTCGTCTAGAAAAATCGTACCGGAATGTGCCAGCTCAAAGCGGCCCTGTCGGCGCTGCACCGCGCCGGTGAAGGCGCCTTTCTCGTGGCCAAACAGCTCCGACGCGATCAGGGAGGAAGGAATCGATGCACAGTTTACGCTGATGAACGCCTGGCCGGAACGTTGCGAGTGCTTGTGTATAGCGCGAGCAATCAATTCTTTTCCGGTGCCGGTTTCGCCCGTGATCAGCACCGTGGAATCGGTGGGGGCCACTTTCACAATACTGGAGAGCACGGTTTGCAGCGCGGGTGACGCGCCCACAATTTCCTCAAACATGAATGCCTGATCGATTTGCTCCCTCAGCGCAACGTTTTCGTCACGGATCCTCTCCTCGGCCTGCTTGCGATCCTCGATATCCGTCCCAGTCGCGTACCAGCGAATAATCTGCCCCTGGTCGTCGCGAAGGGGATTGTAGCGGACAAGAAACCAGCGATACTTACCGTCTTTTCCAAGCTCTCGTTTCTCAACTTCAAAAGGGTTGCCGCGCGCGAGCGCTTCATGGCGCTTCTCAAGCAACCTTTCCACATCCTCCGGGTGGAAGATCCGTGCGGGAAGGTCTTCTCTCTGCACCTCCTCCAACGTGAGACCGGTGTAATCGAGCACTGCCTGATTTGCATAAAGGGCTGTCCCATCCGGGCGGAACACGTAAATATAAGTTGCGATGGCGTCGGTCATCCGCCGAAGCTCTGTTTCCTCCGCCTTTATTTGCTCAAACGCAGCCTGCAGAGCCGCTCGCGCTTCGTGCTGCTCGGTGACGTCCATCACCGTACCGACTAATTCAATGACATCGCCGGAAGCATTCACTACCGGGTGTCCGACCACATGAACGTGCCTGGCCGCGCCGTTTGGCAGAAGAAGCCTATAGTCGGCCTCAAAGTCGATCCTGTCCCGAATGGCTTGCTCGATCACAGGTGTGTAGTAATGCGCGTCCTCCGGGTGCAACAGGCGGACTACTTCCTTGAAAGATGGTGGCGTGGAACCAGGATCGAGGCCGAAGATCCGGTACATCTCTCTTGACCAATAGGAAGCGTTCCAGCGGAACCTTGGGAGCACTTCGTGCCCTTGACCGGCCTCACCCTGCGTGTTTTCCATCTGAGGGACCCGCACCGCCCAACTGCCTGTGTGGGTCAATTTCTGTGCTTCCGCCAAATAAGCCTCGCTCCGCCGAAGAGCTGCCGTCCGCTGCTTAATTTCCTCGAAAGCGTTCTCCAACTCGGCTCTGGCCTTCCACTGTTCGGTCACATCCATGACGGTGCCGAAGACTTCGTCGCCTGACTCAATTGCCGGGTGAGCGATAGAGTGGAGATGCTTTATTGTTCCGTCTGGAAGCACGATTCGAAAATCTATCTCAGAATCTGCCCACTCCTTCTGCGTGGACGCCATTCTTTTCTTTCTCCGCTCCATCTTTGGTCGATCCTCGGGGTGAACCCTCTCAAAAAAGTCCCAAGTGGGGCGAGCCATCTTCTCGGGATCGTAGTCGTAAATGCGAAAGACCTCTTGCGACCAGAAGAGAGCGTCGGTACGCACATTCCAAACCCAACTGCCCGTGTGGGTCAATTTCTGTGCTTCCGCCAAATAAGCCTCACTCCGCTGTAGAGCTTCTTCGGCGCGTTTGCGGTGTGTAATGTCCTCGGACAGCGCCATTATGAATCGCGGTACCCTCTCAGTGCCCGGCACAAGAGAAACGTTGTTGCTTACCCAAATCAAACTGCCGTCTTTGCGGCGATACTTTTTCTCGATCTGAAACTGTCGTCGTTTTCCCTCCACCAACTCGGTGATGAGCGCCCAGTTGGCTTCGCGGTAGTCCTCATGCGTCAAATCCAGAAAATTAACTGCGCGCAGTTCCTCCTCCGTGCAGCCCACGATTGTCTGGTAGACATGATTGGTGGCTATATAGCGGCCGTTCAGGTCCGTCAGCGCAACGCCGATAGCCGAATTCTCAAAGACGGATCTCCACCGCTCCTCGCTTTTCCGAAGGGCTTGCTCAGCCCGCTTGCGATCTTCGATGTCGATAGCGGTTCCATACCATCTGACGATCTTTCCGGTTTCATCGCGCAGTGGTACGTTGCGAATAAACCACCAGCAATATTCTCCGTCTGCCCGCCGAACCCGCGCTTCACTCTCCATGGATTGCCCGTTCTTAAGGGCTGTGTGCCAATCGGCGACGACCCTCGTCCGGTCATCGGGATGAAGAACCGCTTCCCACTTCCACCCGACTGCCTCGTCCAAAGTTAACCCTGTGAACTGCAACCAACGATCATTAACGAAGTCAACCTGACCCTCGGGCGAAGTGCTCCAGACATGTGCCGGAACCGTATTGACCACGTCGCGAAGCTCTCTTTCGCTCCGGCGGGCAGCTTCCGTCCGCTGCTTAATTTCCTCGAAAGCTTTCTCCAATTCAATCCTGGCGTGCGCCTGTTCCGTGACATCTATTGCGGTCCCAACAAATTCCACGAGGTCGCCCTTCTCGTTCACGATGGGACGTCCGATAGAATGCTGGTATTTGATGGTTCCGTCGGGAAGAAGAAGGCGGTAGTGCGCTTCGTAATCAGTCTTCTCCATCACGCATCTCTCAAAGAGATCCCGAACCCGCTTCCGATCCTCAGGATGAATCCTGTTAAACCAAAAGTCAGGGCTTGAACAGTCGTCACCCGGTTTGACGTCAAATGCCCGGTGCATTTCCGGCGAATTCGCTACAGTCCCGGATGAAGCGTCTAGACTCCAACTCCCCGAATGGCCTAGTCTCTGAGCCTCAAGCAGAGACCATTCGCTGCGCCGTAGATTCTCCTCTGCTTTCTTCCGCTCTATCGCGATTCCAGCAATGCTAGTCGCGTTTTCGATTAGGTGGATATCTCTTGGACTTGGGCTTCGCACTGATCGGAAGTAAAACGCAAAGGTTCCAAGAATTTCACCTTGGTGAGATATGATTGGTGCAGACCAGCAGGCGCGAATGCCATGTGCTGCGATTATGTCGCGCACCTGTTCAAGGATTGGGTCCGTCAGAACGTCGCTGACGAAAACAGGCTTGCGCTGGTTTACCGCTGCGCCGCACGATCCGC